>JADMIO011852136.1_pt1 | contig 11893 bp, 9 predicted proteins | sample 8958161 | NCBI WGS metagenome assembly JADMIO01 (sample SAMN16585339, study PRJNA669376) | soil metagenome | isolation source: Crop rotation soil | place: USA: Cullars Rotation, Alabama | collected 2011
CCGCCCTTTCCGGCACACATTTATCGAGGGGCTTCACCACCTCGTTAAAGGATAATGCCCTTTCAGGGCTTCATTTCTCACTTCCGTCCTTTCCGGCACACATTTATCGAGGGGCTTCACCACCTCGTTAAAGGATAATGCCCTTTCAGGGCTTCATTTCTCACTTCCGTCCTTTCCGGCACACATTTATCGAGGGGCTTCACCACCTCGTTAAAGGATAATGCCCTTTCAGGGCTTCATTCCGCCCTTCTGCCCTTTCCGGCACCCATTTATCGAGGGGCTTCACCACCTCGTTAAAGGATAACGCCCTTTCAGGGCTTCATTCCGCCCTTCCGCCCTTTCCGGCACACATTTATCGAGGGGCTTCACCACCTCGTTAAAGGATAATGCCCTTTCAGGGCTTCATTTCTCACTTCCGTCCTTTCCGGCACACATTTATCGAGGGGCTTCACCACCTCGTTAAAGGATAATGCCCTTTCAGGGCTTCATTCCGCCCTTCCGCCCTTTTACCTTTCCGCCCCATACCTCATATAATGCTTTTTCATCATATCAGCCTCCCTTTCTTATCTTTGAGTCTTTACTACAACCGCCCTCATGGCTAAGAAGAAAGCGCAGGAGAACCCTGTAATTCAAATAACTGATCATCACGGAGTCACTTACCTGACCGGCATGTACCAGGATTATTTCCTGGATTATGCCTCGTATGTGATCCTTGAGCGTGCCGTTCCTGATATCAAGGATGGCCTCAAACCGGTACAACGTCGTCTCCTCCAAAGCATGAATGACATGCATGACGGTCGCTATCACAAAGTCGCGAACCTCATCGGTCACACCATGCAATACCACCCTCATGGTGACGCTGCTATCGGTGACGCACTGATCAATCTCGGCCAAAAAGATTTATTAGTTGATACGCAGGGAAATTGGGGAGACATCAGGACCGGTGATAGCGCTGCCGCACCACGTTATATCGAAGCCAGGTTGACCAAGTTTGCACTGGAGATTGCGATCAATCCGCAAACAACAAGATGGCAATTGTCTTACGATGGCCGACGCAATGAACCAATCACCTTGCCGGTCAAGTTTCCACTAGTGCTGGCGCAAGGGGTCGAAGGAATTGCAGTTGGTCTGGCTACGAAAATATTGCCGCACAATTTTATCGAACTCATCCAGGCTTCCATCAAAGTATTGGAAGGAAAGAAAATCAAACTCTATCCTGATTTTCAGACTGGCGGTATGATGGATGTCAGCGAATACCAAAGTGGTTTACGAGGTGGAAGAGTGCGGGTAAGAGTGCGTATTGAAAAATTGGACAAGAATACATTGGTCATTCGTGAAATTCCGTTTGGCGTCACGACGGGTTCATTGATGGAATCCATCGTGAAGGCAAGTGATAAAGGCCAGATCAAAGTCAAAAAACTTAACGACAATACGGCTGCGGAAGTTGAAATTGTCATTGAATTGCAACCAGGGGTTTCTCCTGATCAGACCATGGATGCTTTGTATGCATTTACGCAGTGTGAAGTTTCCATTTCCCCCAATGCATGCGTGATCGACGGCACCAAGCCGGTTTTTCTCGGCGTGGAAGAAATGCTGCGCATCAGCACGTTCAATACCCAGGAGCTTTTAAAACAAGAACTGGAAATCAAACTGCATGAATTGCAGGAGAAATGGCATTTTTCCAGTTTGGAAAAAATATTTATTGAAAAAAGGATCTACCGCGATATTGAAGAAAGTGAAACGTGGGAAGCGGTAATAAAGGCGATACAAAAAGGCCTTGCCAAATATATCGCCACTCCCTCCACGAAACAGAAAGGGGAAAAAAGATTGCTGCTCCATCGCGATATTACAGTTGAAGATATCCAGCGACTGACCGAAATCAGGATCAAGCGCATTTCTAAATACAATTCGTTCCAGGCAGATGAATTGATCAAACAGATTGAAAGTGAGCTGAAGCAAGTCCGTTTTGATCTTGCTCATCTTACGGAGTATACGATTACCTATTTTCAAAATTTACTGGATAAATACGGCAAGGGAAGAGAGCGGAAAACAGAGATCACTACCTTCGATACCATCCAGGCTGTCAAAGTCATCGCGAATAATGCTAAGCTGTATGTGGATCGCAAAGAAGGATTCATTGGCTGGGGCCTGAAAAAAGATGAGTTTGTGGCCGATTGCAGTGAGATCGATGACATCATTGCGTTTAGGAAAGATGGAAAATTTGTAGTCTCCCGTATTGCTGAAAAAGTTTTTGTAGGAAAAAATATTATTCACGTAGGTGTTTGGAAAAAAGGCGATGAGCGCACGACCTATCACCTGATCTATCAGGATGGCGAATCCGGTAAAGCTTATGCTAAACGATTTAACGTAACAGCGATCACGCGGGACAAGGAATATGATTTAACTAAAGGGGGTAAAGATTCGCGCGTAGTTTATTTTGCTGCCCATCCCAATGGCGAATCAGAAAGGGTAGAAGTGCAATTGGCACAAACCAGCAAAGCGAGGAATAAAGTATTTGATTTTTATTTCGAAGAACTGGCCATTAAAGGACGCAATGCAGGAGGTAATACGGTAACTCGCTATCCAATTCGCAAAGTGGCGCAAATGGAAGTGGGCAAGAGTACACTTGGCGCGCAAAAGTATTGGTATGATGATGCGAATGGACGCATTGGCAAAGATGAACGAGGTAAGTTCCTGGGGTCATTTGATACTGGTGATCAATTGCTCACGGTGTATGGCAATGGCGATTACGAAATATCAGAATTTGATCCCGGTGGCAAGATTGATTTGAAAGACCTGATGTATGCCGGGAAATTTAAGCCCAAAGCTCCATTGTCTATTGTGTATTATGAAGGTGAAAAGCAGTGGACGATGGTGAAACGCTTTTTGATTGAAACGAATACTATTGGTCAACGCTTCAGGTGCATCACCGATCATCCTGATTCCAAACTTTACTTTGTTACACTCGAAGAAGATCCTGCAGTAGAAGTGGGGTATATGAGTAACCGGCAGAAAGTAACGGAGCTGGTGCAGCTTGCTGAATTTATTGAAGTCAAAGGTTGGAAAGCCATTGGCAATAAATTGATCGATAAAAAACTGATCAGCATACAGGCGCAAGGCAACGAGGAAGAACCGGAGACTGAAACCGAAGAGGAAGAAGAGGCACCACCACCATCATCAAAAAAGAAAGCAGTACAGGCAGAATTATTTTCTCCCCCTGCTCAGAAAACAAAATCTTCCAAACCTGTCGCTAAAAAGCCGGCGTCCAAATCTGCACCAAAATCTAAATCAAAACCTGCATCAAAACCAGTTCCCAAAAAGACTTCAAAAAAAGCAACCAAGGGGAAGAAAGGTAAGGGAGGCGGGTATCTGAAGACCGGCGATACCATTGAGTTTGACGTATGACGCCATGTGCCTAAGCGCTTCCCGATTTAGTTAAAAAGAATAGGAAAAAGCGGTTATCCTGGCATTTTGTCAACCAAATATTGGATCAGTTGTTGTATCCCCCTGTTTGCAGGGGAAATATCCCACGATAACCATAAGTCCTGGCAGGAAAGGCAGATTATCAAATCAGGTTTTCGTAAACCTTTTAGGGGAAATCTCCTTTCTATTATAGGCTCATCAATTGGTAGTTTTGACAAAGAAAGAACTGATCGAAGGTGGTTGGATAGAGAAATATATTTTGGGGTTGACCTCAGAAAGTGAGAGTGCTGATGTAGAGCGTCTCGCGAATCTCTATCCGGAAGTGCAGGCCGAAATCAATAGGTCCCGCAGTACTATCTGCAGCAAATTCAATCGAAACCTTACACAACCTACCTTGCGCCATTCCTTGCTGACCAAACGCAGGGTGTTATATGCATCAGCCATTATTGTTGTCTTCCTGCTTTCCGGTTTAGCATTTTTATACAAAGCGCATTGCACTTTACAAGACGATTATAGACAACAATCTATACGCCTGGCCGATGATGAAGCCCAATTGTTTAAGATGACTTCATATTCAAAATCCGCTTCTGAACAATCTGCTTTCCTTCATGCACCGCAAACCAAACGCATCAAGCTAAGAGGATGCGATATTACACCAGATGCTGAAGTGGTCATTTTTCAATGTCGTATGACCGGTAGGATGATGCTCCGCGTGATTGACCTTCCTGCTTTAAAGGATGGACAACACTATGAGGTCTGGGCGCAAACACCGGAAGAAGGAGATCATCTCCTGGGAAAAATTATACCCCCGCTTCGCTATGATAGCCTCTATACATTAGATACGGCCCTTCATTTCCAATCCTTGCGAATTACTGCCATGGACCCGGCCACTATGGAATCTGAACCTATCTGCATGACTGCTGTTTCCAAGTAGGATAGTAATTTTTACCCCGTCCCCTATCTTTCATAATATGTCATCATTTCGATGACCAGGTAATAGATTTTTTGTACTCCTATTCAATACGGATAATATGGTCACTCGTTCATTCTCTCGTTCATTCCGATTTTTTCCATTGTTGACTTTGGTGATTGCTTTCGCGTTCACTGCTTGTTCTACACCCGAGTCTTCGATGGCCGATAAAAAAGCTTACACGGAAGATGATCCCGCCTACAAGAAAAAATTTGCAGCAGAATTTGATCCCGGCGAGAAACCCATTCGATATGGATATTATTACATCGTTTCTACTGTTCCGGAAGGTTATCGTGTCCGGGTTTTTCATCCGGAGAAGAAAGTATTAACGGAAGTCAAATCCTACAGTACAGATAATTTGACATTACTGCACGGGCCTTATGAAAGTTATTGGGATGATGGTTCGATTCGTGCACAAGGCATCTACCAGTTTGGAAGAAAACATGGCAACTGGGTGGAATCGCAACCAGGCCGGGGAAAATCCACTTCCGGGCTCTATGATACGGAACGCAAAGAAGGGGAATGGACACAGCTCGATACGAATGGCCTTATTGAATCCATTTATACCTATCATGATAATAAGCTGCATGGTAAGTTTTATCTCTATGACAGTGCAGGTAAGAAAATCAATGAAGGCATTTATCAAAATGACACTATTGTTGGAGAATTATACAAAGAACCATTCATTACGAAGCCATATTTGAAAGGTTGCCAATCGGTTGCAGGTGTAAATCTTGATGATTGTACAGCAGCTTCATTGGCCAATACTTTTAAAAACAATCTTAAATATCCATCAGTAGCGAAAGAAAAGAGAATTGAAGGCACTGCTGTCGTTCAATGGGATGTAATGCCAGATGGATCTGTTGATCACATCCGGGTACCCGCAGCACTTTCGGATCAAATCGAAAAAGAATGCCGGAGAGTATTTAAGCTTGTTGGTAAATGGGTTCCTGCCTATAAGAATGGGCAGCCTGTTAAGTATACCATGAGTGTTCCTGTCCAATTTTATTTACCGTAATAGGGGAGGCTGTATTAAACCATGGTGTGTTGCACAAGTCCAATAAGGCAGTGCTTTGAGCATGATATTGTTGGAAATAATTATTTTGGGTTATAAATCTGGCTCCAAACTCCGCTTAATCTATTTCCTCGTCACTATCCTTCTTTTCTTTTTCCTTGTTCTTATCCTTGTTTTTGTCCCCTTCCGTTTTTCTTTCCAGCTTAAGACCGTTCTTCAGCTTGCGGGCTACTGTACTATAAGGACCAATGATGATTTCCTGGCCCACTTCTAATCCTTCCAGTATCTGGATGTATTCATTATCCTGGATACCAGTTTTGACTTTGATCATACGCGCAGTATCCGCTTCCATGACAAAGACTACTTCATCAATTTCTTTCTCTGCAGCTGTCTTGAGATCATCTTTTTTCTTTTCTGCAGACTCACCTTCTTTGCCTTCATTTCTTTCTCTGGTAGTTACCGCCTGGATCGGGATGGAAATTACATTGTGCTCAGTGTTGGTGTTGATATCGACAGTCGCGGACATACCTGGACGAAACGGCATGGCCTGGTCCGTTAAACCTTCATAGGATGAAGGCACCAGCCTGATCTTGACAATAAAATTGGTGACCTGGTCGCTGGTCAATATTTCCTGGCCGGTAACGCTGGTGGTATTAGCTGCAGAGCTGGCCATTTCGGTTACTATGCCTTTGAATTTTTTATTGAGGTAAGCATCCACTTCCACATCAGCGGTGTCACCAACCGAAACACGAAGGATGTCATTTTCACTGACCTCTACCTGCACTTCCATGCTGTTGAAATTGGCGAGGCGCATCATTTCCGTTCCGGCCATTTGCATGGTCCCTACAACACGTTCTCCTTGTTCAACATTGAGTTTGCTCACGATGCCATTGGTAGGGGCAGAGATAGTCGTGCGGTTAAGGCTGGTTCTAATTTCTTTTAAATTGGCTTCAGCACTGGCTACATTAAACTCCGCTGATTTCGTGGCTTGTTGTGCTGCACGATAATTGGCTTCTGCGCTCCGCAAATTGGCTTCCAGCTGGGTGAGATTAGATTCAGAATTTTCAAAATCCTGCGCCGAGATGACGCCGTCTGCTCTCAACTTTTTATTTCGCTCGTGAATCTTGCGTTGATTTTCTACCTGTGCTTTTATTTGTTCGATCTGGGCAGAGGCAGTCTCAATGGAAGATTTTGAACGTGCCAATTCTGATTTTGATCCATTGACGGTAGCATTCGCTTGCTCTACAGCACTCACATAAGTTTCAGGATTGATCTTCGCGAGCACCTGGCCCATTTTCACCGAATCTCCTTCATGAACAAACAATTCCACAATTTCACCGCTGACGTCGGAGCTGATCTTTACTTCTTTTTCAGGAAAAATTTTACCTGATGCAGAAACTATCTCGCGAATATCTCTGGCTGTTACTTTTTCAGTTTCAACAGATTCTCCTTTAGGTTTTTGTCTTGCCTTGATTGTAGCTACTACCAGTAAAAGGACCAGGACTCCGGCAAGTGCCCAGATGAGCCATTTGCTGGATTTCTTTTTCGGTTTTGTCATGGTGGGTATAGATATTTAATTGGTTTTGTCTATGTATGTTGTGGCTGGCTTAGTCGAGCGTGATGCCACGACCCAGGTAATATTCGATCACCTTTACCTTGAAATAATAATCATACCGGGAAATCAAAAGGCTGTTTTCTGCTGAATCACTTCGGCTCCTGGCGGCCAGGTAATCGTAATTATTGATTGTACCTAACTCGGCTTTTTTAGCAGCGTTGTCCAGGGCAATTTTCGCTGCAGTGGATGATGCTTCTGCGGCATCCATTGATTTCCGGGCAGCTTTTGCAGATGTCAGAGCATTTTCAATATTCGTTTTCAGCGTTTGCTTAAGCTTATCCGTCTCAATGTTGGCATTCAGGACATTGATCTTTGCTTTCTCCACATTAGCCCTCACCACATTGTTATTGAAAATCGGGACAGCCAGTGTGAGATCAAGTCCATAACCTATATTATTATTGAGCTGATCGATATACGGAACGGTTTCATAACTATGTGGTACGAGTGTTTCTACTTCAAAATTGGCAGGTTCATCATCGATATAAACACCGGGTTGTGGAATTCTGACTAATGAATAAGAGGTGGGCTGTGAAGCGAGGTCGGACCAGGTAGTACCGAAATTGGCTCCTAAATTCAGGGAAGGGATCATCTGCGATCTCGCCACTTCAATGCTGTATTCACTTGCTTTTTCACGTAATTCGGCTGCTTTGATTTGTGGTTGTGTTTCCAGTGCAGTCTGATAAACAGTATCAAAAGGTTCGTTTTCTAATGGTACAACATCATCAAAACTTAAGACCGGCCTTTCAATTTGCAGCGGATAGTTAGGCTCCATCCACATTTGTTGTTTTAAGGAAAGCAGGTTGATCTCAATATTATTTTCGGCCGTGATCAGGTTTTGTTCATCCGTCGCCACTTGCGCCAGGATATCGTAACGATCATTCTCAGGTCTCGAACCAGCAGCGATTAATTTGTCAATGTTGTCTAATTGTTGTTTCGACAAATCAACACGATCCTGTGCGATGTCCAGGTTTTCATATGCGAACAAAACATTGAGGTAAGCTAACGCCACATTCAATTGCAGATCTTCTTTGGCCTGCTGCAGGTCTTCAGCAGCAGCTTCCTGGTAGGATTTATTTTGTCGAATGGAATTACGGATACGAAAGCCGCTGAATAAATTGAGATTGGCACCCACTCCCAGGCTTTGGTAATAGGAATTGTCAGTTTCGAAATCGTTGGTGGAAGGATTGATCACGCGGCCAAATGTCCACCCCAGGTTGGTGTTGGCATTCACGCTCGGCAGGTGTTCCATTTTTAGTTGTTTGCCATCGATAGCGTAACCCCGCTGGTTGAGTTCGTATTGATCAATGAGGAGGCTTTTGTCAAGCGCTTCGCGAATGCAACGCTCTAAACCCCAAACTTCCTGGGCTGTAGTGAGCCCTGAAAAAAGGCCTACGGCGAGGATGGTCGTGAACAGTCTTCTCATTATCCTTGGTTTTGCTGGACTATATTAAATGGAGGAGGGTGATTACCTGAAGTTTTTTATATCAATTTGACGAAATAACGGATCAATGACCCCTGGCGGCTTAAGCCCCACAAACATAAGTAGAAAGCTGCCAATGCCCGTAGGCGTAAAGGTCAGTAAAGGGAATTGAAAGTCTTGGAACCTACCAATTGATCATACTGTCCGCCACGTGGCCGGTAATAACACAAGAGGGTGTATTGATTTTCTGTCGCATACCAATTTCCTTCCAGGAGCTCGAAATCAGGATTTCCATTCTTATCCGGCACAGCAAACTGGTAATTGTAATATCCTTGTTTCAGGTACATCCGCCCGGTATAACCCTTTACTCTTTCATCATACATGAGTTTGTATTCCGGCAATAAATGAAAATCAGTCATTCCTCCCACCACGTATACATCCCGATCCTGTTTGCCACATTCAAGTGTAACTAACACTTCGGTATAATCCGTGCTGAGAAATAATTCGCGTTGGACATAATTCCTGATAAGATTGAGCTCTGACGCAAGAGCATTAGGAGGTATTTTTTTGCGCACATAATCCCTGTTAAAGGGAACGAACATGCCATCGAGATCCTGGTTGAGGATGTAGGTCATGTTGTCCCGGCGTTTCACAGGAAACAAAATGGAGCTGTATCCTTCATCGGATCGGTAAATGTCCAACACATCAGCTGATTTATAGATCATGCTGCTAATATCCATGTCACGCCATTCCTTTCCGGCCTGGAATGTAATGACATTGGTAAAATCATAATCCAGGATATCACCTGTGATCAACCGTGGAAGAATATCCTGGATGGCGTTGTCCCATCGTCCATTCTGAAGTACCGTGCAAAACAACTCCATTCGGGGATTAATCGATTGCAATTTTGACATATCCAGTTTGAAGTCGACTTCCTGGTGCGTATTTTGTTGTTCTACGATCACTGAACGGAAGACACTGCCTTCAATCTTCAATCTTTCATCGGTGCACATAAACCGGCGGGTAATAATGGGATTATTTTCTTCCCCTGCTTCATATACAATCAATAAATAATTTCCCGAGATCTTCCAGTTCATTTCATCGTTGGGGAATTCAAGATTGTAGTGTACATAATGCTGATAGGTACCGGACGAAAATTCATAATCCCGTATTTCCCCTTCGGTATAACCTCCCAAATATTCAATTTGGCTCAGTTCCCTGGTGGGGTTCCAATGCCTGTCACAATGAATAACGGTATAGTAATACAGGGTCCCTGGCCCGTCCAGCTCATCAAAGGAAAGTGTAAGGCTGTTCATCGCCCCGAGTGGGGTGATAGGCATTGTCAGTTCGAGGCCACTCACTGTGAGTTTGACACTCCGGATATAATCGCGGTAGACACCATCGATGTAGGAGTCCAGCTCGGGTTGTGCAGCCAAGGAAGCGGTGAAGAAGAGAAGCAGGAAGGGAAGGTACCGGCGGATCAAGGTCTGGGTTTTAGCCTTTGAATGTTGTAATAACGTGAATTTTTGGGTAATCGTTTGCAGAGCTTGACCTAGCAACTGGTGCCACGACTAGTGGTGCCACCACTAAGTGGTGGCACCACTAGTCGTGGCACCAGTTGCACCAGTCAGAAGATTTTGTCTTTCAGATGATCTGGAAGCTCCATTCCGTTGTATTTGAATAACTCATTGATATCCAGTGACAAAAGCTGCCTTCCTAGCTCGAGATTACATAAAGGTCGTTTCGAAAGACCCAAATACTCCTGGTAGGAGGAATATGGCCATTCTTCAGGTGTTTGTACAAGTCCGGCTTTCACTGGATTGTTATGAATGTAATTAAAACATAAAAGTGAGTAATCCTCATCAAGCGCTTCGCTGGAGGTCATTTTACAATGGGTATTTTGGGTAAATAAAGACCCAGTTCGCAGGTGGCGTTTGTTAATCGCCCTGGCATAAGAATAAAGCATCACCTGAAGTCCATGCGAAAACCTGGACATTTTGGCCAATGAACTTGGTTGAAGAGTGAAGTCAAGGTTTAAGTGCGGTTTGTATGGAAGTATGGTTTCTTCATTCGCATAAATCAGTAAATGAAAATGATTCGGAAGCAGGCAGTATCCAAGAAGGTCGCAATGAGGAACAATGTGCTTTCGGATTTTCTCCAGGAAATATGGATAATTCTCCGGCTCATAAAAAAGCTGTCTCCGGTTATTACCACGATTATAAATGTGGTACACCTGGTGGGGGTGAAGTCGCATGTCAAAAAGTTTTCAGCTTTCCAGCACATTGGGATCCTAAGCTTAGAATTCCACGTGGACAAGTTGTCGCGGCCGCTTCTATAGTGTCACCTAAATACTAGTGACTCCAGCGTAACTGGACTGGCCACAGTTAGGCCGCAAATGTAATCACACTGGCTCACCTTCGGGTGGGCCTTTCTGCGTTCGCGAGTGGACCCGATAAGCTCATGGAGCGGCGTAACCGTCGCACAGGAAGGACAGAGAAAGCGCGGATCTGGGAAGTGACGGACAGAACGGTCAGGACCTGGATTGGGGAGGCGGTTGCCGCCGCTGCTGCTGACGGTGTGACGTTCTCTGTTCCGGTCACACCACATACGTTCCGCCATTCCTATGCGATGCACATGCTGTATGCCGGTATACCGCTGAAAGTTCTGCAAAGCCTGATGGGACATAAGTCCATCAGTTCAACGGAAGTCTACACGAAGGTTTTTGCGCTGGATGTGGCTGCCCGGCACCGGGTGCAGTTTGCGATGCCGGAGTCTGATGCGGTTGCGATGCTGAAACAATTATCCTGAGAATAAATGCCTTGGCCTTTATATGGAAATGTGGAACTGAGTGGATATGCTGTTTTTGTCTGTTAAACAGAGAAGCTGGCTGTTATCCACTGAGAAGCGAACGAAACAGTCGGGAAAATCTCCCATTATCGTAGAGATCCGCATTATTAATCTCAGGAGCCTGTGTAGCGTTTATAGGAAGTAGTGTTCTGTCATGATGCCTGCAAGCGGTAACGAAAACGATTTGAATATGCCTTCAGGAACAATAGAAATCTTCGTGCGGTGTTACGTTGAAGTGGAGCGGATTATGTCAGCAATGGACAGAACAACCTAATGAACACAGAACCATGATGTGGTCTGTCCTTTTACAGCCAGTAGTGCTCGCCGCAGTCGAGCGACAGGGCGAAGCCCTCGGCTGGTTGCCCTCGCCGCTGGGCTGGCGGCCGTCTATGGCCCTGCAAACGCGCCAGAAACGCCGTCGAAGCCGTGTGCGAGACACCGCGGCCGGCCGCCGGCGTTGTGGATACCTCGCGGAAAACTTGGCCCTCACTGACAGATGAGGGGCGGACGTTGACACTTGAGGGGCCGACTCACCCGGCGCGGCGTTGACAGATGAGGGGCAGGCTCGATTTCGGCCGGCGACGTGGAGCTGGCCAGGGAAAG
>JADMIO010928709.1_pt1 | contig 11892 bp, 10 predicted proteins | sample 8958161 | NCBI WGS metagenome assembly JADMIO01 (sample SAMN16585339, study PRJNA669376) | soil metagenome | isolation source: Crop rotation soil | place: USA: Cullars Rotation, Alabama | collected 2011
CGGGTCGACGCCGGGACGCGCGTCGTGGCCGGGGGTCGCGTCATGGCGCACCGCCGTCACGACGCCGACCGCGGCGATCACGAGCACGAGGACGCCGGCGACCGCACGACGGCGGACCGCCGTCGGTCCGAAGAGCGCGAAGCGAATCCGCGCCTCGAAGGCGTCGGGCGGCGCGTCGGTCGGATGCAGCTCGCGGAGCGCGCGCGCGAGGTGCCGTTGCCGTCCGACGGCGCGCCGGCAGGCACCGCACTCGTCGAGGTGACGCTCGATCTCGATCGCGGCGTCGACGCCGAGCTCGTCGTCCGCATACGCGGCGAGCTGCAGGCGGAGCGAACGACAGGACGCGCTCACATCGACCCTTTCACGCGTCGCGTGTCGCTCGCGGCCCGCACGAAACCGCGCTCGGTCGCCTGCCGCAACAGCAAGGCGCGGAGCATCGTCCGGCCGCGAGCGAGCCGCGACATCACGGTGCCGAGGGGACAGTGGAGCACGTCCGCGATGTCGCGATAGCCGAAGCCCTCGACGTCCTTCAGGTAGACGGGGGTCCGATAGCGCTCGTCGAGCGTCGCGAGCGCGGTGCGGATCTCCTCCGACCAGCGGCGATCGAGCAGCAGCAGCTCGACGCTGTCGGCCACCGTGTCGGCTTCGAGCAGCGCCCGTTCCGTGGCGAGGCTGCGCTCGCGGGCGCCGCGGCGGCGCCGAGAGACGAGCTCGTTTCGGAGAATGGTGAAGAGCCAGGCCCGTGCGTTGGTGTCGAGCCGGTAGCGCCCGTGGTGCTCGAGTGCCCGCGCGCACGTGATCTGCACGAGATCCTCCGCCTCCTCGGCGGCGTCGAGGGCGAGGGCGAAGCGATAGAGCGCCTGCAGATGGGGCAGGAGCTCGGCCTCGAAGCGGGCGCGGCGCGCCCGTTGTGTCCGCCAGTTCCACATGCGACGGCCTTCCACAGACTGAACGCTCACCGGGATCGATTTATTCCCGCTGCCAGGGACGCGGGGTCGACCATAGTCGCCGCGGAGAATCGGTTGCAACGCCGCGGGCTCGCTCGCCTGGACGTAGCCGCGGGTTTGTGACCGATGGAGCCATGCCTGCCGCTCTCGACGGATTGCGTTACCTGGCCGTGGCCGCGCTCGGCATCTTCGCCGGCGCCATGCTGACCGAGGGCGGGGTGCTCGTGCCCTTCTGGCGCTCGCTCGCGCCGGCCGACTTCCTGCGCTGGTATGCCGCGAACGCGGGCCGGCTGCTCGCTTTCTTCAGCCCGGTCACGAGCGTGAGCGCGGTCGTGGCTTTGCTCGCCGCGCTCGGGTCGCTGTGGGAAGGCCACCCTGGGCGCTGGTGGGGGCTCGCGGCGGCCGCGCTCGCGCTCGCCACCGTGGCGAGCTTCTTCGTCTACTTCGAGCACGCCAATACGCGCTTCGAAAAGGCGACGATCGCGGTCGAAGCCGTCCCGGCCGAGCTCGCGCGCTGGAGCGCCTGGCACGGCGCGCGGACCGTCCTCAGTCTGGCCGCCCTCGCGGCGTCGCTGATGGCGGTCCGCTCGTAACGCGGCACCGCCGCTCTCCGACCGCACCTTTGCGGGCGGCGCGCGGCTCCTCGCCCGAATACGCGTCGGCCTTCTGTAATTCCCGCCCGGTTTGTAAGCGCCGCCGGCTCGCCCCGAGTGCCATCCGCGCAAGTCGTCGATCCGAGGTGGTTTACGGTGGCACGGAACGTGGACTTCCATCCGAGAGGGGATCGATCCGCATCCCTACGGAGGGGCTCGCCATGACGACGCACACCATGAAGGCGCTCAGCGCCGGTGCCATCGCGGCACTGGTGCTGATTTGGAACGAGGCCCCGATCGCGGACTCGCCGGAGCGCCATCGCATGGCCTCGGCGGAATCCGAGGACCGGCCGTTGCCGAACGTGAACGCGGGGCCGGCGACGAAGCAGCGCTCGGATGCCGTCGTGCGGGGGGACCGGACCGGGGCACGTCCGGCGGCGCGTCCGGCGAAGCGCGAGCGACCCGGGTCCCCGACGGTGCAAGAGAGCGATCGCACCGGGAACGGCCCGCAGGCCGAACCCGGCGTGCCTGCGCGCGGGAAGAACGGCGCGCACTGACGGCCGCGTGAGCGGCCCGATCGCCTTGCCGGCCGTTTGACGCTCCCATAGGGTCGTCGCGTCCGCACGCGATGGCCACTCCGGAGCAGCCAAGAGCCCACCGCCAACTCGCGGCGATTCTGAGCGCCGACGCCGTCGGCTACAGCCGGCGCATGGCGGCCGACGAGGCGGCGACCGTCGCCGCGATGCGCGCCAATCGCGAGACGTTGAGCGGCTTCGTGCGCGAGCACCATGGCCGGGTCGTGAACGCGGTCGGCGACAATCTGCTCGCCGAGTTCGCGAGCGCCGTCGACGCGGCCGCATGCGCGGTCGCCGCGCAGGTCGAGCTCGCCCGGCGTGAGGCGCACCTGGCGGACGAGGAGCGACTGCGGATGCGCATCGGCCTCCATCTCGGCGACCTCGTGATCGACGAGGAGGGCGAGATCTTCGGCGACGGCATCAACGTGGCGGCGCGTCTCGAAGCGCTCGCGGAGCCCGGCGGCGTGTGCGCCTCGAGTGCCGTCGTCGAGCAGGTGCGCGGCAAGCTCGGCGCCGTCTTCGAGGATCTCGGCGAGCACGCCCTCAAGAACATTCCGGTGCCCGTCCGGGTCTATCGCTTGCGCTCCGCCGCGGCGGGCGACGTGGCGGCGGCGAGCGCGGGCACGACGGTTCCCGGCTTCGGCGGCCGCCCGGCGATCGCGGTCCTGCCATTCGAGCATCGCGGCGGCGACGCGACCCAGGCCTTTCTCGCCGACGGCATCGCCGAGGAGCTGATCGCGCGCCTCTCGGCGTTTCGCCTGTTCCCCGTGATCTCGCGTAGCTCGACCTTCACCTACAAGGGCAAGGTCGTCGACGCGCGCCAGGTGAGCCGCGAGCTCCGCGCGCGCTACGTGGTCGAGGGCAGCGTGCAGACCGTGGGCGAGCGGGTGCGCGTCGCCGTCCGGCTCGTCGACGGCGTGCAGGGCGTGCAGGTGGCGGCCGAGCGCTGGGACCGCGAGCGTGGCGACGTCTGCGCGCTGCAGGACGACGTCGCGCAGACGATCGTCGGCGCGATCGAGCCCGCGCTCACGCGCGCCGAGCGCCGGCGGGCGCGCCAGAAGCCGGCGCCGCAGCTCGACGCGTGGGAGTCGTTCCAGCGCGGCGCCTGGCTGCTGTTCGGGTTGCGCTCGAAGAGCGAGCTGCTGGAAGCGCTCGCGCTCTTCGCGCAGGCGCGTCGGCTCGACCCGAGCTTCGGCTCGGCCGCGGCGCTCGAAGGGGTCGCGCACGCGGCGCTGCTCACCTATCAGTGGGCGGACGATCCCGAGGCCACCGCGCGCGCCGCGCTGCAGGCCGCGGAGACCAGCGTGGCGCTCGGCGAGGACGACCCGTGGGCGCACGCCGCGCTCGGCTATGCGTGCTCGTTCTGCGGCGAGTGGGCGCGTTCGATCGCCGCCTTCGAGACCGCGATCGAGCTGAACCCGAGCCTGGCGCTCGCGTATCAGGGCCTGTCGGGCATGCTCTCGGCCGAGCACCCCGACGAGGCGCTGCGCGTGATGGAGAAGGGGCTCCGCCTCTCGCCCCGCGACCCGCAGATGCACCTGCTGCTCCACCAGCTCGCCGTCGCGCACTTCATGGCGGGCCGCTATGCCGACGCCGCCGCCCGCGACGAGGAGAGCCTCCGCCACCGCGCGGATCAGCCGCACGTGTACCGCGTGCTCGCCGCGTCGTACGGCCACCTCGGCCGGAGCGCCGAGGCGCTCGCCGCGCTCGAGAAGATGCGCCAGGTGGCGCCGCAGTTCTCGCTCGAGCACTTCCAACGCACGAACTCCGAGGCGCTGGTCACCCGCATGGTCGAGGGCTGGCGCCGCGCCGGCTGGCGGCCGGACTGAGCGCTCGACCGACGCCGTCGATCCCCGCCCCGGGCCCCGCGACGGTCGCCATAACGACCGCCGACCGGGCGTTCAGCTAACCGCATGAGCAACGCGCTGCTCATCCGGCAGGCAACGGCAGCTCGAAGCTTCGCGACACGGCCTCGCCGCCCGACCGACAAAGGGCATGTCACTTGCTACCGCTCAATAAATTCGAGCTTTCAGCCGATGCTTGAGGTCATGAAGGACGCCACGCGACCGACCGACGCCCATCAGAAGGCGCTCGCCGTGAACCTCGACCAGCGCCGCTACGGAACGTTTGCGGAGATCGGCGCCGGGCAGGAAGTGGTTCGGTGGTTCTTTCGCGCCGGCGGCGCCGCCGGAACGATCGCGAAGAGCATCTCCGCGTACGACATGACCGTGAGCGACGCCATCTACGGCAAGGGCGAGCGCTACGTCAGCCGCGCCCGCCTGCAGGCGATGCTCGAGTACGAGCACGCGCTGAACCTCGAGCGGCTCCGCGAGCGCCGCGGCAACAAGACCGCGTTCTTCGCATTCGCCGACACCGTGAAGGCCGCCGGGTTCAACTCTGCGGACGGGTGCCACGGGTGGCTCGGCATCCGCTTCCAGTCGCATCCGCGCGACGCCGACAGCCAGGTCGTCATCCACGTCAACATGCTCGACAAGGAGAAGGAGGCGCAGCAGGAGGCGCTCGGCATCGTCGGCGTGAACCTCGTCTACGGCGCGTGCTTCCTCTACCACGAGCCCGACCTGCTGGTGGAATCGTTGCTCGACGGTCTCACCACCGACCGCGTCGAGATCGACATGGTCGAGATGTCGGGAATCGAGTTCCGGCACGTCGACAATCGGGTGATGAGCCTGAAGCTCGTGCAGCTCGGGCTCACCGGCGCGGCGATGTTCGCGGCCGACGGCACCGTGCTGCAGCCGTCCGAGGTGCTCTACAAGAAGCCCGTGCTGGTCGAGCGCGGCAGCTTCCGCCCGGTGACGCACGTGAACGTCGACATGCTGGAGTGCGCGCTCAAGCGCTTCGCGAAAGAGCCGAGCGTCGGCGGCGAGACGGTGGTGCCCCTCATGGAGATCACGATGCGGAACCTGATGTCGACGACGAGCTCCGGCGACGTCGACGTCCACGACTTCCTCGCGCGGGCCGACGTGCTCGCCGCCTGCGGCATGACGGTGCTGATCTCGGACTACTTCGAGTACTACCGGCTCGCGGCGTATCTCGGCCGGCACACCAAGAAGCAGATCGGCGTCGTGATGGGCGCGGGCAGCCTGCGTGACCTCTTCGAGGAGCAGTACTACGCGAACCTCGACGGCGGCATCCTCGAGTCGTTCGGCCGGCTCTTCAAGAACGACCTGAAGCTCTACGTCTACCCGCTGCTCGACCGCCAGACGAACGCGCTCACGACGGTCCAGAACCTCGAGGTCGCCCCGAGGCTCCGCCACCTCTACACCTACCTCGTCGAGAGCGGCTGCATCGAGCAGCTCGACGGCTTCCACGAGGAGTACCTCTCGATCTTCTCCCGCGAGATCCTGAAGAAGATCAAAGTCGGCGACTCGAGCTGGGAGTCGATGGTGCCCCTCGGCGTCGCCGAGGTGATCAAGCGGCAGTCGTTCTTCGACTATCGGTCGAGCTAGAGCGCGTCCAGTCGACGCAGCACGCGCGCCACGATCCGATCGCACTCGCGTCCGCCGAACGCGAAGACGTCGCGCTCGGCGATGTCGATCTCGCGGGCGAGCGCCTCGCGCAGGAGGCCTCGCGCTCGCGCGTGACGGCTCCGCACGGTGGCGGCGGGAATGTCGAGGCACGCCGCCGTCTCCTCGACGCTCAGCTCCTCGACCGAGCGCAGCACGAACACGGTTCGGAACGCCTCGGGCAGCGCGTCGAGCTTCCGCTCGAGGAGCGCCCGCACCTCGGCGCGGCCCACGGCGGCGTCCGGACCTTCTCTGCGATCCTCGGGCATCACGTCACGCTCCGCTTCGGGGGCCTGGGCGGCGATCGGTACGATCTTCTGGCGCCGGGCATGCCGACGGAGCCGGTCCAGGCACTCGTTCCGCACGACGCGCGTGAGCCACGTGCCGAGATCCGCGTCCCCGCGAAACCCGCCGATCGAGCGGTACGCGGTCAGATACGACTCCTGGAGCGCGTCCTCCGCCTCGGCCGCGTCCTGCAGGGTGGCCCGCGCCAAACGGAAGAGGCGGCGATTGTAGCGCTGCATCAGGAGCACGAACGCCGAACGATCGCCGGCGACGATCCTCCGGACGATCGCGTCGCTGTCCGGCCACGATGACGATGGCGCCGTCTCCATGCTCATTGCACCACGAGCCGTCCCGTCATGATCGTATGCAGCGTGCAGAAGTACGGGAAGTTCCCCGCGTCACGCGGCTCGAAGGTCCAGGACGTGCCGGCTGCGATGTCGTGCGAGTCGAACGCGCCGCCGGTCGCGGTGACCGTGTGCGGCAACACGTCGCGATTGACCCACACGATGCGGTCGCCGCGGTGTGCCGTCACGGTCTCCGGAACGAATTTCATGCCCTCGATGGTCACGGTGTACGTGGCCGGCTCGGCAGTGCACGGAGATGCGCTCGCGAGCACGAGGCCCGCGAGCGCGACGAGCGACGTCCCGCGCATCGTCACTTGGCCGACGCCAGCTCCGACTGCAGCTTCTTGGCGTGCGCGAGATGCGCGGCGAACGCGGGCCGGACCTTCACGAGCAGCGCCTTCAGCTCGGCGTTCTTCGCGCTCGGGATCAACGTCTTGTCGAGCGCGTCGAGGACGGTCACGTGGTACGCGACCTCGTGGTCGACGTAGGCGCGGTCGAAGTCCTTGCCCGTGAGGCCTTTCAGCTTGGCGAGGTTCTCGTCGCCGCCCTTCTTCAAGCCCGCGCTCGTCGGGTTCTCCTCCGGCGTGACCTTCAGCTTTTGCACCAGCTCGGTCGCGGCCTTGTTGACGCCGGTGTGGTCGGTGACCATGAGCCGAGCGAAATCCCCGACGGCCTTCGACGACGTGGTCGACTGCGCCAGCGTGCCGGCGTCGATGTCGACTTGATTCGCGGTGACCACGATTGCCGCGATCTGGGGGTCCGTCGGAGCCGCCTGATCCGCCCATGCGCTCGCGGACAGCAGGACCCACGTGCTGCAACACAATGCTGTGACCATTCTCATGGATTCGTCCTCCCTCGACCGGTTGGACGTCACGAGCCCGGAAAACGTTCCCGGGAAGGTCGATCGTGGCGGAAGTCCCGAGTCCTTCGATTCTCCCGCCGCCTGCGCTAGTCCTCGCGGCCATGACCCTCGCGCTTCCGGGACCCACGTCGCAGTTCTTCGTCTCGCAACGCCTGCGCCTGCACTACGTGGAGTGGGGCAACGAGGACGCGCCGCCGCTCGTGCTGGTGCACGGCGGCCGCGATCATTGTCGCAACTGGGACTGGGTCGCCGAGCGCCTCCGGCGCGACTGGCACATCCTGGCTCCCGACCTCCGCGGCCACGGCGACTCGCAGTGGCTCACCGGCGCCAACTACGGAATGATCGACTACGTCTACGACTTGGCGCAGCTCGTCCATCAGAAGAAGCTCGCGCCCGTCACGATCATCGGCCACTCGCTCGGCGGCGCGATCAGCCTCGCCTATACCGGCAACTACCCCGAGACGGTCGCGAAGGTCGTCGCGATCGAAGGCCTCGGCCCGCCGCCCGCGATGATCGCGGCCCGCGCCAAGATGACCATCGACCAGCGCATGCGCGAGTGGGTCGACTCGATGCGCGGCCTCGCCGCGCGCGCGCCGCGCAAATACCCGTCGATCGACGAGGCCGTCGCGCGCATGCAGTCGGAGAACCCTCGCCTGACCCCGGAGCAGGCGCGCCATCTCACCGTCCACGGCGTCAACCAGAACGAGGACGGCACGTACAGCTGGAAGTTCGACAACTACGTGCGCGCGTTCTCCCCGCACTCGTTCAACGCCGAGGAGGCGCGCGTCCTCTGGAAGCGCATCACCTGCCCGACGCTGCTCGTGCGTGGCATGGAGAGCTGGGCGAGCAATCCGCTCGAGGACGGTCGCTCCGCGTTCTTCAGCGACGCGCGCGTCGTCAACATCGACAGGGCCGGCCACTGGGTGCACCACGATCAGCTCGAGGAGTTCCTCGCCGTCGTGACGGACTTTCTCGGCGCCTGAGGCTTGCCGCGGTCCGGCGCTACTCGACGACGACGCCGCCGGACCCGGCGTTGCAGGCCGCGTCGGCGGGGTCGTCACCGGGGCCGCTCGCCGCGCCCCAGTAGACGCCGCGCGCGGTGACGGTCGTCGGTGACGCGTTGGCGAGACCGCAGTTCGCGCCGGTGCTCGTCGCGCCGTTCCCCGCGATCGTGCCACCCTCCACGGTCGCGGCGCCGAAGCTCTCGACGCCGATGCCGTACCGGCGATTGCCGAGCGCCGCGTTGCCGCGGAGCTCGTGACCGCTCCCGTCGAACACGTCGAAGCCGTCGGTGCCGTTGGCGCTCGCGACGTTGCCGACGAGGTGCGCGCCGCCCACCCGCAGTCGAAAGCCCGCGTCCGCGTTGGCGGTCGCGACGTTCTTTCGCATGATCACGCCGACACCGCCCGCGCCGATGCCGGTGCCGCTCGTTCCGAAGCCGATGCCGTCGTTCGCGAACGCGCGATTACCGGTGAGCACGCTGCCGGGCGCGAGCACATAGAAGCCCGCCTGGCGCGCGCCGCTCGACTCGTTGCCGGCGAGGATCGCGCCGGCGCCGGCGACGAGGAACCCGAAGCCGTTCCCGAGCGCGCGATTGCCGTGCACCGCGACCGCACGCGTCGTCGCGTCGAAGAGGCTCGTCCCGACGAATACGCCCGCGAACGCGTTCCCGGCGCCCGTCACGGTGAAGCCCTTCTTGCCCTTGCCGAGGACGATGCCGTCGGCCGCGAGACAGATCGCGTGGCGGGGCGCGCCCCCCGCGTCGAGGACGGTGGCGGCCGGGCCGGCGCTCGCGAGGATCGTGAGCGGCTTCGGGACGACGATCATGCAGGTGTCGTCGCCCGATTGCTCCTCACCGGGACCGTCGAAGCCCTGGTCGCCGTCGAGGTCGCCGTATCGACCTGGGCCGACGACGATCACGTCGCCGGCATGGGCGCTCGCGATCGCGCGTCCGAGCGAGCGGCAGGGCTTCGCGCGAGCGCCGCAGCTCGGCGCGTCGGCTCCGGTGACTCCGACGCTCCACACCGCCGCATCGCCGAGGCTCGCCGAAAAAGAAACCCAGGCCGCGGCGGCGATCAGGGCGAAGCCGATCTGCCGGGCGGATCGCAAACGCATCTGCCGCGCGAGCAGCAAGGGTTACGCCAGCGCGACACGCGTGATTTCCCGTAGCCGCGCCGTTCGAAATTGGAACGAGACGGTACGTTCGTGCGCGTGATGCTCGGATCTGTGACGCGTGCCGTGCCGCTCATGCACGGGTCGCATGCGACCTGATCGTCGGGATCGGGCGCGTGCGGGCTAGTCCGACTTCGCCTTCAGGCGGTCGTCCTGGTTTCGCAGGGTGGTCGCGTACGTCGCCTCCCAGCACTGGCCGGTCGTGCTCAGCAGCTGCACGCGGATCGGCAGGCTCGAGATCGGCAGATCCGGGGTGTCGAGCAGGACGCCCCGGCCCTTCAACCCGATCTGCGCTTTGCCCGCCGCGCCGGCGCGGAGCGTGAGCTGCTGGATGCCGGCGGGCGTGAGGTCGCGGTCGACGTAGCGATAGCCGCTCCGCGACGCGCGCCAGCACGGACGCGGGCTCTTTGCGTTGCACGTGCCGCCGGCCGGAATCGCGGCGCTCGCGACGAGATGCGCGGTGCCGTCGTAGACGCAGAGGCCGTAGCCCGTCGTCGTGGTCGGATCGCCGAGGTCCACCAACGACGTCGCCGCGCCCTTCTGCCACTTCCACTGCAGGCGATCCTTGGTGTCGGGCGTCTTGTCGGTCACCTGCAGCGTCGATTTCCCGGCGACGATCGGCAGGCGGCAGCCGGTCGCGGGCGCGGGTCCGCAGGCGGCGACGGGCGGTGTGGTGAAGGACGCGCGGAGGTCGTTGAAGTCCGTCTTCGTCACCTGGCCGTGCGTGAGCGGCTCGGGCGACGTCGACCCGGTGGTGCGCGTGCCGACCGTCGGGCTCGCGTCCTTGTCGGCGCCGAGCGCGATCGCGGCGACCGGCTGCGCGAAGGTGAACGTCACCGTACCGTCGGCGGCAGTCGCGCCGGTGAGCGTCTCGCTGCCGCTCGTCGCGCGGACGCTCGCGCCCGCGATCGGGCGGCGCGCGCCGGTGGTGTCCACGTCGTCGTCGGTGATGCGGAAGGTCAGCGTCGAGGTGCCGGGCGGGATGTAGCCGTCCGGCGAGCCGACGAGCTCGGCGCGCATGGTGAGGAGATAGACGTTCCGATCCTGCCAGATGAACTCGACGTCGGCGTCGCGGAGCTCGCCGAAGAACACGCCGTTCGCGAAGTCCTTCCCGGCGGGATTCTGGTTCTCCATGCCGTGGTCGCCGGTCAGGACGATGAAGGTCTCGCCGAGACGCGCGGGCTCGCCGCCGAGCGGGGTCGACCGCGAGTTGTCGGCGAGCGCGCCGAGCACGCGCGCGAGGCGGCTCGACGTGTCGCGATAGCTCGCGCGGGTGCAGTTGCCGTGCGGGCCGAAGGTGTGGCCGGCGCCGTCGGTGAGCGTGAAGTTCTCGATCAGGTACTTCGGATCGGGGTGCGCCGCGCCGGCGGTCGTGTCGGCGATCGAGAGGTCGACGCCGGGGATCGAGGGCAGGCCGCTCGTCGACGGCTCGGTGAAGAGCGCACGCCCCTGCGACTGGCCGAGGTGGTCGAGCACCGACTCCTGGCCGTAGCCGTCGAGGTTCGCCTGACCGCAGTCGGTGTTGGTGTCCTCGAGGAACTCGGTGCTGTTGGCGAGCAGCAGCGGGAACGTCGCCGGCACGGTCTCGCTCGCCGTCGTCTCGAGCGACGCGAAGTCGGCGCCGCGCGACGACGGCTCGTTGATCGAGGCGGTGAAGGCCCCCGACGGATTCGACGGCGACCAGTCGCCGAACGAGCGGTGCACGGCCTCGTGCAGGGTCTCGACGTCGTCGCGGAGGAGCTGCGAGGTGAAGAAGAAGAGGGGATTCCGCGGGTCCATGGGGTCGATCGGGTCGCGCTCGATCTCGACGTCGCGCTCGTAGTAACGGTTGCCGACGAGGCCGAGGTGGCCGGGATAGACGCCCGAGCCGACGACGTTGTGGTTCGGGAACGTCACGGTCGGGAACGCCGCCATGCTGCCGAAGCTCGTCAGCGTGCCTTGCGGGATGTCGATGCGGCCGTCGCCGTCGTGGAAGAGCAGCGAGCGGACGCCGGGGATCGGCTGATTGCGCGCGTCGCCGCAGGCGAACGAGTCGTCGGGCTGGCGCACGCAGTCGGCGAGGAGGTCGTGGATGCGAACGCTGTTGTCGGAGTCGAACATGAAGATGATCGCGCGATTCGCGTGCGGCGCGATGACCTGGGTCGGGACGCCGCTGAACGCCTCGCTGAGCACCCGGCCGCTCGCCGCCGGCAGTACGGCCGCGGGATCGAGGCCGTAGATCCAGGCGACGGTCGGCGCGATGTCCATGTTCTCCGCCTGGCCGGGGTTGGCGAGCGTGTCGTCGCCCTCGTTCACCGGGCCGGTCGCGGCGATCGTCTGGTCGATCACGTGGTCGCCGCCGCCGATCACGTAGAACGGGATGCGCCGCGTGCCGGGGTGGCCGTGGTCGCCCTGCAGCACGCCCGACGCGGTGGTGATCGGCGAGAGCGTGTAGCCCGCGCCCGACGCGACCTCGAAGGGGCCGGTGCCCGTGCCGAGCGGATTCAAGAGGCCCGTCGTCGGCCCGCTCGCGAGCACGGTCACGACGAGGTCGCCCGCGCGCTGATCGGCGAGTCCCCACGCGGGATGATTGGCGCCGAGCGTGGCGCCC
>JADMIO011096087.1_pt1 | contig 11892 bp, 5 predicted proteins | sample 8958161 | NCBI WGS metagenome assembly JADMIO01 (sample SAMN16585339, study PRJNA669376) | soil metagenome | isolation source: Crop rotation soil | place: USA: Cullars Rotation, Alabama | collected 2011
ACCGCAGAGCGAGGTGATCTCGCAGACCGAGCTGGGAACGCCCGTGCATCTGGGCATCATGCCGTCGGTGCTCGACCACGTCTTTAAGAAATTTCCCGTCTCGGAGCTCTGCCCCGGCGACCACATCATGGTCAACGTGCCTCACCCCGTGGGCCCTGGGCACCTCAACGACATCACCGTCGTCTCCCCGGTGTTCATCGACGGCAAACTGTCCTACATCGTGGCGAACATGGCGCACCACGTCGACATGGGCGGCTACGCGCCGGGCAGCATGGGCATGGGGCTCAGCACCATCTATCAGGAAGGATTGCAGATCCCGCCGGTGAAGATCGTGAAGGCCGGCGTCGTCGACCGCGAACTGGTGGACATCATCAAGCAGAACGTTCGCACCGATCTCGAGGTCGAAGGCGATCTCTTCGCCCAGCTCGCCTGCAACAACCGCGGCATCAAGCGGCTGACGGAACTGACGGGGCGTTACGGCCTCGAAAAGCTGCACGAGTACGCGCACCACATCTTCGACTACTCGGAACGGCGCATGCGTGTCGGCATTCGGGAAGTGCCCAACGGGGTCTACGAATTCGAGGACTACATCGAGGGCACGGCCCGGACGCCCGAATGGATCACCGTTCACATCAAAGTGACGGTGGAAGACGAGGACATTTACTTCGATTTCGCGGGTTCTAGCCCGCAGGTCGAGGAGTCCATCAACTCGAACCTGGCGTGTACTCGATCCGGCTGCTATTATGTGGTCAAAGTGCTCATTGACCCCGGCCTGCCGCCCAACGTGGGCGCCTACCGGCCGATCCATGTCCAGGCCCCGGAAGGCACCGTTGTGAACGCGAAGGCGCCGGCCGCCGTGGCCAACGCGACCATCATCGTGGCGCCGCGCGTGGTGGACACGCTCTTCGGCGCGCTGTTGCAGGCCATGCCAAAGCAATCGGCCGCGGCTTCAAACGGCGTCACGAGCATGTTCAACATCGGCGGCGTCGACGAGCGCCGCGACGCCCTGTACAGCTACGTCGAAACCTACGCGGGCGGCCAGGGCGGTATGCCCGGCCTTGACGGTACCGACGCTGTTCAATGCCACATGACCAACACGCGCAACGCGCCCGTCGAAGTCATCGAGAGCGCCTACCCGCTGCTGGTGAGGCGATACGGCCTCGTGCCCGACTCGGATGGTCCGGGCGAGTTTCGCGGCGGGCTCGGCATGATGCGGGAGATCGAGATTCTGAGTCCGCAGACCACCGTGACCGTGAGCACGGATCGCACGAAGATCAAGCCATGGGGCGCCTTCGGTGGCGAACCTGGAGGCAATGCCCGCTGCGTCGTTCAACATCCCGGCCTGCCCCCGGAGCAGCTTCCCTACTCGAAGATGACATTCTCTTTGGAACGCAATGGCCGCGTCACGCTGACTACGCCCGGCGCCGGCGGATGGGGTTCGCCGTTCAAGCGCGACCCCGAACGCGTGCTGCGGGACGTCGTCGATGGCCTGATCTCGATCGAGCGGGCCCGCGACAGCTACGGTGTGGTGATCCACAAGTCCGGCAAGGATACTTACGAGATCGATGGACCGGCCACGGAGTGCCTGCGTGAACGCGCGGGCGACCGGGAAGCCGAGGCCGCTTCCGTCAAATAGCCTTCACGCGACAGCACACTTTTCCACAACACTGGCAAGGCGATAGGATTCCCATGAAAACAGCCGACGCGGTAGTTATTGGCGCCGGGATCAACGGCGCATCCACGGCCTATAACCTGGTGAAGCGGGGCCTCAAGAACGTCGTGGTGATCGAGAAGCATCTGATCGCCAGCGGCGGCACGGGCAAGACCGCCGGCATCTGCCGGCGCCATTACTCGAACCCGGAACTTATCGAACTGGTCCGGCGCGCGGTCGATATCTTCGCCAATTTCAGCGATGTGGTGGGCGGCGACCCCGGGTTCGTCAACTGCGGCTGGGCTTTTCTCGTGCCCGAGGACGCCAGCGACCGGCTCACGGCCACGCTCGAGAAGATCCACGCCGGCGGCGTGAACAACGTCGAGATCAGCAAGGAAGACTTGAAGGAGATCGAGCCCAGGATCGACCTTTCAGACGTGGGCCGGGTGGTCTACGACAAGGAATCCGGTTACGCCGATCCGCACGCGGCGACCTATTGCTACATCAAGCGCTTCCTCGAGATGGGCGGCGAATTGCAGACGTTGACGCCGGTGACAGGCATTTCCCAAAAGGACGGCGCGCTCACGGTGCAGACGCCCAACGGCGGCATCGAGTCGCCCGTAGTGGTCAATGCCGCAGGGCCCTGGGCCGACCGTGTGGGCGCATATGTCGGGCTCGATGTTCCTATCAAGGTGACGCGGGAGAGCGAGATCATCATCGAGTGCGCCGACGTCGATGGACCGCCGCGCCTGTGCTATTCCGACATGGCCAAGGCGATCTACTACCGTCCCGCCGGTCCGCACCGCGCGCTGCTGGGCCGCGGTTACCCCAAGCCCTACGAATACGTGAACCCCGACAAGTACGAGCACACGGTGGATCCGCCGTTTATAGAAGAGGTGCGCGAACGGTTCCACGACCGCCTGCCACGCATGCGGGAGGCCCTCATGATCGATGCCTACGTGGGGCTCTACGACGTGACGCCGGACTGGCACCCGATCCTCGGCAAAACCGACGTGGACGGCTTCTACATGTGCGCGGGGTTCAGCGGCCACGGCTTCAAGACGGGCCCGGCCGTCGGAGAAGCTCTGGCGGAAGAGATCCTCGACGGCGGGACGTCCGTCACGGATCTTTCGCGGTTCTCGCTGAACCGTTTCAAGCGGGACGAACTATTCACGGCCGCCTACGGCGGCAACCGCGCCTAACGTAACAGAGACGAGTTCAACCCATGCCATACCAATTGCTCAAATACGGCTTCCGCTCCAAGTACACCGAGCCGCGCATGTTCCACACGCCGCCCACGCTTAAGAAGCGTTACGACGTGGTCGTCATCGGCGCGGGCGCCCACGGGCTCGCGGCGGCCTACTACCTCGCGGCGGACCACGGCATCACCAACGTGGCCGTGCTCGAGAGGCACTACATCGGCAGCGGCGGCACGGGCCGCAACACGGCCATCATCCGCGCCAACTACATGACGCCCGAGAGCGTGCGCTTCTACTCGGAGAGCGTGCGTCTGTTCCAGCGGCTCTCCGACGAACTGGACTTCAACATCTTCTACAGCGAGCGCGGACAGTACATCATGCTGCACACGGACGCGCAGGTGCGGGTTGCGCGCCGGCGGGCCGAGGTCAGCAAGCAGTTCGGCTTCCACAGCGAGATCATCAGCACGGACGAACTGCTCAAGGTCTGCCCGCACCTCGACCTCACCTGCGGCAACAAGCCGCCCATCATCGCCGTCCTGTACCATCCGCCGGGCGCCACGGCCAGGCACGACGCGGTCGCCTGGGCTTATGGTCGTGCGGCGTCGCGGCACGGCGCCGAGATCCATCAGCAGACGGAGGTCACCGGCATCCGCGTCGAAGGCGGTCGCGCGCTTGGCGTTGAAACCAGCCGCGGCTACATCGAAGCCGGCGCCATTCTTTCGTGCGTGGCGGGCCATACGCCCACGATCACCAAGATGGCAGGGGTCTACACGCCGTTGCACATCCGCCCGCTCCAGGCCTGCGTCACGGAGCCGTTGAAGCCCTGGCTCAACATCATCATGGGCTCGGCGCAACTGCAGCTTTACCTGAGCCAAACGTCGCGAGGCGAGTTGATTATGGGCTCGGCACTAGATCCCTACGAACTCCACTGCAACCACTCGACCCTGACGTTCTCGGAGCGCCTCGCCTCCGACCTGCTGAGTCTCTTTCCCTTCCTGGCCGAGGTGAAGATCATGCGCCAGTGGTCGGGACTGTGCGACCTCTCGCCGGATTCGGCGCCCGTCATGGGCCTCACGCCCGTGGGCCGCTTCTACCTCGACGCCGGCTGGGGCACGTGGGGGTTCAAAGCCACGCCCATCAGCGGCAAGACCATGGCCGAAACGGTGGCTAAGGACCGGGCGCCCGATCTGATTCAGGCCTACCGGCTCAGCCGCTTTGAAGAGATGGAACTGGTTGACGAAAAGGGATCGTCCTCGATTGCGCACTGACGCTCACTCGCTCGTTCCCAAGCTGTGCTTGGGAACGGGCGATACTGGTTGACGAAAAGGGATCGTTTTCGATTGCGCACTGACCATGAAAATCATTGATTGCCCGATCATCGGGCCTCGACCCGAACAGGAATTCAGCTACGGCGGCCACTACCATTCCATGCCCAATCCCGACTCAATGGACGACGCGGCGTGGGGGGCGTACCTCTACCTTCATGACGGCGCGCCGGGTCTGGTGAAGGAATGGTGGTACCACATCGCGAGCGGCACGTGGTTCATTGCCGAGCGCGACACCCGTACCGACACGTTTATCCGGACGTACTTGTACAGCGAGATGAGTTCCAATGAACGATAGATTGCCACCGCAGTCCCTGGAATGGATCGACCGGTCGCGAGAACTCCGGTTCACGTTCGAGGGACGGAGCTACACCGGGTTTGCCGGCGACACCATCACGAGCGCCCTCTGGGCCAACGGCGAGCGCGTCCTCGGCCGGAGCTTCAAGTACCATCGTCCGCGGGGCATCTTCAGCCTCGCGAACTGCGACACGAACGCCATGTTTGCCCTGGACGACACCACCAACGTGCGCGGCGACATCACGCTCCTCGCCGACGGCATGAACGTCCGCGGCATCAACACGTTCGGAGGCCTGCGAAAGGACTGGGGCCGATACAATGAGTGGCTCGGCCGCTTCATGCCGGTGGGTTTCTACTACAAGGCCTTCCACAAGCCACGGCAGCTCTTCCCCTACTGGGAGGATTTCTTCCGGCGCATGGCCGGCTTGGGCGCCATCGATCCCAAGGCGCCCGCCCAACTCACACCCAAGAACTACGGCTTCTGCGACGTGCTGGTCGTGGGTGCCGGTCCCGCGGGCCTGGCGGCGGCGAAAGAGGCGGCGGGGCGGGGCGCGTCGGTCCTGCTCGTCGAGGAGCAGCCGCGTCTGGGCGGTTCGCTGGTCTATCAATGGCACGGCCGCGACACGGCCGCCCGAACGCTCCACGATCTGGCGGCCACCTGCGAACAAGACGGCCGGATCACGGTTCGCACGGGTACGGCCGTCGTGGGCGCTTTCGCCGACCGGTGGATGGCCCTCGTGGATGACACGCGCCTCACCAAGCTGCGGGCGCGGACGGTCGTGCTGGCAACAGGTTCCCATGAGCAACCCGCCGTGTTCCACAACAACGACTTGCCGGGCGTCATGCTCGGTTCTGCCGTCCAGCGGCTTATACATCAGTATGCGGTGCGTCCGTTCCAGCGGGGCGTCGTCTTGGCGGCGAACGCCGAAGGCTACCGTGTGGCGCTGGATCTATTGAAAGCGGGCATCGAGGTGGCGGCCGTGGCGGATCTGCGGTCGCAGGGCGAGCCGTCGCCGGTGGGCGAGGAGCTGCGCAAGCAGGGCACGATGGTGTACCTCGGCTACGGCGTTCACGAGGCCGAGCCCGCCGCGGGCAAGGCCGGCGTCCAGGGCGCCGTGCTGTGCCCCGTCACCGGGAGCGGCGTCCTCGACGCGTCGCGGCCGGTGCGTGTCGCTTGCGACGGTGTCGTGGTGTCCGTGGGGTGGACGCCGGCCGACAGCCTCCTCCGTCAAGCGGGCGGACGCATGGCCTACGACGCCAACCTCGAACAATACCTCCCAACGGAGCTTCCCGAGGGCTATTGGGCCGCAGGCCAGTTGAACGGGATTTACGATCTGGACGCACAGATCGCCGATGGGACTCGTGCGGGCGCCGCCGCGGCCATCCATGCCGGCTACGGCTCCCCGGACGTGGTGCTGACGGCGCCGCGCGAGCACGAGCCCCACAACCATCCCTATCCGGTGTTTTCCCATCCGAACGGCAAGAACTTCGTCGACCTCGACGAAGACATTCAGTTGAAGGATTTCGAGCACGCCGTCGAGGAAGGGTACGACAACCCCGAGCTGCTCAAGCGCTACACGACCGTGGGCATGGGACCGAGCCAGGGCAAGCACTCAAATCTCCTGTCGGCGCGAATCCTTCAGTACCTTGGCAAGCTTCGTCTGACCGATTCGGCCCTCACGACGGCCCGGCCGTTCACGACGCCGGTGGCCGTGAAGTTCCTGGCGGGCAAGCAGTTTTTTCCGTTGCGCCGGACGCCCATGCACGCGTGGCACGAAAGTGAAGGCGCGGTGTTCCTTTACGCCGGGAACTGGCTTCGACCCGAGTACTACCGAATGCCGCGCCGGTCGCGAGAGGACACCATCGCCGACGAGGCGCTCGCGGTGCGGATGAACGTGGGGATCATTGACCTCGGCACCTTGGGAAAGATCGAGGTGCTCGGCCGCGACGCCGTGACTTTCCTCGAACGCATCCACACCGGCGTCTTTGCGAAGCTGAAAGTCGGCATGACGCGCTACGGCATCACGTGCGACGACGCGGGCATCGTGACGGGCGACGGCGTGGTGGCGCGGCTCGGCGAGAACCACTTTTACATGACCACCACGACCACCGGTGCCGACACCGCTTACCGCGACTACCAGCGATTGATCCAGCTCTGGAACCTGCAAGTGACGCTCATCCACCTGACGGGCGCCTACACGGCCGTCAACGTGGCCGGACCCCGTTGCCCCGCGGTGCTCGGGCGGGTCACGGACATCGACTTGAACCCGGAAGCGTTCCCCTACCTGGGGTTCCGCGAAGGGTTGGTGGCCGGTGTTCCGGCGCGAGTCATCCGCGTGGGCTTCGTGGGCGAACTGGGTTACGAAATACACGTGCCCGCGACTATGGGCCTGCACCTGTGGAACGCTCTCCTCGAGGCCGGCCACGAAGACGACATTCGACCCTTCGGCATCGAAGCCCAGCGTCTGCTCCGGCTCGAGAAGGGCCATTTCATCGTCAGCCAGGACACCGATCCGATGACCCACGCCTTCGAGCTCGACGCAAGCTGGGCCATCAAGATGGACAAGCCGTTCTTCATTGGCCAACGGTCTTTGCGCGTGCTCAAAGAAAAGCCGAAGCCGCGCCGCAGCGGCGTGGGGTTCACCTTGGCGCAGGGCTACAGCGGTCCCGTGCCCAACGAGGGCAACCTGATCCTCGACGATGGCAAGCTCATCGGCCGGGTCACGAGCATCAGCTTCAGCCGGACGCTGAAGCGCCACATCGGTCTCGCCATCCTCGAAGCCGCCTACGCCGGCCACGGACAGGCCTTCCGCATCAAGCTCAACGACGGGACCTACACGGAAGCGCAGGTGACCGAGTTGCCCTTCTACGACGCCGAAGGCGCCAGGCAGAAGGGATTCGCCCCGACCCAAGCCCCGCTTGCGCCCGTCACTCCCTCGCGAAGCCGTTCCATCTTCGCGCCGACTCCGGCCGACGGCGCCGCCGTCATGGAGGTGCAGTCGATGCCTGTGACACGGTACTACGGCCACCCCGAAGAGGAAGCCGGCCGCACTCGCGACCTCGCCCTGTGCGACACCTCCGCCTTTCAGCGCTTCGGCATCCGTCTCCTCGGCGACACCAGTGGGACGGACGGACTCGGTGTGCTCATTCCGGAGCATGTCCTGGACGCGTCGCCGCTCTCGCCCGCGGGGCTCGTGGCCCGATCCGGCCTGCGGGAGCTCTTCATCGAGGACCGCACGGTAGAAGGAAGCTGGGCCGCACGCTTCCTCGGCGCCGGCCGCTCGGATGGCAACTACTTCGCCTTCCGTCGAGAGGACGCCGGCGTATTGCTCACCGGCGCGCGCGCCGACGAGGTGATGCGCCAGGTGTGCAGCTATCCCTTCGCGGAAAGCCCGTCGAAATTGATCATGACCCAAATCGCCGCCGCCGTAGCGTGGGTTATCCACGAGACCATCGACGGATGCCCCGTCTATCGCATCTCCTTCGGCAACGCCTCCGCCCACTACCTCTGGACCGTGCTCGAAGGCATCGTGACCGAATTGGGTGGCGCGGCAGTCGGCTGGGACGCCGTGAAACCATTTCTTCAACCCCTCCACAAGCGCGACGAGTTGCCGATCAAGTAGTGAGCTCCGCTCACGTGGCTCCCGTTTCCAACGGGAGTAGGCGTAGCTCGGAAATCCGTTCCGAGTCTTCCCCGTCCCATACGTCCCATTTGTCCCATACGTCCCATTCCCCTTTCCCTTGCCCACACCCTTTGTAAAGCTTCGCCCGTGCCTCGCTCCGCTTGAAGGGGCCAAGCATGAGGGGGTGGGAACCACGCCTGGAAACCTCCCGCGCCGACGGCGGGTCCAAGAAACGGTGGGCTGCACGAGACTCATGGGGGTGCAGCGCAAAGCGCGGGGCGCAGAGGATTCAGGGCGATGCGGACGCTGGTGGTAGGTCTCCCGGCAGTCTTGTTAGGCTGTTTGGCCTTCGCGGGGCAGGACGAATCCTGGAAACAGCCCCTCGATGTGAAGGCCAGGCTCCTCGAGCAGAACGTCCAGGCCCGCCACAACATCCTGGGCCTGTACCCGTCCCAGGTCGAGGTGCCCCTCGACGGCCGCCCCGTCGACAACTCGACCCTCGGCATCGGCAACATCGCCCACGCGATCTGCTGGACCTCCTATTACCTCGACGGAGCGTGCTACCGCTATGCCGCGCTCAAGAAGATGGGCGCGCCCGACGCCGAGGTGCAGGCGGCCCAGAAACGGGCCGACGAAGTCTTCGAGGCCATCTACCGCTGTCAGCTCGTGACGGGCGTCCGCGGCCTCCAGGCACGCGGCTACGCCATCGGTCACGGCGAGTCCTACGAGGAGCGGTGGGGCGACCAAACGAGCGACGAATGGCACCAGGGCGCCGGCGAATACAAGGATCTTCGCTGGCGAAGCGACCCCAGCCATCACAACTACAGCGACGGCATCCAGGGGCTCGGCCATTACTACGACCTTGTGGCCCAAGGCAAGCAGAAGGAACGGTGCCGCGAAGCCATCGACGCCCTCGTCAGCTACTGGGTCGACAACGGCCTCCTGATCCACAACTACGGCGACAAGACGCCGCCCGTGCCCATCCTCGGCCTCACCGACGGCCACACGATCAACACGCGCATCATGATGGCCATCGGAGGCGCCAAAGTGGCCCACCACGCCACGGGCAACGAGAAGTTCAAGAAGCTCTACGATCAGTTGTGCGCCCAGTACGGCGTGCGGGGACTGAAAGAGTTTGGTGTCCATAAGAACTTCGACGACGCGGAGCACGTGTTCTGCCACCTCGAGAACCTCTTTCGCATCGAGACGGAACCGGAACTGCTGGCCGGATTCCGCGTCGTGTTGGACGGCCTCTGGGCCAGCCATCACAACGATGCACAGAGCCCATTCACCTACATTTACCTCAGCCTGACGCCCAACGCGCCCGACCGCGACAAGGCGCTCAAGGACGCCCTGTTCACCCTGCAGACGTTCCCGACCGACATGACGCTGCGACCGCGGATGAACAGCGTGTTCAAGGATCGAAAGCCGCCCTATCCCGTCTACCAGGCCTCGTGGGACAACGAGTACCTCTGGAAAGGCAGCCTGCTCCAGCCCGACGGCTGGCTGGCCCGCACGGTGACGGATGTCGTCGCGCCGGCGGAAGACCCGATGGTGCTCTACGCACTGGACGAGCAAGGCAACCTGTACCAATCGCGCGACGGCGGGGCGATGGCGGCGGGCTGGCGCGCCATCGACCAGGGTCTGCACGCGCCGGTCCGCGCCATGGCGGCGGCGAACAAGATTCGGGTCCTCGCCGTGGCCTGCGACGACGGCTTCTACAAGACCACTTCGTCCGGATACAAATGGCAGCCTCTCCCGGTACCATCCGACGGTGGCAAGCCCACCGGCATCAAGTTCGATCCGGCCAACGCGAATACCCTCTACGCGTTCACCACCAAGGGCGTCTACCGCAGCCACGACCTCGGAGAGAAGTTTCTCGGCGAGAGTTGGGAGCCCCTCGCGCAGGGCCTGCCGGCGGCCGGCGAAAAAACGTTTGTGGTGGCCCTATCGGAAGGACGTGCGGGCCGGCTCTATGCCATGCTCGATGGCAGCCTCTTTACGCGGCGTGTGGACGAGCCGGCGTGGCAGCCGGCCGGACCCATCGGCTTCGGCAGCTACGCCAAGAGCTACCCGTGGCTCGTCGCCGATCCTTCAAACCCCGACCACGCGTTCACCGGGGTCCGCACGGAATACTCCGGATTCGGGGCCAGCTCGCTCCTCCAGGAAACCCGCAACGGCGGAATGTCGTGGACCAACGGTCTCAAGAGCGTCTACGAACGATACGCCAAGGGCGGCGTGAAGGCCGTCGTCGAGGCCATGATTCCCGGCGACATCGTCGCGCCGGTCGTCAATTCCAAGAACCCGCAGGTGATCTTCACGGGCGGCATGCGCGGCGTCCTCAAGAGCACCGACGGCGGCCAGACGTGGCAGGAGAAGAAATCCGGGCTGGACATTCCCGTCGCCCGCTCGGTCATCGCGCCGCGGGGGACGGATTGGATCTTCGCAGGCACACCCGCCGGCCTCTTCGTGTCCAAAGACATGGGGGAGACTTGGCAGGACGCCAACCTGTGTCCTCAGTTCGAGAAGAACACGCGCCGCGAATTGGGCGGGGGCGAATTCATCGACGCCTACTGGCGCGCCCTCTACTACGGCCTCATCGACGACGCCACCGCCAAGGCCACCTATACGGAAGCCAAAAGGTAGCTGCTCTAATACAGGCCTGTTCCCTTTCCTCGGAGGCCCTCTGGAAACATGGGAGGGCCTCCTCCGTTTCGCCCCGTGCCAACTGATTCGAGGCCACTGCCCTTCCCGTGAGTCGCCGGGGGTGGAGCGCCGCCGCGAGGGCGGCGGACGTGGCTCCCACATTCCTGTGGGAGTTCTTTCGCTTTCCTTCCCCCTTCACGCGTGGCCCCTTCAAGCGCAGCGAGGCACGAGCGAAGCTTCCAAATAATAGGGACAGTAACCAATTATTTGAGGAACCCGCCCCTCAAGAATTGGTTACTGTCCCTATTTTTGGTGTGGAGGGGAAAGAAAAAGGGACGAAAGGCACCCAAGGGACCCGGAGGAGGAATCTCGGTCCTCTTCGTGCCTTGTCCCTTACGTCGCTTAAGTCCCTTTCGTCCCTTCCATCGCCACACCCTCAAGCTCCGCTCAGCCTGATTCGCCTAACGCCGCTTCCACTCGTATCCACAGCCTCTGGCGCTCCTGTAGGCATGGTGGCAGGGGTCGCTGCGCTTGAAGGTGCCACGCGCTCGGCAGAAAGAAAAGGCTTCCACTCCCACATGCCTGTGGGAGCCACGTCCGCCGCCCCTCCGAATCCGATCAACCGCGATACAGGCTGTGGCCGACGCCCATGGCTTCCCGACACGCTTCGACGGTGTCGAGTGCGATGGGGGTCACCTTCTTGGCGTTTTCTCGGAGGAAGTCCTTGACGTATTCGTCGCTGTTAGCTGGATCGTTGTACTTCTCGATAATCGGCGCGTTGAACTTGGACGCGTACTCCGCAAGAGTCGTCTTCAGCGTACCGTAGAACTTCTCGCCGCGGCGATACCTGCCCACGAAGTCCGTGTAGACCTCCTCGGGCGCCAGAAGGTTGAGCAGGCGGTACAGCGCACCCAGGCTCGGCGGCATCTGCGGGATCACGGCGTCGGGATCGTCGCTCTCGCCTTCGAGAGGCAACGGATCCGTCGTGGTCTGAACGCCCTTGATCTTGGCCAGCACCGTCTTGGGGTCGTCGAGGAGATCAAGCGTGTTGCCCTCGCTCTTGCCCATCTTTTCCGAGCCGTCGAGCCCCGGCAACCGGATTGCGTCCCGCGCCACGGGCTTGGGCACCTTCAACGTCTCGCCGAACCGGT
>JADMIO011628033.1_pt1 | contig 11892 bp, 13 predicted proteins | sample 8958161 | NCBI WGS metagenome assembly JADMIO01 (sample SAMN16585339, study PRJNA669376) | soil metagenome | isolation source: Crop rotation soil | place: USA: Cullars Rotation, Alabama | collected 2011
CCGCCGACGGACCGGTGGAAGGCTCGCAACTGACCTACAGTCGAACTCTGGTGGACAAAGTGGTGGCCGAGCGTCACTCGGTGATTGTCAACGGCGCCCAGGAAGGCCTGGAACTGGGGGCTCACAGCGTGGTGGCCCAGGATCTGCGCAGCGTACTGGTGGCTCCCTTGCGCCTGCGCGACGCTCTGCTGGGAGTGGTCTACCTGGACAACAGCGCCACCCGCGGGCTCTTTGACGAAGAGGACCAGCAGTTGCTCGAGGCCATGGCCAGTCACGTGGCCGTCGGTCTGGAGTCGGCTCGAGCCCTGCAGATCGAGTTTCAACTCAAGGTGGAGCGGGGACACCGCCAGGTGGCCGAGACGCTGCGCGACTTCGCCACCCAACTGTCGTTGTGCGCCAGCATGGAAGAGATCTGCACCCTGCTGCGCGTCACCATCAGCCGCGAAACCGGGCTGGAACATTTCTGCGCGGCGGTGCCGCGCGACGACGGTTTCCACCTGATGATGGGCGAGTTACGCGGCCGCCTGCCGCTGTTTGAGGAAGCCCTGGGACAGGAATACATCGTGCGCAGCGATGATACCCTGGTCATCCCTTGCTCGGGTCGCCACGGCACCGTGGCCGTGCTCTCGGTGTCGGGCCCCCACGGCGACCGCGAGCGCGAGTTCGTGGACACCGTCTGCCGCCAGTCGGCCCTGGCCATGGACCAGGTGTTGCTGGTGCGCCAGTTGATCGAGATCGCCACCACCGACGGCCTGACCGGCATCTCCAACCGGCGCTATTTCCTCGAGATCTGCGAGCGCGAGATCGCCAAAACTCGACGCTACAAGTCGCCGCTCTCGCTGATTCTGCTGGACATCGACCACTTCAAGAAATTCAACGACACCTACGGGCACGACGTGGGCGACGACGTGCTCCGGGTGGTGGCCCAGGCCCTCAAACACGAATTGCGCGCCGAGGACATGCTGGCCCGGTACGGCGGCGAGGAGTTCATCGCCCTGCTGCCGGAGACCGGGCTCCAAGATGCTTTGAATATCACCGCCGAACGCTTGCGCCGCCGGATCGAAAACACCCCGCTCGAGAGCGAGGTGCATGGGACCTTGAAGATTACCATCAGCCTGGGGGTCGCCGTTTTCGGCGAGGAGTGCAACGACATCAAGACGCTGATCAAGCGGGCCGACGAGGGGCTTTACGCCGCCAAGAAGGCGGGCCGCAACCGCAGCGTGGCTCTTTAGAAACCGTAAGAGTTAAAGTTGTTGAGGAAACCGCCCATGCCGGGGTCGGCGCCCATGCTGCAGACATTGTTGGCGGAAGCCATCTGCAGCAGTTGGAAGAGCACGGCCATCAATTCGCTCTGAGGTCCACCCATCTGGTTGAAGCCCGAGGAGTTGGCCAGGGCCTGGCACTGGCAGCCGTCGTGGAAGGGGCTGGAGTAAGGGGAGGAGCCATAGTCCTGAGTTTCGTCGTTCTTGCCATTCTTGCCGTTCTTCCCGTTTTTGCCATTCTTGCCGTTCTTGCCATTTTTCCCGTGCTTGCCGTTCTTACCGTTCTTGCCGTGCTTGCCGCTCTCTTCGACGGGCGGCTGGGGCTGGGTTTCGGCCTGGGGAAAATTGATGCTGAGGGCCAACGACAGGTTGGTGTTGTTGTTGTCCTCGCAGTTGGGCTTGTTGGCGGGCGGCGGGGTGTAGGGCTTGTAGCTGGGGGTGTAGCTGGTGTCCCGGGCGATGGCGCTGCTCATGATGGTCGTTCTCCTTGCCTTCGAGTCCGCTTTACGTGTGCGGCCTTTTTGAAAGAATAGCGACGGCGCCGGATCATGAATCCGAAACGATGTTGCCCGAATAAGAACAATTTGTTGGGTTTTGTAAACCCCTGGATCACCCACTGACAATTTACTTCGTCGTCACAGGTGATTCATTCGGGTTGACTATACTGCCGGCACAATGAGCACCTTGACGATTGCGGCGCGCCCGCAAGCCAGCCCTCGCTATACCGACATGCACCTGAAGGGCGGCCAGGACGGCTGGCCTCTGGACGTGAACGTCGACGCCCACGCCGACGGCAGCGCCGACCTGGACGGCGCCCAGAAAGGCTACGGCCTGGACTTACACATCCGCCCGGCGGCCGGCGGCAGCTACCAGGTGGACGGCCACCAGTCGGGCTGGGGCATGGACCTCACCATCACGCGCCAGGACGGCAAGATTCATCTGGAAGGTCACCGCGAAGGCTGGGGACTGAGTCTGGACGTGGTCCAGAAGGGCGAAACCCTGGACGTCTCCGGGGCCGCCAACGGTCGTCCGGCCGAATTCACCGTGGCCAAACAGGGCCAGGGCTATCATCTGGAGGGTGGTTGGGGTGGCTGGCCGATGGGCACCGACATTCAGCCCAATGCCAACGGCACTCTGTCCTTCAGCGGCGGCCAGAACGGCTATCCCCGCGACGTCACCGCCGCCCCGGCCCAAATGTCCCAGTTAGGCGACTTTCTCACGGGCTACTCCGAGCCGGAGCGGGTGGCTATTTTTCAGGTGTTGCTGAGCTAGGTGCGGCGGGACCTGAACGAGACCTGGCAACTCCTGGCGCAGCGGGGCTTTGCGCCGCCCTATGGTGAGGACGGACAGCCTCAAATGCCCGACGGCATGCCGCATCCGGACGACGCGACCATGGGCCTGGAATTCTTCCGCACCCTGCTTCAGGACGAGGACCTCAGCAGTCTTACCATGCCCCGGCTCTACCTGGCGCGCTCGGAATTCCTGAGAGTCCGTTGGCAAAACTCCGACCTCTCGGAGTCCCGCTGCTGCTGGAACGACTTTCGAGATTGCGACTTTCGGGATGCCTGCCTGGCGGGCGCGGATCTGCGCGCCAGCAACTTCAGCGGTTGCGACTTTGAAAGGGCCGACCTGAGCGAGGCCGATCTACGCCATGCCCGTTTTGAGAACTGCCGCTTCGACCGGGCTACACTCCAAGGCGCCATACTATCGCGCGGGCAAAACCTCAAGGCATCCCTCGCGGGCGTCGACTGGAGAGAGAAAGGGCCGCTGCCGCCCGGAGGTTAGCGGTTCTGGTATTCGATATCAGGCCGGGTGCTGTCGATCAACTGGTGCTTTTTGAAGGCCTTGGGCGCCCACACCGGCACCTTGGCGTTGGGGTCCGCGTCGGAGATCTGCTGAGCCTCCGGGACCAGCGCGTTGATGGCGTGGCGTAAAGTGGAGATGCAGGAGTTGGTCACCGGATTGTACTTGTCTTCCGAGTGGTTCTGGGTGGCCGCCTGCATGCGGTCCTTCAGCAACGCCACCTGCTGCTCGTGACTCAAGTTGAGCCGATACAACTGCAGCGGGTAGTGGTGAAACCCCAGCGAGTTCTCGATCGAATCCGACCAGGTGCAGACCTGGTAAAGAGTCGGTTGGCCCTCCGTCGGTTTCCAACTGCCGCCCTGCTCGAAGTGAATCTCGACCGACATGCTCAGCCCGCGATCGCTTTCGCCCTGGCTGTTGGTCACCGGATGCTTGAAGTCGAAGTGAAGCTGAGCGTGCCCCGGGGTCCCCCCGGGTTTGTCGGTGAAAGGCTTGATGGTCAGGTAGACGTCCTTCACGTCCTCGGGATCGATGAAAACATCGCTGAATACACCCTTTTCCTGACACGTGCCGTCGGGGTTGTTGAGAATGTCCCAGCGTACTCCTCCCAGGTGCATGCGCCCATCGGGGGTAGTTCCCAGGTCGCGGGCCTCACTTTGAATCTGAGACCAGTTGGGCTGCTGAGGTCGGTTGGTGACGAACATCCACCGCATCATAGGTCAGGCGGCGGCGGATTTCATTGAATACTTGTGACAAGATTTCGGACCGACCGCAAAGAAGCCGAAGCCGATGGAAAGCCTCTTGCCGATATTGCCTCAAGCTCTGAGCGCTCAAGCGAACGGCGACTTCTCCTCTTTCAAAATCGCCGACAAGCTTTTGAAAGCTCTGAAGCGCAAACCCCAATTGCTGGCGCTCAAGCACCATCACGAGTTCATTCTCAAACTGACCCTGCCGGCCTTGAATTGCCGGCAAATCGAGCCGCGCACCCAGGCCATGACCCATTTGCGGCAACTCATCAACCTGGTCCATATCTATCAAAACGGGCTCTTACCGGGCCTGGCCACGGCCGAGGTGATCGCGGCGCTCCGCCAGCATTTGAGTGACCCCGGGACCGATCTGGATGAAAAGGGCAACCCGACTCAGGCGAGCGGTAAGATCAAAATCTCCGAGCTGGCGCAAGAGTGTTTGAAACGCCTGCCCGGCACATTGGAGGCCCGATTCCGCGGCGCCCTGACCGGATTGCACCGGGTGGACGCCTGGATGACCCTGGGCCCCTATCAAGGCCAGAAACTGGCCGGCCACCTCATCGAAATCCTCAACGATCTGCTGCAATGCGAACAGCCTTTTCCCGACGACGAATTCATTTGGGAGTTGCTGGACCTGGTCAACTCCACCGAGTACCGCCAGCTTTCTCCGGAAGATCTGATGTCGCTGGTGCGCTGGCTGCCAAGGCGCCGACGCTACTGGCATTCGATGCTGCAGGTGGTGGCCAGCGAGCGCAATCTCACCTGGAGCGACCAGATGTGGGCCCTGATGGCCCGCGAAGAGTTATATCGCAACGAACGCCTCCACGTCGTGCGCACTGCCCTGGCCGAGGGTCGGCTGCGCGACGATCAAGTGCCCGATGAGTTCAAGAAAAAACCGAGGGGATTCGAAGGCTCCAGCTAGAATTTCCCAGCAGCGAGTTAAAGGAGCATCTTCATGGCCAGTTCGATCGGCGGCAATTTCGGCATTCCCATGACCCCCCAGCAAGGCAAGGGGCGGGAGGTGGCCAAAACCTTTCAGGAAGCGGTGTTCGAGACGGCGACAATCTCGGACGGCGCTCAGGTGGCCGAGACCGGATTGAAGGCGGTGCGCAACAAGTTCGGCGCCAGCGAACGCGAGAAACTGGTGGCCCAGGTGGCCCTCGAGCAGGCCGAGCAGATCGAGAAAAACCTGACCGTCGGCGTGATGAAGGACGACGGCAAGCACTCCCACAAAATCGCCCTGACCGAAGCCCTGAGCTACATCGCCAGCGGCGGCGTGGCCAGCGGCGCGGTGGGGGCCATCCTGGCCGACATCGGCACGCGCCAGATGGACTGGATTCGGGCCCAGAAGTTCAATACCGCCAGCAATTCCGATGTCCGCGACTCCAATGTGGCCGGCTTCAGCATGCTGCAGCAAATCGCCGATCGTTCCCAGGACCCGGCCCTCGAACTGATCGCCCACAACGCCATGAAACAGGTGGGCAGTCGCTACAACAAACAGGAAAAATCGGGCAAGCTGGAGGGCGATTCCCAGAAACTGCTCGACGACTCCAAAGTGCTCCACGAGGCTTTCGACAACATCAAGGTGGTGGCTTCGCTGGGAGACGCCCAGAACCCCAAATCCATCGCCTTTCTGGCCGGCGAAACCCCGGGCGACTCGCACGGCTCCATCGGCCGTCCCGGCGGCGGTTGGGCCGATCATCCCAGCTCGGGAGACGGATTTACCGTCAGCCACAAAGCCTCGGAACGGGTCTGGGACCGCTGAAACCCGTCCTCCCCAAGGTCTTCGATTCCAGTCTCGAAACCGACCCCGCCCTGGCCGAAAAGAAGGCCCTGGTCGCCAACGGCTTCTCCCTGGCCAAGGCCAAAAAACTGGATGAGGCCGCCCACCTGGCCACCTGGCTCTATGCCTTAGATCGGCCCGACGAGTGCGAGGAGGTTTGCAAATTCGTCGCCCAGGTCGAATTCAAAGGAAACTATGCCCTCTGGAGCCCGGTGGAGCTCTGCCTGGCCTGGCTGGCCCGCTGCCACCGGAGCCGAGGCCAGAACCCCGGCCCCTTCCTCGACAAGATCCTGGCCCAGAACTTCGTAGTCGAAAGGCTACAGGGTTCCCTGTGCCAGGGCTACGAAAACAATGCTAAGAGCCAGCGCACCCGATCAGGAGAACGAGACTGGCTGGTCCTGGCCCTCAAGGAAATCTGCTGGATAATCGAAGTTCGAACCGCCCGCGGGATGCCGCTCGAGGATTGGGAAGCACGGTTTGAGGCCATTCAGACACGCCTCAAAACAAAAATCTGAGAGCAAAAAACCTGCCCCGCGACCTGTGGAGTTAGTTCTCCCGGGACAGATAGAATTCTAGCCGATTCTCTCGCACTCCCAGTTGGACCAGCGCCAGGAAGTCACGGCCGAGTAGATTGCGTGACAGGTTCACCTGGGTGAAGCCGAACTCCCAAGTGTGCTCTCCCAATAACGGATGGCGCAAGCGAACGGCGAGTAGGGTGGCTCGGATGCTTACTCCGGTAGCGCTGACATAAGGGATTGTTTTACCGCGCGTGGGGTCAAGCCCAATTGCCAGCTCTCCGACGGCTCGTGGTCCCAATTTACGAAAAAGACGTAGGGAACGGCCACTCCCTGCCGCCGGGCGGCCTTGACGGCAACAGCAGGGTCGGCGTCGTGTGCGACAAGACGCGACCCGTCGACCACCGCCCATTGCCCCTTCAAGTGCTGTAGCGTTTCTCGATGGGATTGTCTCCAGGCGATTTCTTCGGCGCGATAGACCGGGACGGGCCGAGCGAGAGAGGGGGGCACGGCCCGTAGGAATTCGCGGACATCGCGTTCATGAAAACGGAGCTTCCGGGGGGAAAGTTGCACCCCTCGCAAGCGGCCCTCGCGCCACCACTTCTTCACGGTATTGGGTGAGACTTGAAGCCGTTCGGCAACCTGGCCGGTAGATAACATCTCTGCGCTCATTGTGACGATAGTGTAGCTCTCTGAGGAATTATCGTCAATTTCGTCAGGGCCGCAAGCCCAGGCGGCTCACTCCCAAAATGGCGTTAGGACTCGCCCCGAGCCACTATCCCGCCGGTTCAGGCTCGCCGGCCGTCTCTTCGACCACCGGCGCCGGGGCCGGGCCGATCACCAGTTTCTTGAAGAGTTTGCGCACGTAAATGGCCACGTTGGGGAATTCCTGGGCGCTGAGGAAGATCGAGATCTCCTCGAAGTAGTGCTTGACCGCTTTGGCGTCGTCGGTGCTCACTCCCAGCGCCGGCGGATTGCCGTCGTAGTGCTTGACCATCTTGCGCAGGCACATCGAGGCCAGCCCGAAGTCCTTGGTGTCGAGGGCCTTGATGGTTTTGTGGGCCTCGGCCAGCCAGGTGGTTTTGAAAGCCTCGTCTTCGTGGGGCTGGTCGGGCACCAGCAGGTTGACGATCTTGTTGGCGCAGACGGCGGCGAAGGGAAAGTCGCGGGATTCGAAACCTTCGGCAAGCTTTTCGATTTCGCCCGGCAGCGTGTTGGCTTCTGTAAGTTCCATCGCGCCCCGTTCTCGAAAAGCAAGCCAGGTCCCTGGTGGCCTGACGTCGTATTCTGACAGTCCGTGATCTCTCGGCTTTCCCCCCTTTCCTCCTCCGCGGCCCCGCGTCTGGCCACCCCCAAGGGGGCGAAGCTGGAGCAGCTGGACCTGCCCCAGGACGGCCTCTTGCTCAGCGGCGCCCCACCGGTGAAAGAAACGCCCCGTCGCAAACTCGCCAAAGTTCTGCTGGCCAGCCTGGGGGCGGTCAGCGGACTGGCCGGCCTGGCGGGAGCGGGCTCGGCCATCATCCAGTACGCCACCCGGCCGCCCGACCCGGCCGCCACCGTCAAAGCCATGCTGGCCCACGACACCAAACTGGCTCCCCCCGCCCCGGAGCAGGTGGCCGAGCTGCAGAAGAGTCTGAGCGTGGTCGATCCCAGCCTGCTGAAACTGGCTCAGCAGCAGGGCTTGGTGTTTCAGCTGCTGGCCCCGGGCGACAATCTGCTGGAAGCCAAAGTCATCCGGCCCCAGCCCGACCAGTACATCAAAGGGCAACTGAGCCAGATGCGGGCGGTATCGGCCGGCCTGGCCGAGCGAATTGAAACGCAATTCAACCAGCCCATGCAGGCCGAGGCTCTAAAAATAGCGCCTCCCCAGGGTTTTGGGGCGCCGGCCGACAGCCACCAGCTGGCTTACAACGACCTGGCCAAAGCCAAGAACACCTTCATCGGCGAACAGATACGTGACAGCAAACTGCCCTTCAAAACCTTCTCCCTGCCCATTCCCGACGGCGCCGACATGAATATGACCCAGTTGCTGCTGCAACAGTCCGATATGCCGACTCCGCTCAGCGAGATGGCCCGCGTCCACGGCGCCGTCACTCCTGAGCAAAAGGCCGAGTTTATGCAACTGGTGCGCTCGATCAACGGTGATCGCTACGACCGGGCGGTGAAGGATATGATCGACAGTATGGTCAGCATGCAAAGGGCAGGCAAGTTGCTCAACCAGGAGACTTTCACGGTCGCCGACGAGGCCGCCATGCGAGCCAAACTGACGGCCCAGGCCGACAACTTGCCGCTCGACCACCTGCGCCACTTTTTGCTGGTCCCCGACCTGTGGTACCAAAACATCGACGGCCAGACCCTCAAGCTGGACGGTCATGACCGCGGCACTTTGGAGAACTGGACCCGCCAGGCCGATTCCCAGCAGGTCACCGGCAAGGTGAATACCGACCATAAGGGCGTGCTCGGCCAGTATTTCTATCTCGACGACGTCAACCGCGTGATTCTGCGCGACTTCGAGACCACCGGTCGCTCGCCGGTGCACGAGTTGGGTCACGCCATGGAGCATCTGCTGGAGAAGCTCGACCCCACTTTCTACAAGAGTTGGAAGCAGGAAGTGCAGTCCTCTTACGACGCCATGATGAAGCACCAGGCCCAACCCATCACCTACTACTCCGAAACCAACACCGGCGAGTACGTGGCCGAGGGCTTTGCCCACTACTTCCTAAACCCTCAAGAACTGGCCAGCAAAGACGAGCATTTCCAGCGCTGTATTCAATCCATGGTTGAACGCCTGCGTGAACTGGCCAAAACCGCGCCGACTCAGGCCCAAGCCCCCGCCCCGAACCTGGCCGATTGGCTGCGGGTTCAATAATTTTTCGTTTGGATCTAGTCAAACCCGGGAAAATCGGGGATAATCAAGATAGCTTGTAAAGTTAGGAGTCGAGGTTTTCGGTGCTCATCAACGGCGGACAGAATTTCAATATCCGCGATGTCAGCCCCACCGGGGGTGCTCGTCCCCTCAATCAGCCGGTTACGGCCGACGCCGATGACATGTCCGAGGCCGCCCTCGAGCAGTTTCTCAGCTCCTGGACCAGCGGCACTCCCGGCAGCGACAAGCTCAGCCTCGACCAGATGCTCACCATTCAGGCCTCCAGTTCGGACGTGCCCCAGTTGCCGCCGGTGGAAGCCAAAGTGTCCAACCCCACCGACCACGCGCTGCGGCAGATCGAAATGCTGGTCCACCAGAATCGCCAGATCTTTCAAAACGCCACGCCCCGCGGAATGACCGACGGCTGGAACATCGCGGGGCAACGCTAGTTACTTAAGCAGCGCTTTCCCCAACGAGGGAAAGATCACGGCCGTGGCCACCGCCAGCAACACCAGGGTGGAACGAAAGCCTGGCTCAATCAGCTCGAGGCGCACGCCCAGGTCGGCGAAAACCACCATCAGGGTCAATGGACAGCTGAGTAGCAAAGCCCCGGCCACCGCCGTGCGATTGCGCGGAGGCAGGGCCAGCATCGGAATCAGGCGGGTCAGCAACAGTCCCGCCAGCATTTCCACGAACAGCACGGGGTCGCTCTGACCCACGGCGCTCAGTTCAAAGCGCAATCCTACGGTGATGAAGAAGACGGGCACGAAAAATCCGTTGCCCAGGCTGAGAAACTTCAGTTCCAGCGCGCCCCGGTCGCGAAAGACGAACGCGAAGAGGGCGCCGGCCATAAACGCTCCCAAAATCGGCTCGATATGAACCGCCGTGGCCACGGCCACAAACACGAACATCAGCGCCATGCCGGCGCGCACGCCCACTTCCGACGAGTCGTGGGTCTCCACCAGTCGGGCGAACGACTCGGCGCGCCACCACACGGCCATTCTCAGAATCACCAGGGTGGCGTAGGCCAGGGCAAAAACCAGCCCTAACTGGCCGAACTGAAACAAAAATTCCCAATTGAGTCCGCCGGCCTCATGGTGGGCATTCACCCCGGTGGCCACCAGAATGCTCAAGAACTCTCCCAACGAACCCACCAGCAGCCACTCCTGACCGTGGGGAGTGCGCATCAATTGAGCTTCCTGCATCACGTTGATCAACACACCGATCGAGACCACTCCCAGCACCAGACCCAAGAAGGGCGGCCAGCCCAGCCCTCCAGCCACGGCCACAGCGCAAAGAAAGATGCCTCCGGCCCGGGCGGCGGCTCGCACCAGCGGACCGCGCCCGGCCTCCTCCAGGGCGCGAAAGTCGATCTCCAGCCCGGCCATGAACATCAGCAGCAACACGCCCAGTTGAGCCAGAAACTGGATGAAGGAAGAGACCGTGACCAGCTTCAGCACGTAGGGTCCCACCAGCACTCCGTAGAGAATCTCGCCCACCGCCGCCGGCAGTCGCAAGGGGCGGCATACCAGGGGAATGGCGAAGGCCCCCAGCGAGGTGAAGAGCAGCGAGGCGGCAGTGTCGGGCGTAAACTCAGCGGCCATGGCAGATCACCAGGGTGGATACCGGGCTTTGCAACATCACCAGGCGTGAGACGTCGGGATGGGTCAGGCTGCCCCCGCGGTTGCGCCGATGGCTCATCACCAGCAGTTGAAAGTCCCGGGCAAAGCTCAGCAGTTGGCGAACCGGATTGCCGTGCAGCAACACCGGCTCGACCGGCAGACGGTAGAGTTGGCCGAGTTTGACGGCACGGTCGAGGGCCGCCTGCAACTGCTCCTGTTTTTCCGCTCCCGTCACCAGAGTGGGAGCCTGCACAGCCACGGCCGTGATGCGCTTCACTCCTAAGACGCGGGCCACGTCGATTGCCAATTCCACCTCCCCCGTTCCCACCCCCACCGCGATCTGACCGTAGGGAAAGGTTCCCCGGGCCAGCAGCACCGGGGAAAGGCGAGACTCCAGACTCTGGAAAAAGCTGCGACGGCCCCAGCCGAAATTGTCGGCCCAGCGCGGGGCGGGCGACGTCATCACCAAACAGCCGGCCTGGGAAAGGTCCGAACTCACCCCCAGGGCGAGGGTATTTTCCGCCAGGTAGTTGGCCTCGGCTTCGGCGGAAGGGTGAACCAGGCCGATAAACTTGCCGAACTGAAGGGGAAACTCCGATTCACCAGCGCGGAAGTAGTCGGCGATGGCGGGGAGAAGAGCCGGATCGCCCACCAGCAGCACGCGGTCCCCCTCCTCCACCCGAGTCAGACCGTGAGGCACCACCAGTTCGCCGCGGCGGTAAATGGCCGCCACCAGCCAGGCCTGAGGACTGAGATCCAGCATGGATTTGCCGATGACGGGTGAGTTGGGCAGAACCGTCACCTCGAGAATCTCTCCGCGCCCCAGTCCCACGTCGGCGGTGGTGCGCTTCACCCGCTCCAGGCGCGATTGCAGGGTGGAGACCAGCGAATCCGGCCGGCTGATGGCCAGCGCGCCCATCTGCTCAAAGGCCGCAAGTTGATCGCCGCGACGGGCGCTGGAGAGCACCCGGGGCACCTTGTAGATTTCCCGGGCCAACCGGCAGAATTCCAGGTTTACGTCATCGCGGTCGGTGACAGCGATGGCCGCCTCGGCCCCCTCCATACCGGCCTGTCGAACCACCAGGGCACTGGTGGCGTCGCCCTGATGAAAGGTCACCCCCTCGGCGAGAGGCTCTTTCAAAGGTTCGATCTCGATCAACACCACATCCCAAAGAGCAGCCAGGCGAGCGCTCAGCGCGCGCCCCGTCTGGCCAGCCCCGGCGATCAGAACGCGCGGTTTCATCCCTGCCCCTTGGCGGTGAAGCTAATCGAGCCTGCCGGACCAGGTCAAAAGC
>JADMIO010001450.1_pt1 | contig 11890 bp, 7 predicted proteins | sample 8958161 | NCBI WGS metagenome assembly JADMIO01 (sample SAMN16585339, study PRJNA669376) | soil metagenome | isolation source: Crop rotation soil | place: USA: Cullars Rotation, Alabama | collected 2011
GCCACGTCCGACCTGAACGACCTGTACCGCCGCGTCATCAACCGCAACAACCGCCTCAAGCGCCTGATCGAGCTCAAGGCGCCGGACATCATCGTGCGCAACGAAAAGCGCATGCTGCAGGAATCGGTGGATGCGTTGTTCGACAATGGCCGTCGCGGGCGCGTCATCACCGGCGCCAACAAGCGTCCCTTGAAGTCGCTCGCCGACATGTTGAAGGGCAAGCAAGGCCGCTTCCGCCAGAACCTGCTGGGCAAGCGCGTCGACTATTCGGGCCGTTCGGTGATCGTGGTTGGTCCCGAGCTCAAGCTGCATCAGTGCGGCCTGCCCAAGAAGATGGCGCTGGAGCTGTTCAAACCGTTCATCTATGCGCGTCTTGAAGCCAAGGGCTTCAGCCAGACCGTCAAGCAGTCCAAGAAGCTGGTGGAAAAGGAAAAGCCCGAAGTCTGGGACATCCTGGAAGAAGTCATCCGCGAGCATCCCATCCTGCTCAACCGTGCGCCGACCCTGCACCGTCTGGGCATCCAGGCGTTCGAACCGGTGTTGATTGAGGGCAAGGCGATCCAGCTGCACCCGCTGGTCTGCACCGCCTTCAATGCCGACTTCGACGGCGACCAGATGGCCGTGCACGTTCCGTTGTCGCTGGAAGCGCAGCTGGAAGCGCGCGTGCTGATGATGTCGACCAACAACATCCTGTCGCCCGCCAACGGCAAGCCGATCATCGTGCCGACCCAGGACATCGTGCTGGGCCTGTACTACCTGACCCAGGAACGGCCCAACGAACCGGGCGAATATAAGGAAGACCCCAAGACCAAGATGCCGGTCCAGGGCTTCTATACCGATCTGGCGGAAATCGAACAGGCGCTGTTCGCCAAGGCCGTCACGCTGCATGCCAAGATCAAGGCGCGCTACAAGACGGTGGATGCCGAGGGTAAGCCGATCACCCGTCGCGTGGATTCCACGCCGGGCCGCATGCTGATCGCCGACATCCTGCCGCGCAATCCGAAGATTCCGTTCGAACTGGTCAACCGCCTGCTGCGCAAGCAGGAGATCAGCCAGCTGATCGACGAGGTCTATCGTCACTGCGGCCAGAAGGAGACCGTGCTGTTCGCCGATGCGCTGATGGCGCTGGGCTTCCGCGAAGCCTGCAAGGCCGGCATCTCGTTCGGCAAGGACGACATGGTCGTGCCCGATACCAAGGTGAAGCTGATCGACGAAACCCGCCACCGGGTGCGCGAGTATGAGCAGCAGTATCAGGACGGTCTGACCACCGATAAGGAGAAGTACAACCTCGTTGTCGATACCTGGTCGAAGTGCACCGACATGGTCGCGGCCGAAATGATGAAGGAAATCTCCGAGCCCAAGATCGACCCGGATACGGGCCGGGTGCTGGAGATGAACTCCATCTACATGATGAGCCATTCCGGTGCGCGCGGTTCGCCACAGCAGATGAAGCAGCTGGCCGGCATGCGCGGGTTGATGGCGCGTCCCGACGGCTCGATCATCGAAACGCCGATCCTGTCGAACTTCAAGGAAGGCCTCACCGTGCTGGAGTACTTCAACTCCACCCACGGCGCCCGCAAGGGTCTGGCCGACACTGCGCTCAAGACGGCGAATTCAGGTTACCTGACCCGTCGTCTGGTGGACGTGGCGAACGACTGCATCATCACGTCGGAAGACTGCGGCACCAAGAAGGGTGTCACGGTCCAGGCGGAAATCGATGGCGGTCAGGTCGTGGCCTCGCTCACCGAGCGCATCTTGGGCCGCACCACGGCGGAAGATGTGAAGCACCCGGACACGGGCGAGATCATCATCAAGCGCAACAAGGAAGTGACCGAAGACCTAGCCGAGAAGGCGGAAGCGGCGCACGTCCAGAAGGTGCGCGTCCGTTCGGTGCTGACCTGCGACCTGCCGGAAGGCGTGTGCGGCAAGTGCTATGGCCGCGACTTGGCGAGAGGTACCTCGGTCAATATCGGCGAGGCTGTCGGCGTGATCGCCGCCCAGTCCATCGGCGAGCCGGGCACTCAGCTCACCATGCGTACCTTCCATATCGGTGGCGCAGCGCAGGTTGCCGGCTCGTCCAAGATCGAGGCGTCCTATGACGGCAAGATCAAGGTCTTGAACCGGAACGTCGTCAAGAATTCCGACGGCGAACTGATTGCGATGTCGCGCAACATGCAGATCGTCATCACCGACAATAAGGGCCAGGAACGCGCCACCTATCGCATCACCTATGGCGCACGCCTGAAGGTGGACGAAGGCGCGACCGTCAAACGCGGTGACCGTCTGGCGGAATGGAACCCCAACGCACTGCCGGTGCTGACCGACGTAGAAGGTACCGTGAAGTATGAAGACCTGGTCTATGGCGTCACGGTGCGCGAAGTGGCGGACGAAAAGACCGGCGTGTCATCCAAGGTGGTGATGGACAGCCGTGGCACGGGCGGCAAGAACGCGCCCGAGCTGCGTCCGACCATCGTCGTGCTGGACAAAAAGGGCAAGCCGGTGCAGTTGCCGGCCGGCGGCGAGGCGCGTTATGCGATTTCGCCCGACGCCATTCTGTCGGTGGAAGATGGTTCCACGATCCGGGCCGGCGACGTTCTGGCGCGTATCCCGACCGAAGGTGCCAAGACCCGCGACATCACCGGTGGTCTGCCGCGTGTGGCGGAATTGTTCGAAGCCCGCAAGCCGAAGGAAGCGGCTGTTCTGGCCGAGACCGATGGCTTCGTCGAGTTCGGCAAGGACTATAAGAACAAGCGTCGCGTCATCGTGAAGCCGAAGTCGGACAAGCTGGAGCCGACCGAGTATCTGATCCCCAAGGGCCGCCATATCAGCGTGCGCGAAGGCGATTATGTGGAGAAGGGTGACTATATCGTCGAAGGCAATCCCTCGCCGCATGACATCCTGCGCATCAAGGGCATGGAAGAACTGGCGATCTATCTCGTGAAGGAAATCCAGGACGTCTATCGTTTGCAGGGCGTGAAGATCAACGACAAGCACATCGAAGTGATCTGCCGTCAGATGATGCAGAAGCTGGAAATCACCGAAGGCGGCGAAACCACGCTGATCGCCGGTGAGCATGTGGATGCGTCGGAACTGGAAGCCGCCAACAAGAAGGCGGCGGACGAGGGCCACAAGCCCGCCGAAGGCCGCGCCATCCTGCTGGGCATCACCAAGGCGTCTCTGCAGACGCGTTCGGTGTTCTCGGCCGCTTCCTTCCAGGAAACCACGCGCGTCCTCACCGACGCCGCGGTCAATGGCAAGGTGGATATGCTGGAAGGCCTGAAGGAGAACGTGATCGTCGGCCGCCTGATTCCGGCGGGTACCGGCGGTGCCATCGCCCGGTTGCGCCACATCGCGACCGAACGCGATCGCGCCATCCAGGCGGAACAGGCGGCACAGCAGCCGATCGCGGCGCTGGAAGCGCCGGCCGCCGCGCCGGCTGCCGAGTAGTTCTTCGAACAAGCCCAAGAATCGGGGCCGCTGGCGACAGCGGCCCTTTTTCTTTGGGTTGCGCCGGGGGAATGAAGATTTGACAGGCGGTCAGGCCGCTTGCCCAAGCTCGGGGCGTTCCTGCCTCGCGTCGCGCTTGGGCGCGCCGCGTCCATACGCTGCCGCTATGGACCGTTCGTCGTTCTTGCAGGTCCACTGGACCTGCTCCGCCTCGCAAAACGCGGCGGACCGCTTCTGCCCTTTTTCTTTGCCGGTTCCTTCCCACATCCAACGGGTGATTTGGGAGGCGAGGAGGGCGCCCTCGCGCTAAGGTCTGGATATGAAGCTACCCGAACCAATGTCCTGGGACCGCGCCGAAGCCCGAAAAGGCAAGTTCGATGGCAGGTTCATCATCGGCGTGATGACGACCGGGATCTATTGCCTGCCGTCCTGCGCGGCGCGTCCGCCCAAGCCACAGAACGTGCGCCTGTTCACCACAGAAGCCGAGGCCAGGGCCGCGGGCCTGCGCGCCTGCAAGCGCTGTCGCCCGGATCTTTATTACAAGGGCGAAGATGAGAATGTCGCCCTATTCGACGGGCTCGCGGCGCGGGTTGCCAACCGGTCAGAGGAATTTTCTGACGCCAGTGCGCTGGCAAAGGAAGCTGGCGTCAGCCTGACCAAGCTGGGCGATTTGTTCCGCGATCACGCTCATCTGGCGCCGGCGTCGTGGCTTCGGCGGATGCGGGTGAAGCAGGCGGCGGAAGAACTTCTCACAGCCAAGGACAAGGTCGCCGAAATCGGATTCGGCGCCGGCTTTGAATCGGAGTCGGTGTTTCATCGCCAGTTCCTCAGCCAGATGCGGATGACACCCGGCGCCTATCGCGCCCTGGACGGCGCGCAGGTTTTCATGTTGCAGCTTCCTCCCGGCTATCGGGCGAAGGAAATTCTGGCCTATCACGCCCGCGATCCGCAAAGCCTGAGCGAGAGAAGCGAAGGCAATCGCATCTGGAAGGCTTTGCACACCGAAGACGCGCCCGCGATCGTGGAAATCAGCATCGAGCCGGGACAGGCCTGGGTGCGCCTGCATGCGGAAAAGAAGCTCGGTCGCGGCAGCATGGCGGCGTTGCACGCCGCCGCGCTGAAGATCCTGGCGTTGACCAATGACGTCAGCCAGTTTGAGACCCGGCACGCCGATTTTGTGCAGAACCGCCGCGGCCTGCGCATGCCGCTTTTGCCCACCGGCTTCGATGCCTTGTGCTGGGGCATCATCGGCCAGCAGATCAATATCAAATTCGCCGCTTCTCTGCGCCGCGAGATGGTGGAACTGGCGGGCGAGAAGGTTGGCGACATGTGCGCTCATCCCACAGCGGAGCGCGTGGCCGGCATTGATGTATCTACCCTGACGTCGCGGCGCTATTCCCGGTCCAAGGCCAGCTATCTGATCGACGCGGCGCAAGCCGTGGCGGGTGGCAAGCTGCCCATCGAGGCCATGGGCGAAGGCTCCGCCATTGCCGCCGAGAAGATGCTGACCGCCCAGCGCGGTATCGGAACCTGGACGGCGCGTTATGTGCTGATGCGCGGCGGTTTCGCTGATGCGGCGCCCGTGGGTGACAGCGCGCTCGCCACTGCCCTGCAACGGCTGCACAATCTGCCGGAACGTCCCGATGCCGACCAGACCGCGAGGCTGATGAGCAGGTTCGCGCCACATCGTAGCCTCGCCACCATGCATCTGTGGACCTATCTCAGGGAAGCGGCCTGAAGGCATGAAGGTCTATTGGAGCCTGATCGATTCTCCGTTCCAGAAGTTTGCCGCCTGGGTGGATGAACAAGGCCGGCTGCTGCGCTTCAACCTGCGCGCCGCCGGGGCTTCCAATGTGGATCCGGAAGCTGAGAACAATTCCCGCAAGCTCGCCGAGGTGCAGCGACAGGTGAGCGAATATGCGGAAGGTGCCCGCCGCGACTTTGAGCTGGAACTGGCGGCCGAGGGCCCGGAGTTTGAAAAGTCCGTTTGGGCGGCGCTGCTGGAAATCCCTTACGGCACCACCACAAGCTATGGCGCAATCGCCAAGCGCATCGGACACCCCGCCGCCGCCAGGGCGGTGGGGGCGGCCAACAATGCAAATCCGATCGCTTTGATCATACCCTGTCACAGGGTTATCGGCGCCGACGGATCCCTAGTCGGTTATGGTGGCGGGCTCGCACTCAAGCGCAAGCTGCTGGAGCACGAGGCGCGGGTGTGTGGCACGCGGTTTGACTTATTTGGTTGATCCCCCTCTGTCGCAGCTCTGGTTGGCGTTCCGCCAACACTTCGCTGCGACATCTCCCCCTTCTGGGCGCTGCGCGCTGAAGGGGGGAGGGTTTGAGTCTGGCGGTTAAAGCGCTTTCGACAGTCCAAAGAAGAGCCCGCGCCGCGCTCCGAATTGCGGCGCGCCGACACCAACACCGGTGCCGTCGCGGATCTCATAGACCTCGTCAAACAGATTGATGATGTCGAAGCGTGCGGTCAGCCCCTTGACGTCCGCCAGCTCGAAGTCCTGGCTGACGCCTACATTCACCGTGACATAGGCCGGCACGGAATCGCCGTTGGGCGTGGCGCCGTCCTTGCGCAATCCCGTGCCGTAAATAAGGTCGGCGGAAAAATGCGTTTTGTCCCAGCTATAGGATGCGCCGGCTGATAGCGAGAATAGCTGCTGGTGATCCAGGGGGATGAAATGGTTGGCGATAAAGGCCAGGTCATTGGGATCGAACTGGAACTGGCTGGAAACGATATCCTTGCCAACCGCCCGCTCGTATGAGGCATTGGCATAGGCGCTGAAGTTGTCGTGACTGTAGTTCAGCGTCAGTTCACCGCCATATTGCCGTCCTTGCGCATAGTTGAAGGGCGTAAGGATGATCGGGGCGCCGAACTGGCCTTCATCGATCAGGTTCTTGGACGTCTTGTAGAAGCTGTCCAGACCCACGGTCCAGTCGCCGAACTTCTGCTCCGCACCGATGTCGAAATAGTCGGCGCGCTCGGCTTTCGGTGTGTCATTGGGACCGGCGCCGCCGGCTGCCGTAGTATTATTGAACAGTGCGACATCCTGGCCCGCCACCAGTTCAAAGGGCGGCGGCGAGAAGTAGCGGGCATAACCGGCGTGGATGGTGAACGTGTCGGTTGGTTTCCAGACCCCGTTGATACGCGGACTTAGCTGGTTCTCGGCATCGAAGGCCGAGAAGGCATCATAGCGCAGGCCGTAATTGACGGTAAAATTGTCCGTCACAGCCCATTCGTCCTGGGCATAGAAGCCATAATTATAGCCGTGCTTGCTGCCGTTATCGGCAATCGTCAACGGTGCGGCCGAGATCTGGCAGGTCTGGTCGGGATCGGTGCAAAGCGGGTTGGGGTTGGGACTGGTGATGCCGCCGGGGGCTGTGGCCAGCACCTGCGATGACGTGCGCGAGAGCGTGTCATCGGCCTGGTACAGGACACCGAAGCGGATGATGTGGCCGCTGAAGGCGTGCCAGGCGCCTTCCGCCTGCAGGCCATAAGCCACGTCACGCTTGTAGGCGTCCTGCGCCAGGCCGTTATAGAGGATGCCGCCGACATTGTTGCCAGGTGTGAAATTGAGGCTGGAATAGCGGCCGAATGCCGAGATCTGATAGTCCAGCGACTCTGTCGAATGCAGGTAGCTGAAGATCGCATAATGGGTGATCTCGCGCTGGCGTTCATCCAGGTTCTCTGAAGCAAAGCCAGTGGCGCCATTGGCGTTGAGGAGGAAGTTGCCGCTGCCGGGGTCCTGGGGGCCCAGCCCGACAATGCCGTCCAGGCCGGTGGGTTGCAGCCCGACCTGGTTGGGAATCTGGAAAATCGCGTTGGAAGTGCCCAGTACGGCACTGACGCTGCTGTTGTTGTCCAGAATATCCTGCAGATAGGCGAAGCCGTGATATTGCTGCGTGCGGTCGTGACGCGGATTGCTGCTGCCGTCCGGCGATTCGATGCCCAGTGTGTTGGTGGTGTAGTCGCCCGAGACGAAATAATTGAAATGCCCTGACGAGCCGCCATAGGCGAACGACGGCGACAAATCGGAATGGCTGCCGCCATACATGCTGACCTCGCCGCCATCCTCAAACACGCCGGTTTTGGTCTGAATGTCGATGATGCCGGCGGTGCGGTTGCCATATTCGGCGGGCAGGGCGCCGGTGATAAGTCGCACTGATTCGGCCAGGCGGGGATCAAGGGTCTGCCCGAATACCGAAATGCCTTCCGGCAGGATGATCCCGTTCAGCCGGTATTGCAGGCCATTATGTTCGCCGCGGACGTGCAACTGGCCGAAACTGTCCTGCGCCACGCCCGGCATCTGCAGCACAACGGAATTGAGCTGGGCATTGTCGCCCCCCGGCTGGGCCTGAATTTCCCTGGCTGTGATGGTGTAGGTAGAGGCCCCGGTCTGCGTCTGGATGCCGTTGCGCGCAGCGGCCAGTTTCTCGGCGGTGACGGTGATGGTCTCGGTGGATTCCTGCGCGAAGGCCGGAACCGCCGCCAGCAGGGCGGCGCCCGCCACACCGGTAAGAAGGCCCGGCTTCAGATGGCGAAGCGAGAGGTGACGAAAAGAACGAAACATAGATGTACTCCGAAATGGGATAACGCACGCCTTGGGCGTGCTGGGCGGCATAAGACGCCGCACGGCGAATGGGGTGGTGTTTAGCGGCGGGGCGGCGCGCGGCTCTGCCAGGCAAAAGGCCTGGCAGAGGTACCGGCAAAGGCCGGCAGGGTGCCAAAAATGGCTTTGATGAAGCTCGGGCTGAACAGAACAGCGACGACCGGCGGTGTTACGAAAGTGCCGGCATGGACCAGTTCCTGGCAGAGCCGACACTGATCAAGCGGATCTTGGTTCTTGAGCGGAACTGGTGCCGGAAGCGTACTGGCCTTGGCTGCAACTTGGCCTGCGACTGGGGTCGCAACCGGCTGAATCGGTCCATGGATATGGGTCTGGACCGTCAGGCCCTGGAGGAAAAAAGCCAGCAGGGCGAGAACTGCCACCCACCGTTTGGCAGGGGTCTGCCGGGGCAGGGTGCGTCCCTGGCGCCTCATCAACTGCTTCCTACTAAAACCCGTCGGCTAACGACTAAGCGATTTGGCGGAATGCTGCAACGCGGGGCATTGTTACCTACGTAAACATACTTCCCGGAACTGGCCGGGGTGACCGGCCAGGAAACCTGAGATTTGCACGCTTGACCCCTCGGACCCTGGTGGGTATAAGCCGCCACCTTCCAGGGCAGGCCGTCTGCGGAAAAAACCGCAAAAACGCTGTTGGGAAGCCAGTTTAAAGAGCTTAAGACGCGCGACTCAGGCCGAAAAGCCTCAGTCCTCCGCAAGTTCGGACCGGGAGAGCTTCCCGCGTCCGGTTTTTGTTTTCGTTCATCCGTACGGCCGTGCGGGCGACAAAAGGGAAGTGGGAATGCCGACAGTCAATCAGCTCATTCGCAAGCCGCGCGGCGCCAAGCCGAAGCGCAACAAGGTTCCGGCCCTGCAGCAGTGCCCGCAGAAGCGCGCTGTCTGCACGCGCGTCTACACCACGACGCCGAAGAAGCCGAACTCCGCGCTCCGCAAAGTCGCCAAGGTACGCCTGACCAACGGCTTCGAAGCGCTGACCTACATCCCCGGCGAAGGCCACAATCTCCAGGAGCACAGCGTTGTGCTGATCCGCGGCGGCCGCGTGAAGGACCTTCCGGGTGTTCGCTATCACATCATCCGCGGCGTGCTCGACACGCAGGGCGTCAAGGACCGCAAGAAGCGCCGTTCGCTCTACGGCGCCAAGCGTCCGAAGTAAGGAGAGTTAGATGTCCCGCCGCCACCGCGCCGAACGCCGCGAAATCACCCCGGACGCCAAATTTGGCGACCTGGTTCTCGCCAAATTCATGAACTCCCTGATGTATGACGGCAAGAAGTCCGCCGCCGAAGGCATCATCTATGGTGCGTTCGACACCATTGCCTCCAAGACCAAGCAGGATCCGCTGGTGGTGTTCCACGAAGCGCTGCGCAACGTTTCGCCCGCGTTGGAAGTTCGCAGCCGCCGCGTCGGCGGCGCCACCTACCAGGTGCCGGTCGAAGTGCGCACCGATCGCAGCCGCGCGCTCGCCATCCGCTGGCTGATCACCGCAGCGCGCGCCCGCAACGAGCCCACCATGCAGGGCCGGCTGTCGGGCGAATTGATGGACGCCGCCAACAATCGCGGCAGCGCCGTCAAGAAACGCGAAGACACCCACAAGATGGCCGACGCCAACCGCGCCTTCTCGCATTATCGCTGGTAATCCGGACACTCTCCCATGGCCCGCACTACGCCTATCAATATGTACCGGAACATCGGCATTGCCGCGCACATCGATGCCGGCAAGACGACGACCACCGAGCGCATTCTCTATTACACCGGCAAGTCCCATAAGATCGGCGAAGTCCATGACGGCGCCGCCACCATGGACTTCATGGAGCAGGAACAGGAGCGCGGCATCACCATCACGTCCGCCGCGACGACCTGCTACTGGAAAGAGCACCGGATCAACATCATCGACACGCCGGGCCATGTCGACTTCACCATAGAAGTCGAGCGTTCCATGCGCGTGCTGGACGGCGCTGTTGCCGTGTTCGACGCCGTCGCGGGCGTGGAGCCGCAGTCCGAAACCGTGTGGCGCCAGGCCGACAAGTATCACGTGCCGCGCATCTGTTTCGTCAACAAGATGGATCGCACCGGCGCCGATTTCCAACGCTGCATCGACATGATGATCGACCGGTTGGGTACGCGCCCGTTGGTCATCACCTGGCCGATCGGCAGCGAAGCCGATTTCAAGGGCATCATCGATATCGTCAAGATGAAGGCGCTGGTCTGGCATGACGAGCAGCTGGGTGCGAAGTTCGACGAACTCGAAATTCCGGCGGAATATGCGGACAAGGCCGCCGAATTGCGCGCCGCTTTGGTGGAAATGGCCGTCGAGGAAGACGACGTCCTGATGGAATCCTATCTCGAAAAGGGCCAGGAACCATCGATCGAAGACCTGCAGAGGTGCATCCGCAAGGGCACTAACAACTTCCATTTCGTGCCGGTGATGTGCGGTTCAGCCTTCAAGAACAAGGGTGTGCAGCCGTTGCTCGACGCCGTGGTTGCCTATCTGCCGTCGCCGCTCGACATTCCGCCGTTGACTGGCGTCGTGCCGGGCACCGAAAAGGAAGTGCCGCGTCCGCCGGATGACAAGGCGCCGTTTGCCGGTCTGGCATTCAAGATCATGGACGATCCCTTTGTCGGCTCCATCACCTTTGTGCGTGTCTATTCGGGCACCGTCACCTCGGGCACGGGTGTGCTCAATTCGGTGAAGGACAAGACCGAGCGCGTCGGCCGCATGCTTTTGATGCACGCGAATTCTCGCGAGGACGTCAAGGAAGCCAATGCCGGCGACATCGTCGCGTTCGCGGGCCTCAAGCTCACCACCACTGGCGAAACGCTGTGTGATCCCAATGATCCGGTGATCCTGGAGCGGATGGAATTTCCTGATCCGGTCATCGAAGTGGCGATCGAGCCCAAGACCAAGGCCGACCAGGAAAAGATGGGTATGGCGCTGGTGCGGCTGGCGCAGGAAGATCCGTCTTTCCGCGTTTCCACCGATCAGGAAAGCGGTCAGACCATCCTCAAGGGGATGGGAGAACTGCACCTTGAAATCAAAGTCGACATTCTCAAGCGCACCTACAAGGTCGACGCCAATGTCGGTGCGCCGCAGGTGGCCTATCGCGAGACCCTCTCCAGGCCTGTTTCTGTCAAGTACACCCACAAGAAGCAGACCGGCGGTTCGGGTCAGTTCGCGGAAGTGACGATCGATTTCGAACCGTTGCAGCCCGGCGAAGGCTTTGTGTTCGAAAACGAAGTGGTTGGTGGCTCGGTGCCGAAGGAATTCATCCCGGCGGTGGAAAAGGGCCTCAAGGCGCAGAAGGAATCGGGTCTGCTGGCCGGCTTCCCGGTGATCGACTTCAAGGCCACTCTGGTGGACGGCAAGTATCACGAAGTCGACTCCAACGCGCTGACCTTCGACATTGCCGCCCGTGCGGCGTTCCGTGAGTTGGCGAGCAAGGGGGCAGTCAAGCTGCTCGAACCGATCATGAAGGTGGAAGTCGTGACGCCCGAGGATTTCCTCGGCGGCGTGATCGGCGACCTCAACAGCCGCCGTGGCCAGGTGCAGGGCACTGACAGCCGCGGCAACGCCCAGGTCGTCACCGCGATGGTGCCGCTGGCCAACATGTTCGGCTACATCAACACGCTGCGCTCCATGTCCCAGGGCCGTGCGCAGTATTCGATGCAGTTCGACCATTACGAACAAGTGCCGCAGGCGATCGCGGACGAAGTCAAAGCCAAATACGCCTAAGTTTAGAGATTCAGGAGAACAACAATGGCGAAAGCAAAGTTTGAGCGTAACAAGCCGCACTGCAACATTGGGACGATTG
>JADMIO010909373.1_pt1 | contig 11890 bp, 11 predicted proteins | sample 8958161 | NCBI WGS metagenome assembly JADMIO01 (sample SAMN16585339, study PRJNA669376) | soil metagenome | isolation source: Crop rotation soil | place: USA: Cullars Rotation, Alabama | collected 2011
CATAATATTTACAAAACAAAACAGCATCATCACCCAGCAGATCTGTCACCTCATCATAGCTCCATACATAGAACTTTCCTTCCTCACCCTCACTATCTGCATCCAATGCAGAATAAAATCCGCCTTCGGGAGCTGACATTTCTCTTTCAATAAAACGAATGGTTTCTTCAATAACGGATCTGTAATTTTCATTCCTGGTTATCGAATATGCATTGGAGACAGAACCGATCAGTAATGCATTATCATAAAGCATTTTTTCAAAATGCGGCGCAAGCCATTCAGCATCCGTTGAATATCTTGAAAAGCCTCCACCAGCCTGATCATAGATACCACCCTGTATCATTTTATCGAGTGATAAAATAGCATGATCAAGCGCTTCTTTTGATCCGCTGTAATAATAATATCTCAGCAAAAAATTAATGGTGAATGTCTGCGGAAATTTTGGAGCTCTTCCAAAACCACCCCATTTTTTATCAGCACTTTTCATTACCTGCTGAAACATATCTTCAGCATCTTTTAATGAAATGCCTTCATCATTATCATTGGTAAATAATGTTGAAACAATACTGTTATTTCCGATATGATTCGTGAGCTCTTCGGCCTGTGCTATTGTCTCAGCTCTTTTTTCTTTATATAATTGTGAAACACCTTCGAGAACCTGTTTCCATGATGATCTGTTGAAGGCAGGTACGGGTGGAAAATATGTCCCGCCATAAAATGGCTTTTTATCCGGCGTAAGAAAAACATTCAATGGCCATCCACCATTTCCTGCTATAGCCTGATCCAGATCAGGACGTTCTTCCCTGTCGACTTTGATGTTGATGAAAAGTTTATTCATCAAAGCTGCAGTATCATTATCCTCAAAACTTTCCCTTTCCATTACATGACACCAGTGACAGGCAGAATAACCAATGCTGACTAAAATGGGTTTGTCTTCTTTGATAGCACGTTCCAATGCTTCATCTCCCCATGGATACCAATCGACAGGGTTATGGGCATGCTGAAGAAGGTAGGGAGAAGTTTCTTTGGAAAGACGGTTAGGCATTAAATGTTGAGTGTTGAAGGTTGAATGTTAAATTAAAAATACCACTATACCTACAAATGCGAATTTCCAATTCAACATTCAACATTCAATATTCAAAATTGTATTTACTTTTTCTTATGCGAAGACAGGAAGTTTTCCAATGCCGAAACCATGCTAGGCATTTTCGGTTGAGGAGCTTTAATATCCAAAGTTAATCCGGCAGCATTCGCAGCTTTAAAGGTGTTGTCACCAAAGGCTCCGATGCATGTTCCGTTTTGTTGGTAAGAAGGGAAATTCTCCACAAAACTTTTTACTCCACCCGGAGTAAAAAAGCAAATCACATCATAATGATTCTTTTTGAAGATCTCCTTTACATCATTACTGATGATCTTATATAATACCGGGGTGGCATATTCGCAATTGTTTGCCTTAAGCCATCCTGTGATCTCGCTATCGAAAGATTCTGAACATGGGTATAGAAAACGTTCATTATCCTTATGCTTATTGATCACATCAAAGAGACTTTTATTGGTGCCATCAGCGCCATAAAAAACCTTCCTTTTCCTGTATAAGATGAATTTCTGAAGATATAATGCGACTGCTTCAGTGATGCAGAAGTATTTAGTATTCTGGGAAATGGTGATCTTCATCTCTTCACATGTGCGGAAGAAATGATCGATCGCATTCCGGCTGGTAAAGATCACCGCGGAATAATGAGGTATCTCGATCTTTTGCTTGCGAAATTCTTTCGCTGGAATTCCCTCAACCCTTATAAATGGATGAAAATCAAGCTCTACCTTGAATTTTCTGGCCATTTCAAAATACGGAGACTTATCGCTTTCCGGTTTTGCCTGGGTGATTAGAATCTTTTGGATAATTTTTTTGGACTTAACGTCCTGATTTGCAGCACTTTTTACCATTTGGTAGATTTCAATACGGACTGCAAATGTACGATTTTAGTTCATAACTGATAGTTAATATATATTAATAAATTAACCTATCAAATTAAGAGCAGCCTTGGATAGCATCAATGTTGGGAGAATTTCCACAGCAATTATATATAGTAAGAAATGGAAACGACTGACGGATAATTTGTATTGAAGTAAGCCATACGAGCGGACATATCTTGAAAGAAAGAGCAATCCCAATAAAAAGTAGGAACCTATCAATGCGCCATCCTGGAAATTATGCGGTGCAAAGGCTAAAATAATAGCCAGTGGCAACAACATGATCCCGATAATTTTATTGATAAGGAAGATCACGAAAATATAGATATCCGTTTCTTCAGTCATTCCAGTTACCCATCCCAATATTTTTAGAACGGAAAACTTTACCGTATAAATAAGGCAGAACATCAGCACACATAATGGTATCATATAAAATGATGCATCCTTTACAATATGATAATGCCTCAACACTAACCATGTAAACATTCCAATGCTCAGAGTAAAAAATATATTCAGAATGAGTGATGGTAGCTTCGCCTGCAACAAAATATCTGTTAACTGATTTTGCCGGAGCGAAGTATTAAAGAATACCCTGAACATCGTATCAAAGTATCCCGCATACAACAATCTGAAAAATCCCAGGAACAAGACCAAACCGCCGATTATATAAAATAATAATTCCTCCCTGCCATGTTTTTTTTCATGAATTGGCAGGGCTACAGCCGGAAGATCCTTTCGCAGAAAAATATTTTCTGATAATAACTTCTGAAGTTTTGACTGATGAATGGAATCACCTGACCTCACCACCGTATCCACTGGTATCTGACCATTTGCTATAGTGCCAAACAATAAAAATATAATGAGCATTAAGACCTTCATCCGGCTAAAAATAATTTATATATCCAAAATGAATTTTGGAAGATTCTCGAAGATCGAATTTCAGATCATTCCTTTTACCGATAGCATAACTGAGATTCAGCAATCCGAATTTTGTTTCAAACTCCATTCCTATACCTACACCCAAAAAACTATTAGTAAAATTTATAGATTGGTAATGCGTTTTGGTGAAACCCTGGTCCACAAAACCAAATAAAAATGAATTCAATCCTACAAGATACCTGTACTCTGCTGTAAACACGGCGTATTGGCTAGCATAAATGCTCTCTTCATCAAATCCCCTTAATAACCTGTATCCTCCTATCTGGAAAAGTTCATTGCGAAAAATATTCTGGCTCTCAAATATTCCTCCATTTACTGCTGTCTTTAAAGTGCTTCTTTTTCCTGTTGGAAAAAAATGAGCTGCAGATAATGACAACCTGAACTGGTAAGTTTTCAATTTTAAAGAATCGTATAAGGAGGCAAAATTAAATCCCCCCGGATCTTTAAGATTCACAATATCACTATTGCGGCTGATCTTTTTTAATCCGGCTGTGGTAGTGACCCTTAATTCATTTCCCTTTCTTGGATTGAATCTGTAATTAGTATTATACCATTCATATTGCAATCCAATGCTGTTAGAGCTCACATCAATATTCTGTGGTAAAATTTTGGTGAGCTTCACCTGGTTAGTATCATATCCGCCACTCAGTAAATATGTTTTTTGAAATTGCACGAACACCTTCCCCGATTGATTTCCGGAAAGCAGGTATTGAATTCCCGCCTGGCCGTTTATCTGCAAATAGGAAGAATCTTTTTTCAAAAGATCAAATGCCGCATCTATTCCAAAAGATGAATTAAAAATGTAAGGATGTTGATAGGCTAAATTCAGTCGCGGGGATTTTCTTTGCAATTGCTGCCAATTCAGTAAAATACTTTCGCCTGCTCCTAATGCATTTTTAAGATCGAGATGTACATCGCCAGTTAACTGCGCCTTTGAAGATTGGGAATTGGAAGGAAGAAATCCAATTAGAAAATTTACCTGGCTGCTTCTTTTGGGCATTAGGTATAGATCCAGTGTTGCGCCGGTTCCAAGCATTGCGAGATCCCAGTGTTGTTGCTCTTCTAAATAAGGAAGCTCTGCAAGGCGCTGACTTATCTTATCAAGACGATCTTTGTTATAAACGCTTCCCTTGTTTATCTGGAGGTAGCGTTGTAATAAAATATTTTTTACCCTAACCTTGCCGTATACACGAATACTATCGATGTGATATAACGGACCTTTTGAAACTTTTAGATTTCCACTGATCGCATCTTCATTGGAATTAGTATTTATTATTCTAACGCTATCCAACCGGATAGTTGCAAAAGGATAACCTGTCCGTTCAAAATTATTCAGCATTATTTGTTCGTATACCTGCAGCTGGTTAAGATCGATCAGCTTTCCATGGAATTGATTTTCATTCCAACCGGCATCCATTAAAACTTTTTTATCTACGCTATCCGTATTAATGTACCCCCATGAATATTTTTTACCGAGATATAGATCTATTCGTGCTGAAGCCGAATCAAAAGACATTGAATCTACCGAGGCAGTTGGATATCCCTTGGAAGAAAGTATGGATGGGATCTTATATACATACTGGATGCAATCTGTTTTATTGTTAAACACGGTTTGCAGTCCCGGATCCTTAGTATTAATCGTGGTATCTTTGTCGACCCTGAAAATTTTTAGCCTGTATTCCTGAGAGAATAAAAAGCCGGGAACACAAACAAGAAGAAAAATTAAAACCGGGTATAATTTCAGAGCCTTCATTAAAGCTCAAAACTAATCTAAATTGATAAGCTCTTTGGCGGGTATCTATTTTCATATTCCATTTTGCAGGCAGGCATGTAATTATTGCAATTTCCATTATTCGACATCGCTTCAATTAAAAGAGGAAATGATCGAAGCAATGATCAAAGAGACCGGTCTGAGAAAAAGCGATCTTAATATTGAAACAATATATTTTGGTGGTGGCACGCCAAGTCTTTTGAATGCTGGGGAAATAAGTTCTTTACTGGATGCAGTTTCTAAAAATTTCCGGGTTTCGGAAAATGCGGAAATAACCCTGGAAGCAAATCCGGATGATATTAATGATACTATACTTCGTGAATGGAAGGATATAGGAATTAACAGGCTTAGTCTGGGGGTACAATCCTTTTTTTCACCTGATCTCGCGTGGATGAACCGAATCCACAATGCACAACAGGCAATTGATTCTATAAAGCTGATCAAATCAAGTGGATATAATAATTTTTCCGCGGATCTTATCTATGGAACGCCAACATTAAGCGATGAAGAATTAATTAAGAATATTGAGATACTTATTAATGAGGATGTTCCTCATATTGCAACTTATGCGTTGACCGTTGAACCATCAACTGCTTTGGAAAAAATGATCAGGACAAAAAAAGTAGCTGATGTAGATAGCGAGGTGCAGTCACGCCAGTACCGCATTGTTATGGATTTGCTGAGAAAAGCTGGTTATGAACATTATGAAATTTCCAATTTTGCAAAGCCGGGATTCAGAAGCCGGCATAACAGTAGTTACTGGAAGGGTGTTCCGTATACAGGTATTGGGCCTTCGGCACATTCCTTTGCAGATAATAAGAGAAGTTGGAACATCAGCAATAATCCCGCATACATTAAAGCTTTAGAAAAAAATACCCTTCCCTATGAAGAAGAAGATCTGAGCAAGACCCAACAGCTTAATGAATTTATTATGATCTCGCTGCGTACATTGGAAGGATTAGATACGCAGATCATTACTGAAAAATTCGGAAAAGAAAAGACATTAAAGATCCTGGAAGATGTAAAGAAATATGGAAATGATAAGATCATCATAGAAGATGGCGTGATCAAATTAACCGATGAAGGAAAATTATTTGCTGATGGAATAGCGGCAGATCTTTTCTTTAATTAAAACAAAGACCTTCCAATTGCAGGGATTAATGGCGAATTAAAAAATCATACCAGCGAAGCTTCTATCTTCTTAAAGCCTTTTTGAGCGGAAAATCCTTTCCATAAAATATCGTAAACAGTGTCGGCAATGGGCATATCGGCTCCAATTGATCTATTAATGGTGTACATGCATTTGCTGGCATTATAGCCTTCGGCCACCATATTCATTTCCAGCTGGGCCGATTTTACAGAATATCCTTTCCCAATCATATTACCGAAAGTGCGGTTACGGCTATATAATGAATAACAGGTTACAAGCAGATCTCCTAAATAAACAGAAGCTGCATAATTGGTGGCAGATGAACTATCACCGGTAAGATGTGAATGATCTATAGTACCTACTTCAGGATTTTTTATGCCAGCCTTTCTTAAAAATCCGGCCATTTCATCTGCGCTGTTTGCAATAAGCACACTCAAAAAATTATCTCCGTAATCCAGACCGTGTGCTATACCTGCACCTAGCGCATAAATGTTTTTAAGTATGGCTGCGAATTGAACACCATATATATCACGGTTTTGAACTGTATTAAGATAACCTGTCTTGAAATGGGTGGCTATTTCTTCAGTTGTCTTTTCATCTACACCCGAAAATGTGAGATAGGATAATTTCTCTGCTGCAACTTCTTCTGCGTGACAGGGACCAAGGACGGCAAAATAATTTTCAAGAGCAACATCATATTCCCTTTTCAAAAAATCATTCAGCAATAAATTCTCTTCCGGCATGATCCCTTTAATTGCTGAAAGGATCTTTTTTCCTTTTAAAATGCTTTTATCAATTCCGTCCAGTGTGCCGGATACATATGCAGAGGGGACAGCAAATACGATGCAATCTGAATTATTTATTACTTCACTAACGTCATTGGATAAACGAAGAAGTTCCGTATTAAAATAAACACTGCTTAAATATTGAGGATTGTGATGTCGTGAAAGAATATGATCGATCGCCTCCTGCTTTCTCATCCACCAGTTCACCTGGTGATCATTATCAGTAAGGATCTTCACAAGGGCTGTCCCCCAGCTTCCGTTTCCTATAACCCCAAACTTCATTTTAATTATAGATTTTAGATTGCCATATTTAAAGATTGCTTCTTTAATTAATCTATAATTTATAATCTAAAATTTATAATCAATTAAAGTAGTCCCAACTTTTCTACCGCTATCTGCGCAGCTACCTGACTTGCATCTTTTTTATTATAAGCCTTTGCTTCTGCTATGTGTTCACCATCAATCACTGCTGCAATGGTGAAAAGTCTTCTGCCATTCTCCATTTTTTCATCAACGGTTTCAAATTCCAGGGTCTTGCCATTTTTATTGGCCCAGCCATAAAGTTTATTCTTCTGATTGATATCGAGAATTTCGAGATCATCCATGAACATATGAGGATTAATGATATGTTTTGTAACCCATTTCTGGGTTTTTTTATATCCCATATCCAGGTAAACAGCCCCAACAACTGCTTCTAAAGTATTGCCGAAAATCTGTGAGATCTTTAATGAACTGTCGAATTTGTTATAGAAAGTTATCTTCTTTAATCCCATCTTAATGGCTATGTCATTAAGCTGATTACGGTTAACCATTTTGCTTCTCATCTCTGTAAGAAAGCCTTCATCTTTATAGGGATATCTCATGAAAAGATAATGTCCTACGAGCGAGCTTAGCACTGCATCTCCCAAAAATTCAAGGCGTTCATTGTTCTCGTCGGCCCCCTCTCTTACAGAGCGGTGACTTAAAGCGGTCTTATATAAAGTGAGATGATCAGGTGTAAATCCCAATACGTTACGAAGCTGTTTCTTAAACTCCTTATCAGATTTGCTGCCTAATACTTTCTTAAGAAATTTCATTCTCAGTAAAATAACAACAAAAGAATCAACTAGGAAAGATATTTCTTAACGATCACTGATGCGTTATGCCCGCCAAAACCAAAAGTATTACTGAGTGCTGCATTCACAACACGTGGCTGGGCTTTATTAAAAGTAAAGTTGAGCTTAGGGTCAAGCTCCGGATCGTCTGTAAAATGATTTATTGTTGGAGGAACAATATCTTTTGTAACTGCGAGTATACAAGCCATTGCTTCAACAACACCGGCAGCACCCAAACAATGTCCGGTCATGGATTTTGTAGAACTGATATTAAGGTCATATGCCTTTTCTCCAAATACACTGAGGATTGCTTTTGTCTCAGCAATATCTCCTAACGGAGTTGATGTTCCATGAACATTTATATAATCAATATCCTCAGCATTCAATCCTGCATCTTTCAATGCAACTGTCATTACATTTTTTGCACCCAATCCTTCCGGATGAGGAGCTGTAATATGATGCGCATCTGCTGTTGCGCCACCACCTGCGATCTCGCAATATATTTTAGCACCGCGTGCTTTTGCATGTTCCAATTCTTCAAGCACTAATATTCCTGCACCTTCACCCATAACAAAACCATCACGATCTTTATCAAAAGGACGTGATGCAGTTTTAGGATCGTCATTTCTTTCGCTTAAGGCTTTCATTGCATTAAATCCTCCAACACCTGCTTCACAAATAACGGCTTCGCTTCCGCCGGTAATGATCACATCTGCTTTTCCCAAACGGATATTATCGAACGCATCAATAATTGCATTGGTGCTGGAAGCACATGCACTTACCACTGCGAAGTTTGGTCCGCGGAAACCATGACGCATAGAGATCTGCCCTGCGGCGATATCCATGATCATTTTTGGAATAAAGAAAGGATTGAATCTTGGTGTACCATCACCCAAAGCAAAATTGCTTACCTCTTCCTGGAAAGTGCTGATACCGCCAATACCACTGGCGAAGATCACACCTACCCTGTCGTGGTCAACATTGTCTTTGGTAAGACCAGCATCTTTGATGGCCTCATCACTTGTAATTAAAGCAAACTGTGTAAAACGGTCGATCTTGCGGGCTTCCTTTCGATCGAGATAATTGGTGGGTTCAAAGTCTTTAACCTCACAGGCAAACCGGGTTTTAAATTTTGATGTATCAAACTGCTTTATATGATCAGCGCCTGAAACCCCATTTATCAAACCTTCCCAATATTCGGGAACAGTCTTACCTAATGGAGTAATTGCACCTAGCCCGGTTACTACAACTCTTTTTAATTCCATAAAGCTTGCCTGCGTGATTAAAATAGATTATTACTTAGCATGCTCCTCTAAGTACGCCACAGCCTGCCCAACAGTAGTAATGGTTTCGGCTTGTTCATCCGGAATGGAAATATTGAATTCCTTCTCAAATTCCATGATCAATTCAACGGTATCAAGGCTATCGGCGCCAAGGTCGTTAGTAAAAGAAGCTTCAGAAGTTACCTCTGCCTCATCAACTCCTAATTTGTCAACAATGATTTTCTTAACTCTTGTTGCAATGTCTGACATGATTGTAAAATTTAGTTAATACGGGTACAAAAATATACTTTTTGTAATAAAAAAAAATAATAAGTAAAGCCCTGAAAAAGGAGGAAAAATACACGGTTTTAGCCGGTTCATCCAAATAAAATTATTTGATACACGGTTTCAAACCTATTGATTTCGGTAAGATATTTGAACTGCTAACTTCGGGACAAGGAATTATTGTATATTTATTTTACACTTCAATTTTAACCGGTTTCATCTTATGCCAATTAAGCAAATAGATCATGGTACCAGGGAATATTCCCAAATGGTTGACTTGCGCAACGAGATATTGAGGAAACCTTTGGGATTGACTTTCCAGCCAGGGGAACTTGATTCAGAGAAGGAGGATATATTAATAGCCACCTTTGAAGAGGATAAAATGCTCGGTTGTTGTTTGCTTACAAAAATTGATAATAAGAAATTACGCCTCCGGCAGATGGCTGTTCAAAACAATTTGCAGGGCAAAGGTATTGGCGCCACTATGATGAACTATGCCGAGAATGTTGCCCGCGATGCGGGATATAAATGTATGGTGATGCACGCCCGTAAAACTGCAGTGGGCTTTTATGAAAAACTGGGATACAAAGTTATCGGTGGTGAATTCACTGAAGTAACTATTCCGCATGTGGTGATGGAAAAAAAACTTTAATTCAATTTTGAGTGTTGAAGGCTGAAGGTTGAATGACCTAACTCGAAATCTTTTCCTTAAATATTTTTCTTGCTTTTGCGATGTCGTCTGGTTCGAAGGCTTCTTTTGGAATCAGAAAAAAAGATCGTGAATTAAAGTACAGATGAAAAAAGTGCGGACTCTCGATCATTGTTGCAAATTCCCTCCAGGCCCAACTTTTACTCCCTCTTTCATTTTCAATGAATAAATGCTGATCCTGTAATACCGCAGTGAAATGATCTTTAAATGTTGCAGCCCTCTTATATATCGTGATCGGGAGTATATACCAAAAAGAGATCATAAGGGTAAACCACAATACCGAGCTGATCAGGAATGCCAGAGGAGATATCTTCTTCATAAAAAAAAGAACGGCACTCAATATTGAAAATAAATTCACCAATATCAGCATCAGTCTTATTTCCTTTCGGGTAACGAAATGATAACGCAAAGCCTGCATCACCTTTCTTTTATTGTAATAAAATTCCTTTGACCTCATATTATTTTATTTCATTCTCATTTACTTCCCAGCTTGCTAGCTTGTTGCCCTTCAAACCGATAAAATCGAATTTCATTTTTCTGTTTCCTTTTTCTCCGCTCACTTTCACCTCAGCAAAATTCTGTTCAAGAACAAGTGTATTGGAAACCCTTACTTCACTTGTTTTTTCATTACCCCATAATCCGCTTATACCTGAAGTGTATGGCGAAACAGTTACATCATACAATGGATAGGTGCCCTTTCTTGGAATTTTAATTACTTCACTATGATGCCTGTCGCCAGTTAAAAAAATTATTCCGGTTATATGCTGATCGGCTATGAATTTGAGTAATTCATTTTTTTCAGCAGAATAATTATTCATCGATTCTATTGGTGCAAATGCATATGGATTTAACACCTGGCTTCCCACGGCAACGACCTTAAAAACAGCTTTACTATAGACCAATGCATTTTTCAGCCATTCCATTTGTTGTCTGCCGAAAAAGGTCTTTTCAGGATTTGGTGCTCCATTTACCGAATCAAGGATATTATCCTCGCTTCTGAAATAGCGATCATCGGTCAGAAAAAAATCAACATCACTATAAGACATCTTTGTATAGATGCCTTTACCATTTTCGCCATAAGTAGGATTGCAACTGTAATCCATAAATAGTTTGCGGCTCTCATCTTTCATCAGGTAACTCTTGCCTTCATCATTTGGACCATAATCATGATCATCCCAGATAGAATATTGCGGCATGGATGCCATGAATCTTTGAAGAACAGGAAGACTCCTGTCGCGATGCGCCCTGTATTGAAGTCCCCAAACAGAAAAATCGGGCTCGCGTGTATACCAGTTATCGCCTAACCATAAATGAAATGCAGCATTTTTATCGGCCATCGTTTCAAAAATGGAAGAATCCAAACCATAAGGTTTACCGGGGCGATCAAATTCCGGCTCATTGAAATACGCGCAGCTTCCTGTTAAAAAAGTAAAATCCGGAGCAGGCTTTCTCCATTGCCATAATTCCTTTGTTTTGAAGCTTAATTTAAAATTTGTATTGACCGTGCGTCCATCAATGATCACAGTATAATTATAAGTCGTGTTCATTTTCAGATCAACAAGATCGATCTTCACCGGCGCGAAATTCCTTCCTTCAATATTTTTATAATGGACCATTTTGCTTTGTCCTCCTTTCTCTGAATAAGAAACAAGAATATCTTTTGCAGTGGGAACAACTTCCATCCAAATCGTAGCTGTCCTTAATTCTACATTGCCTGCCCATGGTCCGGCTAACAATCCATTATTCTGAGAATACCCTTTAGCAGCAAACAAGCTTATAATAAAAAATATACTTAGATTTTTAAAGGACATATTTTTAAGAATTGAAACGCAAATTAATACAATTAGGAATTGCGCTGCTGAGCTTGTCCTTTCCAGCACATTGGGATCCTAAGCTTAGAATTCCACGTGGACAAGTTGTCGCG
>JADMIO010955854.1_pt1 | contig 11890 bp, 10 predicted proteins | sample 8958161 | NCBI WGS metagenome assembly JADMIO01 (sample SAMN16585339, study PRJNA669376) | soil metagenome | isolation source: Crop rotation soil | place: USA: Cullars Rotation, Alabama | collected 2011
ATCGTCGCGCCGGTCGGCAGGTCGATCCGCAGCGAGAGGTAAACGCCCAAGGCGGAAACCAGAGTGCCCATGGTCCAACCGATGGCGAGGCGGCGGCCGACGCTCTCCGCGTACAGCATCGCGCCCACCGAAGGGACGATCAGGTAGCAGAACACCAGCAGCACGCCGGCAATCGCGACCGAAGAGGTCACCACGAAGCCGAATGACGCGTAGAACAAAAAATCCCAGAAGCGCGTCGAGATGCCCTGACGCTCGGCTTCATCCGGGTCCATGGAGATCAAAAGAAACTTGCGCCGGAAGATGTAATGGAAGAGTCCGATAGCGCCGTATAGCGCCGCGGTCTTGCCGACCTCGAACCAGGACACCGTCAGGATGTTTCCGACCAGCATTTCCTTGAGGTGCTCGGTCTGCTCCGCCGACTTGCTCATCGCCAGAATCGCCGCCGCCGAGGCGACCGCGTAGCAGATGCCGATGATCGCCTCCTGCGGGATGCGCACCTGGCGCCCGCGGATCATGGAGAACACCGCGGCGCCGATAAACGTGAAGATGAGGCTCACGATGTAAGCCGTTCCGCTGTGGGGCTCGATGCCATACAGCACCGCGATGGTGGTCCCCAGCGCGGCGATCTGCGCCAGCGAGAGGTCCACGAAGATGACGCCACGTTCGACGACGTGGACCCCCAGGTACGCGTGAATTCCGGTCAGAATCAGACTCGCCACAAATGGCGCAAGCAGGAAAGCAAGGGTGCCCATCGTATCGTCCTTATTTGTGCTTCTGGAAGAGGCTTACCAGCAAGTTGACATCGTAATCGAACAACTGAAAATAGTCGGTGACTTCTTTTTTTCCACCGACCGACGGCAGCAACACCGCGACATCGCCGCCCACCTGCTGCGCGATGGAGTTCGGCGTTCGCAGATCGAAATACGGCTCCACCAAAATCAGAGAAATGCCGTCGCGCTTCATGGTGTTGATCAATTCCAGGGTATGGGTCGGCGAGGGAGGAATGCCGGGGCGCGGCTCCACATAATCGACGACCTGCAAACCGAAACGCTCGCAGAAGTTCGGCCAGGAGCGGTGATAGGTGATCACCTTGCGTCCTTTGTATGGCGCCATTTTGGCCTCCCAACCCTTTTGAGCAGTCGTAAGACGCTTGTCGAAATCCGCGTAGCGCTGCTGGAACGTGGCGGCGTCGGCGGCGTCCATTTCGCTCAATTTTGTCATGAAGGCCTTGGCGATGCGGCGCCCATTCTCCGGATCGAGCCAGTAGTGCGGATTGCCCATCGGGTGCACATCGCCCATCGCGCGCGTCACCTGTCCCTGCGGGATCTCCAGAATCTGGCAGGCGGTCGACAGGTCGAGATATCCCGGACCGCCCTTCTGAATTTTGCCGTTGCGGGCTTGCGTCTGTAAGGGAGGCAGCCATCCGATTTCCAGGTCCAGACCGACGACGGCCAGAAGATCGGCCTTTTGCAGTTTCAACAGAAAACTGGGCTTCGGCTCGACGAAGTGAGGATCCTGGTATCCTTTGGCGATCGAATCGACGTTGATCTTGTCGCCGCCTACTTCACGCGCCAAGGCCGCCAGATCTTCGGTGCTGGTCATGACGTTGAGTTTGGCGGCGTGCGCCGTCACGATTGCGCCCGCCAGCAGTAGAACGGCCGCGCCTTGTAAAGCTCTATGTATCTTCAAAGCGGTTTAATCCTTATTATTCAAGACGTTCCACTCCAGGGAACGGGTTACATTGCCGGTTAGAAGGGATGCGCTCCATGCGCTCCCATGGAAAACATGAATTGGAAAAGCAGCTCGTTCGCGGTGCGTCCTTCACCGTATCGGGCGCGGCGGAGTTGCGTGCGAATCTGGCTGAATTCACTTGGCCAATACGATAGAATCGCCGAGCCGCCGGTGTCCCGGAAAAGCAGGCCGGTAAGGGACGGATCGCACGCCGTGGTCGTCGCTGGGAAGGTCGGGAGTCCGCAAAGCCGCTGTGACTGATCGAACCTGCCGCCCAGGAACCAGCGGCGGCCCAACTGATAATCACCAGACACGTAGAATCCGAACGGCGTGCGCGTGACGGGGCCGGTCAACGTGCGGGCCCAAACAAACTCGGTACGCGCGATGAAGGACCGGTAAATCGAGCGCTGCAGCGGCTTCCAACGCAGCGTACCGTCGAAGCCGTAAAGCTGGTTCCATCCGTCGCCAAAGGGACTATGGCCGCGCGCGAAGGATCCGCCAAGATCGACGTTGGTCGAATCATTGATGTCCTTGTAGATGCGCAAGTGACCGATGGTCGAGAGGTCGCTGCGTTTGCGCGCTTCGAAAACGCCTTCGCTGTCGCCCCGGTAGAGCTGAGCGGTGCCCTCCATGAACAGTCCTCCCGGCGCGGGAATGATGCGGCTGAGCGAAAGGCCTGCATCGTTCAGCCCTTCCTCGCCGCCCGTGAGATTCTGCGACACCAGCGGCCGGTCGACCCACGGCAGCACGTGATTGTGCAGGGTGTTCACCTTGCCGAAAGCCGCGCGCATTTTTCCAACTTTGATTTGCAATCCGGCGGGCAGTGAGGTGAACGTGAGAAAGCCTTCCTCGAGATCCACCCCGTGCTCGCCAAAGCTGATAAAGAAATCGGCTCGCGCATACGGATCGATCACCTCCTGAAACCCGACCTCGCTTTCGTGCATTTCGAGCGATGGCGTCGGCCGGTTGGCGGCATTGCCAACAGCTCCGACGAAATCGCCGATCACGCTGATATCCGGATTGAGAGCCTTGGATGCGGCTACTCCGGCGCCGCCAAGCCGCACCGGTTCCTGTCCGGCCATGGGTTCCAGCGGAGTCGCCGTCGGTGCGGCCGTGGCCACCGCTGCGGGCGGCGCGGCGGGCGCCGCTGCCTGCTGTCCTTTCAAAGACTGCACCTCCGCCTCGAGAGTCTTGATCCGGTCTTCCATCGCACGCATTCGATTGAGCAGTTCGGCCGTATCCTGCGCGGCCAATGCGCTCGCGAACACGCATGCGCAGGCGGACGCCAACACACATTTGAGCATAAAGCCTCTTATTCTCGGAATCGGTATCGACCACAGACAGACGCACCCGAACTGATGGTGCGCCGGAACACACGTGTGGCGATTAAGCGGGAGGAGCCTGCAGTCAGAACGATGTCGTGCGGCTCGTCCAGCCCGGAGGTGTCTTCGAGCCAGGCCACTCGCTGCTCGGGCGCGATGCCCGAAGCGATCTCCGGCTGCACGAAGGGCAGAGGCCCGATGTGGCAAAGGCCGCAGCAGTGTTGCGAGGAGTGCTGGTGGAGATTCTCGGAAGTCAGGGACGCCGTTTGGGCGCAAAGCAGCGCGCACATCAACAGCAGGATCGCGACGATTCTTCGGGTGGCCGGTCCCTCAGCTCCCATTCTGACTACCCTCATTGTAAAACAACCGTACGCAAAGCAAAGGGGGTCCCTTGGGGGGACCCCCTTTGGTTAATCGTATTCGTTATCTCCCGGCTTATACCCGGTTGACGTTCTCCGCTTGCAGACCTTTCGGTCCCTGCTTCACCTCGAATTCGACTTCCGCTCCTTCGTCGAGGCTGCGGTAGCCGGACGACTGAATCGCCGAAAAATGAACAAACACGTCATCGCCGCTGGACCGCTGGATGAATCCATAGCCTTTGGCGGCATTAAACCACTTCACGATACCCTTTTCTTTCACGTACACTTCTCCTGTCGCTTGTTCGTCGTGCTCTTGGGTCTCCCAGACAAGGAAAGCGGACTTTCGAGGCTTGCTAAGAACTTTCGGAGGCGCGTCCAAACAACTAATTGCACTTGCGTAGGGTATTCTCTCAGATGGCTATTGTATGGTCAAGCACAAAGAATCGGGCGGCAGTGAATTGACGCGCATTCGGCGGCTTCAGTCGGCGACCGGGCGTACCGCCGGGCGTGGAGTCGTCCTGGGAATCGGCGACGACTGCGCGATTTTCCGCCCAAAACCCGACGCCGACCTGCTGTTTACGACCGACCTGCTGATCGAAGAAGTCCATTTCCGGCGCGACACCCATCGGCCGGAGGATATCGGCTGGAAGGCGCTTGCTCGCGGCCTCAGCGACATCGCCGCGATGGGAGGCGCTCCGCGATTCTGCCTGCTCTCCCTAGCGCTGCCCAATTGGGCCGGCGACCGCTGGATCGATTCGTTCTACCGGGGGCTGTGGCAACTCGCGACCGCCGAAAAAGCGCCACTGATCGGGGGCGACATGGCGCATGCCGAGAAACTCACCTGCGATATCCATGTCTGCGGCGACGTCCCCCGCGGAGACGCACTGCGGCGCGACGGCGCTCGATCCGGCCATGCCATCTACGTCAGCGGCGCTCTAGGGGCCTCGGCGCTCGGCCTGGAAACGCGGCGCGGTCCCGCCTGGAAGCGCCACTTGCGGCCGCAGCCGAGGATCGCTCTCGGCCGGTTCCTGCGCGAGCGGCTTCACGCCACCGCGTGCATGGATCTGAGCGACGGCCTTTCGATTGATCTGCATCGCCTGGCGCTGGCCTCCGGGCTCGCCGCCGAGATCCAGGCGCCGCCGCTTTTCCGCGGGGCATCCCTTGCGCAGGCCCTGCATGGAGGCGAGGATTACGAACTGCTTTTTACGCTGCCGGCTGCCGCTGTGGCGCCTCCCGATTACCAGGGCATCCCGCTCACCAGAATCGGTACGATGCGCAAAGGCCGGCCCGGCGCTTTGACGCTGGACGGCGCCGCGCTTCCGCCGTTGGGATACGATCATTTTCAATCGCGATGACTCCCTCACCCGACGTTGTGCTCGACCTCATTCAGGCGTTTCGCCGCTCGCAGGTGATGTTTACCGCCGTGAAGATGGGGATTTTCGATCGCCTCCACCAGCGCCCATCGAACGCCGCTGATCTCGCCGCGGCTATCGGCGCGGACCTCGACGCCTTCGAGCGACTGCTCGACGCCTGCGCCGCACTCGGCCTTCTCGCCAAGCGCGACGGTGTCTGGGCGAACGAACCTGCCGCCGACCTGTACCTTCGGCGCGGGAGTCCGCACACGCTCAGCGGCTACATTCTCTATTCCGATGCCGCGCTATATCCGATGTGGGCGCATCTCGGCGATGCGGTCCGGGAAGGAACCCATCGGTGGAAGCAGACGTTCGGCCTGGAAGGTCCTATCTTCAGCCACTTCTTTCGCACCGACGAGGCCATGCGCGATTTCGCTCGCGGCATGCACGGACTCGGCATGCTCTCGTCGCCCCGGGTCGTCGCCGCTTTCGACCTCAGCCGTTTCCGGCGGATGGTGGATCTGGGAGGCGCGACCGGACACCTGGTCATGGCCGCCTGTAGCCGCTACCCCGAATTGCGCGCCGCCGTGTTCGACCTGCCGCGCGTCGCCGCGATTGCGCGCGAATACGTGCCGGAATCCATCGACGTCATTGAAGGCGATTTTTTCGAGGACCCGCTCCCGCAGGCCGATCTCTATTCGCTCGGACAGATCCTGCACGACTGGTCGCAAGACAAAATTGACCGCCTGCTGAAAAAAATTCACGAGACGCTACCCCCCGGGGGCGGCCTGTTGATCGCCGAAAAGCTGCTGAACTCCGACGGCGTCGGTCCGGTCTCCGCCAACATGCAGTCGCTCAATATGCTCGTTATTACGGAGGGGAAGGAGCGCACGCCCGCTGAATATGAGGAACTGCTGCGCCGTAGCGGCTTTGCACAAGTTGAGTGCCGCCGCACGGGCGCCTATCTCGACGCTACCCTGGCGATCAAGTAATTTCGGGTTCGATCGAGATGGAGAATTTTACCGACCGCGCTACGGCGCAGACCTCATGGACGCGGGTATGGATCGCCAAAATATCCGCGGATCGCGACTGATCCGCGACGGTCATTCGAGGCCGAAGGATCACGCGGGTGAATTCACCGGAGCCGTCGGGCCGTTCCACCATCTCCGCCCAAGCCTCATCGACATATTCGGTGACGACGATGCCGGCGTCGGCGCACCAATGCAGGACCCAGAGCATGTGGCACGTGGAGACCGCTCCGAGCAACAATTCCTCGGGGTTGTAACGAGCCGGATCGCCGCGAAAGGCCGGGTCTGACGACCCTAAGATCGCGGCAGCCTTGCCCGGCGCGGACAATTCATGATTCCGGCTGTAGGCGCGGTATGCGGAGGTCCCGGTCCCCAGGTTGCCGGTCCATTCGTTGCGGACGCGGTACTCGTGCATTCGGATGGCGCTCATGGATTTTCAATATAGCGGAGCGAACCGGAAAGGTGGGACTGCGCCCTCCGTATGGAAGGCGCAGGCAAGTGGTCTCATCTGCGCGGGCCGCTGGTGTCGCAGAGGAAGTTCTTGGCCCGTTACCATCCTCTGAGTGCAGGGTATAGGCGGTAGACAACAACTTCATTGAGAGCCCGGCCGGGCCAGAGTCGCAAAACTTTTTCCGGCCCCCCTCCGAAATCTACGTGCCCTCAATCGACCTTTTCCTAAGCACTCTGCTAGCCAAACTGAAAGGACGCTAAACCGCCACGTTCTGCACGCAATTCCTGTCCAGCCCTTGGACAGCGGTACACCTCATTGGCAGCATGTCCACTTCATGGACAGCATGGCGCGCGATGGAGTAGACTGAAAACCCAATGGCATCCATGCCCCAGCCGGAACCGCAGGAAAAACTCTCCGCCATACTGGCGATCAGCCGCAAGATGAATTCGGAGCGCGACCTCGGGACGCTTCTCGACGTAGTGGCGCGGGAGGCGACCGATCTGCTCGGCTGCGAGCGCGCCAGTATTTTCATCCTGGATCGCGAACGCAACGAGCTGTGGTCCAAAGTGGCGTTGGGGAGCGAAGAGATCCTGCGGTTCGATGCGCGCCTGGGGATTGCCGGCAGCACGGTCTCCACCGGGGAAACCATCAACGTTCGTGACGCTTACAGCGATCCGCGTTTCTACGGCGTGATCGACGGACAGACCGGCTACCGCACACGCAACCTGCTGGCGCTGCCGCTACGGAATCAGCACGGGGAGATCATTGGCGCCTTCGAGGTATTGAACAAACGCACCGGCACGTTTCACCAGCGCGACGAGGAGTCGCTGGCGGCGCTGGCAGCGCACGCCGCGATCGCGGTGGAGACCGCGCAACTGGTGGGAGAGCTGCGCCGCAGCCAGGACGAATTGGTGCAGCAGAACGCGCACCTCTGGCGTGAGGTGGAGAGCAAATACTCGAGCCACGGCATCATCGGCACCGGGCACAAGATCCAGCAGGTGGTGCGGCTGATCGATCGCATCCGCGACAGCCTGGTGAACGTGCTGATTACGGGGGAGAGCGGCACGGGCAAGGAACTAGTGGCGAAGGCGGTCCATTACACCAGCCCGCGCGCGCGGCGGCCGTTTGTGGCGCTGAACTGCGCGGCGCTTCCGGAGACGCTGCTGGAGAGCGAACTGTTCGGAATCGAGAAAGGCGTGGCTACCGGGGTTCAATCGCGCATGGGCCAGTTTCAAAAGGCCGAGGGCGGCACATTGTTCCTGGACGAGATCGGCGATCTCAGCCTGACCGCACAAGCGAAGATCCTGCGAGTGCTCCAGGAGCGCGTGCTGGAGCGCGTGGGCGGGCGGACGTCTATTCCGGTGGACGTTCGGCTATTGGCGGCCACCAACAAGGATCTGGAGAGCGAGATCGCCAAAGGTCAGTTCCGCGAGGATCTCTATTACCGGATCAAGGTCATTCACATCCACATGCCTCCGCTGCGTGAGATCCGCGAAGAAATCCCGCTGCTGGCCAATCACTTCCTGAAGGATTACTGCCGCGAGAGCGGCCGCAGCCCGATGGAATTTACAGGCGATGTGCTGCGCAGGCTGACGACCGCCGCCTGGCCGGGGAACGCTCGGCAACTGCGCAACGAAGTGGTGCGGCTGGCGGCGTGCGCACGGCAGAGCGTTATTGCGGAGGACGATCTTTGGGAAGGACTGCCGGCTGCGGCGGCCGGTGCTCCGACTGAGGCAAAGGTCGCGGGCCAGACTCAATCATTGAAGAAGGCGATTGAAGACCTGGAGCGGCGGATGATCGCGGAGGCCTTGCAGGGGACCCGGAACAATCAGCAGCAGGCGGCGCGCATCTTGGGCTTAAGCCGGCAGGGGCTGATCAACAAGATGAAGAGGTACGGGATCTCAGGCTAGGGACGCGGCTGGATTTGTCCGCCGGCCAATCGGCGGATCTCCGCGATGTCTTTGGCAGCGTCCGCATCGACCGGGCCTGAGGCCTCCAGTTCATCCGCCAGTTTTTGCGCCTTCCGGAACGCCTCGCGGGCTTCGGCCGGCCGTTTCTCCTCCAGCAGCATGGAGGCTAACTTTCCGTAGTCGTTCATCAGAAAGTTGCGGACGCGGTAATTGCGAGGGTCCGCGCTCAGGACTTCGGCGCGGGCGGCGATCGCCTGCTCCAGAAATCCGTGCGCTCCCGGAAGATCGCCGCGGCGCCGCACGATGGCAGAAAGATAGGCGCGGTCCATGGCCAGGTCGAGCTTCGCCACCGCGCTGCCTGGATTGGATTCGAGCTGCTTCTCATCGCTCTCGGTGGCGGCGCGCAGATATTCCATAGCCTTCTGGGGGTCGCGGAGCCTGGTGAGGTAAAGAAAAGCGGCGCGCTTGCGAGAGAGCGCGAGCCAGCGGACCGCATCGGCATCGGCGGGATTGCGGGTCACCAGGTCGCGCAGCAGATCGATGGAGCGCAACCGAGCTTGCAGCGCCGGACCAATCGGTTCCCGGTGGGAGAGAATTTCCGACTGGCCGAAGTAAGCCATGGCCAACTGGAGCTGCGCCTGCGGAATGAGAGGCTGGGTGCGGGCAATGGCTTCGAGCCGGCTCACGATCTGGTCCAGCAGCGCCATAGCGCGGGGCGGATTGCCGATCGCCTGGGCGGAGGCGAGGCGATTCCGGGCGCGCGCCAGGTCGGCTTCGGCGGGTTGTCCGGCCCGCTTCCGCGCCAGCTCCTCGAACAGCGCGAGCGCTTTCCGAAAGCTCGCGGCGGCATCGGCGGTCTTGCCCAGGTTCGATTCGAAGTAAAGGCCCTGAGCTTCGCCGATCCGCATGTACGACTCCGCGAGCTCGTGCTTCAGATCCAAATCATTGGAGGCTTCGCGGGACAGGCTGTCGAGGTATTGCAGCCCTCGCTTGACGACCAGTTCCCGGGCCGGCGTGGAGCCCGGCAGCGGAGCGATGGCATCGTGAAATTCGAAAAGGAAGGAGCCGGCGAGCTGACGCAATTCCGCAAACCGCCGGGCCGCCCGCCGCCCCTGCAGAATGGCGTCTCCGGCCGCGATACCGATCGCCACCAGAACGATGGCGGCCATCGCGAGGGCACGACTGTGGCGCAGGATGAACTTGCGTGCGCGGTACGCAGCGCCGGCGGTCCGCGCGTTCACGGGCCGGCCGTCGAGATAGCGGCGCAAGTCATCCGCCAGTTCCGCGGCGCCCTGGTAGCGATTCGCGGGATCCTTTTCCAGGGCTTTCAGGATGATGTTGTCGAGATCGCCGCGCAAGTGGCGCACAATCGCCGGCGCCGCGAGCGTGCTGGGCCTTGGGACCGGCTGCTCGCAGACCACCCTCACCAGTTCGCCAGGCGATGTTGAGCGAACCCGGTAAGGCGGCTGCCCGGCCAGTAATTCGCACAGCAGAATGCCGAGGGCGTAGACGTCGCTCGCGGTGGTGAGCGGTTCGCCTCGCACCTGCTCCGGACTGGCCGCCTGCGGCGTCAACGGTCCCATGGCGGCGGTCTGTTCGACGGGAAGATCGTCGGCCAGCAGCTTGGCGATGCCGAAGTCCAGCAGCTTAGGAGTCCCCGAAGTATCCACCAGGATGTTGCCGGCCTTCAGATCGCGGTGCAGAATCAGGTTACGATGGGCGTGCTCCACGCCATCGCAAACCGCCAGGAACAACCGAATCCGCGCCGCGAGAGGCATTTCTTTTCGGACGCAGTATCGGGTGATCGGCTCACCTTCCAGATACTCCATCACGAAGTAGGGACGGTTCTCGTACATGCCGCCGTCCAGCAGCCGCATGATGTTGGGATGCTGGAGGCGGGCCAGGATCTGCCGCTCGGCGAAAAAGCGGCGCAGCACCGCGCCCGAATCCAATCCGCGCTGGATCACCTTGATGGCGACGGTCTGCTCGAACTGACCGTCGGCGCGCTCGGCCAGGTATACGGCGCCCATGCCGCCGCGGCCGATCTCACGCACGATCCGGTAAGGGCCGATGCGGTCCGGTGGGTGGTCCAGTTCCAGAAAAGCAGCGTCGGAATCGTCGCCGCGCAGGAGAGTTTCCACCTCCCGGCGCAAGGTGGAATCCTCGCCGCAGGCCCGCAGGAGAAATGCCGAGCGGGCATCGCGCTCCAATTCCAGAGCGTCGCCGACGATCTCCTTGACGCGCTGCCAGCGCTCGGCCGTCATGCGAGTTCACGCCTCAGCCAGAGACGCGCGACGCTCCATTCCCGTTTGACGGTGGCGGGCGAAAGCTCCAATACTTCAGCCGTCTCTTCCACCGTCAACCCGCCGAAGACCCGTAGCTCGACGATTTGCGCCTGGCGGGGATCCAGCTCGGCCAGCCGGTTGAGAGCTTCATTCAAGGTCACGATGCCGACGGTGGTGTTGCGCTCCAGGCATTCCAGCGCCGCATCGAGCTCGACCCGGTGGGCATACCCTTCACGCTTGGCGGCGCCGCGATTTTCGGCGTGGTGGAGAAGCACGCGGCGAATGATCTGCGCCGCCACTCCCAGGAAATGCGCGCGGTTGCGCCAGTCCACCTCGCGCTGTTTCACGAGCTTCATGTACGCCTCGTGCACCAGCTCGGTGGGCTGAAGGGAGTGGTCCGGCCGTTCGCTGCTGAGATAGAGGCGGGCGAGGCGGCGAAGCTCGTCGTAAACCTCGGGCAGCATCTGATCCAGCGCGGACTTGTCGCCCGCCTGCCATCGAATCAGAAGCGCACCCACGTCAGCCACTTGCCCATTCTGCCAGTTTTCGCCGCGGCACTGCCGTTAACAAAATTCAAAAGCTCCGAGCTTTCATTGGAGAGTCAAGGTCACCGGCAGCTTGACGCGTGAGAGCAGGTCCTGGATGCGCTCTTCATAGCGATTCATCGCCCTCTCGTCGACGTAGACGAAGAAGAAGAAGGTAGCCGCGACCACGGCCAGCGCCCATTTTTCCAGCTTGCGCGGCCGAACCGTTCCCAAGAGCGCGCAGACGCAGACCGCCACTCCGATGGACATCCGCTCAGCCGTATAGCTGATGGCGTGGAAGAATCCGGGGATCAGGACCGTACCGGGCAGCAGGAATACCGCGGCCGAACCGATCACGCAAAGCTGGAACGGAATACCCGTGACTACCTGCCGCGCTCCGTCTCCGCGCAGCAGCGCCAGGAACCAGAGCGCCCAAACCGCGACGAGCCCCATCAATACCCAGTAATATTTCGAATCCAGCGACCAGACGGCGTTCAACCCGTAGAGGGACGCCTGCGCGGCTGATCCGTGGGTTTCCATGAAGTGGCCCAAAATGCCCTTGAGCGCCACCAGTGTCATTACGAAGCTGACGGTGAGACCGGCGCGGTGAAACGGGGTCAAACGCCTCGCCAAATACACGTAGGTGAGCAGGCCGAAAGTCCAGATCGCCGGCAGGGCGTGCGCTACATAGCCCAGGATGAACAGCGGCACGGACAACAACGCGAGGGGCAGCTCCATTTTCCACGCGAGCGCCATGGCCCAGAAGCACAGACCCAGGCTGAGGTAGATATTGTAGAAGCCCATGTGGAACACCCAGCCGTAGGCCAGAATCGCCAGGCACGGCATCACGTGCCAGCAGCGGCGGCCCACTACGGCGGTGACAAAGGCGAATGCCCCCCACACGAACACCAGCACCGCTATGGAGACG
>JADMIO011096088.1_pt1 | contig 11888 bp, 5 predicted proteins | sample 8958161 | NCBI WGS metagenome assembly JADMIO01 (sample SAMN16585339, study PRJNA669376) | soil metagenome | isolation source: Crop rotation soil | place: USA: Cullars Rotation, Alabama | collected 2011
GGTCGCGCCGGCGCGCTCGACCGACGGCGCGACGCGGCTGGTGTCGAATTCGCACCAGCCGTGGACGGGCGGCGTCGCCTGGTACGAACTGGTCGTCCATTCGGGCGAGGGCTGGGATTTCGCGGGCGCGAATTTCCCCGGATCGCCTTATCCTTTCCTTGGCCATAACAAATATCTCGGCTGGACCAACACGGTGAACCGGCCCGACCTGATCGACGTCTACCAGCTGGTGCTCGACGACAGCGGCCAGAACTATCGCTTCGACGGCCAATGGCGCCCGCTCGAGGAGCAACGCATCTGGCTGAAGGTCAAATTCGGACCCTTCGTGCTGCCGGTACCGCGCACCATCTATCGCTCGGTCCACGGACCGGTGGTGAAGAACAGCCGGGGCGCCTTCGCGATCCGCTACGCGGGGCAGGACCAGGCGAATATGGTCACCCAATATTACCGGCTGAACAAGGCGAAGAATTTCGCCGAATGGCGCGCCGCGATGGCGGGGCAGGGCGTGCCCGCGACCAATTTCATCTATGCCGACGCAGCGGGCAATATCGGGATGTTCTATAACGCGATGTTCCCTGACCGCCCGGCGGGTTTCAACTGGCGCGGGGTGCTGCCCGGCGACACGTCGGCCGATGTGTGGACGAAGACGCTGCCGTTCGATCGCGTCCCCGCGCTCGTCAATCCGCGCTCGGGCTATGTGATGAACGCGAACAACACGCCGTGGGTCGCGGCGGGGCCGGGTGACGAACTCGACGCCGCCGCCTTCTCGCCCCTGCTGGGGATCGAGGACGATATGACCAACCGCGCGTCGCGGCTGATCGATCTGTTCGAGGCGTCGGGGCAGATCGACGAGGCGCGGCTGAAGGCGATCAAATACGACACCAGTTACGCGAAGACCGGCTATGCCAAGGCCTGGATCGATCGCATCCTCGCGCTCGATGTGAAGGGCGACCCGGCGCTTGCCGAGGCGCAGCGGCTGCTCGCCAAATGGGACTGGAACCTGGACGGCAAGGGCCATGGCGACGCGCTGGCGCTGATGCTGCTGCGCCCCGCGAACGGCAGCCATTATCAGCGCTGCGCCGATCCCGATCCGCTGACCGTGCTCAAGCAGGTCGTCGCGCATCTGCAGGATCATTTCGCGGGCCTTGATCCCAAGCTCGGCACGGTGCTGCGCCTCCGCCATGGCGAAGGGGCGCACCGCATCGACCTGCCGCTCGACGGCGGCAACGACACGGTGCGCGCGTCGACGCTGTGGGACGAGGAGCCTGATGGGCGGCTGAAGGTGCGCCACGGCGACAGCTTCATCATGTTCGTGACCTGGGACAGGGCGGGGCGCGTCCGGTCCGAATCGATCCAGCCGTTCGGCGCCGCGACGACGCGGCCGGACAGCCCGCATTATAACGACCAGGCGCCGCTGTTCGTGGCGCACCGGCTGAAGCCGGTGCTGTTCGATCCGGCGGTGCTGAAGGCCAGCGGGGCGCGTTTCTATCGGCCTTGAAAGCGGCATAGCGCTGTCCTAAACCGCTGATACAGTGCCTTTCCGGCACCGATCCGCGTGCCGCTCCGCCGCGCGCGCATTCAAGAGGACGCCCATGCCCCGTTTTCCCCGCCTTGCCGTCGCCCTTGCCCTTTCGACGGCGCTCGTCGCCGCAGGTCCTGCGCTCGCCAAGGCAAAAACCGCCGCGCCGGCACCGATCGCCGATCTGGTGAAGGCGGTCGACATTCCCTATCAAAGCTTCACCCTCGACAACGGCCTGCGCGTCATCGTGCACGAGGACCGCAAGGCGCCCGTCGTCGCGGTGTCGGTATGGTATCGCGTCGGGTCGAAGCATGAACCGAAGGGCAAGACGGGCTTCGCGCATCTGTTCGAACATCTGATGTTCAATGGGTCCGAAAATGCGCCGGGCGACTTCTTCGAACCGCTGCAACAGGTTGGCGCGACCGACAGCAACGGCACGACCAACGTCGACCGCACCAATTATTTCGAAACGGTGCCGACCGGTGCGCTCGACCGCGCGCTGTTCCTCGAAAGCGACCGCATGGGGCATCTGCTCGGCGCGGTGACGCAGGAAAAACTCGATAACCAGCGCGGCGTCGTCCAGAATGAGAAACGCCAGGGCGACAACAACCCCTATGGTCTGCTGCGTTACGAGATTTTCGAGAATCTCTTCCCGTCCGGCCATCCCTATCATCACAGCACGATCGGTTCGATGGCCGACCTCGACGCCGCGAGCCTTGCCGATGTGAAGAAATGGTTCACCGACAATTACGGTCCGAACAACGCCGTGCTCGTCCTCGCCGGCGACGTCGATATCGCGACCGCCAAAGCCAAGGTCCAGTCCTGGTTCGGCGATATTCCGCGCGGGCCGGCGGTGCAGGCGCCCAAGACCGCGATTCCGAGCCTGCCAGCGCCGCTCGCCAAGGAAGTGAAGGATCTGATTCCGACGACGCGCATCTATCGCATGTGGGCGATCCCGGGGCTGAACGATGCCGAGGCGGTGCCGCTCCAGATGGCGATGGGGGTGCTCGGCGGACTATCGTCGTCACGGCTCGACAATGCGCTCGTGCGCAAGGATCCGATTGCGGTCAGCGTCGCGGCCTATGCCCAGTCGTTCGAGGATGCGGGCATCCTGATCGTCCAGGCCGACGTCAAGGACGGCGTCGACCCCAAGCATGTCGGCCAGCGGCTCGACGAGGAAATCGCCGCCTATCTGGCGAGCGGCCCGACCGCCGACGAACTGCAGCGCACCGCCGCCAGCTATCTCGGCGGCACGATTTCGGGGCTCGAAGCCGTCGGCGGTTTCGGCGGCAAGGCGGTGACTCTGGCCGAGGGCGCGCTCTATTCGAACGACCCCGCTTATTACAAGGTCGAGCTCGACCGGATGGCGAAGGCGACACCCGAACAGGTCAAGTCGATCGCCAACAAATGGCTGTCGCGCCCGGCCTTTTCGCTGACCTACACGCCGGGCGAGCGCACCGAGGGCGGTGAGGCACGCGGCGGCGCGGTGACCAACGGCAAGGCGACCGAAGCGGTCATGCCCGACCGCTATTGGAACGCTGCGCTCGGCGATGTCGGCCCCGATACCGGGATGGCCGCCGCCGCATCGATCGCCGATCGCTCGCAACTGCCCGCGGTCGCCGACCTCAAGGCGCTCGATTTCCCGGCGATCGAACGCACCAAACTCAAGAACGGGATCGAAGTCGTCTTCGCGCGCCGCACGACGGTACCGACGGTCCATGTCGCCGTCAGCTTCGACGCCGGCTATGCCGCCGATCCGCATGGCGCATTGGGCACCCAGTCGCTGATGCTGAGCCTGATGGACGAAGGCACCGCCAACCTCGATTCGATCGCCTTTGCCGAGGCGAAGGAACGGCTTGGGGCGCAGATCGACAGCTCGGCCAATGCCGACGAGACGATGTTCAGCCTGTTTGCGCTGAGGCCCAACCTCGGCGCCTCGCTCAGCCTGCTTGCCGATTACATCCGCAATCCGGCGTTCGACGCCAAGGAGCTGGAGCGTGTCCGTGCGCAGCAGCTCAACCGGTTGAAGGCGGAGATGAACAATCCGAACGCGATCGCGTCGCGGGTGCTGATGCCGGTGCTTTACGGCGCCGACCATCCCTATGGCATCCCGCCGTCGGGGCTGGGCGACGCAAAGTCGGTCGCGGCGGCGACGCGCGATCAGCTCGCCTCGTTCCACACGGCATGGATCCGGCCCGATACGGCGCGCATCTTCGTCGTCGGCGACACGACGCTGGCCGAGGTGAAGAAGCAGCTCGATGCGACGCTCGGCCAGTGGAAGGCCCCGGCGAGCGCGAAGCCGGTCAAGCATTTCGAGGCGGCTATCCCGGCGCCGAAACCGCGCATCCTGCTGTTCGATCGCCCCAAATCGCCGCAGTCGGTGATCCTGGCGGGCAAGGTGCTGGATGCCAAGGGCGGCGACAAGCTGGAAGTGCTGCGCTCGGCGAACGATATTTTCGGCGGCGATTTCCTGTCGCGCTTCAACATGAACCTGCGCGAGACAAAGGGCTGGTCCTATGGTGTGCGCAGCCGCATCTCGGCCGAGCGCGACCGCGTCAACTGGGTCGTCGCGGCGCCGGTGCAGGCCGACCGCACCGGCGATTCGATCCGCGAGCTGCAAAGCGACCTCAAAAGCTTCCTCGGCGACCAGGGCGTGACGAAGGAAGAGCTCGAACGGACGGTCAACGGCAGCGTCCGCGAACTGCCCGGCAGCTTCGAAACCAGCGCCGATGTGCTGGGCGGGTTGATGAGCATCGTCAAGTTCGACCGCCCCGACAATTATTACGAAACGCTGCCGGCAACTTATGAAGCGATGACCGCGGGCGAACTCGATACAGCGGCGCGAAAGTCGCTCGCCGCCGGTGACCTTGTCTATGTCATCGTCGGCGATGCGGCGGTGGTAAAACCGCAGCTTGACGGATTGGGTCTTCCAGTGGAAACGGTGTCACCCGCTAATTAACATTCGTTTCAGTAGGAGAGATATGATGGCCCAAGTTGACGGCAGCTATGATTGCGTGACCAAGTCGCCGATGGGCGACCAGAAGTCGGTGTTCACCGTGAACAGCGACGGCGGCAGCTTCACCGGCCAGAACGCCGGCGCGATGGGCTCGCTCGATGTCGAAAACGGCAAGGTCGACGGCAACAAGCTGACCTGGACGATGAACATGAAGGTGCCGATGCCGATGACGCTCGAATGCGAAGCGACGATCGACGGCGACGCGCTGACCGGCACGATCAAGGCCGGCGCTTTCGGTTCGATGGCGATGACCGGTACGCGCCAGGGTTAATTCCTGGGGTGGATTTGCGAAAGGGGCCGTCCTGCGGAGCGCGGGGCGGCCCCTTTTTTGTTGCCTGTCGGTGCGGTGGTTCAGGGCGGTTTTGGGGTGGGGAGCGGACGTTCGTTACCCGTCCATAATCGTCGCCCCCGCGAAGGCGGGGGCCGCCGTCGGCCTAGCGTAAGGGTGCCAGCGGCCCCCGCCTTCGCGGGGGCGACGGCTATAGATTATGTCCGCTTTCGACCAAAACCAGCCGTCGCCTCAAACCCACCGTCCATCCATTCCATTGAATAGCATTGCCAATCGGCATCAAAGGCATGCGGGGGCTATTCAAAACAACGGCATAGGCGCATAGCGTCGCTGCAATGCACAAAATGACTCAATCCTCCCAGCGGTCGGGTCTCCCGGGCGACCGCGAAATGGTGTTCATGATGGCGATGGTCATGGCGCTCAACGCGCTTGCCATCGACGCGATGCTGCCTGCGCTGCCGGCGATCGGCAACACGCTGGGCGTCACCGTCGCCAACGACCGGCAATATGTCATTTCCAGCTATCTGCTCGGCACCGCGCTGGGTTCGCTTCTTTACGGGCCGCTGGCCGACCGGTTCGGGCGCAAGGGCGTGCTGGTCCCGGCGCTGGTTGCCTATACGGTTTTCGCCATCGGCTGCGGGCTGGCGACGAGCTTTCCGATGCTGCTCGCGCTGCGCTTTGCGCACGGCATGGTCAGCGCGGCGCTCGGCGTGATCGTCGTTGCGGTGATCCGCGACCTGTTCGCGGGCGATGCGATGGCAAAGCGCATGTCGCTCATCTTCCTCGTCTTCATGATCGTTCCCGTGATCGCCCCGACGCTCGGTGCCGGGGTGGCGGCGCTCGCCGGCTGGCGCTGGATCTTCCTGGTGCTCGCGGTGATGGGGCTGGTCATGCTGGCATGGCTGCGCCGCCTGCCCGAAACATTGGCGCCCGAAGATGTGCGGCCGCTCGATTTGCGGACCATGCTGGCGGGCTGGGCGACGGTGACGCGGCATCGCCGCGCCGCGGGCTATATGATCGCGGCGGGCATAATGCAGGGCGCGCTGTTCGGCTATCTCAACAGCAGCGAACAGATCATCGCCGAAGTCTTCGGCGCCCGGGCGCATTTCCCGATCGTCTTTGCCTGTGTCGCGATCGGCATCGCCATCGCCAACTTCTCCAACGCGCGCATCGTCGAGCGGTTCGGGACGCGGCGGGTGTCGCAGACGGCGGTGTTCGCCTTCATCACGACGTCGATCGCCCAGATCATCGCCGCGCTCAGCGGGGTCGAAACGCTCGCGATGTTTACCGGGCTGATGATGGTCAATGTCGGCCTGATCGGCTTTATCGGCAGCAATTTCGGGTCGATCGCGATGGAGGATTTCGGTCATATGGCCGGTGTCGCGTCGTCGTATCAAAGCTTCGCCAGGACATTGCTCGCGGCGACGGCGGGGGCGCTGATCGGCCAGCTATACGACGGATCGACGCTGCCGCTCGCTTACGCCTTCATGACCTGCGCGGTGGCGGGCCTGCTGCTCGTCCTCTGGGCCGAAAGCGGCAAGCTGTTCACCCGGCCGGGAACCGCGCCCAAAAGCCCGTTCTGACCGGCAAAGAAAAGGGGCGCCGCAGCCGATGCTGCAGCGCCCCTTGCTCTTTCGATCTCCCTTGCGGGAAGCAAGGCCTAGTCGTGGATCGCGCTCGACGGATCGAGATCCTCTTCATGCACTTCGACGATACCGCGGCCCAGATGGCTGCGGCTGCGGCTGTAGGCGAAATAGATCACGAGGCCGAGCGCGCCCCACAGCGGCAGTACGAGCATGGCGTCGAGCGGCAGGTTGAAGAACAGGAAGACCGTGCCGGCGATGGTCAGCGGGCCGACCAGCCACAGCGCCGGGGTCCGGAACGCGCGCGTTGCATCGGCGGCGGTCTTGCGCAGGATCATCACCGCGATGGCGACCATCATGAACGCATAAAGCGTGCCGGCATTGGCGATGTCGGCGAGCTTACCGACCGGCAGGAAGGCGGCGGCGAAAGCGACGACGATGCCGGTGACCGCGGTGATCACATGCGGGGTCTTCCACTTCGGATGCACCTGGCTCCACGATTCGGGAAGCAGGCCGTCGCGGCTCATCACGAACGCGATGCGGGTCTGGCCGAACAGCAGGATCAGGATGACCGACGGCAGGGCGACGAACGCTGCGATGCCGAGCATGTTGCCGACGCCCGACCAGCCGATCTGGCGCAGCACATGCGCCAGCGCCTCGTTCGAGCAGACGAGCGGCAGATTATCCTCGGCAAAGGTCGCGCACTGGCGCGCCAGTTCTTCCGAACCCGCAGGGAAGGGAATGCCGTTCGGGCCCATGATCGGCTGGCCGCCGATCGTGCCGACCGCGCCGGCGGCGACGAGGATGTAGAAGACGGTGCAGAACAGCAGCGACCCGATCAGGCCGATGGGCACGTTGCGCTGCGGGTTCTTGGTCTCTTCGGCCGCGGTCGAAACCGCGTCGAAACCGACATAAGCGAAGAAAATCGTCGCCGCGGCGCCGATCGCGCCGACCCCCGATCCGAAGCCGCCGAAGACCCCGGCGGGCAGGAAGGGATTGAATTTGTCGGTGGAAAATTGCTCGCTGGGCAGCGTCAGCAGGATGAAGGCCGACAGCGCGGTGACCTTGATCGTCACCAGAACGGCGTTGAAACGCGCACTTTCGGTGGTCCCGATCATCAGGAGCCAGGTCATCAGCAGTGCGATGACGACCGCGGGCAGGTTGATGAAACCGCCTTCGATGCCGCCGAGCGCCAGCGGGGCGCCGGCAAGGAAGGAGGGCAATTGGATGCCGAGGAACTGGTTTAATATGGTGCCGGAGAAATAGCCGGACCACCCGACCGACACCGCCGACGCGGCGACGGCATATTCGAGGACAAGCGCCCAGCCGACCGTCCAGGCAAGAATTTCGCCCATCGTCGAATAGGTGTAGGTGTAAGCGGACCCCGCGACCGGAAGCATCGAAGCGATTTCGGCATAACAAAGCGCGGCGACCACGCAGATCAATCCGGCGATGGCAAAGGCCAGCATCAGGCCGGGGCCGGCTTTTTGCGCGCCGGCGGCGGTAAGAACGAAGATGCCGGTGCCGATGACGCAGCCGATGCCGAACAACATCAGCTGAAAACCGCCCAATGTACGATGAAGCGACTTTTTCTCCGCAGCCGCCAGAATAGCGGCGAGCGGTTTGACGCGACCAAATATCATGCGTGTATCCCCTTGGCGGGCGTCTCTGGAAATGGCGCCCGTGTCCTGGCCGCGCAGACTAACCGCTCGTCCCGGCAGCGCAACTTAATTTCGCTAGGCCTATTCGGGCTATCGCACCGTGAAGCGGACGCGGTCGATCATCCGCCCGCCGGGATCGACGAGCGCCAGGATGTGGATGCCGGGACGCGGCAGGATCTGAAGCCCGGCGTCGGCATCGCCGGCGGGCTTTTTGTCGAGGATCAGGCGATATCCCGCCACCGCACCGCTGACCGTCACCGCCAGCCGCTGGCGATCGATCGGGATATCGGGGTCGAGCGCATAGACGCTGCCGCTGACCGGGCTAGTGATCTGCGGCCGCCGCGCCGCTTCGGGTGCGGCCGCCATTTCGGCTTGCGCGGTGCCGCGGAGGAAATATTCGCGCCGCGGCGGTTCGCGCGTGCCGGGAAGGCTGATCTGGCGCGCTTCGACACCGTCGGGCATCAGCGGCGGCTTGCCGGGATGGCCGGCGTGGAGCGCGAGCATGACGTCGCGCCACACTGGCGCCGCCCCCGAGGTGCCCGAGACGGCGCGCATCGAATCGCCTTCGAGGTTGCCGACCCACACCGCGACGGTGAAGCGATCGGACCAGCCGACGCACCAATTGTCGCGCATCCCCTTCGACGTGCCCGTTTTCGCGGCGGCCCAGAAGGGCAGGCGCAGCGCGCTGTCGGCGCCGAACGCGTCGGCGCGGGCGGTCGCATCAGCCAAGATATCGCCGACAATGAAGGCGGCGGCGGGGCTGACGATCTGGCGTTCATCCTTTGCGGCGCTGCCGGGCGTATAATGAACCGGCGACCAGCGTCCCGCGTTCGCGAAGGTCCGAAAGGCGTTCGCCTGTTCGACGAGGCTGACTTCGGCCGAGCCGAGCGCCAGACTGAAACCATAATAGTCGCCGTCCTCGACGAGCCCGTGATAGCCGAGCGCCCAGAGGCGGTCGCGGAACTCCTGGACGTCGTCGATGACGAGGGTGCGCACCGCGGGGACGTTGAGCGAGCTGGCGAGCGCGTTGCGGACACTGACCGGGCCCTTGAAGCTGCGGTCGTAATTTTTGGGAACATAAAGGCCCGAGGCGGTGTCGAGCTGGACCGGACTGTCGTCGAGGATCGACGCGGCGGTAAGCCAGCCATGTTCGATCACCTGCGCATAGAGATGCGGTTTCAGCGTCGATCCCGCCTGCCGCCGCGCATTGGCGCCGTCGACCTGGGCGGCGGTCGATTTCAAACCGACGCCGCCGACATAGGCAAGGACGTCGCCGGTTGCATTGTCGAGGACGACGACGGCGCCGTCGCGGACGCGGTCGGAGCCGAGACCGGCGAGCTGGCGGCGGAGCGCGACGATCGCCGCGGTCTGGATATTGCGGTCGATCGTCGTGGTGACGCGCAGGCCGGGCTTGTCGAGCAGGCGGACGGCGAGGTGCGGCGCGAGCGCGGGGTCGAGCTGCGCGGCGCGCTCGCCCGAGACCAACGTCGCGGCGGCGGCGCGGATCGCGGTGCAATCCGTCGCCTGCAGGGCACGGCAGGCGCGGCGGCCGAGCGCTTCGGCATTCGCGGTTGGATTGGGGAGCAGGCCCGCGAACAGCGCGGCGTCGGTGCGCGTCATTTCGGCCGGGCGTTTGCCGAACAGGCTGCGCGCCCCCGCCCCGATGCCCTGCGCCTCGCCGCGTAGCGGCACGAGGTTGAAATAGGCCTCGAGCATTTGCTCGTGCGACCACTCGGACGCGAGCGCCTGTCCGGCGCGCATCTGGCGAAGCTTGGTCCGCCAGTCGCGTTTTCCAGGCTGCGCGAGCGCGGGGTCGAGGAAGGCGGCGAGCTGCATCGCGAGGGTCGAGGCGCCGCGCGACCGGCCGCCCGTCCAGCGGGTACGGATCGCGGCGGCCACCGCGAGCCAGTCGACCCCGCCGTGCGACCAGAAGCGGCGGTCCTCGCTTCGCACCACCGCATCGCGGACGGCGGGGCTGATGTCCTTCAGCGGCACCCACGCGAGGCGGCGGCGCTCGAAATTGATCCGCTCGCTGTCGAGCAGGCGGCCGTCGCGGTCGTAAAGCCATGCCTCGCTGGGTTTCCAGGCGGCGCGGACGGCGGTGTAATCGGGCATCGCGGGCGGCCGGGTCAGGAGGTGCGCGATGGTGGTGAGGATGAGGAGGGCGAGCGCGGTCCAGGCGAGCGCGTCGCGGATGCGCTTACGCGAAGCTCCGCTTCCTCCCGCCGTCTCCGATGCACTCGTCATGCTGAACTTGTTTCAGCATCCATGGCCCGACGTTGCCTTCGACGCCGCGAGGGTCGCGAAGGCAGGCCATGGACCCTGAAACAAGTTCAGGGTGACGAGTATAAAAAGGCGGCGGATATTCACCCTCACTGCCCGACGCTCGCCACCGTGACCGGCGCGTTCGGCCACTGGCCGCGGATCGCGGGCGAATACATCGCCTCGACCCGCGTCGGCGGCAGCGAGAAGCGGCCCGAGCCGTTCAAGCGGACGACATATTCGACCGCATGGGTACCCGCGGGCATCCAGCCGAAATAGCCGCGCCAGCTGTCCTTGCCGCGTTCGACATAGCTTGGCTGCGCGCCCGACCCGCTGGCCTGTTCGCCCAGCATCGCCGACTGGCCGCCGAGATTGCCGACGATCGTCGCGCCCGGCGGCACGGGGTCGTTGATCACGACCCACGTCCGGCCGGCAGCGGCAATCACTTCGATGCGGATCTTGATCACATCGCCGCGTGTCAGCTGGTCCTTGTTCGCCGCCTTGATGATGCTCATCGACCGCTTGATCCGGTAACCGGCGTTGAGCGGTTCCTTCAATGGCACCGCCGCCTTGACGCTGACCGTCGCCCATGGGGCGCCGGTGCCGTCATGCTGAAGGCTCATCGTCGCCGCGGCGAGCGCGACGCGCAGCGGCGAAGGAGCTTCGGCGGGAAGCGGCCAGCTTTGCGAGGCAGTGGCGCCGGCAAGGCTGATATTGGTCGTGCCGGTGATCGCGCTCGCCGGATAGAGTTCGGCGAAGCGGCGGACCGTGGTCGCGCCCCAGGCGTTGGCGGGGGTCGTGTCCCAATGGCCTTTGCGCTGGCGTTGCGCGACGCCGACCATCAGCTTGCCGGCGTCGTCTTCCCAGCCGCTGCGGCCGAGCACGGCCTCCAGGGCCTTGATCGCCATTTCGTCGCCGCTGGTCATCATCCACCATGGCGCGCGGGCATCGTCGACAAGATCGAGGCGCGTGCCTTCGTAAACGAGCCGCTTGCGAAGCTCGGCCTCGGCGGCGGTGCGCAGACCCGCGGCATTGCGGACACCCGGCGTCTTTTCGAGCGCGACGAGCCAGTCGGCGAGCGTTCCCGTCGCCATGTCGACCGGCGCGACGTCGATCGCCGCGACGAGCGCCGGGCTCGACGCATTGTTGCGCGCGAGCCCCGCGAGCGCCGCGATGCGGACTGGGCGGATGTCGTAAGGGCCATAGCCCTTGCGCGTCAGCCGCCCGTCGACGACCGCCTGCAGCGCCTTGATCATCTTCGCCTTCGAGGCGTCGGGAATCGCGTAGCCGTTCGCCGCGGTGATCGCGAGGACATAGGCGGTAAGCTCGGCCGACCCTTCGAGCCGGTCGTTGGGCCAGTAACGCAGCAGCCCATCGTCATCGAGATAGGTCGGCATCGCCCCCGCCAGCGCCTGCCAGCGGCCCAGGTCGCCGAGGGCGATGGCGCGCGACGTCGACTGTTCGAAGCAATTATAGGGGTAGATCGTCATGTAATCGCGAACCCCCGACAGCGGCGGCGCGAGTGTGCCCGCGAGCGCCACATCGACATAGCCGCCGG
>JADMIO010001451.1_pt1 | contig 11887 bp, 20 predicted proteins | sample 8958161 | NCBI WGS metagenome assembly JADMIO01 (sample SAMN16585339, study PRJNA669376) | soil metagenome | isolation source: Crop rotation soil | place: USA: Cullars Rotation, Alabama | collected 2011
GCCGCGACTTCAAGTCACGTGAATTCCAAGCTTCGGATCCCACTGTGCTGGAAAGCCCGTGCCGTCGTCGATCAGCGGTTCGTTCGGCCGCATCGTTAGCCCCCGTACTTCTTCAGGAGTGCCAGGGCGTCGGCCACCGTCGCCGGGAGCGGCCCCTCGTAACCCGCCTTGCCGTTCGAGACGACGAGCCAGGGCGTCGAGGTGCGGGGCCGCTTCATCGCGTCGCCCCACAACTTCGAGTCGGCGTACCCGTCCACGTCCGCATCCCAAATCCGCCACTGCCGCGTCTTGCCGTCCGGACCCGGCGGGCAGGTGGCGTTCAGGTAGTCGCGGACCGACTTCGAGAACAGGATCTGGAGTTGGGCCTCGGGCAGCTTCGACCGCCCGGCCGACTCCTCGACGATCAGGACGTGTAGCCCGGCGGCCGGGATCGGTGCCGCCGGCTCGGGCGGCGGCTCGGGCGGCTTCGGCGGGGGGCGCGGGCCCTCGCCGGCGTCCACGTCGAGCGTGCGGGTGATCGCGTCCGCCTCCGACTTCGCCCCCTCCGGCACGACGAGCAGTTCCACCCGGCCCGTCCCGACCGCCTCCACGACCGCCAGGTGCTTCCCCTTGAACGTGCGGGTTTCCGTGCGGCCGGTCCCGCCCACGAACTTCCCGCGGAGCTTCAGCGGCCCCTCCTCCCGGGTGACCGAGACGAGGCCCTTCGGCGACGCGAAGATCAGGAACGGCACGTCCCCGTCGACCACGTAGAGTTGGTCCGCAGCCAGTCGGACCGCCGCATCCGGCCCGGGCATGGGCTGCGGAACGACCGGCCCGACCGGCAGGCGGATGGGTGCTTCGCCCGCGCGGGCAGAAACCGCCGCCGACGCCAGCAGAACGCAAAGTAGCGGCACACGGGTCATGGTGCCTCAGAGTGGCTTGTGGGTTTCGGTGCCCGGGTCGATCCCGGCCCGCCTCAGGTTGCTCCGCATCACGTCCAGCTCGCGGCGGAGTTCGTCCCGGTCCGCCTTCGCGTCCGCCAGGTCCGCCCGCAGGTGCGTGATCTCGACCGACTGCTCGGCGGCGCGGATCTGGCAGTCCCGCTCCTTCGAGGCGATCTCCTCGATCCGGCCGTCCTGCTCGGCGATCCTCCTCTCCAGCCGGGCGATGTCCGCGTTGTGCTGCCGCTCGCGGGCCCTCGCGTAGTTCTTCCACCGCCCGTCGTCGGCGTCGTCGGCGTCCCGGGCGATCTCCGCCTCGGCCCGCTCGACCGCGACCGACTCCTCCGCGTCGAGCCGCCGCTCCTTCCGCATGGCGCTCCACACGGCGACGGCGGCGGCGGACAGTGACGCGACCAGGGCCGCGAAGCTCGTGGCGTCCATGACCCGGGGATGGCACCGCCGGGGATCCCACCCTCGCGGGCGAAGGGTCAGCCGGGTGACACGTCGGCGGGGGGGGCGTCGGCCGGGTTCGCGTCGGCGGGCGTGAGGCCGCCCTTCCTCGACTGGGCCTCCTTCACGGCGTCGCGTGCGGCGGCGGAGGCGTTGATGGCCGCCACCAGTTCCGCGAGCCGCTTCTCCATCTCGTCGCGGTTGGGGTCGATGAGCGCCTTGAGTGCCTTCCTCAAGGCGTCCACGCCCTTCCCGGTCGCGTCCACGTCCGCCGAGACGGTCGCCCCCCGGGTGCCCGGGTCGGTGGCGGCGTGGGTGAGCGAGATTTCGCCCGTCGAGTCGTCGAACGTGATGCCGAGCCGGTGCGTCGTCACGGGAGTTTCTCGTAAAAGCCGTAGGTCATGCCGTCGGCACCGGCCCCGCGGTAGCCCGCCTCGGTCCAGGTCGGCCCGCCGGAGCACTTCAGGTGCAACTCGACGTCCGTCTCCCCGGTGACGGTGACGGGCATCCGGATCACCGCCGTGCCGTCCACCGCCTTGCCGGTGACCTGGACGGCGGCGACGACCTGCCAGTTGTAATCCCCGACGCCCCCGGCCCCGGCCGGCTGGACGTAGACGCTGTCGGTCGCGTTGTAGAGGATCGCCTTCACGTACCCGGCGGCACCGCCGAGCGCCGAGCACTTCCCGTAGGCGCACGCGACGACGTGGACCCAGTACGTCCCGGCGTCCGGCAGGGTGACCGTCAGGATCGTGGTTTCGGTGCCGTCGGTGGCGATCGTGTCGTCGGACGGCGGCGCGTCGTACCCGCCGAAGGTGTGCGAGCCGCCGGCACCGGCGGACGCGACCGGCAGCAACTCCCAGAGCAGGCCGCCCGCACCCGGTGCGCTGCGGGCGAAGGCGTAATCGTCCTCGACGAACGACGAGATCAGCGCGATTCCCGGGTTCAGCTCCTCACCCACCCGCCCGCCGACCTTGTCCCCCCAGGTGCCGTCGCCCGCGAGTTCGACCTCGACGAACGTGTTCGCGTCCACCCCGTCCCAGTCCACCGCGTCCGTGACGCGCACGGGGAACCACTCGCCCAGGGGCGGCGTCCGGTACGTCATCGGCGGCATGGGGGGCATGCACGGCCGATGGCACGCCCTCCACGCCCGTCCAGATTGCCTTAATCTGTCACCAAGCCGATGATGTATCCGACTCGCGCGAATTCCTGCCCGCGCGGGCGAAGAACCCGGGAGGGGGTGTCGAGATGGGCCTCGTGAGGTACACCTGCCCGGCGTGCAGGGCAACCCTCCGTGGCCCGCCGTCCCTTGCCGGTGAATCCGCCGCTTGCCCCAGATGTGATGCGGAGGTTGACCGTTGGCCCCAACCGATTCCGAACCCACAACCGCCGCCAATACCAACGCCATCGCCCGCCACACTTCCCGACGGTTTCCACAGCGGCGACTACGCAACACTCACGGGGTGGTGGGAATCATGGGGTTGGGTTGCGGCGAGAGCAGTCGTCACCGCCGCTGTCGTCGCGGCAGCCGTCGTGCTGTGGAAATACGTCGTGTGCATCCTGCTGTTCGTGGGTTGGCTTTTGCTCGACGGCTTTCGCAAGAAGGGCGGTCGCTCTCGATCTTACGGCAACTGCCGTGGCACCAGGCGACCCCTCAATTACTGCCACTGCGGTCACTCGTGGTTCCCTCGTGGCTCCGATCGCTCGGCGTACTGCCCCAGGTGCGGTTCGTCACGCTAACCAAGAGGTCTTTCGATGCGGTGTGCTATCATGCTGGCGAGTATCCTCACCCTCGGGGGTCTTGCCGTGAATGATGTCGATGGGCAGGTAAAGGAAGATCCGAAGCCGAAGGCTAAGGCCGACGAGAAATTCGACGAAACCGTGATCCTCCTGATGTGGTTGCCGCGCGAGAAGAAGTTCACCGGCAAGGGCGTCGAGTGGGACGCCTATCGTCTTGCCACAAAGAAGGGGGATCAGCTCTTCGTCCTCAAGCAGAAGAAGGTATCTTCGGACAGGCCGTGGGTGAAGAGTGAGATCACCGACAAGGACGGGACGGTGTGGACAGTTACCAAGTTGGAAGGCGGCGGAGATGACGGGTACACCTGCACCGTCACCAAGAAGCCCGTGGAGAAGAAGCCGGAGTGAGGTTCTGCCCGCGCGGGCGAGGCTACGGCGGGGTGAGGTTGAACAGGTCAACGCCCAGGTCGCGGACGTGGTGGATGGAGAACGTGTCCGGCACCGCGTCCGTACCGATGGTCAGGTGCGTCGAGGTCGTGCCGGCCTGGTAGTACCCGCTCGCGCTGCCGGCCCGGTCGTAGTAGTAGAAGTTCAGGAAGCCCTTCGCCCGGTACAGGAAGTCGTACTTCAACCGCAGCACGTAGCCCAGCCCGGTCGGGTCGAGGTAACGCTGCGGCGTGACGCCGAGCAGCATGCACGTCCCCGGCGGGCGGTTCAGCACCGTCGATGTCTTGTTGATCGCCCCGACCAACCCCCGCGTACCCGCCTCCGGGTTCCCCTGCACCGCCGCCCGCAGCACCGACCCCTGGGCGTACACCTCCATCGGCAACCGCTCCCACACGATGCTGAACTTCTCCTCGCCCTCGACGATCCCGACGTTGTAGGGGATGGGCACGTCTTGGGGCACGCCCATGCCGGCCGCCCGGTTGAACCGGATCGAGCCGCCGGGGAGGGTGATGTACTCGCTCCCCATCTCCGTCGGCGTCGGCGCGTACCCGTCGTAGATGACGTACCGCGTCGCCTCCGAGGTCGTGCCGGCGTCCGACTTCAGCAGCATCGGCGTCGGCTCGAACATCACGCGGATGTCGGCCCGCTCGAAGTCCGGCAGCCCGGTGTCGTCGTCGATCGTACCGAGGAACTTGAAGCCGCGGATCTCGGGGATTCCCGTCGCCATCCACAGGTCGCCGAACTGCGGGTCTGGGTGCGTCTGGGGCATGATCCTGCTGAGCTTCACCGTGTCGTCGTCGTCCGCGTCGGTGTAGACGGACACCTCTCCGACCATGTAGTTGACGACGTGGTAGCGGTCCTCCCAGTCGCAGGAGAACCACCGGGTTGACTGGCAGGAGTCGGGGCTGAGCCGGTCCACGATGTGCTCGTGGTCCGCCCGCACCCCGCGGCGCTTCAGGTGCCACGAGGCGATTTCCAACTCCGTGTACGGCCGCAGTCGGCCGTCGTCCGCGTCGTCATCCCGCGGCATCTCAGTCCCTCCCGAACGCGGGCTTCACGTCGTCGCTCCTCACCGCCCGCTCCATCGCGGTGAGCATCTTGTCCATCCGCTCCAGCACCTTCGCCTCGAAGGGGCTTTGGTTCAGCGCGGCCATCTGGAGGTTCTTGCCCACGTCGGCCAGCCCGGACCGCTGGGCCTGCGGCCCCATGCCCAGCCGCATCTCGCGGAGCATGAGGAGCATGTTCTCCTTCATCCCGCCCCGGCCCGCCCCGTCGCCGCCCGACCCGCCGCCGAAGTCGCCGCCGCCGCCCGTGCTGGACCCGACCGAGTAGCCGGCGGACCCGACGTCGGGTCCGCCGGGCGGCCCGGGCGACGGACCCCTCATCGACAGGTCACCGATCCCGACCAGCCCGCCGAGCCAGTCCGTCGCGTCGTTGAGCGCGTCGATGGCCGGGGCGAACGTGTCGGTGACGGCGTCGGTGACGGCCTCGGCCGTCTTGCCCACCGGGTCGCGGGCGAAGTCGCGGGCGGCCTCGATCCTGCCGACTACCCACATCACCGCGTCCACGAACGCCTGCACCGCGGGCACGGCGCTGTTGATGATGAGCTTGTAGAAGTCCTCCAGGCCCGGGGCGATCTCGTTCCACAGGCGGTCGCTCAACTCCAGCATGGCCGCGCCCAGCACGACCACGACCGGCAGGAGGACCGGGGCGAGCGTCGCGGCCAGCACCGACACGGCCTTGCCGAGCACCTGGAAGCCGGCGGCGTTGGACTGGAGCACCTGGCCGAAGATGGCGAGCGGCCCCAGGACGGCCGTGAACTTCCCGACCAGCATCCCGATGGCGTCGCCGCCCGTTTCCGCGGCCTTGCCCGCCACGAGCCGGCCCGCGCGGGCGGCGGGGCCGCGGTCGGCGTCCGCCAGAACCTTGTCCTCCGTTTTCCGCCTCTGGGCGTCGCGGACCTCCTCCAGCCGGCGGCTGCGGTTGAACTCCTCGAACATCGCGGAATCCCGCGACGTCTTCTCCGGCTCGCGGGACGCCTGTTCCGTCGCCCGGGCGTTCTTCGCCATCGACAGGGGCAGGTCGGCCACGCTCCTGCGCAGCAGTTCGAGGGCCGTGATGAGCGCCTTCTCAGTCGCCGCCGGGTCGCTTGCGTCTGCCACGCCTGCCGCCCTCCCGTGCCGCCCCCAGTTTCGCCTCTTGGTCCTTCCACAGCTGCTCGACGGCCGCCGGGTCGGTGATGCCGAGCAGGTAGCACCTGTTCCGGTGGACCTCCCGCCGCGACGGGGACTTGCCCGGGTCAGGCGGCTTCAACTTCGGGTACCCGTCCGGCCCGCGGTCGATCACGAAGAGGAAGGTGACCTGGTCCCAGTCGAGGCTTCCGAGGTAGCCGAGTTCGTACTTGAAGGGGGGGTTGGTGAGTTGCTGGATAAGAAGTCTTCGGGCAACCCGAGCGAGGCCAGGGTCGCCCGGAGGGAGTTTGGGTCGGCGGTCGCCTTCGACATGAGTGCGGCGGCGATCTCCTTCAACTTCAGGTCCACCAGCCGCCGGGCCGCCGCGTCGGACAGCCCCTGGTCCTGGCAGACGATGCCCACCAGCTTTGCCAGCCCGTTCGGCGTGCGGAGGGCGTTGCAGCAGACCTCGCCGCCCCACTCGTACACCCCGGCCGCCACGTCGCGGTTGAGGTTGTTCCGGTCAACCTCCTGCTGGCCCCGGTCCTGGTACGTCCGCCGCTCGATGGCGTCGTAGGCCCGCTGTTCGAGCCACCGCTGGTACAGGCCCTGCTCGATGAGCGTCGGCTGCCGGAGCTTGTAATCGACCCCCTCGAAGGGGACCGTGGACGGCGAGTTGAAGATGTCGGCCAGTGTCATGACGGGTCGCTGTAGGTGACGACGTTGCCCTTCGCCTTCGCGGTGCAGTTGACCTCCATCCGCTCCCGCACCCGGCCGCCCTGCGAGCTGCGGAAGACGTGTGCGGACGTGAAGAGGAACGCCGGGGTCACGTCGTCCTTGTCGCGGTAGAGCTTCAGGTACGAGATGGTCGTGCCGGCGCGGACGCTCGCGTAGTCGCCGGCCAGGAGGTCCATCCAGCAGTGCAGCGTGACCGTGTGGGAGATCACCCCGCCGTCGGGGTTCTCGTGCCCCTCGTCCTCGCCCGTGGTGCCGTCCAACTCGTCCTGCGCCTCCTCCACCGTCCAGGCGTCGTTGCCCGGGATGAAGACGGGGGACATGTTCCCGATCTTGGCTTCGAGGTACTTCCCGGAAATCGGCCCCATTGCTCACCCCATCACGATGGCGACTTCGAGCACCTGCGACCCGGTGCCCGTCAGGTCGATGGTCTTGGCCCCCGACCCGATGTCGGGGGCCGCGTCGTCGCCGTAGAAGGTGATCGACTGGTTGGGGCTAAGAACAAAACTCCAGGAGTCCCCCGACGCACACAGCCCGTACCCGTTCGACGCGCCCTTCGCCACCGTGATCTTGTTGGCGTTGGTGGACTTGTTCCGGAACTTCAGTTGCTGCACCTTCAGCCCCGTCCCGTTCACGGTCTCCTCGGCCGTCACGCCCGGCAGCGCCGTCAGGTCGATCGTGCCCGTGCCGCTCGACAGCGCCTTCTCGTAACTCGCGTGCTTGGACGCCGGGGGCGTGGAGTTCGCGTCGAGCGTGACGCTCTCGCTCAACTGGTCGAAGGTCGCGGTGGCGTCGCCGGGGTTGACGAACGGCCCCTCGAACGTCTCGGTGACGGAGATGCCGCAGGTCACGGTCGCTCGGATGCTCACTGATCGACTCCGGTACAGGTCAGCACGCCGCCCGACACCGACGCCACGACCGCGTTCAGCCCGCGGCCCGCGACGAGCCAGCCGGGTTCGACGCCCAGGTCGTCGCGGCCCAAATCCACCTCGACCGCGCCGCCCGCGCCGGGTCGGGCCGACGCCCAGACGCTCGCCGGGTCGTCGGACCCGGCTGCCGGCGAGAGCGTGACGCGAACCCGGTCGCCCGCCCGCCCGCCGCGTCGTCGCAACTCCCGAACCTGGTCACCCGTCATGTCCGCCCCTCGATCGCTTCCACGGTGAACACCTGGACGCTGGCGTTGAGATCCTTCGGCAGCGCCCCCGGGTCGAACGGCGTCCGGCCGCCCCGGGAGACGGCGTTGAACTCGGGGACGGCCGCGAACGCCGCCTTCGCGTCCACCGCGTTGAAGACCGCCTCACGCCTCTCCCGCAACTCGGCGTCGTCGGCGAGCTTCCGGCCCCCGGCCGAGAAGTACACGACCGCCAGCGGGTACTTGACCAGTCTGTCCCTCGACGTGAGGTACTCCGTCTCGCCCTCTTCCCCGACGCACACCACGACGCGGGGCGGGTCTTTGCCCTGGGGCAGCGACGGCGTCTTCAGCCGCTCGGTGATCGCCGCCGCCCACGCCAGCCCTTGCACGGCCAGCACCGCGGCGTCGGCAACCTTGTCGGCTACGGAAGGCACCTCAACCCCTCAGTTTCACGCAGTTGGCACAGCGGTACAGCGTCCCGAACCCGCCCACGGTCACGTCGCCGATCGACCACCTCACCCCGTCGGCGTCGGTGACCCGGTCCCGCGACCGCGGCTCGAAGGTCATGTCGGAGGCCAGGAGGGTGAAGCTACAGTTCCGGCTCCCGACCTCCCCGCCGCCGGCCCCGTCCGTCACGACCCGGGGGGCGTTCTGCACCGCCGTAACGCCCTCGCACGTCGCCAGCACCCCGCCGGTGTCCGGGTCGATCTGCTCGACCGTGAGGGAGTCGAGGCCGTCCACGACGGCGGCGAAGTCGGCACCGGGATCTACGGGCGGTCGTGCGGCCATCGGTCACCGGAGGACTTCGCGAAACTCCCACGGGCCGGCGGCCTGGGCGATGAGCTTGGGCAACTCGGCGATCTGCTCGCGGAGGTGCTGCCTGTAGCCGTTCCAGTCCAGACTCCTGCCGTCGTCGGTCGTGTAACTGAGCCTCGCCTTGTCGTCGATCGTGAGTCCGTCCGCGAGGGCGTCGATCTCGGACAGCCGCTTGCAGGCGTTCTCGTATGCCGTTTGCAAGTAGTCCTGTGGTGTCGCCATCTTCGCCTCACACGTACTGGAACGGCACGTTAGCCTTCCGGACCCGCAGGTTGAAGACCTCGGAGTACGGGTGCTGGCTGGCGGCCATCGCCTCGAAGACCGACCGGCCCTGCGACTCGTCCGCGAACCCGTACGCGCACTCCGCCGCGACGCCGCCCTCCTTGTCCTTGAACCGCACGTACAGCAGGCTCACCGGCCCCAGCTTGCCCGGGAACGAAACGAGTGCCGGGTACTTGGAGGCCGGGAACCACCGGAACGAGTGGACGTGCGACCCGGCCGGGGCTGCGGTCCACGGCTCGTCGCCGCCGCCCGACGCCGGGCCGATCGCCTCGCCCTTCGTCCGGGCACCGGGGTTGAACACGCCGCCCGGCTCGACCGGGACCGGTACGCTCCGCCTTCCCTGCATGGTGGAATACCCCCGAAAGCCCCTTGTGCGTTCGCCGCCCGCGCGGGCAGGATTCAGCCGACCTTTACCGCGGTCGCCGTCACTTCGGGGGACGACTTGGTGTCCATCGAGAGCCGCGGCGGGTCGTCACCGAAGTCCGCCTTGCACTCGAAGTAGTCGAGTAGCACCGCCAACGCCGCGTCCTCGACCCGTTGCTCGACGGCCGTGAGTTCGCGGGGCTCCTGCCGCATCCCCTCGAACCCGGGCGGCGGGTTGCGGAGGATGTCCGCGTGGCGGACGAACTGCATGGCCGCATCGACACGTCCCGGGAGTGGCATCGCTCGCACCCTCTGGTTGACCCGACCCCGATCACCCCTGCGGCACCGCGTCCGGGTCGAACGGCTTCGGCCCGACGGCGTCCACCTCCGCGTTGACGAGGTTCACCGGCCCGGGCACCTCGTGCGGGGCGTGGGTCGGCTTCCCGTCGGGCTTGTCCGCCTTCTTGTGGCCGCCCCGCTTGCCGTGGGCCGGCTTCGGCTTCGGCCCGACGGGGGGCTTGTCCGGCTCGCCGCCGTCCCCGGCGGGCGACAGGTCCGGCACCGCGGCGGGCGGCTCGGGGATCAGCTCGGCCGGGTGGACCGGCGGCGGCGGCGGCTCGTAGGTGCCCGTCTCCACGACCTGCTTCGCCTTCTTGACGGTGCCGTGGGCCGCACCGTGCCTCGATTCGAGGACGCCCACCGCCTCCGCCGCGGTGACGTGCCGGGCCGGGTCGGTATCCTTCAAGGCGGCCGTGGCCTCCCACCGCTCGTGCATCGCGTCGCGGACGCACTGCACCTTGTCGCGCGGCGTGCCGGTCTCTTCCAGCTTCTTCAGGAGTTCCGCCGCCCACACGACTGCCGCCATGATTTCGCCCCCACAATGGTCAAGCCGGTGCTATTTCGTGACGTCACGAAATAGCACACGTCAGAACGTCACGTCCGCGAAGAAGTAGGCGTTCGGCACCTTCAGCCGCGGCAGGAAGTGCGTGAACCCGATGTCGATGATCTCGACCGGGTTGTCCTTCAGCTTGGCGTACCGGCCGCGGCCGAACACCTCGGTCGTGGACTTCAGCGCCGCCACCGTGTCGGCCACCGGGCCGAACTGCGTCGGCACCAGCTCCGAGCCGCGGTAGAGGGTGTACGTGGCCTTGTTGATCTCGGGGGCGAAGGTGATGCCGTCCGCCGGGAAGATCGACTGCACGGTGCCGCTCTCGTCCTCGTAGAACGCCTGGTTCGCGGGCACCCAGACCAGGTCGAGGAACTTCTCCGGCACGAGGTTCTTGGACAGGTACTCCTGGTTGTACCCGGTGTTCCGCGCCCAGAAGTATTGCAGGCTCGCGTTGGCCGCCATGTACCCCGGGATGTTGCTCCCGTAGATCGCGTACTTGAGCGGGATGCCGGTCGTCTGCACGGCCGCCGCCTGGAGCGCGAAGATCTGCTTGGCGATGTTCGCGGCCGAGTTCGACCACGTCACGTCGATGATCGAGTTCAACTGGTTCTTGTTGTTCGACCCGACGCCCTGGTCCACCGTGAGGATCGCCCCGCTCGACGTGGGCAGCAGGTTGCCGTCGCCGTCGAAGTAGAGCAGGCCCGCGTTGGCGAGCGTCTGCGTGACGGCGGCGACCTCCAGGTTCTCGAACCGCTGGCGGAACTGCTCGCCCTGGTGGGCCAGCTCGCGGAGGGCGAACTGCTGCTGCGGCCTGTAGTCCTCCCACTCCCGGAAGATCCGCACCAGCTCGTCCCGGAACGCCACCTCCTCCCGGCTCGACAGGAGGATCATCGCCCGGTCCTGGAGGCTCACCTTCTCCGCGACCTTCGCCGGTGCCCCGTAGGGCGTCAGCCGGCTCGTCCGCCGCGTCCCGCTGAACTCGATCAGGCGGGCCTTGTTCCCGCTGACGTTCTCGGTAACGTTCCAGAATTCCGGCGGCAGCACCTTCGGGATGCCCGTGCGGACGACCTCGACGGCTTCCGTCAGCGGAACCCACGAAAGAATATCCTGGACGCTGTAGGCCACTGGAGAACCCTCGAAGGGGGCGGGGCGAACCCCGGAAATCGTGCGAAAAGCCCTCGCGCGTCAACCGCCCGCGCGGGCGAACTCAGCCGCTGCCGAGCTTGTGGTCGAAGCCGAACCGCCCGTAGCCGACCGCGTTGAGCGAGTCGACGACCCACTGCCGCAGGCTCGTGTCGGTCGGCCACGCCGGGAGCAACTGGCTGCTGTCGATGTCGCCCGTGATGGGGATCTGGTCGAAGTACACGTCGCCGGAACTCGGCACCAGGATGCCCGTCCCGTTGGGGACGAAGGACCGCGGCGTCTCGCTGCCGTCGGTCGGGCCGGCGAACGAGCCGGCCACGAACCGCCCGTCCACGCCGGTCGTCGTGTGGACCGCCGCCCAGCCGCCCTCGAACACCCCGCCGTCGTTCGTCGTGTCCGCCAGCACCCGCACGTACACCGGCCCGAGCGTGGCCGCGAAGGTGAGCGTCAGCGTGGGGTCGGAGTACACCGCGGCGACCCCGCCGGTCCCGACGTTGGTCAGCGCCTCGACCGCCGCGTCCACCGTGGCCGTGTTCGCGTTGGCCGCGAGCGCCGCCGTGACCGCCGTGACCTCCGCCGCGGTGCCCTTCCCGGTGGTCACCTCCAACTGGTACATGCCGCCGTCCTGCCCGGCCGGCGCGGTCAGCGTCCACACGTCCTTTCCAGCACATTGGGATCCTAAGCTTAGAATTCCACGTGGACAAGTTGTCGCGGCCGCTTCTATAGTGTCACCTAAATACTAGTGACTCCAGCGTAACTGGACTGGCCACAGTTAGGCCGCAAATGTAATCACACTGGCTCACCT
>JADMIO010768892.1_pt1 | contig 11883 bp, 9 predicted proteins | sample 8958161 | NCBI WGS metagenome assembly JADMIO01 (sample SAMN16585339, study PRJNA669376) | soil metagenome | isolation source: Crop rotation soil | place: USA: Cullars Rotation, Alabama | collected 2011
CGGTTTCTCGGTCGCGGGATCTCTATTATGTTATCTCACCAGAGTCGGTTTGAGTTAGTGATTGATAACTGGATAGACTTCTTCGGCGCGCTTGCGCCAGTATTCCAAACGTTCCGAATAATTGGGATTTCCGTCGGTGCAGGCGAGCCGCCTGCGCTCCCAGTTCTGTTCCGAATATTCGGGGCTTTCGTCGGTGCAGGTGAGCCGCCTGCGCTCCCAGTTCTGTTCCGAATATTCGGGGATTTCGTCGGTGCCGGCGAGCCGCCGGCGCTCCCAGGTGCGGAACAGGTCATGGACGAGATCGTAGGTCGTTACTTGTTCCAAATTGAAATGACAGAACTGGGCAAGAACCAGGTCTTCGGCCTCGCTTAGCTTGTTGGATTCCAGAAGCGACATTGCCTTGCGCAAGATTCGTTCTTTGTCGACTGGCGTGAACAGCGGCAAGGCACTGACTGAGCAGGATGGCAACGTTTCATTTTGCACGAGGGCTTCGAGTTTATCATTTACATAGCAGTCGAGCATCAGATGGATTCTGGGTTCTGAACCGAAATTGCAGGCGCTGTGAATTGATTCTTTCGGATTCAACTTCCAGAGACAGCCGCGGCTCATGTGGATGCGCTGACCAGGAATGATGATGTGCGCATCGGCATTTGTGACAATCGGCACATGCAGGCGATAGCGGGGAACTTGTTCTAAATAGACATAATCGCGGTGCTCGTGAAGAAAGGTTCCCGGCAGCAGTCTCAACAGGCGCGACGCCATGATGTCGAAACCGAAGTCTTCGAGAAGCTGCTTCAGGACGGGCAAACGGTTCAGTAGTGGAGTTGCTTTTGCATCGCGGCAATCTTTCCAGGAGAAGTTTTCCTGCTGGCCATCCGGGCTGAGAAGGACGGCGACTTGCAAACCGGCGGATGCGTATTCGGAATAAGGTTCGTGCCACTCGATGGTGTCGGAGAGAACTTCGCGTTGTAAGGCGTCGAGGAGCCAGCCGTTTATATCGTCGAGGCGGGAAACGAAGGGGAGGAACTGGTTTTGCCAGTCGGCGTTTGATACATCACCGCGGGAAGATGCGGGAACCGGCGCTGCAACAGGTTCTGCGGCAGCGGTTTTGGATCTAGTCAACGTTTCAGGCATGGGGATCCCTCGGCAGGCTGGTTCGGAGTAATTATTGATCGGAATGATTCATACAGCATAGTGAATTGCGAATCATTCTCAACAAACGGACATGTCGGGCCAGTCGGCACACAGGCGGCGTAGGAGCAGGCGAGCCGCCTGCGCTCCCAGGCTCCGGATCCGTAATTTGTCCAATTTTGCGTTTAAACGCATAGACAAGATTGCGGCGTGTGTCGGTACCAGGAAGCGTAAATGATCGGGGAAAACTGTTTAGGTCGAATTGAGCATTCAATAGAAGACGCCATCGTGTCTGGCGCAAGTCATTTAGTTAAGGACGCGATACCAAGTATTGGTCACAAACTCTATGACTCGCTCCCGAGCGCCAAAGACGTCTACAACATGTTGCCGAGCGCGAGTGACGTGATTCACGGACTCGATCACATGGTCCTCGGTGACACCATCGCCTCAAGCACAGAGGCTGTCAATGAGTTCATCAGCAGAAAGGTTTACAACAATCACAAGCTTGAACTGCCCAGCCTGGAAGTTCTCAAAGAGAAAGCAGGCGAATTTTTCAAGCCATCAGATAAGGGAACTGATTACCATTTGTCGATTAACGTCGGGGGACGAGACCGCGACTACATTTTGCACACACCGCCTGGTTACGACGGCAAGCAAAAGTTGCCACTAGTGGTGGTGCTCCATGGTTTCATGCAAAATGCAGATCGCATCGCGCAGCAAACAAAGTTCTCCGAGAAAGCTGATAAGGAGAACTTTATCGTGGCTTATCCAAACGCCACTAAATGGTTCAAATCGAAACACTTGCAAGCGTGGGATGCAGACAACGGTTTGACGCCACTCGGAGCGAATTCCGACGACGAAGGATTCATTCGTCAGATGATCGGCGAGACAAAAAAGAATCTCAACGTCGATTCGAACCGCGTCTACGCTGCCGGCTTTTCCAATGGTGGCATGATGACGTACAAACTTGCTTCGGATCTTTCAGATATTCTCGCTGCGGTCGCAGTCGTCAGTGGAGGAACGAGCGGCAAAGAAGCGGTTCCTCACAATGGCGTATCCGTCGTCCACATTCATGGCACCGGGGATGGTACCGTTCCTGTCGCTGGTCTCGACCCTGGCGAAATTTTGGGGACCGTCGGAGTGCCGCATTTCGAGCCGGTTTCACGAAGCCTTGATGACTGGAGAAAGAATGACGGCATTACGGATCCTCCGGAGATTGTACATAAGGACGGCGTTACTGGAATCAGATCGATCAACAAGGAAACCGGTCAGGAAGTGACAGCGTTTCTCATCGACGGCGGCGATCATCAGTGGCCCGGAAGCGATGATGCAAAAGCGGAAGATCCGAACTCACCTGAAGCAAAGTTCCCTGCCACAGACATTATCTGGGAGTTCTTCAAAAATCATCCGAGAACAGACAAGCTTCCAAACAGCAAGTCGGAAACCATTCTCATGGCATAAAATCCCAAGTCAAAAGACGATGTCAGGTGCTCGCAGAGCGACGCAAGCAAGAGCACTTCATATATCCAATTGTTAGCCATTCGTGCATTTTCAAAGAGAAGTCGTTTACGAAAATGATTTCTTAATGCAACCTAGCGCGAGCAAATCCGCATCAGTTGTCAATCTTCGACAGTCACCAGCAAGTCTGCATTCTGGGGTAGTGCGCGAATTGCGAAACGCCACTAAAAATCGGCTTCTTCATATTCTCTTATACATGTCGAGAAAGCTCTCACCATACAAATGCCTTGTCTGTTTGAAACCGCATACGCCCCTTCTTTATGTTGAACGGGCTTTTCATCCAATACTCGCTACACGAAGTAACAAGACACACATTCATCGCTACTTTCGACTGAATCAAACACCCCGACCCCGACCAGTTGTCGCAGGTGGTCTTGTACTCGTACGGCGAGATGGCGCGTTGTCCAATCCAACACAAGGGAACACTGATGGCGAAGAAACCGATACAGACTAAGCAAACAGGATTCAACCTGTTTATCGCCGTGGGCTTGAGCATCGCTCTTGCCTGCATCATCGTGCCTCTGTTCTTCACGGGACAGAGCCGCGGCACCAATGTTTTCCCGCCCACATCCAACGTGGTGCAATTCTCCATCGACCAGCTCAACTCTGCCCAGTCCTCAGGGACGCGGACGGAAGCTGCGCGATGGCTCGGCACCCAGTTCTCCAGACAACCTGACGTTCTGACATCGCTCGGCGAGTCGCTCCGCAAAGACCCAGATCCGGTCGTGAGAGCCACCGCAGCCAACGCGATCGCGCAGGCCGCCAGGGACGCTCAGGCAAATCCAGACGCCGGAAAACTGTTCGCCAGTCAGGAGGCGCGCATCGCGTCCCTTCTGCAGGCGCAGTATGACAGCGAGCCCAACGAAGCAGTTCGTCGGTGCATCATCGCTGCCGCCGGTGAGCTCGATTCCGCCGACGCTGGCAAACTGATCGAAACTGCTCTGGCCGACAACGACCCATCGGTTAAGGAAGAGGCTCTCCGCGCTAAGGTCGAGCGCGAACGTCGTGCTCATCTCAAGAAGATGGGCTAACCTCACTCTTTTACATAGCTGCCTTTTGTGCGAATAGAAACTGCAAGCCATGTGGGCTTGCGGAAACAAGAGGTAAATACCCATGACCTGCAACTTCTGCCAGAAGATGCCGCTTCCGACATCCAATCGTCACGGTTCTTGCGCCAGTTGTGGCAAGCAAACATCCAGCACTGCCATTCAGCTCTGCTCGTCCTGCGCCAAGTCGCAGAACAAGTGCAGCCGCTGCCAGCGCCCGATGACGAACAATCCGCTCCTGTCGAACGCCGTCGAAGTCTGCGATAGCGACTCCTGCTGCGTGTTCTAAGGGGCGGTGAACGACCATACATCTTCTTACAGAACCTCTTGTTGCTGAATTCGTGAGGCAGCACGGCGGGCTAACCGATCATCTCGATCAGGCTAGCCCGCCGCTGCCCTTACGTCTTGCCGCGCCTCTACTATGCTTTGTCATACCAACCCAAACATACACCCCGCCACTACCCTACCTCGAATGGTGGCATAGCCATTCTCCTGGTGGATCCATGACTGATACTATATGTGGTGCTCTTATTTCAAAAGATCGTTGTAGATCTGGCTTCCCTTCCAATCGGGATAGTAGCTGAACTGACGTGGTGCCTTATTAAAGCTCGTCCGCAGAGCAGTATCGATTGGCCCGACGATGTTCTTCAAAACAAGATCTGGATGACTTTCAATTGTGTCACCAGGTTGCAGAATTACCGTTTTCGTAAGCGGGTCTTCAGTCACCGCTTTCACAGCGGCAGTACCGTCAGAGTTGAGGACCAGTGCCGTTCCGCTTAGTCTGTAGGACCGGTCACCTTGCATGTCGACGTTCAAACCGCCTGTACTGAATATGACAAGTCCATCGTCTTTCGTTGATATAAGTCGCAGATCTGCAGAATGGAAGTTCCGATCCAGTTCAGGAAACGCCGTTTCGAGCGCGCTCATTGCCTTCTTGAAGTTCGGATCATCCTTGGATTGAATGTATGCTTGCTGCAGTTTGTTTATATCACCACTGATCAATGCGTCTTTGAATTGCTTGGCGATCATTGCCGTTGGTGCATCCAAATTTTGTTTATCGATAGAACGGTCCAGATGTTCTGCCGTCAAGGGAATTTGATTGACCTCGAGGAAATTGTCAATCTTGTGGAGATTAAGCACGCCATCAGCCATAAGAATGCCTTGAGATGCTTTCGTAAAGTCATCGGAATCTTTGCTTTTCCAAATGTCGTCCGGTGCAACTGTGCTTGCTTTGCGAAGTTCGGCATATTTTTGCAGATCGGTTTTGCTGACTTTTGATTCACCAAAAGTTTCATCGTGACTGAGATTCTTCAGAGCATCAGCTGCTTCCGCGATTGCCAACAGATTCATCCTGTCAGATACAGTCAAAGCAGTGTTGTGCACGCCTGCTTTTAATTCACCAAAATCGAGGAATCCATCCTTGTTGGCGTCGATTCGCTCAAATGAATCCAGGCTCGTCTTAGGGAAGTCATCGAATGTGGTGTGAGCATGAAAAAGATCGGCGAATTGTTGCGTGTAAGTGGGCGGCGCGATCGGCTTGTCGGCCGGTTTATCGGTCGAGTCGAGTGGGGACATGGGTAGTTCTCCTAGGTGCATAGCGAGCAGCGCTATGGGTAGTGGGAACCAAACCCTTTCAAACTTTCAAACGTCAAACCTGTTCGATTCTATACAGATGAAACCGTTCTCCGACTGCGTAAATGCGCATATTTTTCGAACGTGAATGTGACACCAGATATAGTGCCGCATGAACGATTTGTTACAGCAACGCAACTGCTGGCGATAGCTAGCAAAGAGCGGCTCCAAGCCATTTGTTAATCAGGCCTGAGTCCTGAAAGCCTCTATACGACCGCATAATAGAGATTACGAAGAACTGTTATCCAATCCATCGGTCTATCTTGTTACAAGATCAATAATGCTTTTGAACCGTTTTTTCAGTACAGATGAACTTGTTGTTTATTCTCTGCGTTCTAAAATTCCTCCGCTCAAAATCAATCCGCACCTTCGTTTGAACCGCATGAAGAGCGCATAAGCGTTTTGCAGCGAAGAACGCATTGAATTCACTTTCATCCGCAGACAGTATTTGATAAGGCTTGGCGCCAATCTGAGTCTTGTCATATCCTGCCGGCGGTGAAACTCTTCTCACCCCGAAAATAAATCACCTGGAACGCGTACAAGCGCGTTTCAGACAGAAATAGGAGAACCTCATGACCAGGTTCTGTAACACGTGCGCGGCAAAGGAACGCGAACGTGCCAAGAAAGACGGCTGGAAGGAAATCTCACCGGCATTGTATTCGCTTGCGCTTCCTCGCATGAGTTCCTGCCTGATCTGCAAAACCCAGTCCAACGGCTTCACGCTCTGCCTTGGTTGCGCAATCGAGAGGATGGAGTGCCAGGACTGTACCGTTGCGGTGACCGGCGCAAACCAGTGCCTCAGAGCCGAAGTGATCGGGCACAGGCAAACGCTCAATGCGGCAAGAACCGCTGCCGATGCACTTTACGCGCAGACGATCGCACCGTTCACGGACGATGTCGCCAAATTCGCGGCGGCACTGGCGGCGTCTGAAAAGCAGATCGAGACCGAATCCGAACCGCTCTGGGAAGCGACGCGCGTAGCCCACGAGGCTTACCAGGCGCTCGACCAGAAAGCGGAAGAGTCGGTTCGCAATGCCGCGTGGACGGCTTACATGGACGCTCGAAAGGCGCAGGAGAAAGCGGCGCCGGAGGCTTACGAGCGTCATCGTGAGCGCCATCGCGCGCTGATTCAGGAGTTTCCGCGGCACCAGGAATATGAGGCCGCCAAGAAACTCTTGGACAACACCAGACTGCGAGTCTCCGGGCTGTTCACCGCCGAGGTGGACCGTTCGTTCGGAATCGCCGAAGCCAATGAGGCGCATCAAGCTGCCCTCACCAGGGTCGAGGAACGCTATCAGCGAGCGCTTTCCTTTCAGAAATCGCTCGACCGGATGAGCAACATAAACTTCATCTAGCTTTCTCGCCTCACTCGTGTAAGGTCGCACCCCGTGTGCGTCCTTACGCATCGGTTCAAAAATTACTAAGCTCTATAGTATTAAAAATTCCCAATCAGAAATCGCGAGGGACTCTAGTCCCCCCGCGACCTCTGACCTTTGTTACCGTCTAGCTAAGCCTGAATCAAGCTGCCTTCAGTTCGGTTTCGCCGACGGCACCTTTTCCCAGACCGAGCGCCCTCTCTTTTTGCGAGAACTCGGTGAGGTAGTTGTGCGCCGTTCGCTTCAAGAGTTTCCTCTCGCGTGCCGACATGGAAGACAACTCATCATCACTGGGCACCATGAGCAGTGCATCCGGCTCTTCGGGTAGCTTGTGACGCAGCTTCCCTTCTCCGAGAATCGCCAACTGCAGCAATCTGGACGTGATCAAACACGCCAGGCAGATCGCCAGGGGCAGAACGATTCCCATCGAGAGCGCGAACGCGAATGCTCCAGGTATGTCTGGGTGGTGACTTACAAATGCCCAAGCGTTCATCGCTATGCTGAGGCCAGCACACAGGATGAACAGACCAATAGCGTAGATCCAGTCTCGCCCTTCTAACGCAAGGAAAACAATCAACGCCACCTCAGCGCCAACGAGGAGGACGTCAATTGTAACCGCAAGCGCGTAGGACTTGGTGTAGTCAGAACCGGAGAAGGTTTGTATCGTCTCTGCGAGGTGATCGAGAGACAGGTACATACCTGCGCCTGTTCCAGCCAAACACAACAAAATAGCCAAGATTGCAACCGCAATCATTCCCCTTTTGGACATGCAGTAACCCTTTCTGTTGTCGCGCGCGGGGATCGCACGCGGCACTGCACACCATCGGTGGTGCGCACTGCGGCATGGTGAAGCTCTCACAATCGCATATCACTCATGCAACGACTAAGTGCGCACCAGTTCCGCACGCCGGGGAGGGCGAGCGAAACCGCTTTCAATGCCAAACTCATCCTTTCAGTTGCCGCCAATGTGGTGTCATCGACGGTGCGTTGAAAAACATGTGCCGCGGAAACGGTCACAAACTGCGGGGATGTAGCGGTTGGCTTTTGTTTGGTACTGGGTGCGCCTTTCTGTCGCTGTTAGAACTTGAATGATGTACCTGATTCTTAACGGCGTCTCACCGTTCTGTCAAATCAGACGGTGTCTCTGGAGAACATTCACTCATGAGCTTTTATGAGTTTGTAAAACGAAGTGAATTGGATCGTAAACCAACAATAAGTGAACGCGCTCTAATTCGTCCTTCGCGCACCCGCAATAGCATGTCACGCTGCAATCATTTTGGCTGCCCAGCAAGTTGCGCCAGGGCCGCCGGTTTCGGTGAATGCTTGGCGAGCAATTTACCAGTAGGTTTTGTCGAGTTCGTAAATGAGATCGGAATACCTTTTCACGAACTGAAGATCGTTATCCGATGTCATTGCAGTGGAGAAGCGATCAAACAACGTAGCTTTGTTGTACTGGGTTATTTCTCCTGGATAAAACTCCAGCGGAAGTTGTTCATCTCTCGATTGTCCGAAATAGTGTTCTGGTCGTACCCCGCGAATATGCGGGCTACCGTCTGCGTCGAAGACCATTGCCAGACCCATGCCCAGGTCGAATCTTTGATTTGCGTCGAGTAGATTTCTCCGGTCTCTCACATAATCATTGCGAGACAGCGCCAGCTTTCCGTCATCGGTTACCGAAACCCGAATGCATTTATCTTGCGGCGTCATCACACCGTTCAGCGCATCAGCAGCCGTTTTCAACATTGCCGGATCCTTGCTCCATTCCGGAACTTGTTTTTGAAATGTTGACAAATCTCCGTTCAAGATTGAGGCTTGCATTTCTTTGGCAATCTCTTTTGCTTTTGGATCGATATTGAGTTTCTCGATTTCCTCATTGAGCGCGTCACTTGCCAGCGGCTTGCCTTCAACGTTTACGAAGGTCACGAGATCATCGACCGCATTGCTCAGATCGGTGCGCAGAAGATCTTTGCTAACGTCTACATAATTTTCAAACGCTGCATCTTTGTCTTTATCAGGGTTTGGATCGGCTTTGTAGCTTTTCTCAATCTCAGCATATTTGTGCAGATCGTTTGTAGTGACCGTCGTTTCCCAGAAGTATTCATCGTTGCTGAAGTCTTTCAGTTTGTCGGCGTTCTTCTGAATCGCATTCAATGTGTCCTTTTCAGATTGGTTGAGACCAATGCCGAGCAGACCGAAATCGATTTCAAACGGCTGCAGAAAGCCATCGTGATTGGAATCAATTTTCTTGGCCACGTCGAGAGCCTTAGTGGCGAAGTCCTGCGAGAGTGGACGATTGTCTTCGATCGCTTTAAAGGCTTGAAGTGCCAGCGAGTCGCCGGTTCCTACGGGGAAATTTGACGTTCCAGGTACAGGAAGCTCCCCCGGCACCGGATGGCGATCGCTATCAGTTTTGCCGTCATATTGACCAGGTATTTGTCCCACGGGCACTTGCTTAGGGGACGTCGGTGCGTCAAACGAATTGGACATGGCAGGTTCTCCAGCGAATAGCGAGCAGCGCTATCAGTAATGGGAAACCAAACCAACCTAACTAAACCAGCCTCAGTCTATTGCCAAACAGGTCCCTGGTGCACACGCGTTCCTGCAAGAATTTTGCGCAAACCCGCATGATTGATCAGATTCATAATCTATACGTCGTTATGTGATATTGGCCAATTCTCAATTCACAAGGCGAGTGAGCAAAAGACAACCTTAAGAGTGCAGTTTTTCAATTTGCGAAAACGCCATTTGCTGGTTGCAAACAGCCTGGTCATGCGAGTTTCTGAGAACGCTGGAAATGTTGCGCTTCGCGTTGCATCGGCTTGTTGATCGGCGTGGTGATTTCGCAAACTGGCGGCAACTTCTCCCAGACTCGTTTTGGATTGAACGCAAGAAGAAAGTAGATCTGAACAACAACCAAATCGCCCAAAAGTCTGAGTGAAGCCAGTAGCTCAAAACCCAGCGCTGTACGGGTTTCAACAAACCACAAACCGAACAGAGTGGAGGAAATGAATATGATGGGCGTGAACACCAACCGCAAGATCGGGTTTCTGACCGCCGTTTCCGTCGTGGCGCTTTTCGGCGTCTCGTCGCAGTCGATGGCCCAATCAGGACGCGTGAACCAGACCGTTGAACCGCCGGCTGCCGGAGACGGCGGCTCGGCAATCGTTCCGCAGGTCACTCTGGGCGCACCGGTGCCGTCGCACGTGGTGCGCGATGACGACCCGGTCATCGGTCGGCGTCTCGTGACCCCCGTCCGCAAGTGGCAAGACGCCAAGCTGGAACCTCGTGCCGTGGTGCTTCTCATCCACGGCTTCCCGGAACATGGACTGCTGTACGACAAGCTCGCCACGCAACTGGCTGAGGCGGGCTACGTCGTCTACGCGCCCGACATGCGCGGTCTCGGGCGTGCTTACACAAGCGGCGTGGCGACGAAAGTCGAATACACCGGCTGCGCCGACACCGACGTAACGCGGCTGGCCGAGCTGCTTCGCAAGGAGCACAAGGGTCTTCCTCTATATGTCGGCGGCGAAAGCATGGGCGGTGCGCTAGCCATCAGGCTGGCGGCCAATCATCCGGAACTGGTCGACGGGCTCATTCTCTCGGGTCCTGCTCTCAAGCTGGAGCATCACTACGCCCGGATGATCCCGCAGAGTTTCATCAATGTCGTGACACTACATACAGTGAAGGTCGACTTCACCAAACAGATCGAGAACTTCTTCTCGTCTGACCCGCGTGTGGTTCGCGAACTGGTTTGCGACCCGCTCGTGCGCAAGAGTTTCGACACTGGGGAACTGCTGCAAGCCCGCCGGCTGCCGCGCCAGACTGAATGGCACGTCGGTAAGATTCCGTCGCGCGTGCCCGTTCTGGTTCTGCAATCGTGCGACGACCACCAGGTGAAACCCAGTGGGCTGTGCCTCTTCGACGCCCAGCTCCGCTCGAACGATGTTACTTACATCTTCCGCGCGTGGGGCGGTCACACGATCCTGCAAACCGAGTACGTCGACGCCTTCTCGGTCAAAACCGTTCGCGAATGGCTCGACAAACACACGCGCTAGTGTGCAAAACTTTGCCGAAGGTTGGCGACGGAGTTAGTTAATTAGCTGGTGGAGCGCGTTTCTGCACAACAGGAACCGCTCCACCAGCCTTCCCTGCCACCACCCTTAATACCATTCTAATTTCCATTTTACCACTATCCCGTATCGTAACAACCGCGAACACCGCTCTGAGCAGTCGCTTGCCGGCCCGGCTTTTTGACTACACCACCGGGGGCGTTCGAAACAGCCGGTTAGCATCGGTTAGCGCTAGCTTCGTTCAAGACTGGAAACGCACGCCAACTGCCCGTTTCCATTAAATAAGCAGGAAGCTCATGACTAACTATTTATGCAATCATGAGTTCTCAAGAAGACCTCTCAAGTGGTTTTGATATTGACCGATTCTGTAAGGTCAACTGCTAATCTTTCACTTTTTCCAAACCGAGTAACACCGCACCACAACCAGTTTTTCAACACTCAACTTCCAAAATCGCGCAAGCGATTGCGGTGTGATGTTGAACGGTGTTGTCCCCAACCCCCGCAGGCGACCTAGAAATTCGCATGTGGTTATCAATCAGCGCAACTTTACTCGAGTTGTCGCTGAGGTGGAGTCTGAGATGGAACACAAAATCAAGAAGTCGGTCAAACAGGCGATGACGCTTTTCGGTCTGGCTCGCGATCTGGAGAAGACGCGCGATCTCGTCGGGGCGGTCAAGTTCGAACGTGAGCTCGCCGAGCTGGTCGAGCAGGTTCGCAGCAAGAAGCCGGACAGCGAGGAACTCGCGGACGTCATCTCGTACCACGAGTACACGCTGCTGTCCCTGAGCCGCACGGCGAAGGACAAGGGCGACAAGAAGCGCTACAAGGACGAGGCCTACAAGCTCGGCGCCCAGGCAGTCGACATCCGCCTGCAGGGCAAGCCCAGCCTGGGAACCGGCTTCGCGGCCTACAACCTGGCGATCGACCTGATCGTCACGGAGAAGCGTCCGGAGGAAGGGCTCAAGTACATGCTCGCGGCCCGCAAGGTGCTCAAGTCGCTGAAGAAGAAGGAGATGCCGCGCAACTTCGACTTCTTCATGATCGACTACGGCATCGCCAAGGCGTACAAGGACCTCGGCAAGCACGACGAAGCCGTCAAGGCAGCCAAGC
>JADMIO012423493.1_pt1 | contig 11883 bp, 21 predicted proteins | sample 8958161 | NCBI WGS metagenome assembly JADMIO01 (sample SAMN16585339, study PRJNA669376) | soil metagenome | isolation source: Crop rotation soil | place: USA: Cullars Rotation, Alabama | collected 2011
TTTGAAACAATGAAGGAAAATTTTGATTTAGATACAGCCTCAAAGATAATTTATGACACCGATAATGTTTTCGGAGAAGAAGAATAACCCATGTTAATCTACTGCAAAACCACCCTTCCCATACCGCAATCTGTTAAAACAGCATTTGCAAACAAAAAGATTGACGGGGTAACTATACTAACCGATGCAGCTAACTTTTTCGGAATGAATGGAGGATTCAACAACTCCATAATAACCACCATGCTGGGCGAAGTAAGAACCATTGGCGCACCATTTCTTCATGGAACTATTTGGGGATGGGCTTGCGGGAACTATATATATAACAACCACCCAACATTACAATTTGTAAGGAAACATCATGTGGGAATTGGTGAAGACTTACCAATCAATATTCCTGTTTTCTACTGTACCGTAACAGATATATTGAAGGGAATCACCTACCCTTTCTTTGATGTAGTTCGGGACATCACCAACTCCATTGCGGGGGAACTAAAACGAGAGAACGAAGTGTATGAACTAATGCAGGGAACTTACATCACAGGCTGCAACGAAACCACCCTTGAAATGCGGGTATCATCAACCAACTTTGCGGGGCTTGAATCATCAGAGCAGTTTGAAGCATTTTATAATTGTGCAATGCAATGGATAGCACAAGACTACCGCCCAAGCAAATCAGTGTTTATAAATAACAAGCTGATAGAACTATTCTATCAAGCATATCCTGATAAGTTAAATATCCTCCAATATATTTTAGGTTTAAACTCTCACCCTTGCGTAAATGAAGTGGGCAACTTTGTAAAGCCACAGTTCAGGAGCAACCCGACAACGGATATTATAACCTATGGGCAGAACCTCAATCCATTTTTCCGACAATCCATGACTTACTTTAACTCAACCACCATAACTAATGACAGGGTAGTAGAAGTGCAGAGGGATTACTATTCTTTAAAAACCACCACCGATGCGGATTTTGAAAAAATGGTGGAACACGCTGAATTAACAGGAGTGGAAATATTGCAGTGCCACCTTGAAAATATTAACAAATATAAGATGTTCAAATAATAAAAAAACAACTTTGCTTATCAATAAATTTATAACTATATTTACTAACAATTTAAAGCTATGATAAAATCAAATGGCAGAAGATAAATTTACTGATAGGTTTATGGAGCTTCCATATTTTGTATATGACGGCAAAACCCAAGAAATAACCGGAAAGCCAGTATCAGAAATGAAACTCGTAAGCCAAAAAAGAAAAATAGATATTTTAAGGATTGAATCTTACGAACAGGCAATGCCAGCAAATCTTGGATTTGACGAAAAAAATGGAGTAGCAACAGAAGTGAATATGCAAAGCGGACATTCTTTTGTTGTTGATGTTTCTTTCAATGAATTTGAAAATAAAATAAATAATTTTTACAATAAAAATAAATCAAACAATTTAAACACACAAGAAAATGGGATTTTCCAATCAAAGTAACGCAAGCAAAACATTTGCTTCGATGAAAGTTTTAAAAGATGAAAACGACAAATCAACTCCATTCTTTATAATTAAACATAAAGAAGATGGAAGCTGGGTTGAAAAACAAAGGTTCACAACCTTAACCGCAGAGCCATACGACATTGAACTTGGTTCTTATGATTACAAGGGTTCGCCCGTTGATACAGTAACCATGCAGATGATGGATGGTATTGAAAAAATCCAATTGGAATTTAATTTGGATTCGGGGCTTTCCCGATCACTGCTGAACACCATGCTTGGCGAACAGCATATCGGCACACTCACCATGAGCCTGTATGTAAACAAATCGGGCTACCCCTCAATCGGCATTGAAAATGACGGGCAGAAAACAAGTTGGAAATACAAGTTTGAGCAATTTCCCGCAGTAACTAAAAATAAAAAGGGGGCAGTCATTGACAATGATGAATACTTGGAGTTCATGCGCCAAATGGTTCGTGATATAAAAAAGAAGCTATCTTCCAAATCAGGTGCCCCCGCAGAAACAGCAAGCGAATACAAATCAAAAAAGGCAGAACCGGCAGGAATAAACGAGCCTGAATCCGATCTTCCTTTTTGATAACGTCATACGAATTGCCTATGCTCCGATACTTCCTCAATCAGCCCCAATCTCCCTTCGCCCTTTTCAAGCAGGGCTTGCACGGGTACAGGATAATAAGAAAATCCGATAACCAAATCGTGCAGCCCTACTCCATCTTCAAAGAATCTAATTGGAAAAACATTCTTGAAGAACTCAAAAGCGGCATAAACAAAGAGTACAGGTTAGAAGAAAAATCTAATGTTTACAGGCAATGAGCGAAATAAGAGTATTCGATAGCAGGAAATCACAATCCGCGCCATTCATTGAAGCCCCCATTTCGGTTGGAGATCAAATATTTATTGACATGATTCGATACAAAATTTGCTCTATTGTTATTTCCGGCAAAACAGCAATGGTGAACCTGTCAATTGGCAACGACATTAGCGGGAATACAATCACTTCCAAAACCATTACTTTAGAAATAAAATAAAAATATGAACTACGAAAAAGAAATTATTTCAGTATTAACTTGTGCTACATTTGGCACAATAAAGCAAGCCACCAAGTATATTTCTGACAAGCAGATTATACGGGCAACACGCACAACATACAAGGCGTACAAGGGAAAGCCGGACAGAGGCAACATCGAAATAAACCTTACCATCGGCAAGCCAAATTTTGCAGAACGTGAATTTATCAAGAAACTAAAAAAAGCAAAAGAGCCATTTCCTGTTAAAAAAATCCAATTTAAACATTTTGCACAACCGCAGAAGACAGGAAGTAAATGAAAAAAGATTTTACCCTGTCTGACTTTTGTAATATGCAAATAAAGAGAACCGATGTGGCTGAAATTATTGTTGACTATTCAGAGGGTGATATAAACAAATCTGTAAGACTAATCGGCTTTTCAACCGATATAAATAAAACCGATTTTGAAATTCAGGAAGAAGGGTTTGAGTATTATCAAAACTTAAAAGAAGAAATTAATAAAAACAGAAAATAACGCCTCTAAATTGCCGAAGAAAAATCTTGGGGAACTATATACAACTTGGGACAAAGTAAGTGGCTACTTTAAAAAATAAAAAGGGCTACTTAGCCCTTATTTACATTGAATGGTGCGATGCATCTGCATTTAGTTCGCAATGGGTTGACATCAAAACAGCATTGGAATGGGGCGAAAGTGAGGACTGGTTAATAAGACAGTCCGGTTTCTTGCTTGAAGAAAACAAAGAATACATTTTACTTGCCTCCAGAGTTAACCCCGAAAACATTCAAGAAATTAAAGTAGATGGACTTTTTAAAATCCCTAAAACATGGATAAGAAAGAAAACAATCTTAGCTAAAATAAAGATTATTTAACCCTTCTTTTCATTGTTTCAACAACGTAGGTTTTTGGATGCTGTTTTGCTTTTGCAACAGTGGATAATTTTCCTGTGCCCGCATGTCTGCCAACTTTCCAAGTGATTGTTTTTGACATTTTAATAATTTTTTAATTGGTTTTAAGTTACAAATATAAATAAATATTGTTTGCAATATAATCATAAAATAATTTTTCTGTATCTTTTCAGAATGAAAAATGATGGTATTGCAATCACAAGGAGATTTACGCAAGGCGCAAAACAGCAAACTAATTTTTGAAAAAAAATAGCCCACAAGTTATTGCGGTCTTGTGAGCTAATATTTGAACCCTGTCATGAAAACGGTGCAATGATACAAATATTATTAATAACCACATAAAAAAGTAGCCCACAACCTGACGCTGTGAGCTATCCTAACCCAGTTGCAATGATACAATTATTTTTTTGATGTAACCTTATAAAATCAGGCACGTAGTATCTTATTCATAATAAAGTTGGGGTTAAAAGGGGTGAAGTCATAAGCACCCCTTTTTTATTTAATTAAAATATTTTCATTACCTTTATCACGATAATAATTTTAGGACTTAGAAAGTCTCGTTCATAGGGGAGCGGGGCTTTCTTATTTTTATACCTTTGGTTCATGGACTACCGGCATCCCCGAATACCAAAAAGGATTGAAAAGGTTTTTGGAATACTAACCATAATACTTATAATACTGGCAATTATCGGTTATCTTTTTAATATCTAATGGGAATATACGAGTTCAATCTTTTATCCATTGACGAAAAAGTAAATTTCACATGGCAGAACGCCTCATTTATTGAATCGGTAAGGCATGGCGAAAAAGGTTATGCCCTGTATTATGTTAAAGAGTTTTATATCGAAATGGAGCTTGATAAGCAACAAGAGGCAATCATTTCAATAACCGCTTTTAAACAAGGTGTAAGGCTTGAAAAATATCTTGAGTTTGTGAAGTTGGAAAAGTTGTTTTAAACGCAGGCGTTGTATATAAATTGATAAAAAATTTCTCAAATATGAATTTTTTTTCCCATTCTAAGAATTGAAGGCGACAAATACATCTCGTGAAAACATACTTGTCAAGTCCTTTTTAAGATTTTTATTCACAAACGATTCCTTTATAATATGTTATATATCAACAGATTAAGTATGTAAGTGTTAATATTTATATTTTTTTTACTTTCGGCACGTCGTTTATGTCCGATAATTTTTACTTTCGCACCTGTTATTTGTTTTACAGTTTTTGTGATGGTGTGTTTTTTGAGAAACGTTAACATGAATAAATAAACTGTTAGCCAAAGATTACAATAAATTAACAAAAATCCTTACCAAAAAGTAATTTTTAGAATGGATATTGCAACAGTTTCATTGAACAAGCGTTTAAGTTTGGGAACACCAACAGGAAATACCATGCGTTGCACTTCGTTTTCTTATCAAAAAAGTATATTCGGGGAACTGTTAGACACGGCTTATGACTTTATTGTTCCTACAAAAACTATCGTTTTAGGTCATGCTGTTGCACAAAAGAAAACCAAAGACAAACAAGAAGAAGGTTTTCATATTGAGATTTCTCCGGAAGCTATAAAGGTTTTTATTGATGCCCTTTCAAGCACTTTTGCTGATATTAGAAATCAAACTTTTAAGTTTACTAAAGAAGAAGCTATTAAAATGCTTGATAATAGTCAGATGTTAAAAGATGCTCCTGTTTACTATGAAAAATTCCTTGCATATTATGAAAGCAACACACCAGAAGATTTTAAACTTTTTATGAGTATAAAAACTTTTTTCATTAATATATTAGAGTTAAAAACTATTCTTGAATATATTGCTACTGGTGAAAAGATCAAAGAAGGCGAATTGGAGTATTTGAAATTTTGGGATAATATGGTTGAAAGAGCAAGCCAAACTTCACCACGTACAAAAATATCCGGATCTATTAATGATCTAATGAGCGATATTTAGTTTTTATATGCCTTTTCTTGCAGCTAAATTAAGTTGTTTTGATCGAGACTTTAAGTCTTTAGCTAAAAACCACCAACAAGAAACTTTAAATGCAATGAATAAGATTCATTTGAATCCATTGCTTGGAAAACCGCTTCATGGAAATATAAAACAAATTAAAAATTATTCTTATAATCATTCACCAGAATTAAGAATATTTTATGCACTTTATTATTGTAAAATCTCAAAAGAGGCACACCATTCTTGTGAACATAACATAGGACACCCAAAAGAGGTAGAAATAAAAAATTGTGAGGGATTAATTGATTTCGTTTTTGTAAAAACGAGAGAACAAAGTAATAATATTTATGGTTACGGAAGAAAATATTTCACCCCATATATAAGACAGCCCAAATAATTACTTTATTTTTACGTCTAATGAAAAAGGGCGAAGTTACGACCTTCGCCCTTTCCGCAAGTAATTAAACTGCAATCCTCGTTAATGAACGCAAAGTGGTTTTTCCTTGCTGTGTGTCAACTAAACACAATTCAATTTGATGGCTTCTGATAAGCCATCAATTTTTTTATCAAAGAAACATTTGCTATATATTTATTGTCAAGTGTTCTATTTAATAGTCCCATTTGTTTTAATTCAGATAAATCTCTTTCAATAGACTTTAAAGATTTATTAGCATACAGACGTGCGGTTGTCGCATTTAAAGTATAAATATCGGTGGCTTTAAAATATTTATCGTATGGTAACGCTAAAATAATTTCTCGTCTTCTTTTTGAGATAACTTTATTTTTTGTTTTATCTTCAGAAAATTTATCATAAATTACTTTATGCCACGTCATAGCAAACTGACTTTTTTGAATTTCAAGCAGCGTGGCTTCTAATCCATCTCTAAAACCTAATAGAGCATATTCAATAAAGCCCGACAAATCCCTCTTTTTTGTTACATTATCAATTTGTCTGTAATATTCAGTTCGTGTTTTATTGTAATGATTAGATAAAATATGTAATGCCAAATGTGGATTTCCACCACGAAGCAAAATATAAAATTCAATTAATCTCCCAGTGCGACCATTGCCGTCTCCAAATGGATGTATTAACTCTATGTAGATATGCGATACTATTGATTGAATTACAATATCCGAAAAAGTTTGATCACCACATTCATAACAGAACTCGTCTTTAAGCCATTCACAAAATAAATCTATTAAATCTTCCACATCGCCATAATCGGGACATCTGTATTTTGCAACAGTTACATTTGAAGTTCTGAATTGACCTGGAATTGCATTTAATTGATCTCCTAAATCCTGACCAATTAATTTGTGAAATCTTTTTATTAAATCAGGACTAATCAAATAACATTGGTTATCTCTCACTACTTCAAAAACCAATATATGAAAAGCATTCAGAACATTTCTTACTTCAATTTCTTGATATGTTTGACTTGGAGCTAATTTTTCACCTCCACTTACTTTATCAACTTCTTCTTCTGTTAAAGTATTTCCTTCGATTGCTGTTGTTGCCTGTGCGCCCTTATTAAAAGCAACATGCCTTAAATTGTCTGCATGTTCGGGCATAATTGGTGTATTTGAAATGGCTTTTACATAGGCTTCGCATTGTCCTAAATACGAAATTGATTTTTGGGTTAATTCCCAATTAATCTTAAAAGGCAAATTAGGATATTTTGATCTTAATTTCTCAATTACTGTATTAGACAAAATGTTGGACATAACTATGGACATATTTTAGGACAAAAATAAGCCTTATTTGTCTAACTTGCACAAAATCAGCACAAAAAATAGGGTGTTTATTAGACATATTATATAACAAACTGATAGTCAAATAGAAAAAATTTTCCAAAATATTAGTTACATAGTGGGACAAATCATTATCTTTACACCATTAAAATCAAACGCTATGAACTTCAAATCTCTCCCTCAATTACTCGACTACTTCAAAGACGAACAAACCTGCATTGAGTATTATGAAAACATCAGGTGGAAAGGAAATCCGGTTTGCCCTCATTGCGGTTCACTAAAAGCACCATATAAAACAAATCGTGGTTACAAGTGTTCTGAAAAACTTTGTCACAAAAAATTTACTGTGAAAGTCGGAACCATTTTTGAAAACTCAAAAATTCCTTTTCGTATTTGGCTTGCTGCAATATGGCTTTGCACAGCACACAAAAAAGGAATTTCATCCGTACAGGTTGCAACTGATTTAAACATTACACAGAAAACAGCTTGGTTTGTACTTCACAGAATCAGGGAAATGCTGAAACAGCAAAAGCCCGAATTAATCGGAAATACTAACTCTGTGGAAATTGACGAATCATACGTGGGAGGTCGTGAAGATAACAAGCATACAAGCAAAAGAAGATCAGATACACAGCCACATTTAAAAAATGATGGTACACCTTATGTTCCTAAAAAAGTAGTTGTAGGAATTATTGAGCGTGGTGGAAATGTAATTTTAAAATATGTTCCAAGTGCTTCACAGGAAAATATGGTTCCATTCATTGAACAGTATGTTCCTAAAGGTTCAAAGATATTTACTGATGAAAGTAATGTTTATGCAAAAATTGGTTCAAGGTACGATCATGGAACTATTCAGCATAAATTGAAAATCTATGTTTCCGGTGACTGCCATACAAACACAATAGAATCATTTTGGGCTTTGCTTAAACGTGGAATCTATGGAATCTATCACCAAGTATCAGAAAAGCATTTTGAACGCTATCTGAATGAGTTTGCAAGCCGTTACAATTCACGTACAGCAACAGCACAAGACAGGATTGAAAAATTTTTAAATGATTCAGAAAGAAGATTGAAATATGCTGATCTGATTGCTAAACAAGAAAATGCAGGTAGGGAAATGGGTACAGTTAGAATTTGATTTTCCGAAGGATTAATAATTAACGAAAAAAATCAACAGCAAAAAGGAAACTACTGTAATTATCCATATCATTGAATTAGAAATATTTCAAAACTTTTTCATAACTCAAAGATATGATATAATTTTACACAATGGCAAAAAAGAAAAAGCCTGTTAAAAAGAAGCGGGCAAGGAGTTACGAATCTAAACTTGCTATCAAAGGAACACTTGACGATGTATTAAATGCAAGTGTTCCTAAAAAAAATAAATTGCAATCCAGTTTATGACTGTACATCAGGGGAAACAGGCAAAGTTCTGTTACATTGATAAGATTGCAGTTTCGTTCTTTCTCATTTCAAAACTTTAAGCCTTGTTACTAACGTAACGGCAAGAGCCTACTAATGCTTTTCAAGTCATTGTAAGGTTTGAAGTTTTAAAAAAATGAATTTACACTTACACAGAAAAATTATTTAGTCTTGTCCCAACTCGTATATAGTTCCCAAAAATTTGCACCAAGCCGCGCCAACACACGGGAAATCCTCAACCAAAAATAAACAATGAAAAACCCGTTTAAAATGACAGAAAAAGAAAAGCCGCTAAAAGATTGGCAGAAAATATAGAAATAACTTTAGGACAACTTATGAGCGCGACAGCCCATAACCATAAAAAAGTAAACATTACATCTGCCCTTGCTGAAATCCAAGCTCCAGACGGAACAAATTATCAGATGCAAATAGCCTTTATCTCTGATCCAAAACTTTTCCTTGCCGAAAATGCAATTATGTTTTCTGAATCTGTCGCAGTAGCACCAATAACCGAAACAAATATTAATTAAATACCATGAGCGAATATAGAAAAATAAAAAACTTAGTCGTTTCCGATTCAGGAAACGTGTTTAACGCAGGTCGCCAAGTATATCCCGACAACACAGGATTATTCCCCGCAAAAAACGCAGGGCAATACATATCATCAGAAGATATTATGGAAGCATGGAATTATAAAAATGAAGTTGTGAAAGGACTTGACAAGCAAATTAACCACGCCAATCTTAAAGGATATTCGGGAGAAACAAAACTTGAAAAACTCGTGGACTGGAAACTCAACCATTTCAAAAAACCGCAAAAAGATACAAGAGAAAAAACTTTTGAAATTGATCTATCAAAAGCCATAGCAGTTGTACCAAATTCGTGGGACTATACCCAATGTGTCCAAACAAGTGTCCAAGACCTGTCCAAAGATGTCCAAACCCCGAAAATGTCCAAAGAGCCTGTCCAAAATAAGTGGATTGTAAACGGAATACCATACCCAACAGCGCAAAAAGCTGCCGATGAAACAGGCAACTCCCTAAAAAATATCCAGCGGTGGTGCAAAAACAATAAAAATAATTGCTCCTTTTTAAACTAAACTCCCCACTCCGAAAACGCGGGAAACGCACCAATAGCAAGCACCACAACTATAAATAGATTGACAACGGTAAACTCATTTCCATAAAAATCGATGGCGTTATCTTCATTCTAAGCCCACTATTCTAAAAACTAATGCCCGCGCCTTTTTCTATGGTAGCCCCCCCGTGTTTAAACAAGTGGCGCGTCATTTTAAAATCGCCCCCGCCATACATTTTTCCACAGAGAAAAAACATAAAATTTCTTTCCTGTTTCGCTTCGCTTGATTCGCTTTTAAAGTTTGTGGCTCAGTATTGGGATTGGCAAAGCTCGGTAAAATCCTGATGAGTTTTCATAATTGTCTGACTTAAAGCGTTTTAAATAAAATTGCCTGACAAATCAAAGATCATTTTTTCGCTTTTTGACAATAGGCTTAAAACTTCACCATTTGAGTTATAGGCTCGCTTTGTGTTTTTGGAGTTTTTGTACATTTGCAGCGTGAAAATAGCTAAAAAGTGTGTTAAATTGAGGGGTTAACTCTAATTTTGGGTTTTTATATGACAGGAACTGCATCGAGGTATATTGTAAACAGGCGGAAAACGTCTTATAGTGGGCATATAGAACAGAGCAAACCTGTTTTGGTAAGGTTTTTTAATAATGTTAGTTATTTATTGCGGGTTCGTGGGATGAGCCAAAGGGAATTAAAAAAAGCGATTTTTGATTTTTGCGGGTTTTCAATATCGTATTGTGCAATAAGTAATTTTAAAAGGAAAGATTCGGATCATGTTACCGCGCAGCTTTGTTATCTTGGAGTGTATGCTGATTTTTTTAAGGTTGAATTAACCGATCTTTTGTCCCGCGATTTTGAGGCTGAGTCTAAACTTGGGAAAGCTGGATAATTTCATTTTTTACACTCTCTTTGTTTAATGCCCGCTTTTCAAGTTCAAGGGAATTATTGAAATATCTTTTTGCCATGTTTTTGTGTAAGATATTATATACGGTTCAGATGTTCGCGGTTTTTGCCGCGCTTTAAATATTTTCAGCTTTAAAAACATTTTCAAATGTAGATAATTTGAGAGGTAAAAACAAATATTTGTTGAAATATTTATTAACAATTTATTCTTATTTTCAGAGGCAAATTACTAACGTATTATATATTGTTGTTAATTACTTTTTATTCATTTTCTTAAAATCTGCCGAATTTTATCGGAGTTTACAAACGATTACATACGACTGTGATATAACTTATTGATTAATAGTTAATAAAAATTAACGTTAAAATGTTTTAACGTTCTTTGGTTGATGTATCTTTGTATCAGAAATTTAAAAAACAAAGTGAACGAAATAAATAAAATAGTTCAAGCAATAGATAAAGCGGGATTAAAACGCGGACACGTTGCTAAACAAATAGGAATTAGTGAGGTGCATTTATCCTATGTATTAAATGGCGAACGCGCTTTAACTGATGAAGTTAAAAACAAATTAAAATCACTACTTAAAATAAATTAAAAAATTTTCTCCTATATAGTTAAATTATTTTAACAAAATGCCAAAAAGAGTACCAATAACAATAAATCAAAATGAAAACTATTGTGTTTATGGCTTAATATGCCCTATATCTTTAAGGATTAGATACATAGGCATGAGTGCGTATCTTCATTTCAGAACATCACAACATTACGGAGAGGGCAAAAATAATAGTAGAAAATACGCTTGGATTTCATCATTAAAAAAGCAAAATTTAAGACCGATTCCAGTAATACTAAAAGAATTTAAAGATAGAAAAGAAGCGGCAAATTATGAAAAAGAACTAATTAAAAAGCATTTTAGATTCATTACAAATTCAAAAACTATTCCACACAGCAAGGGAAGATTAGTTAATGTGGTTGTTCGTGCTTATGATGAGGATGGCAAAGAAATAACAGTATTAGCAAAAAAAAAGAAAATTTTAAAAAATGAACTTACAACAAACATATAACTACAAAGCGCACCCGATTTCAGGAGCGCAAATAATCGAGCGCACAGGATTAAAGAAAGTGCATAATGTTAATGAAGCGGGCGGAAAGTCGAGCCTTGATAAATGGAGTTTTAAATACGAATGTGAGGCGCAAAAAATAACTGATTCAATAAATTATTTTTCTCGTGCAACAATTCAGAGGGCAGCACGTAGAAACAAAAGAAAATAAAGAGTTTTAAATTTTATGGGGTGCGGATTCCAGCACGGTAAACACGGAAATATAAGCGGGAAAAATCTA
>JADMIO011418091.1_pt1 | contig 11882 bp, 8 predicted proteins | sample 8958161 | NCBI WGS metagenome assembly JADMIO01 (sample SAMN16585339, study PRJNA669376) | soil metagenome | isolation source: Crop rotation soil | place: USA: Cullars Rotation, Alabama | collected 2011
ATCTGCTCGCTGCGCGCACGTCCGACGACATCGGCCACCTCGTCGGGCAGATCGTCCCCGGTCAGGATGCCGGCGCGCTTCGCGTCCTCGAAGTCGTGGCACACATACGCGATGCGATCGGCCCAGGCCACGACCTCACCCTCGGGCGTTGCGGGCGCGGGCCGGCGCCACGAGTGGTTGCGTACGCCGTCGAGCGTCTCGGCGCAGAGATTGAGTGGTGCGAGCGTGACGTCGGCGCCGAACACGGCGTGGTCGTAGCCACCGGGGAGGTACGGCGACAGCGCCTCCTCGCTCGCATGACCCGCCGGACCGTGCCCGCAGTCGTGCGCGAGTGCGATGGCCTCGGCGAGCGGCACGCACAGCCCGACGGCGCGGGCGATTCCCGTGGCGACCTGGGCCACCTCGATGGCGTGCGTCATGCGCGTGCGGAGATGGTCGTCTTCGGGCGCCACGAACACCTGGCACTTGCCCGCAAGCCGGCGCCACGGCCGGGAGTGCTTGATGCGGTCGAGGTCGCGCTCGAAGCACAGACGGTACGGATCGGGCGATTCCGGCCGCGCCCGCGAACCGGCACCCACCGGACGAGTGGCACCCGGCGCCAATACGGCGTCGAGCGCGGCCTCCCGCTCCTCCCGGCGCCGCACACCGCCGCCCACGAAGGCCGTGGCGTCGGCGTGGGCCAGGCCGACGCCGAGGTCGGAAGCGGTGTGTACGGTCATAGAAGGACCGTACAACCACCCTCGGACAAGGGCGTCGCCCTTCAGGCCGTGGAGCTCTGGCCGCCGGTGTCGAGCGCGGCGTGCGCGGCGGCGAGGCGCGCAATCGGCACCCGGAACGGCGAGCAGCTCACGTAGTCGAGGCCGACCTCGTGGCAGAACGCGATCGAGGCGGGGTTGCCACCATGTTCACCGCAGATGCCGAGCTTGATGCCAGGCCGCGCGGCGCGCCCGTCGCGCACGCCCATGGCCACGAGCTGGCCGACACCGTCGCGGTCGAGCTCCTCGAACGGGCTCACGCGCAGCAGTTTGCGCTCGAGGTACACGGGCATCATGCGGCTCTCGACGTCGTCGCGGCTGAACCCGAATGCCATTTGCGTGAGGTCGTTCGTGCCGAAGCTGAAGAACTCGGCGATCTCGGCGATCTCACCCGCGGTGAGCGCGGCACGTGGCGTCTCGATCATCGTGCCGACGAGATACTCGACTTGCTGACCTTCCTCACCGATCACCGCGTCGGCCTCTTCGCGCGTCCAACGCTCGAGCAGCGCGAGCTCCTCGCGGTTGACGATCAGCGGGATCATGATCTCGACGATCGGGTTGCCGCCGTCCTTCTTGCGCCGGCACGCGGCCTGCATGATGGCGCGCACCTGCATGCGGTACAGGCCGGGCTTCACGATGCCGAGCCGGCAACCGCGCGTGCCGAGCATCGGGTTGAACTCGTGCCACGTGCGCGCAGCCGCGTAGAGCACCTTGTCGTCTTCGGTGAGCTCGCCGCGCGCCTCCTTGGCCACGAACTCCTCCAAATGCGGGAGAAACTCGTGCAGCGGCGGGTCGAGCAGGCGGATCGTGACCGGCAGGCCGTCCATTGCTTCGAGGATGCCGACGAAGTCAGTGAGCTGTTGCTGGCGCAGTGCCTCGAGCGCCGCGGTCTCGTCGGCCTCCTCGGTGGCGAGGATGAAGCGTTGCACCAGCGGCAGCCGGTCACCGAGGAACATGTGCTCGGTGCGGCACAGGCCAATGCCCTCCGCACCGAACTCGCGCGCGCGGCGCGCGTCCTCGGGCAAGTCCGCGTTCGTGCGCACCTTGAGCCGCCGCATCGTGTCGGCCCAGCCGAGCACCACCGCGAAGTCGCCCGTGGGTTCGGGCGTGACCACCGCGACCTCACCGACGACCACCTCACCCGTGGTACCCGAAAGCGAGATGACATCGCCTTCTTTCACCACGGTGGCCCCACCATCCGACTCGGCGACGGAAAACTGCTTCGCGCTCACGTCGATCTTCAGTGCGTCGGCGCCACAGATCGCAGGCGTACCCATACCGCGCGCCACCACGGCGGCGTGCGACACGAGACCACCGCGGCTCGTGAGAATGCCTTCGGCCGCAATCATGCCGTGCAGGTCGTCGGGTGACGTCTCCGGGCGTACGAGGATCACGCGCTCGCCGGCCTCACGTGCGGCCTCGGCGTCGTCGGCGGTGAAGTACACCTTGCCCACCGCGGCGCCCGGCGACGCGTTCAAACCCTTCGCGAGCACGGTGTACTGCGCCTTGGGGTCGAACTGCGGGTGCAACAGCTGGTCGAGCTGCGCGGGCGTCACCCGACGCACGCCTTCGCGCTCGTCGATCATGCCCTCTTGCTGCATCTCGACCGCCATGCGCAGCGCGGCCGCGGCGGTGCGCTTGCCGACGCGCGTCTGCAGGATGAACAAGCGACCTTGCTCGATCGTGAACTCGATGTCGCACATGTCGCGGTAGTGCTGTTCGAGCGTGTTCATCACTTCGATGAGCTGCGTGTGGCACTCGGGAAAGTGGTTGCCCATCGCGTCGAGTGGCTCGGTGATGCGGATGCCGGCCACCACGTCTTCGCCCTGCGCGTTCGCGAGGAAGTCGCCGTACGGTTTGCGCTCCCCTGTGCTCGGGTTGCGGGTGAACGCCACGCCCGTGCCCGAGTCTTCGCCCTTGTTACCGAACACCATCGCCTGCACGTTCACAGCAGTGCCGAGGTCGTCGGGGATCTTCTCCATGCGCCGGTAGTCGCGCGCGCGGCGGCCGTTCCAGCTACGGAACACGGCCTCGATCGCGAAGCGCAGCTGCTCGAGCGGATCATCGGGGAACTCGACGCCGGCTTCGTCGCGCACGATGCCCTTGAACGTGGCGACGAGACCGCGCAACTCGTTCGGAGAAAGCTTCGTTTCGTTCTCGACGCCCGAGTGCTCGACCAGGTCGTGCAACGCCTCTTCGAACATCTCGCCCGGAACGTCGAGCACGATCTTGCCGAACATCTGCACGAAACGCCGGTAGCTGTCGTACGCGAAGCGTTCGTTCGACGTCTGCTTCGCGAGGCCTTCCACCGACTCGTCGTTGAGACCGAGGTTGAGGACGGTGTCCATCATGCCCGGCATCGAGAACGGTGCGCCCGAGCGCACGCTCACGAGCAGCGGATCGATGCCGTCACCGAGGCGCTTGCCCATCTTCTGCTCGAGCGCCTCTCGCGCATCCGACACCTGGCCCATGAGGTCGGCCGGCAGCGTGTTGTCGTGCTGCATGTAGTCGTTGCACGCGGCGGTAGTGATGGTGAACCCAGGCGGTACGGGAAGCCCGATGTTCGTCATCTCGGCGAGGTTCGCGCCCTTGCCGCCCAGCAGATACTTCTGGTCCCTGTTGCCCTCGTGGAACGCGTAGACCCATTTGTTGGCCACGATGATGATGCTCCTCAGCCTGCGATGACGACAGTGTGCGCGATGCGGTCGTGCCAGCCTTGTCGCTTGGCGTTGCGCGAGAAACTCGTGACGCCGAAGATGGCGACGATCCACGCGAGCTGCGCGTACTGGCCGAGGAACACGCCGGCCACCACGATGAAGCCGATCACCGCGCCGTAGCGCACGACGCTCGTCCGCCAGCCCGCGGGTGTGACCGCGTCTTCCTTCATCAGTCGGATCTTGCGCAGCGCCTTGCCGAGCGTGCGCCCGGTGAGCGCGCTCGGCACCGCGAACAAGAGGAACGTGATCACACCGGCACCGAACAGCGTGACGCGCCCGACGCCGTCGAGCGTGTGCTGCACTTTCGTCTGTTCCTTCGTGTCGTCGTCGAAGGCTTTCTCCCACGCCTTCTTCTTCTTGTCGTACGCGGCAGACTGCGCCTTCGTCTTGGCGTCGTCGCGCAGCTTGATGTATTTGTCGATGTTCTTCTGGTCGCACTTGTCGAGCGACTTCTGGATCTCGTCGAGGTAGTCGGTGATCACCCGATTGACCTTGACGTTCGTGTAGCAGGGCTTCTCACCGGCCGGCACCTTCACCGGCAGCGTCTTCACGACGACCGGTACCGAACTATCGGTCTTGCCCTCAGCCAGCTTCTGCGCCACGAACTGCACGCCGACGACGAGCAAGAGAATGCACAGGATCGCGTCGGTGGCAACGGCAAACGCGCGATCACGGTTCGATGCGAGCGGCACGCCGTTGACTTCGATCTCCTGCGCGATCGGCTGGCGCACCGGCCGCTCGGGACGCTGACGCCCGCCACGCGTCCGTGCCGTCGCGCGCGGCGAGGTGTTGCCCTTGCCGTTCGACGACGCGCGCGTTGCGCCCACGAGTTCGGGCACGATCACGTCGTCGTCGGCCTTCGCGGTAGCGAGCTCGTCGTCGTAACGCGCACGCTGAGCGGCGTCGGAGAGCACGTTCCACGCACGGTTGAGGCGCGCCGCACTCGAGCGCCCCTGCTCGCTGTCGTCGAGCTCGCTGCGACGCGCGCGATACGCGTCGCGGATGGTGTCGCGGTCCGCGTCGGGCGAGACGCCGATCAGCGAGTAGTAGTCGTCGACGGGCATAGCTCCTACGTTTCGAGTCGATCGCGAAGATGGCCGAGCACCTCGGGGACGGGTACTCGGACCTGTTCCATCGAGTCGCGCTCACGAATCGTGACCGCGTTGTCGTCGAGCGAGTCGAAGTCGATGGTGACGCAGTACGGCGTGCCGATCTCGTCGAAACGGCGGTAACGACGGCCGATCGCGCCGGCAGTGTCGGTGTCGATCTGGAAGTGGGACCGCAGCGAGTTGGCGATCTGCTCCGTCAGCGGCTGCAGGTCGGGCTTCTTCGAAAGCGGCAGCACGGCCACTTTCACCGGCGCCAGGCGGTGGTGTAGACGCAACACCGTGCGCTTTTCGCCCTGCACTTCGTCTTCGTCGTACGCCGCGAGCAAGAACGCGAGCGTGGCGCGGTCGGCGCCCGCAGCGGGCTCGACCACGTAGGGCACGTACTTGGTGCTCGACTCTTGGTCGAAATACACGAGTTCCTCGCCGGAGAATTCGGCGTGCTTGGTGAGGTCGAAATCGGTCCGCTGCGCGATGCCCTCGAGCTCGCCCCAACCCCACGGGTATTCGAACTCGATGTCGCTCGTGCCGATCGAATAGTGGCTGAGCTCGTCGGGGTCGTGCGGGCGGATCATCAACTTCTCGGGCGGGATACCGAGGCCGACGTACCAGTCGTAACGCTGTTGCACCCAGTACTCGAACCACTTCGGGCTCTCGTCGGGCGGCACGAAATATTCCATCTCCATCTGCTCGAACTCGCGCGTGCGAAAGATGAAGTTGCCGGGCGTGATCTCGTTGCGAAAGCTCTTGCCGATCTGCGCGATGCCGAACGGCGGCTTCTTGCGCGCCGTGGTGAGCACGTTCTTGAAGTTGACGAAGATGCCCTGCGCAGTCTCGGGCCGCAGGTAGGCCGCGCTCGCGTCACTCTCGACTGGCCCGACGTTCGTCTTGAACATCAGGTTGAAGTTGCGCGCCTCGGTGAAGCTGTCCTTCGCGCCGCAGTTCGGACAAGTGTTGGGATCCTCGAGGTGGTCGCTGCGGAAGCGTTCCTTGCACTTGCGGCAGTCGACCAGTGGGTCGGCGAACGTGGCGACATGGCCGCTCGCCTCCCACACCTTCGGATGCATGAGGATCGCCGAGTCGATGCCCACGACGTCGTCGCGCAGTTGCACCATCGCGCGCCACCAGGCCTCTTTGACGTTGCGCTTGAGGAGTACCCCGAGCGGCCCGTAGTCCCAGGTGGAACGGAACCCGCCGTAGATCTCGCTCGACGGGTACACCAGCCCACGCCGCTTGCACAGGTTGACGACGCGCTCCATCAGATCCGGGGCGTCGGACGGGCTGGCCATGAGCCCAACAGGCTACTTGCGGCCCTGTCGCCGACTCGGTTCGTTCGATTGCGAGCGGGCGGCGGCAGGTGCCACACTTCCCATCGGACGCGGCCGCGGCAGGGGGAGTTCGCATGCGCGTGCGCCGACGGATTGGTGGAGTCGCAGCGGCACTCGTGGTGACCGCCGCGTCGCTCGCTGCGCTCGTGCCCAGCGGTCGCGCCAGCGGAACAGTCGCGCCCGTCGCCGTCAACGATGTGTTCACCACGCCGAGGAATACGACGCTGCGGCTCGCGCCCGCGCAGAGCGTGCGGCACAACGACTCCGGCCCACTCTGGGGCGTGCAGCTCGTGTCGCGCCCAGCATCGGGAGCGCTGAAGACGTTCAGCCGCTATGGCGCGTTGGTATACGTGCCCGCCCACAACTTCGACGGTGTCGTCACGTTCACGTACAAGAACCTCTCGGGATACCTCGGCAAAGGACCGAGTTCGGCGCCGGCGACCGTCACCATCGCGGTGGGACACGTCGCGACGTCGACGGGTGTCTCATCCGACGACAACCCCGCTACCGTCGGCGACACCATCACGTTCGCCGCGACCGTCTCCTCCGCGTTCGCCACGCCGACCGGCAGCGTGAAGTTCTACGACGGCGCAACCTTGCTCGACACCGAAACGTTGTCGAGCGGCGGCGCCCAATATGTGACGAGCACGCTGACCGTCGGCGACCACACGATCACCGCCGCGTACCAGGGCGACAGCACGCACGGCACCTCGACATCCGACGAGCTCACGCAGTCGATCGTCGCCTCCGGCTACCACGCGTACGGATTCGGCAGCAACGCCTACGGCAGCATCGGCGACGGCGGCCCGGCCGGCTTCCAGCTCGATCGCCGGCAACTCGGCAACGTCACGACGTGGACGTCAGTCGCGTCGGGCCAGTACCACGTGGTCGCGCGCCGCAACGACGGTTCACTCTGGACATGGGGCTACAACGGCAACGGACAACTCGGCGACGGCACAACGACGAATCGCTTGAACGCGACGCGTGTCGGAACCGGCAACGACTGGGCGAGCATCGCGGTTGGCAGCAACCACACCGTTGCGCTGAAGTCCGACGGCACCCTCTGGGCTTGGGGCTCGAACTTCGCGGGGCAGGTCGGCGACAACTCGACGACCGACCGGAACACGCCCACGCAGGTCGGCAGCGACACCGATTGGGCGTTCGTCGCGGCCGGCGACTCGACCACGTTCGCGATCAAGACGAACGGCACGCTCTGGGGCTGGGGATCCAACAGCGCTTTCCAGATCGGCGACAACACGAACACGAACCGCAAGGTTCCGGTGCAGATCGGCACCGATACCAACTGGGGGTCCGTTACGAGCGGGACGAGCCACACGCTCGCGCTGAAGACCGACGGCTCACTGTACGGCTGGGGCAACAACGGCAACGGCGAGCTCGGTGACGGACTCGGCAGCCACCACACACCGACGCACATCGGTACCGATACGGACTGGGCGCAGATCTCGTCCGGCAACAACCACACGATCGCCCGCAAAGCCGACGGCACATTGTGGGCATGGGGCTTCAACTTTGCGGGCCAACTCGGCGACGGCACGACCACGAGAAAGCTGACGCCAGTCCAGATCGGTAGCGCCACCACCTGGACGAGCGTGTCGGCGCACTACCAGTCGACATCGGCGATTCGTAGTGACGGCACGATCTGGGGCTGGGGCTACAACGGAGACGGCGAGCTCGGCGACGGCACCCTGACCGAACAACACACGCCGCAACAGCTCGGCAGCGCGAGTGACTGGTCGACGATTACGGCCGGATACCACCAGATGCTCGCGATCAAGACCAGCGGCGCGCTCTATGGATGGGGAAACAACAACTACGGACAGATGCTCGGCGACTATCGCAGGTATACGCCGAGCTCGATCAGTTCGACGCGTTGGCGCACGATCGACGCGGGTGAAGAACACACGCTGGCCGTCGCGAACGACGGCACGCTGTGGGGATGGGGCGGCAACTTCGCGGGCGAGCTCGGCGACGGAACCTCGGTGCCGCGTTTCGTGCCCACGCAGATCGGAAGTGATGCCGACTGGGTGAGCGTGTACGCGGGCTACTACGACAGCTTCGCGATCAAGTCAGATGGCACGTTGTGGGCTTGGGGCCAGAGCTTCGGCGGACGGCTCGGTGACGGTACGACCAGCGACCAGCTGTCCCCTGAACAGATCGGAACTGCGACGAACTGGGCCACGGTGGCCACCGGCAACAATCACACGTTGGCCGTTCGCACCGACGGCACACTGTGGGCGTGGGGCAACAACTTCTCCGGCGCGCTCGGTCTCGGCGGCGGCGGAACGAAGACGTCGCCACAACAAGTCGGTTCTGCAACGAACTGGTCGTCGGTCAGCGCGGGCAACGACGACAGCTTCGCGCTGCGCACCGACGGCACGCTCTGGGCTTGGGGCAACAACTCGAACGGCGAGATTGGTGACGGCACGTTTGGCGGTTCGCACACAATCCCGGCACAGGTCGGCAGCGCAACGAATTGGGTAACCGTCTCCGCTGGTCAGGACCACGTCGGCGCGTTGCGCGCCGACAATTCCTTGTGGACGTGGGGCGACAACTTTGCCGGACAAGTCGGCGACGCGACCACGACGACACGCAACGCCCCGACGCACATCGGCACCGGGACGTGGTCGCATGTGAGCGCGGGGGGCAGCCACACGGTCGCGATCGACTCGTCGGGCGCGTTGTGGGCGTGGGGCACCAATGGCCAGGGCGAAACCGGTGACGGCACGACCACTGACCGGAACGTCCCGACGCTGATCGGCACCGAAACCGACTGGGTGCTCGTGAGCGCAGGAACAGGGCATTCGATCGCGCTGCGCGCAGGAAGTAACTAGAGCAGCGCCGCGCTCTTCAACCGGCGTTCGAGGAAGTGCTCCATGGCCGTGAGGCCGAGGCGTTCGACGTCGTGCACCGCTGGGCCGGGTTCTTCGGCGAGCGCGGTGTGCAGCCCGCCGCCGAGAATGAGGCCGAGCAGCGCGAACGCGTCCGGTGAGAGGCGGCGGCCGCCGCCGATCGCGCAGCGTTCACAGAGTCCGCCGCCCTCTTCGAGGTCGAATGACACGAGCGGCGGCGGCGCGTCACAGCGCGCGCAGCCGTCGAGTCGCGGCTCGTAACCCTCGAGCGCGAGCAACTTCCAGAAGAACGCGGGCGTGACGATCGGGTTGCGCAATTCGGCGAGCGTGCGCAGCGCGCCGGTGAGCATGCGGTAGATCGCCGGATTCGCTTGACGATCTTCGGTGAGATGGTCGACGGCTTCGAGCATCGGCACCGCGTGCGTGAGCAATCCGTAGCGCTCGCGCAGCTCATGGTTCGACTCGACCGTCTCGCACTGCGTGACCACGTCGAGCTCGCGGCCGGCGTAGAGCTGCACCGCGACGTGCGTGGCGGGCTCGAGGCGCGATCCGAATTTGCTCTGCGTGCGGCGAATGCCCTTCGCCACCGCGCGCACCTTGCCGTGCACTTGCGTGAAGATCGTGACGATCCGGTCGGCTTCGCCGAGCTTGATCGTGCGGAGCACGACACCCTGATCGCGATACAACCCCGGCACAGTTACACGAGTGTAACTATGCCGGGGTTGCAGGAATCGCCCCTGAGGGCGCGGTTATGCGTCGCCGGTGCTCGGGTCGATCACCGCGCTCACCATCGACACGGAGTTGGCCGGGAAGCCGCCGCAGCGGGCGTGCTCCATGATGATGTCGGAGTCGGGTGCGTGGTACACGCAGTAGATCTTGTCGTCGGTGACGTAGCTGGTGAGCCAGTGGATCTCGGGCCCGAGACTGGCGAGCACCTCGTTCGACTTCTGCGAGATCGCCTGGAGCTCTTCGCCACTCAGCTTGCCGGCGCCCGGCAACTCGCGCTCGATCACGAATTTCGGCATATCGGTTTCTCCCCTCGATGGACGGCATGTGGTAACATACCGTTGGTCGGTATGTTACATACCCACGGTACGTACGTCAAGGGGGTTTGCGCGTTATGGCCGTGAAAAGCGCGACGAAGGCCCCGGCAAAGGGGCAGGGGGCCAACAAGCGGGTGGCGCAGGGCTTGGAGACGCGCGCGGCCCTCGTCGAGATCGGCGGGGAGCTGTTCGGCAAGGACGGCTTCGCCGACACGTCGATCGAAGAGATCGTCGCCAAGGCCGGCGTCACGAAGGGCGCCTTCTACCACCACTTTTCGGGCAAGGAGGACCTCTTCCGGGAGGTCTACGAGCAGGTGGAGCGCAAAGCCACCGACATGGTGGCACCGTCGTTCACGATCCGCGATCCGTGGGGCGCGCTCGTCGGCGGCTGCCTCGCCACCATCGACGCCCACACCGAACCGTCGGTGCAGCGCATCTCGCTGCTCGACGGGCGCGCCGTGCTCGGCTGGGAGACCGCGCGCGAGATCCAATCGCGCTACGGGGCGGTCATCCTGCGTGGCGCGCTCCGCAGCGCGATGCACGCCGGCGTGATCGTTCGCGTCCCTCTCGCGCCGCTGGCCCAAATGCTGCACGGGGCGCTCACCGAAGCCTGCCTCGTGATTGCGAGCGCCGCCGACCCCGAGGCCGCGCGCGAGCAAGTGGGCGAAGTGATGATGACGCTCTTGAACGGTCTTCGAGTGCCCGCAGCGACGGAGCCCTAGACCGCGCCGAAGCGGCGTTCTCGTGCTTGGAATTCGCGCACCGCGGCGTAAAGGTCTTCGCGGCGGAAGTCGGGCCACAGCGTGTCGGTGAAGTAGAGCTCGGAGTATGCGATCTCCCAGAGCAAGTAGTTGGAGATGCGGAACTCTCCCGACGTGCGCACGAGCATGTCGGGATCGGGCATGTCGGGTGTGTAGAGGTAGCGGTGGATCGTCTTCTCGTCGATCTTGTCGGGTTTCAACGCACCGGCGGCCACGTCGCCCGCGAGTTTGCGCACCGCGTCGACGAGCTCGGCGCGACCGCCGTAGTTGAACGCGAACGTGAGTGTCATGCGCCGGTTGTGGCGTGTCAGCGCCTCGGTTTCCTCGATGCGTCGCCGCACGCGTCCCGGTACGCGACCGCCGCGCCGGCCGATGAAGCGCACGCGCACACCCTTGCCGTGCAACTCGTCGCGCCGGCGCAACAGGATCTGCTCGTTGAAGTTCATGAGGAAGCGCACTTCGTCGAGCGGTCGGCGCCAGTTCTCGGTGGAGAACGCGTACACCGTCATCCATTCGAGGCCGAGTGCGAGACCACCCTCGACGGTGTCGAACAGGGCCTCCTCCCCCGCCGCGTGGCCCTCGGTGCGCTTCAAACCGCGTCGCTGCGCCCACCGACCGTTGCCGTCCATCACGATGGCGACGTGCCGCGGCATATGACGCGGATCGATCCCCGGTAACGGCACGGTTCGACGGTACCGGTTTCGGTCGGCGGACCTCGGACAACTCGTTCGGGCGCGGCGAGCGGGCGCTCGTGGAGTACAACACGGGGCATGAGCGAGCTCGCCGCGGAGCGCAGCGGAGCAAATGGACACTGGACAGTCATCGTCAACCCTGCCGCCGGGCGTTCGCGCCGTCGCACGCAAGTGCCGGACGTGCTCGCCGCGATCGACGCGATGGCGCACGCCAATCGCGTGCCGATCGAGGCATACGTGTCGACGTCGGCCGACGACGCGATCGCGCACGCGGCGAAAGCCGCGGCGAACGGTCGCGACCTCGTTGCCGCGGGCGGTGACGGCACCGTCGGTGCGATCGCCGGCGTCGCGGCCGATCACGGCGCGCGGCTCGCGATCGTGCCGTGCGGATCGGGCAACGACTTCGCCACGTATCTCGGTTACGACGTCGACACGCCCACCGATGCCCTCGCGGTGCTCGGCGACGGCGGCGTCGATCGCACGATCGATCTCGGGCGGGTCAACGACCGCTGGTACTGCACGATCACCGCGACGGGCTTCGATTCCGAGGCGAACCGCTGGGCGAACGGCGTCACCCGGCTGTCGGGCACGCCGCTGTACGTCGCGGCGG
>JADMIO011441863.1_pt1 | contig 11882 bp, 9 predicted proteins | sample 8958161 | NCBI WGS metagenome assembly JADMIO01 (sample SAMN16585339, study PRJNA669376) | soil metagenome | isolation source: Crop rotation soil | place: USA: Cullars Rotation, Alabama | collected 2011
TCCAATTGCAGGATTAACAAATGACAATCAAAACAATTTGGTTTGCATTGCTGCTTTTATCCTCTTATTCAATTATTCACCAAACTGACGCTGCGGGATGGGGAGCGATTGATCTCTGTTCTTTGCACTGAAACAGTCCCATTTGCTACTCTCAAAATTTTTGAACGCATTTAACACAAGTTGATTTGCCCTTGGAATACCCACTGGGTAGATTTCTGATATGAATTCACGACGAAGTGCATCCATCATGCTTTGGATAATGGATCATACAATCAGTGCCAGCTTAAATCAATTGTCTTTGCTGCAACTTTTGCTCAATACACATGCATTGCATTCCGAATGAAGCATGGTTATTGCTTCTGTGTCTGGCAGGAGGTGAATTTTATCTTTCCAAAGTTTTAGGTGCAGGATGACTCAATTTTCCCATCTCTTGTCAATCCCTTCAAATCTTAAACAGGCTGGCTTGGTCTGTACTTTGTGTGTTTGCATTTCTGGAAATACAAAGCATTAACTGTCAAACAACAAAATAACTGATCTGCGTGCACAATTCAACTGTTATCTGTTTGCAAATTTCAGTTCTGCAAATACTCGTGCTGATGAAATTCTGATTCTGTGTCTTCATTCTCTCTTTCTTGATTGGTCAGAAATAACCCAATCGTTCATCCCTCCTTCCGCAGCAGCCAGTTGTAATTGGTAAACACATATGCAATGATTTTTATAAGTTTGAAGCATGCTTTGTTTTTTGATGAATAAGTCAATAAATCTCTGCAAATTTAAATCAAAATGGAAGGCAGTGTTTGTAGCTGTTTTCAATCTCTAATCCCAAAAATGAACGAATTTCATGAAAGAACACAATTCTGCTGACTTTTGACTACGCTGCACACTGTCAATGGTTTGACGTGAATCATGAAAATGAGAGGTTTTCTGATTGTTTTACAATCAAAAACGATATCCCACACCAATAACACCCAATATATTCCCCATTGGAATCTGGAATTCCTCCCAATAATACCTGCCTGGACACAATGACATTTTTATTGAACATGGTGCATTGCTCACAACACGGTCATTCAATTTGAGCACCAACTTCTGCACAAATCAATTCGAAAGTGCTCTAAATATGTTGCAAAATGTCACAAAAGACAGCAGGCATCATTCACAATTAAGAAAGTGTATCTGTGTTCGTGCACACACTGTGCAGATGTTTGACACAAATAAACTGCTCCAAGGATGCACGATTCTTTATGAAACTGAAAAGTGAACCAAATGGCAATCCTCTGCTGTTTCAAATTCAAGAAACGAGTCAGTTCTGATGAATTAAGCTTCATTAATGACTGCTGCACAGCTGAAAGATGCAACAGGCTTGTGTGGTCAACTGATTTTGAAAACATCAAAGTGAAATGGGAACAGAAGCTGACATCCCTTCATGCAATTTATGAAGTGCATTTGCAAAACATAAAAATAAAATTAGTGTTTATTCTCCACCCGTGATTCAAAAATCGTCATAGACTCTCCCTTCTCAAACTTGTTTCTGCCCACCAAATTCAATACCTTTTGCACTCAATTCATTTGCCAGCATTGATTGCTCATCTTTGAAACCGTTCCTGCAACCTCTGTGCAATGCCTTAAACACTCGACAGATATTAATGAGTTAATGCAAGGGGTGAATCACAATTGTTGAATGAAAGTTGGCTCCACGAGCACTTAACCGGAATTAAGACCTTTGTGCTCGAAGTGCAAAATCACCATTAATAAGCCACTCATTCTCTCGGTTGCCATATTGGGCACGATCTGTGGCATGCAGTGACTGGGAATATGCATGTGTGGAGGAGGTGGTGTGTATCGATTTCCCACAATATTGGGCGGATGCCGTATTTGAAGGCGAAAATGCATTATGAAACAAAAATAACAGAGTTTTCACCAAACTAATTGAGACGCTCAAGCAAACATGTCAGTGATTCTATCGGTACAGTGGGATGACGTTGTAGGAGGTGTCAGGCACTGGGAAAGGCAGCTCGCATTCTTGCTTTTTGCCTAATGTCTTATGGTTTATTGTCGCGAAAAGTGTGACCCATTTTGTATACCTTCAGCGAAAATGCTAACCTTCGCAACGATTTTTTTTGGCAGCTCAAAGTTCAACACCCACTCTGTAATGTGTTTTTGCCCACCTCACTTCGACACTAGATGAGATGCTTGCTGCCAAATCTTGTCTCTGCTTCATGAAAACCAGTGAACGAATTTGCACATTTCTGCGAATGCTCATGAGTTCAATTGTAGCTGCTTATTGGTATTCGACCCGTGAACAAACACTGACATGCTGTAATGTGTGCACATCTTGTTTTGTTTTCGTGCAATCTCATGCAGGCAGTCACCATTAGACTTGCCTGACAGCAGCCACCATTCAATCAAAAAAGTTGCAAAACGGACATTCAACAAAGTTCTGCTTCAAGACAAAAATAGTAACGTCAATTTTTATTTGAAACCTCATTTGCAATGGCAGGTTGTGTAATGCTGCCAATTCCAGAAACAATACCTTCACTCTATCGTGAAACTTTGTGACTCTCTGCCCTGCGCTTTTTGCAAATATCTGGCATCACATTCACTTTTGCCTGACAAAATGATTTGCATCCCGTCAGCAGGACAAAAAATGAAATGGTTCGGATCGCCAATGAGCGACTTCAACAAATGTCAATAGACTCTCAACAATTGCACAATTCTTCACTCATATTTATCACAGATTGAATTTTTTGTTTTGTATGTGCCTCAACGTCAGATGGCTTTTTGGGTTCCAAAACAGTCTTCCTCATCGTACTACACTCCAAAATGTCGCCGTGCTGTTGTTGCCCATTGTCCTAACAAGAAACGACACATCATGAGTGATTGTGTGCTTTGAATGAATCGACCTGTCTATCTGATCAATCAAAATAAATGACTCGACTTCTTGCAAATGAGCATTTTTGTTTATTTTCGCTTTAGATCAGGGCAGTTGCCTATGAATTTACAACTTGAAATTTTAAGGAAGTTGGAAAGCCTGTGGAAACAATATTTCTGGAGCAATCAAAACCATTTAAGCGAATGAGAATGGATAATGGAGTGCGTGAACTGAGTATTAAACAACATTGTTCTCACAATCAAATGATCAATTTTTCATTTGTTCAACATTGCACACATTTGTTTATTTTGTGCTGGGCTTCTTCTTTGTGTTGCATCCTTACTTTGATCAGCTATTTCTCTTTGCAGCTGAAAATCCTAAGGTGCAATTGAGTATCTGTGTCAGTGAAATTCAACCTGCAAGATATTGAAAATCACTGGTGATTATTGTGGTGGTGGTTGAACTTTTCTTTCAGCAGCCCCGAATTGAAAAATTACCCAAATTTGCCTGAAACACATTCTTCCCCAACAAAAATCTCCATTGATGAATTGTGAGACTATTTTTTCATTGCTCCTTTATTGTTGTCTTTTTTACTCTTTTTGTTTCTTCCTTTGCATTCAAGCAAAGTAAAATATGATATGAAAACCCAATTTTTAATTTTTTTATTATGTGTGTGCCACCCATTGCTTGCAAACTCTGCTGTTGCTTGAACTGACAATGATGTCATATAATGTCGGGTGCAAATCTGCCTTATTTTTCTTTTGTCTTTCCCCTTTTTTTGAACGTTTTCACGTGTGCCCATTAAGTTGTTCAGATTCTGGCACAAAAGACACCACCTGGCTACGTCATATTGGGAGTAATATGGTTTTGACTAAGATTGTTATTTCGTGTTGACTCAATATGGAATGATTTCCAATACAGTAGGTTGCTTAATTCGCCAATTAAAACTGAATCTGACTGGTTAAAATGTGTTTGCTGTTGTTGTGATTTTGACAATTTATCCCACACTTTTGCACAATCTTCCTGCATCCCATTTTACCATCCTGTGAGTGAAATGTAGGGAGTCAATTATTTTGTGTGTTTGTTGTTGTAGCAGCAGCAAGTCATTTCAGTCGCACTGCGTTGTGTTTGAATTGTTTATCATGCATATCAATTCCACACACCTGTGTTCCAGATGTTTCTTAAGGTGCGTGGCAATATTCCTGATATACCTCCATTGTTTCATGATTTTCCCATCTTTTTTCTGATCGTGCAGTCACAGCATCATTTCATGCAAACAGCAAAATTCTAAACTTCTTCTCGTACTGGAGGGATCCAAAATTTGGTCTCCACACTTGAAAATTTTTTGTTGTTTCCATATTGATTCGCATCAAAAATGATGAAATGAGACAACCACAACTGGATGTTATTTCTCAATGTTCTAATTTTATTTTCTGCTTTCTTTAATGTAATGGCTTGGTTCTCCAACGCTGTTTGCATAGTAAAAAGCTTTGTGCTACAGGCTGATATTGCTCCAAACTGGAAACCAGGACTTTCACAAAAAGGAGAATAACTGACCTTTTAAGCAGAAATGCGGAGAATGGAAACTCAAGCTTTGTTTGAAGATCTTTTCAAAAAATGAAGGAAACAGAAGGTATTGTGAACAAAAAACACTCTCTTGCACATTAGAGTAAAACCAGATGTCAAGATCAGTTTATTTTGGTTCCTGAGATGCAAGACACTTCTCATCACTTCAAACCCTCACAATCACGCTTCATAACAAGCTCACCATCCTAATATCTGCTGATGTTGTTGCCTTTCGATTGAAAAGTTCTTGAATTCGGTCAATCATCTGTGCAACGACACCACAGATTTATGAATAAAACACGCTTAAGCGATTTAAGTGAAGCAAACCAAACAAAAAAAACCAATTTTCAGCATTTTTTTTTTGACTTTCTAAGAATCTGTCTCTTTAGTGCGGAAAGCAAGGACAGGAAATGTGTGAAGAACAACACTTCTGGGGATGTCCAAAATGATGTGTGAACAAGATCGGCAATTGTGAAAGTCATGGTATGGGATGCAATTATACTCTTTGGATTTGCCTCACGTTGTGCTATCACTCGCAAATTGAATTTTCTTCTGATAAAAATGATTGGAAATTACAAATTCCAACAATTCGTTAAAAAATGTGTTGAAAAGATATATCTCTGCAGGGATAATGCAGTGTGAATTGTGGAAAAATGCTGGAAAAGTGCTGGAAGCAGCAGAGAGGTCAGCATTTCGAGTTGCTTCCCTCCTCACCACACCTCAGCCCCATTGAAAATGTTTATTGCACTTTGAATAGGACGATTGCTGCAAATGAGCCAAAGACAATGGTCCGACTCATGTAGATGAACCAACAGCCTTGAAAGCGGTTAAAATGAAGGATATTTGTGCATTGTTTGGGATTATGCCTCCTCGTCTTGTGGAAATCTTTTCCACAAAGAGTTATTCGAATCATGACTTTCCACAGACATCAATTTTTGATTTCATTTTTCTTTTTTTCTCATTGAAAAAACGGTTGTTTCGTTCTTTGTTTTTTGAATAGTTGCAACATGAAGATTTGAATCTCCGCAACAAGACTTCAGAATGGTTGCCAAGACCCTGATTTTTTTTCAAAAATGAAACAGGTGATGACCTGCTGTGGTGGATAATTTAAATAAAACGTTCACAGCACAGTTGAATTTCCCCCAACCCTCTCCCCACTCCCTGCAATCAATCTGCCCTTTCAAATGGTTTCATTGATGGTGAAAACACACATCAAGGGCAATCAGCGGCAACATTATGTCTCATTGTTCTGTGCTTCATTTAAAATGAGCGATTTTCAAAATTTCAAGTTCACAATCTCTTTTCTCAATTTTACGTAAGATGACGATAAGATCCAACAAAAAAAGCCTTATTTTACTCTCTTGTCGCAATTAGTTTTATTGTTTTCATTTCTGAGTTGTATTTTCGAGAATTATGCAGATTATTCTGTTCTCTTTCATGCTTTGCTCTGTGGTTGGCTGTTATTCGATTTGTGCGCACTCCTGCTCCCGCTGCTGCCCACCAATCCCACTGTGGTGCCCATTGGCGCCTGCGTAATGGCAGCTTGCAAAAAGAGGTGCACACCAAGAGCACTGAAACAGTTTCATATAACAATCTTGATAATTGTTTGAAAACAATTATTGCTTCTCCTTGCCGACATTTCCGCTTTTCTCTTTCTGTCTTCCGTCACCAATAAGTGCTCAACTAGCATCTATCGAAATTAGCTTCGCTCGATCACAGTCTGGTGGCGATTCTGGTCAAAAGTCTTTCGCTTTTATTGATTATTACAGTAAAGAGTCAAAAATCTTGAAATCAACTGTCCCTGATAAACACATACTCATACTCCTCTTTTGCGTCGTGCTGAAGGTTGCTGCTGCGATTTTGTTTATTGACTCTTTTCTGGCTTTCGTTTCTGTTGCCTTCTTCTTCAACATCTCTCATCCTTGATTGTTTTGCAATGCGTGGTGAAAAAAAATTTACAAGACCAAACGACTTTCAATTTCAGTAAACAGGTGTTATAGCACGCAATCTATGGGGTCAGGTGCTGTTCCACTTCGCCTGCTATTGCCCCAGCAAACTCCAATGGCAGTTATTCTGCATCGTCTAAATTTTTGAAACAAAATCCATTTGCCGACCAGAATTGAAATGTCTGGCTCCACTAGTTGGCATAAACCTGATAGAGGAGTGCATCCCTTGAACGATTCGCCAATCAAAAGTGGCGTTGTTTGGGTGACAGCATCATTCTCATGTGGATTAATCGCAATCAATTCTGTCTCCCTCCGCTTGTGCGTTTGTGCTAATGTTGTTGTTTTTTTTAATAATTCGACCATCCGATGGTTTTCAATCATGTGGGGAGATTTCTCGCTGTGCAGGTTGCTTAGCGAAGGTTGCTGAGCCAAGTGTTCTGCAGAACAGAAATATGTTAACAAAACTTATGCAACGAAATCCAAACAACAAATGCGTCGCGCGAGAGAATGGTTACAAGCGCTGCCCAATTGCTGACCTATCACTTTGTTGCAGTTTTATGCCTTCGATATGCATAAATATTTTCTAAATTTGTTGACGAAAATAGAATGAAACAGTGGAGAACGCAATACACAATAGTTCGACACAGAATGCGTAATCCAAGTCATAGAGGGAAATGTAATATAATACATTTTTGCAACAACAGAATGAGTGCTAATGTTAACTAAGATTCATGACGAATCGCAAACATTTATTGTGCCAAGTGCCAAAACTGCACATGTGCTGGGAACGTAGGTTTTCCTCTTCACATCTCCCCACGCACACATCTGTGATTCCTTTTGCTCAAAGATTGCCGCAATTTTGAAAAATTTTCCATCCAAACACGTGAGGTCACGTCACCCATTTTCTCGACAAGCGAGTTGATTCTCGAGAACAATCAATATTCGGCGAATTTGAGATGGGAGTGCTGCTTAACAATGTCGCTCAACAACGTGCCATGTTGAATCATCCATATTAGCTCAAATGGCAGCCAGAAGTTCAAAGCTGAAGCTCAAACAATCTGCCAAAACTCTGCTGGAATAATTTTCCTTGGATTCCGTCATCTAAATTTTCAAACAACAAAGGACTCACAATCAGTTTTGCAATGAAACTCATTTGATTCACCAATAATTTGAAACCCCACTTTCGCTTATCAAACACTCTCAAATAACATTAACACTCCATGGGCTACTCAACAAATTCTTTCCCAATTTGTTTGTGAATTGCTTTTGTTTTATCAGTTAAAACCTAAATCACAGGATAAAGTCCAATTTATCTGGTGATCCAAAAATAATGGCGGAGTTTCCTGTTTTTGATATAAAATGAGTACGCCAATATCTTTTTCCTCTGGTTTATTTCATTGAAAGAAACCCACGATTATTGCGGAGATTTTAAAAAAAAACGAAGGAAAACGGACCAGAATTGCTCACTGTATGAACTCACCATCATTGTCCAGCAAATCCAACACTCTTTTCCGACATTACAGGCATCTTTGTTACAATGTCTGAAGTCTTAATCTGTTGCAAGCCCTCTTTATTTCTTTAATTAAATATTCTTTGTTATTAACAAGCTGCCACCTCATGCCGTCTTCCAATTAAGCCCATCCACAGAAACCCAATGGATTCAGATCTGGCGATTGGGAGGCCAGTGGGATTTGGGGATGAAATTGGGCATGTGTTTTATGCACCAGTCCTGGGTGTGGTGGTCAGATTGTGGAGTGGCCCCATCCTAGACGAATGCCCATTTGCAGCCATACAATGATGTTCCACACATGAAGCTGGTACACTTTGCTCAGGCTTAGTTTGCCTAGGCACCCTAAAGTAACCAAAAGTAGTTCGTGTTGTAAAATAAGGTAGATTAGCTGAACTACGACATTAACTGGTGGTTCTATAGCCGAGAACCACAAGAGAATGTCGTAGTTCAGCTCAACTACAATATTGTTGGACATTCACTACTTTTGGTCAATTTAGGTTGCCTGGGCAAACTCAGCCAAGGCAACCTAAACCATTTTCACCTGTGAGCTTCAGGCAAAGCCTTCGAGATATACACCTGTTGCTCAACAAATTTGGATTTAAAAAAACTTGGTTTTGTATGCAACTGACATAAACTGCCAGCTACACCATCACCTTGACTGAGAGCTTCTGTCTTTGAAAAACACCATCCATTTTAATTGCTTCACTGCATGAGCAGGCCCATAGTCGATGGTTTTGTTGGTTTAAAACTCCATCAACATCAAAGTATTTTCAGTCACAAAACACTGCTTTTTGTGCAGCTTGTTTTGTTAAATTTTTTTTTCCCGCGTGGCGAATTTTTGGCGCTTCTGTTTTTGTGTGTGAGACAATTATGGCTCTTTTCGAAACTGATATGCAATTAATCCTAGATCTCTTTTTAAGCATCTGTGTACACTTCGCTGACTTAAAGCCAAATGTTTTTCTATCTTTCTGGTTGTTTGTCCCTCCTCTGCTGATATAATATTTTTTATTTTTTTGATTGCCTGTTGGTTTAGGGGACTCCTTGGTCTCCGAGGTGGGGTGGTCAGCTTCAGGGAGGGCTGGAGTCTGAGTGTGTGGAGCCATCTCTTCGCAGTCCTCTTGGAGACCTTGCGCACGAGGTCAGCATGGATCTTTGCTGCACTGTCTCTTCTGGCTGCCTTGGCCTCGACCAGGCACTGCATGTCTGCTGACTTCATGACAAAAAAATACCACAAAATCTGTGAAAGGGATAAAAAAAAGGTGATGCACATCCGATAAATTGAGGGGACATACAGCATGCCACTGCCGTTTAGGTTGGTTTTGTTTTTTTTAAAATGTCTGCCCTGGAAATGCGCAAAATCTGAAAAGAAAACGAAGTCAAACGGAGTTGTCATGTTAAGGTTTTTCACGCAGGACGAGCTCCGCCATTGTTTTTGGATCACCGATATAAATGAAATATTCATGATTTCACTTCAATAAACACAGAACCAAGGTTTGTGTAACTGATTTCATTACTGTGTGTCATTGATCAGCAAAATTTTGAAGTATTTCTGAATGCTTTTGTTCAGGAAACATCAACAAAATCTGTTTGTTGATATTTAAAACCTTAATAATTTTGTTTGTGTTCACATTACTCCTTTTCTCATTACACAGCAACTCACATGTTACGGTGTTATTACTGGTGTGAACAGCGCAGCACTTATTATTCCACTAATAGACTTCTGAAAAATTATTTCTTTTGTTTTGTTCAACCTATTACTTTCTGGCTTTCTGAATACATTCCCAAGGGATCATTTCGCGCATGGCGAAGCTCTGTGGATTCAAAGCCATTCCTGTTTGTTGCATTGTTTGTAGGCAATTCCAAAATATGTTAACAATGATTTGACTTCAAATAAAATAATCTCATTAAAATTGATCAATTTTCAAATCCCCACAGACAGCAGCGCTTCAAATTTTAAACGAAGTTTTCAAATTTTATTTTCAGTCACACGGTCAGGATTCAAATGGTGTATCAACTCAAATAGCCAAGCATTTACATGTGCATTCCTGCATTGCACGTCAAATCTTCCTTTTTCCCAATTTTACTTCTTTAATTTCTAGAGATGACAAAATTCATTGCTGTCTTCCAAGTACAATCATCACTGCCACGAATGTGAGAAGGAAGAATGGAAATTGTGAGTGTAAAAAATTTTTTATCATTTCAAAGCTCCATCTTGATTCCATTAGATTTTGTCCATGGAGATCGGTTGGCATGATGTTTGTTCTAACTTTTTTGAAATTTGTTGTCATAAGTGAATACTTTGCAAATCCAAAACATTTTTTCACGTTGCCAACACGACCTATTGAATGATTTTCATCAGCTCGATGCGATGATTGGGTTTTCTCAAATGTTATCCACCAGTTTTTAAATTCAACCTATCACAACAACACTCACTACCATTCACTACAATTCCTTGCTCACTCTGCTGCCCTCTGTCTAGCACCCACCTCACATCCTTTATTCAACAGATTGTCCTGTTGCTATGAACGAGCCTACTTTTGTTGTTTATTCTTAATGTTCATTCCAGTGCATTTAATGTGATTTCACACACACATTTCTGCTTGCTCTAAACGAATTCACAACCGAAACTAACTTTCACAAATATTTCTTTTCAAATTGAATGGTATTTCACTTTTCATATTCATTCTTGACAACACCTAAATTCGTCCTCAATTTTCACATGCAATCCATTTTTGTCAAGACGATGAAACGGATTCGCAGTTGTTCATGCGTAACACCAATGAAAGGCAATTCAGAAATAATACTCTTTTCTGATGCCTCTCTTTCAATATTCAGTGTGTGAACGCAATCTTCGACTCTGTAAATCCACATAACATTGCTTTGGTTACATTTGTGATCAGCATCAGAATGCTCAAACAGTTGTTGTGGCTCAACGATCACGAACGGTTGATTTGCAAAATTCGATTTCGAGTTGTAAAGAATTTGTCTTTTTGTATCCCATCTTTAAACTTGGCAGAATTGTACTTCCCATCCAATCCAGCAAACCTTTGCTTCCACCTACCCTCATTGAGTTTGACATTTTCTTCAACTGCGCTGCAAATTGCACAAGTTCCAGCAACTTCTATTTCCATCTCGTCCAACACAGAATTGCTGTATTGAACATAAATGAAAATTGAAACAGTCCCGAAACAAAATTCATGAATGGGTTTGTTGGTTTTATGTTGTGACTTGTAATGTGTTCAGCTTTGGCAAGATAAAAAATGCATTTTTGTATTCAAATATATTTTGAAGACGAAATTTGTTTGTCTTTCGACGTTAAGGCAATAATTGCCGTTGGTGCAATTAACTTGTTGTTTGGGTGACTTGAAATACAGTCAAAATGCAAAATGGATTCTTCAATATCCCCAAATTCCAAACAACACAAACATGCTCCCAATTTTGTATGCGGTTTCGGTTTGCAACAGTGTGTAAAGTGTCCTTTGTGAAAGCAACTCCAAATTCATTTGGTGAGGTATAACTTCCAGCAGTCTGCTGCCGAAACAACAAAACACCAGTGACAACAAGCTTGCCAACCCTTTTGCCACTCGTATCTGACTGACTGTTGGAGACAAGATTGCTATTTCTTTGAGTTGCACAGGAAAAATGAAAACGCAATTAATGAGAGACGCTGCCATATCACTCCCCACTTTCGAATTGAACAAACAAAGAAGGCTGTCGGATTTCATCCGCTGTAATCCTTCACCCGATTTGTTATGCTGCACCCCATGATTTGCTTTGAAAGTGTCCCACCTGTATTGACCATGAATTGCAGCATACTCTGCGCTCAAAAAAATTTCAGTACTTCACAAACGCTGTCAACAAACTGCTTTTGTTTGTGTTGCCCTTGGCCCAGATAAACTGCTGAAAAGCTTGGAACACAATGAAACCTGCTGCCATGAAGTTGAGAAATTTCAATTTTTGTGATTTGCAACATTCATGGATGGGTGTT
>JADMIO011827300.1_pt1 | contig 11882 bp, 12 predicted proteins | sample 8958161 | NCBI WGS metagenome assembly JADMIO01 (sample SAMN16585339, study PRJNA669376) | soil metagenome | isolation source: Crop rotation soil | place: USA: Cullars Rotation, Alabama | collected 2011
CTTTCCCCGAGGGCCAGGGAGGCGGATGACAGGCCCCGCGGGATGACAACCGGCTTCTTTCGTGTTACATCCGCCGCCTCAGATGTCCGAGCCACAGTTCATCCGCAATTTCTCGATCATCGCCCACATCGACCACGGCAAGACGACGCTGTCCGATCGTCTGCTCCAGCGTACGGGTGCGGTCGAGCAGCGCGAAGTCCACGAGCAGATGCTCGACGACATGGACCTCGAGCGCGAGCGCGGCATCACCATCAAGGCGCGCGCCGTCACCGTGCAATACCGGGCCAAGGACGGGCAGGACTACTCCTTCAACCTCATCGACACGCCGGGCCACGTCGACTTCACCTACGAAGTCTCCCGGTCCCTGGCGGCGTGTGAAGGGGCCATCCTGGTGGTCGACGCGACGCAAGGCGTCGAGGCGCAGACGCTGGCCAACTCCTACCTCGCCATCAACCACAACCTGGCCATCCTGCCCGTCATCAACAAAGTCGACCTTCCCAGCGCCGAGCCGGAGCGGGTGCGCGAGCAGATCGAGAACGTGATCGGCCTCGACGCGCACGACGCCGTGCTCGCCTCGGCGAAGGCCGGCATCGGCATCGACGAGATCCTGGAGAAGCTCGTCTCCCACATCCCGCCGCCCACCGGCGACGCGAACGGGCCGCTGCGCGCGCTCCTCTTCGACTCCTGGTATGACCCCTACCGCGGCGTGATGTGTCTCATCCGCGTGGTGGACGGAGAGCTGAAGAAGGGCGACAAGGTGAAGTTCCTCTCCACCGGCCGGGAGTACGAGGTCACGGAGATGGGCGTCTTCACCCCCAAGCCGACCGCGCTGGGGCGCGTCGGCGTGGGCGAGGTGGCCTACTTTGCGGCGAACATCAAGGACATCGTCCAGGCCAAGATCGGCGACACGGTCACGCTGTCCCGGCAGACGCCGGAGCCGCTGCCCGGCTTCGAAGAAGTCAAGCCGATGGTCTTCGCCGGGATCTTCCCCATCAACACGGACGACTACGAGAACCTGCGCGATGCGGTGGCGAAGCTCAAGCTCAACGACGCCTCGTTCAGCTACGAGCCCGAGGCTTCCGTGGCGCTCGGATTCGGCTACCGCTGCGGCTTCCTCGGATTGCTGCACATGGAGATCATCCAGGAGCGGCTGGAGCGGGAGTTCAACCTCGAGCTCATCACCTCCGCGCCCGGCGTGCGCTACCGCGTGACGACGACGGATGGCGAGACGGTGGAGATCGAGAACCCGCAGAAGATGCCGGACCCCTCCTACATCTCCAAGATCGAAGAGCCGTTCATCGAGGCGACGATCCTGACCACCGACGAATTCGTCGGGCCGATCATTGCGCTGGCCATCGATCGCCGCGGCGTGCAGAAGAAGCTGGAGTACGTCGCTGCGAACCGGGTGATGCTCGTCTACGACATGCCGCTGAACGAAGTCATCCTCGACTTCTTCGACAAGCTGAAGTCGATCTCCCGCGGCTACGCCTCGCTGGACTACCAGTTCATCGGCTACCGGGAGAGCGACCTGGTGAAGATGGACATCCTGGTCAACGGCGAGGCGCTCGACGCGCTCAGCCTCATCGTGCACAAGGAGAAGGCCTACGGCCGCGGCAAGCTGCTGGTGGAGAAGATGAAGGAGTTCATCCCCCGCCAGATGTTCGAGGTCGCGCTGCAGGCGGCCATCGGCAACCGCGTGGTGGCGCGCGAGACCGTGAAGGCGCTGCGCAAGAACGTGCTGGCCAAGTGCTACGGCGGCGACATCAGCCGCAAGCGCAAGCTCCTGGAGAAGCAGAAAGAGGGGAAGAAGCGGATGAAGCGCGTCGGCAAGATCGAGATCCCGCAGGAAGCGTTTCTGGCGGTGTTGAAGATCGATTAGTTGCTCACGCCGGCCGCGCTGCTCCGCAGCGGCACGCATCCAGCCGCATCGGCACGCGGCGCTTGCAGGTGGCGCACTCCCACATGATCGGCGTGGAGGAGATGGGGCGGGGCGCAACCGCCGGCTTCTTCTTGCCGATGCCCATGCCGATGATGGCCAGGAGTCCCGCTGCCAGGCCGCCCAGGACGACGATGAAGAGAAGGCGCTTGAAGTCGAAGAGGCGCGCCTGGTAGGCGCCGTTGGTGGCCATGGCGGACGACTCGAAGATGGGGCGATAGCGCTGCAGCTGGTCGGGCGGGCAGCCGTAGGTGAGCACCGCCACGTGCGTCTTGCCGGGGATCATGTACTGCACCAGCTGCAGGTTCCCGCGCGGCGTTTCCATGATGGAGGTGATGACGCCGATGTCGACGCCGCCCAGCTGCTGGAGCCTCTTGTCCATCACGTTCATGGTGACGCCGGAGTGGGCCACGCCTTCCGTCATCTCCGCCGCCGTCTGGACGAGCGTCGCATTGTTGATGCGCCCCGTGCCGCGCTGCTCGAGCACATTGAAGGAGACCGGTGCGCCCTGCGCCGTCACCATGCGCGGGTCGACCGCGTAGTGGACGTACTTGCCGCTGCGCGCTTCCTGAACCACGAACGGCGGAATGCCTTCCGTCGCTGTCGTGCGGTCGGCCAGGTCGATCCAGCCGTCCGGAATGCGGTAGGTGAAACCGTTCGCGGCGTGCGCCGCCGGCACGAAGAGCAGGCAGAAAACGAAGACGACCAATCCCTTCCGCATGCTCCAAGGATAGCGCGGCTGAAGCCGCCTTGCGCCGAGCGCAAATAAATCCTGGCAAGTTTCTCGCTTTTGGACGGAATCGGCTCATCGCAGCCGTCGAATATTTGAGAAAGAGTCGAATCGAGAAGAGGTGATCCCTCCTCGACCTGTGCGCACAAGCCGAAAAACGGATCACTCCTCCCGCATTGGAGGATGCCGTGAAAAGCCCCCGGTTGTTCCTGTTCCTTGTCGTAACCATCGTCGTTCTGTACGCCGCAGGCGCCCGCGCCGACGGCGTTGACATGACCGATCCGCGCCGCGCCCTGGGCCGCGAAGACGACGTCCGCGTCGATGCGCAGCTCCTCCAGGACACGCTCTCGTCCAGCGCGCCTCTCAGCATCCGCTACCAGATCGAGAACTTCAGCGATGCGCCGGTCGCCGTGGCCGACAAAGTGTCCGATCTCACCTACGACAGCGAGACCGCGACGATCACCTTCTCCATCGGTGCGGAAGTGCCGAAGAACGGCGCGATGCCGCATCTCGTGCTGGTCGCGCCGGGGGAGAAGAAGGTGCTGAACAGCGGCGGCATCGTGCAGGTGGCGGTGCCGAACGTCCGCTCCCCCTTCGTCGTGGTGCCGCGCTTCGTGCAGATCAAAGTCAACGTCCTGCGCGATCTCGCCCCCTTCGGCGAGCTGATCGCCAGGCAGGCGGCGGCGGTGAAGACGCCGCAGACGCTGAGCGACGCGCAGTTCGACCACTGGGTGGAGGCGAACGACGCGATCTTCCTCAACGCGATTCCGGTGCGCTGGCAGGCCGGCTCGCGGAACATCTCGGCGGCCGAGAGGGGGCCGGTGGGGTCGTTCTAAGGCGAGCAACTCCTCACCAGTGGCAATTTTGCAAGCGAGCGGTGGCGTTTCTCCCGACCGAGGAGGACGCCCCATTGAAACGCACCCGTTGGGTAGTGTCCGTTACCGCTCTCGTTCTCGCCGTTTCGTGCACCACGTCCGCGCCGGTGAACATGCAGGAGCCGCGGCGGGTGGTGGGGACGGAGAACGACGTTCGACTCGACGCCGAGGTCATCGGGGACCAGCTCCAGACCTCCACTGTCATCAACATCAAGTACGACGTCACGAACCGCCGCGATGCCCCCATCGCCTTCGCCGACATCAACCCGGAGGCGACGTACGACCCGGAGACGCAAACCGTGACGGTCAGCCTCGGCGCGGAAGTGCCGGGCCACCAGCTCGTGCCGCGCCTCGTCTCCGTCAGCCCGGGCGAGAAGAAGTCCTTCAACACGGCCGCCCACGTGAACATCATCGTGGGGGAGACGGCGGTGACGCCGCTGACGCGCTACCCCAACAAGCTGCAGATCAAGCTGAACTTCCTGGGCGACGTGCGGCCGTTCGCGCAGGTGCTGAACATCCCCGAGCGCGGCGTGCACGACCCGCAGCTGGCCGACCTCCTCTTCCCCACCTGGCTGGAGCGCAACGAAACGATCTTCACGAACTCCCTCCCCATGCACTGGAACGCGCCGAAGGAGATGATGAGCACGCCGACGCGCAGGTCGAGGAGACCGTAGAAGCAGTTGTTGGTTGTTGGTTGTTAGTAGGAAGCCCGGCCAGGTCGCTCTACTAACAACCAATAACCAACAACCAACAACCAACGTCCACAAACACCAACGGCCGCGATCGCTCGCGGCCGTCGCACAACCAAAGAGCAAGATCAGAAGCTGCTTACCGCTTCGTTCTCGTTCTCGTAGACCTCGAACACGGTGATGAGCTGGGTCACGTGGAGCAGCTCGTTCAGCTTGGCGGGCAGGTGCAGCAGCTTGAGCTTGCCGCCGCGGTTGGTGACGGTGGTGAACGAGCCGACCAGCTCGCCGATCCCCGAAGAGTCGATCGTCGTCACGCCGCTCATGTCGAGGAGGAGGTTCGTCTTCCCCGAATTGAGCGCGTTGCCGATGACCTCGCGGAGCTGCTGGTCGCCTGCGCCGATCGTGATCTTGCCGTCCAGCTTGACGATCTCGATTCCATTGACGCTGCGAGAACTGGCTTTCATGGTTTTCTCCTTCTCCCTGCCGGCAGCCCGGCGATCTGCCGCGGACCGGCGAAACGATATCAGGCTTTGGTACTGGCGATGCCGCTCCCTTTCGCCAGGTTCTTGATCATCACCAGCGACGTGCCGCCGCCGTCCTGGAACGAGTAGCGGATCTCGTCCATGAACGTCTTCATGTAAAAGATGCCCCGGCCGCTGGTCTTCATCAGGTTCTGCGGATTGAGCGGATCGCTCACCTTCTCCGGATCGAACCCTTCCCCTTCATCGGAGATCCTGATCTCCAGCTCCGCTCCGCGCAGGCTGAAGGTCGCGTTCACCTTCTTCTTCACATCCAGCTTGTTGCCGTGCTTGATCGCATTGGCGACGGCTTCGCGGACGGCCATCCCGATCCAGTGCGAGCCGTCCTCATCGAGGCCGGCGTTCTCGCAGAGATGTTCCGCAATCACCTGGACCAGTTCGATGTTTTCGAAGCGGCTGCTGATGGTGATCTCGATCCGCTCGCCGTCGCGTTCCATGGATTAGCCCGCGCATTCTAAGTGGAATGGCCTCCAGCGCAAAAGGGGTTGAGCCACCCGTGCCGAAACGCCTCCTCGCATTTGTTTTCCTCGTTTTCCCGTTCGTCACATCCGCGCAGCCCGCCCAGCGCCCTCTGGCCAAGGAAATGGCCGCCGTGGAACGTATCCGCGGCCTCCGCTTTCTGCACGCGGTGAACACGAAGAGCGTGGCCCGCGCCGACCTCCCCCGCATCCTCCGCGCCGAGATGATGAAGAGCACCCCCTACTCGGCGGATGACTACGCCCTCATCCTCCGCTCGCTGCACCTGGTGGGCGCCGAGGTGGAGGACCCGGTCGGCAAGATGATCACCCTCCTCCAGGGGCAGGTCCTGGCCTTCTACGATCCGCTCTCCCACACCTACTACTCCCTCGACTCCCTCCCCGATTCGGCCAAGCCGCTCGGCAACACGGAGCTGATCGAGAATTCCGTCGTCCTGCACGAGCTCACCCACGCCCTGCAGGACCAGCACTTCGACGTCGGCACGAAGGACTACGCGCTGCGCAACGACTGGGACGCCAGCCTGGCCTATCACTCCCTGATGGAAGGCGACGCCTCGCTGGTGATGATGGCTTCCGTCATCGAGGGGATGGGCGCCTCGTTCGACGACATGATGAAGAACGAGCAGATGCTCTCCATGCTGACCAACGCCGCGGCGGCGGACAAGACGATCGAGGAAGGGGCGCCGCGCTACTTCGTGGAGTCGCTGAAGTTCCCCTACATCGACGGCTTGAAGTTCGTCATTGCCGCCTATCGCCGCGGCGGGTGGAAAGCGGTCGACGCGATCTACGCGAACCCGCCGCGCTCCTCGCGCGAGATCCTCCACCCGGAGGAGTACTTCGCGCGGGCGGGCGGCCCGGTGGCGCCGCCCGTGCCGTTCAGCGGTCAGCCGCCCCTCGCCGTGCCGCAGCTGCTCACCGTCGAGCACCTGGGTGAGTTCCACTGGGCCTTCCTGGTCGGGGCGGACGCCGCGCGCGGCTGGGCCAACGACCGCGTCACCATCTCCCAGGACGAGCGCTGCGATCCGACGGTGCTGGTGGAGACGACGTGGGAGTCGCCCGCCCGCGCCCGCGCCTTCCGCGACGCCTACGCGGCGAAGGTGCCGGAGGCTCGCGTCGTGCAAAACGGCACCTCCGTGCGCGCCGCATACGGCGCCGATCTCGGCCTCATCGAAAGCTATCTGCCATGAACGTCGAATACGCGACCCTCGAGCAGGACGTAGAGAGCGGCATGTTCCGCGAGCAGTTGCTGGAGGAGCTCACCGTCGGCTTCCGCATGCTGCATCAGGCCGGCGAGCGCCTGCCGCTCGCGTCGTACTACGCCTCGAAGATCGCGGAGATCGTGCACAGCGGCGCGCCGCAGCCGATCAACGCCGATCTCTCCTACTACATCTATCAGGAGATCCTCGCTGCCTGCGAAACCGCGCGCGCCACGGTCCTGGGCGAGCCCCAGGTGTCAGGATGACACCCGCGCGGTAAGATCGCCTCCGTGCGCCACAAGCTCCGCACTTCCTATCCCGCCCTCTCGTCGTTCGCCACGACGGGCGGTTGAGCCTGCAAGCTGGGTCAGGATGACCTGCGCGCCGTGCTCTCCAAGCTCCCTCATCAGGAGGGACTGGGGGATCTTGTCGTCGGTTTCGGGACGAACGACGACGCGGCCGTGCTGCGCATCAACGGTGACCTGGCCATTGCCCAGACCGTCGACTTCTTCACCCCCATCGTGGACGACCCCTTCCTCTTCGGCGCCATCGCCGCGGCGAACTCCGTCTCGGACATCTACGCCATGGGCGCCACCCCCATCCTCGGCCTCGCCATTGCGACGTTCCCCACGGATAAGCTGCCACTGGAGGTGCTGCAGCAGATCCTCGCCGGCGGCGCCTCCAAGGCGGCGGAGGCGGGCTTCCCGGTCGCAGGCGGCCACACCATCATCGACGACGTGCCGAAGTACGGCCTGGCCGTCACGGGCGTGGTCAGCGTCGAGAAGCTGGTGCGCAACTCCACGGCGCGCGCGGGCGACCTGCTCTATCTGACCAAGCCGATCGGCAACGGCATCCTCGTCAGCGCTCACCGGGCGCTGAGCGGCAAACGCTTCCGCCGCGCCGCGGCGCCGGATCTTTCCGAGGCCATGCGGTGGATGACCATGCTCAACAGGGAGGCGGCGCAGGCCATGACCGCCGTCGGCGTCAGCGCAGCGACGGACGTCACCGGCTACGGCTTGGTCGGGCATCTGCTGGAGATGTGCGCCGGCTCGGGCGTAGGGGCGGAGGTGAGCGTCGGCGCCGTGCCGGTGCTGGAGGGAGCGCGGCAGTACCTGGCCGGCGGCTACCGGCCCGCGGGGACGATGCGCAACGCGAAGAGCTTCCGCCAACGGGTGAGCTTGTCCGTGCCGGAGGAAGAGTACACATTGATGTGTGACGCGCAGACGAGCGGCGGCCTGCTCATGACGGTTGCTGCCGACAAGGCGGAGGCGCTGGAGGCCCGGCTGCGCGAAGGCGGCCTGTTCTATGCAAAGGTTGGCAGGATCACCGCGGAGCGACCGGGCTCCGTCACTCTGATTCCATAAGGAGAAGTTCGATGGCCGATGAAAACGACGATCTCGTACAGAAGATCGAAGGAGACGGTGTCACCTGGATCGAGATCGCCAGCGCGGGGAGCGAAGACGAAGCGAATCTACTGTGCGGCTTCCTGGAGAACGAAGGCATCCCGGCGCAAATCGAGAACGTGAAGTTCCACATGGAGCCGGTGAACCTCGGCAAGATGGGGGAGATCCGCATCTTCGTGCAGCAGCCGGATGAGCAGCGCGCGCTCGCGCTCGTGCGCCAGCGGGGCGAGGAGTTCGACCAGCTCGACGATGACGACGAGACGCTGGTCACGGACGACGGTCCCACCACCATCGATCCGGACGCCGTACCGAGCGAGTCCTGAGCCGGCCATGAGCGACGCACCGGGCGCCGGCCCAACGCAACAGACGACGCATCAGCCGCACGAGGTGCCGGAGCCGGCGCTCTTCCCGAAGTGGGTGCCGCTGCTCATCGGCCTCGTGCTCGTGGCGTTGGGAGCCCTGGCCGTCTTCACCGGCCTGCGCTACCGCACCAGCGCGCTGGTGAACATGGTCCGCCCGCGCAGCCAGCGCGCCGTCCCCCAGCACCCCACCGCCAGCCCTCCCGGCGAGGCGGAGGCCGGCGCCTCGCTCATGTCCAGCGACAGCACGCCGGTGGCGAACGAGCCGGTGGGCGGCAAGGCGCGCGCGGTGATCACGGGCGGGGGGACGGAGGGGGTCGCCTCCACGGTGCGCATCTGGGCCCGCCGCGGCATGACGCTCACCGTCGTGCCGGCCGACGCGGTGGTCTACGTAAACGACGTCGCCATCGGCGAGGCGAAACAGTTCGACGGCCCGGACGAGATCTACGACTTCGCCCAACCCGGCAGCTACACCGTCCGCCTCGTCGCCCCCGGCTACAAGGAAGCGCAGTACATCGTCACCGCCGCCGACGACGCGAAAGCGGAGGTGGCGAGGATTGAGAAGAGGATGGAGAAGCAGTAGGACGACAACTGTTTCTCAATGCGCTGCCGCGTGTGCGGCTCCTTCGCCGCCCTTGCGTGACTCGGCGATGATCTTCTCCTGCAGGTTGCGCGGCACTTCCTCGTAGTGGCTGAACTCCATGTGGAAGCTGCCTCGGCCCTGCGTGATGGACCGCAGCGTGGAGCCGTAGGTCAGCATCTCGGCCAGCGGCACGCGCGCGTGCACGGTCTGCGTGTCTTCTTCCGCGTCGACGCCCTCCACCCGGCCGCGCCGTGAGTTGAGGTCGCCCATCAGGTCGCCCACGTACTCGCTCGGCGCGTTGATGTCGACGTGCATGATCGGCTCGAGCAGGGTCGGGCGGGCCGCCTCCATCCCCTGCTGGAACGCCATCGAGCCGGCGATCTTGAACGCCATTTCGGAGGAGTCGACGTCGTGGTACTGCCCGTCCTTGAGGCGCACCCGGAAGTCCACCACCGGGAAGCCGGCCAGGAAGCCCTTGCGCCGCGCGTCCTGGATGCCTTTCTCCACCGCGGGGATGTACTGCCGCGGGATGGAGCCGCCGAAGATCTCGTCCACGAACTCGAAGTCGCCGCCGCGCGGCAGCGGCTCCATGGTGATCTTGCAGTCGGCGAACTGGCCGTGGCCGCCCGACTGCTTCTTGTGCCGCCCATGCGCATCCGCCGGCCGGGTGATCGTCTCGCGGTACGGCACCTTGGGCGGATGGAGGATCACGTCCACGCCGTATTTCTTCTTCAGCTTGGAGACGACGATCTCCACATGCAGCTGCCCCTGGCCGCTGATGAGGAACTCCTTCGTCTGCTCGTCGCGGGCGAAGCGGATGGTCGGATCCTCTTCGATGATGCGCGCGATGGCGGTGGAGAGCTTGTCCTCGTCGCCCCGCGTCTTCGCCTCGATGGCGAAGGAGATGGCCGCCTCCGGATAGTCGATGTGGCGCAGCACGATCTGGTGCTCTTTCGCGGCGATGGTCTCGCCGGTGTGCACGTCCTTCAGCTTCGCCACCGCGCCGATGTCGCCCGCGCGCAGCTCCGGCACCGGCACCTGCTGCTTGCCCTGCACCAGCTGCAGCTTGCCGACGCGCTCTTCGTGGTCCCTGGAGGTGTTCCAGTACGTGGAGTCCGACTTGAGCGTGCCGCTGAACACGCGGAAGAGCGAGACGCGGCCGGAGAAGGGATCGGAGAACGTTTTGAAGACGAGCGCCGCGGGGAACGCTTCCGGCCGGCGGTCGAACGTGAGCGGCTGGCCGTTGCGGTCGGCCCCTTCGATCTGCTTGATCTCCTCCGGCGAAGGGAGGAGGCTCACGAAGGCGTCGGCGACGAGATGGCCGCCGATGTTGTGCGAGGCGGAGGCGATGAGCACCGGGTAGATCTGATGATGGGAGACCTCGCGATGGAGGCCGTCCATCAGCTCTTCCTGGGAGAGGCCGCCCTGGTCGAAGAAGCGCTCCATCAGCGTGTCATCGCCTTCCGCCACCTTCTCGATGAGCTTCTCCCGCCACTCGTCCGCCTCGGACTTGAGCTCGGCCGGGATGTCCGTCAGCTCGTACTTGCCCGAGCCGTCCATGGCGTACTGATAGGCCTTCATCGCCACCAGGTCGATCACGCCTTTGAAATCCTTCTCCTCGCCGATGGGGAGCTGGATGGGGACGACGTTCTTGCCGAACTTCTTCTGCAGCGCGTCCAACGTGCGGCCGAAGGAGGCGCGCTCGCGGTCCAGCTTGTTCACGATCACGACGCGCGGCAGGTGGAACTCCTCGGCGAACTTCCACACCTTCTCCGTCGTGACTTCCACGCCGGTGACGCCGCTGACGACCACCGCCGCCGAGTCGGCGATGCGCATCGCGCTGCGCGCTTCCATCAGGAAGATGCCGAAGCCGGGGGTATCGATGAGGTTGAGCTTCGTGTTCTTCCACTCCACGTAGGCGACCGCGGCGGAGATCGAGTGTTTGCGGTCGATCTCGTCCTGGTCGAAGTCGGTCGTGGTCGTGCCGTCTTCGATTTTGCCGAGGCGCGTGGTGGCTCCCGAGTTGAAGAGGAGTTGCGAGACGAGCGTCGTCTTGCCCGTGTCGTTGTGACCCACAACGGCGACGTTGCGGATTTCCGAACCGGAGTAGACCTTCATGTTTTGACCTCGCAGGGAATTGAAAACAGGGCGTTGATCATAAATGAAAGTCACTGGTTGCTGGTTGTCGGTCTGAGGGGACGCCGGGTTTGCCAGGGGCGCCGCATGAACGGGCAGCCCCACACGCCTCGCCCGTCCGGACAGGCGAAGGCGCATCGGACCAGCAACTAACGACCAGCAACTATTCTATGATTGGCCGTCTATGTGGCTTCCCGCGGAGATCAGCAGCAGGTGAAGCTTGGCCGATATGAGATCGTCCGAGAGCTTGGCAAGGGTGCGATGGGCATCGTCTACCTGGCCAAGGACCCGCTGATCGGCCGCCTCGTCGCGCTCAAGACCATCCGTCCCGCCGCGCACGCGGACGACGACGAGACGAAGGAGTTCCAGCAGCGCTTCATCCGGGAGGCGCAGGCGGCCGGCATCCTCAACCACCCGGCCATCGTCACCGTGCACGACATCGGGCAGGACGAGGCCTCCGCCATGTCCTTCATCGCCATGGAGTACGTGGAGGGCTCGAACCTCAAGGAGATCCTCTCCCAAGGGCGCACGCTGACCTACGAGCAGATCGGCGACATCGTGTCCCAGATCGCCGACGCCCTCGACTTCGCCCACTCCAAAGGCATCATCCACCGCGACGTCAAGCCGGCGAACATCATCCTGCTGGAAGGCTACCGCGCGAAGATCACCGACTTCGGCATCGCCAAGATCGCTTCCGGCGTCGCCAACCTCACCACCACCGGCCAGTTCCTCGGCACGCCCAACTACATGGCGCCGGAGCAGATCAAAGGCGCGCCCGTCGACGGCCGCACGGACATCTTCTCCCTCGGCATCTGCCTCTACGAGTGCCTGACCCGCCGCAAACCGTTCGGCGGCGACTCGCTGACGTCGATCTCCTACAAGATCGTCCACGAGTCGTTCCCCGCGCTGCACGAGATCAACCCGCAGATCCCGGAGGCGTTCGAGGAGGTCGTGGGAAAG
>JADMIO010976224.1_pt1 | contig 11881 bp, 11 predicted proteins | sample 8958161 | NCBI WGS metagenome assembly JADMIO01 (sample SAMN16585339, study PRJNA669376) | soil metagenome | isolation source: Crop rotation soil | place: USA: Cullars Rotation, Alabama | collected 2011
CGCGACTTCAAGTCACGTGAATTCCAAGCTTCGGATCCCACTGTGCTGGAAAGGCTTGATGCTCTTGCCCGCGAGCTCGCCCCAGTGCGCGTTGGCCTGGTGGGTCTCGAAGTCGATCGGTGCCGAACCGTGCAGCCGGCCGTCCCACCCGACGATCGGTCGGGCCGGCAGGTCGAGCTCGCGCCACCACGTGACGTCGGTGAGGTCACCGAACGTGCAGATCATCGCGATGCCGCTCCCCTTCTCGGGGTCGGCGAGATGGTGGGCCCGCACCGGGACGCGCACGCCGAACAGCGGTGTGGCCACCTCGGCGTCGAACAGGGGCCGGTACCGCTCGTCGTCGGGGTGCGCGACGAGCGCGACGCACGCGGGGATCAGCTCGGGTCGCGTCGTCTCGATCACGACGTCGCCCTCGCCGTCGATGCGCGGGAAGCGGATCGTGTGGTAGGCGCCCGGCATCTCGCGGTCCTCGAGCTCCGCCTGCGCGACCGCGGTACGGAAGTCGACGTCCCAGAGCGTGGGGGCCTCCGCCTGGTAGGCCTCGCCGCGCGCCAGCATGCGCAGGAACGCGCGCTGTGAGATCCGCTGGGCCGGCTTGCCGATGGTCGTGTAGGTCATCGACCAGTCGACCGAGAGGCCGAGGTGGCGCCAGAGCTCCTCGAACTTCTGCTCGTCCTCCGCCACCAGCCGGTCGCACAGCTCCACGAAGTTGCGCCGCGAGATCGCGACGGCCTGCTTGGGCGCCTTCTCGGGCGGCTCGAACGCGGGGTCGAACGGCAGCGTGGGGTCGCAGCGGACCCCGAAGTAGTTCTGCACCCGGCGCTCGGTGGGCAGGCCGTTGTCGTCCCAGCCCATCGGGTAGAAGACCTCGAGCCCCCGCATGCGGCGGTAGCGGGCGATCGTGTCGGTGTGCGTGTAGCTGAAGACGTGGCCCACGTGGAGCGAGCCCGACACCGTGGGCGGCGGGGTGTCGATCGAGTAGACCCGCTCACGGGTGGCGGTGCGGTCGAACCGGTAGACGCCGTCGGCGTCCCAACGACTCGACCACTTGTCTTCGAGGCCTTCGAGCCCGGGCTTCTCGGGCACACGCGGGGGATTCACGCGCCGCAGCGTACTTTGAGGTCGCCGCGTCCCCTCCGGCGGAAAACCGATCGCCGAGACCGAGGTCGGCTCCCTATCGTGCTCGTCGTCGTGACGGGGCCCGCGGACGAGGCGTGCGCGAGGCCGAGCGAGGAGGTGCGTCATGGGACGTGCACGCGACGACGAGCCCTCGATCGAGCCCATGAGCAAGCGCCGCCGGGGGTACCCGTAGCGAGACGCGCGTACGCCGGGGCGACCGGGTGGTGCACGGCGACAAGGAGCTGGTCGAGCGCCTCGGGCGCAACGACCTCTGCCCCTGCGGCTCCGGGCGGCGCTTTCAAGCGCTGCTGCATGCCCGACGGCAGCTACGACGGCGCCCCGCGCGCCACCTACCGCCGCGACTGAGGTTCCCCTGCGGGCCTCGCGGGTACGCGCGCGCGATGTCGATCACCAATGCCTTGGCCAGCCTGGCCGTTCGCGACCTCGACACGTCCGCTGAGTGGTACGAGAAGATCCTCGGCCGTCCCCCGGAGCGGCCGATGCCCGAGGTCGCCGAATGGCAGCTCGAACAGGGCGGCGGTCTCCAGGTCTACGTTGCGCCCGAGCGGGCCGGCCGGGGATCCTGCACGCTCGTCGTGAGCGACATCGACGAGATGTCGACCCAGCTGCGCGCGGTCGGCTTGGACTCCGTCGAGCCCGCGCGCAGCGAGCAGGTCGACACGATCATGGTCAAGGATCCCGACGGCAACTCGATCGCGTTCGCGCAGCCCAAGGACCCCGCGCTCGCCCGCTGAGCGAAAGGGAGCCGAGGTCTACGCGGTTCGGCGGTCGGAGTCGACGGTGACGAGCGTGGGGTGCATCTTCTCCATCACCACGCTGCGGTCGACCACGCAGCGCACGACGTCGGACCGGCTGGGCAGGTCGTACATGACGTCGAGCAGGACCTCTTCGAGGATGGCCCGCAGGCCGCGGGCGCCCGTGCCGCGCTTGAGCGCCTCGTCGGAGACGGCCTCGAGCGCGTCGTCGGTGAACACGAGCTCGACGTCGTCGAACTGGAAGAACTTCTGGTACTGCCGCAGCAGCGCGTTCTTCGGCTCGACGAGGATGCGCATCAGCGCGTCGTGATCGAGGTTGTGCACCGCGCTCACGACCGGGAGCCGGCCCACGAACTCGGGGATGAGCCCGAACTTGAGGAGGTCCTCCGGGAGGACCGAGCTGAGGAGCTTGCCCTCGTCCTTGGCGTCGGAGCGCCGGATGTCGGCGCCGAAGCCGATGCCCCGGTTGCCGATGCGGCTCTCGATGAGCGTGTCGAGCCCCGCGAACGCGCCACCACAGATGAACAGGATGTTCGTGGTGTCGATCTGGATGAACTCCTGGTGCGGGTGCTTGCGACCGCCCTGGGGCGGCACCGACGCGGTGGTGCCCTCCAGGATCTTCAGCAGCGCCTGCTGCACACCCTCACCGGAGACGTCGCGGGTGATCGACGGGTTCTCGGCCTTGCGCGCGATCTTGTCGATCTCGTCGATGTAGATGATGCCGGTCTCGGCCTTCTTGACGTCGTAGTCGGCGGCCTGGATCAGCTTGAGGAGGATGTTCTCGACGTCCTCTCCGACGTAACCCGCCTCGGTGAGCGCGGTGGCGTCGGCGATCGCGAACGGCACCTTGAGCAGCCGGGCGAGCGTCTGCGCGAGCAGGGTCTTGCCGCAGCCCGTGGGGCCGATCAGCATGATGTTCGACTTCGCCAGCTCGACGTCGGGATCGCCGTACGCGCCGGCCTGCACGCGCTTGTAGTGGTTGTAGACGGCGACGGAGAGGATCTTCTTCGCCTGGTCCTGCCCGATCACGTACCCGTTGAGGTACTCGTAGATCTCGCGAGGCTTCGGCAGCTCGTCGAAGTGCACCTCGGAGGTCTGCGCGAGCTCCTCCTCGATGATCTCGTTGCAGAGATCGATGCACTCGTCGCAGATGTAGACACCCGGACCCGCGATGAGCTTCTTGACCTGCTTCTGGCTCTTCCCACAGAAAGAGCACTTCAGCAAGTCACCTCCGTCACCGAACTTGGCCACGGCGCGCCCCCCTTGGTCGCTCGAGCGTTCCGGCCGGTCAGCTCACCCCGGCGGCAACTCCCACCGCCGTGAGCTCCCGGTTCGTGAGGATCTCGTCGACCATCCCGTACTCCTTGGCCTCCGGCGCGCTCATGATGAAGTCGCGGTCGGTGTCGCCCTTGATCTTGGCGACGTCCTGGCCCGTGTGGAAGGCCAGGATGCTGTCGAGGAGCTCGCGCATGCGCACGATCTCCTTGGCCTGGAGCTCGATGTCGACGGCCTGCCCCGACGCACCGCCGTGGGGCTGGTGGATCAGGATGCGCGCGTGCGGCAGGGCGTAGCGCTTGCCCGGGGTGCCCGAGGCGAGCAGCACCGCAGCCGCGGACGCCGCCTGGCCGATGCAGATCGTCGACACGTCGGGCTTGATGTACTGCATCGTGTCGTAGATCGCGAACAGACCGGTGATCTCGCCACCCGGGGAGTTGATGTAGATCGAGATGTCCTTGTCCGGGTCCTCGGACTCGAGGTGCAGGAGCTGGGCCATCATCAGGTTGGCGACGGTGTCGTCGATCGGGGTGCCCAGGAAGATGATCCGCTCCTTGAGCAACCGCGAGTAGATGTCGAACGCTCGCTCACCACGGTTGGTCTGCTCGACGACCGTGGGGACGAGGTAGTTGCGGATGGGCTCGATCACGCCTGGGACTCCTCGACGTCGGGGGCTTCGGTGGATTCGGTGTCGGATTCGGATTCGGTCTCGGACTCGCTCTCGAGGTCCGGCTCCGGGAGCGTGAGGTCGACGGGGTTGCCTTCCTCGTCGACGACTTCCGCGTGATCGACGAGGAACCGCACGGCCTTGCCCCGAGCGAGATCCGAGCGTAGTGCCTCGATCGCGCCGTTCCGTTCGAGATCGCGACGCACCTTGGCGGGCTTCTGCTCGAGGCGCGCGGCGAGCCGGTCGACCTCGTCGTCGACCTCCGCGTCGTCGGCGGTGATCGCCTCCTGCTCCACGACCGAGCGCAGCGCGAGGTCGGCGCGCACGGCCTGGGTGCAACCCGCGCGCAGCTCGTCGACGAACGGGCCCTGCTCCTGGCCGGTCATCATCAGGTACTGCGGGATGGTCATGCCCTGGTGCTCGAGCCGGTGCGCGAGGTCGTGCAGCCGGCGCTCCATCTCGCCCTCGACGAGTGCGTCGGGCACGTCGATGGCGACGAGGTCGGCCACGGCCTCGAGCACCTTGTCGCGCACGAGCATCTGCGCCTGCACCTTGGCGACGAGGCCCAGACGGTTGGTGACGTCGGCGCGCAGGTCTTCGACGGTGTCGAACTCGCTCACCTCGGAGACCCACTCGTCGTCGACGTCGGGGAGGACCTTGCGCTTGGTCTCCTTGACCACCACCTGGAACGTGATGGTGTCGCCGGCCTGCTCCCCGAAGCGCTCGGGCAGCTCGGCGTCGAACTCCAGGATCGCCCCGGGCTGGGTGCCCCGGAGCTGCTGGTCGAGCTCGTCGACGAGCATGGCCGAGCCGATCTCGTAGAGGAAGTCGGTGGCGCTCAGCGCGTCGACGACCTCGTCGCCCGACCGCGACTTGATGTCGATCAGGGCGAAGTTGCCGTCGATCAGGGGGTCGTCGGAGTCGGCGAGGTCGGCGAAGCGCTCCCGCAGCGAGTCGATCTGGGCGTCGACGGCCTCGTCGGCCACGGCCGGGCTCGGGACCTCGACCCGCAGGCGGTCGTACCCGACCACGGTGACGACGGGCCGGATCTCGACGACGGCGTCGAACGTGACGTCGCCTTCGTCCTCCCCCGCGGTGATGTCGATCTCGGGCACGGCGATGGCGTCGACCGCCTCGGCGACGATGGCCTGCTCGTAGTAGTCGGGCAGGGCGTCGCGCAGGGCCTGCTCACGGGCGAACTCGGTGCCGAAGCGCGCCTCGAGGAGGCGGCGGGGGGCCTTGCCGGGCCGGAACCCGGGGACCTTCACCTCGGCGGCGAGCTTGCGGAACGCGGCGTCGACCGCCTTCTCGAACTCCGCCGCGGGAACCGTGACGCTGACGCGGACCTTGTTGTCGTCGAGGGACTGGACCGAAGTGGTGAGGGAGGTCATGGGGGAACGGAGTGTACCCGTGGCCCCTCGCCCGGCTTGACACGGCACGCCCCGCTCACCCGGCTTCGTTGGTGGGGTTAGGTTCCCGCCGTGGGCACGAGTCCGGATCCCGCCGTCCTGGTCGTCGACCGGGTGACGCTCCCCCGGGCCGACGCGCCCGCCTGGGTCGAGCGGATGCACCGCGAGTACCGGCCTGCCGCCGAGGCCCGGGGCTTCACGCTCGCCGGGATCTGGCAGACCCGCGCGACGTACGCCCGCGCGGTGGAGGTGGTGGTCGAGTGGCACCTCCCCGACGTCCGCGCGTTCTGGCGGGCGCGGGCGGGCGGACACGACCCCGCGACCACGTCGTGGTGGGCCGCGACCGACGCCGTCGCGCTCGCGCGCACCCGATCGGTGATGGGTCCGCGGTGAACAGCACCGACGACCTGACCACGCGACGCGGGCTGGCGGTCCTGACGCTGGAGCCGGGACGCGACCCGGCCGTCGTGGTCGGCGCGCTGCGGGACCTCGCGGGCGCGGTGCCGGGGCTGCGCGCGAGTCATGCGGGAGCGCACCTTCCCGGAGTCGTGGCCCCGCCCGGCCACGGCGCCGACGCGATCACCTGGGACCTCGTGCTCGACGCCGACGCCCCGCACACCCCCGGCGACGTCCTCGCGCACGAGGCCGCCCATCGCCTGGCCGGCGCGCTGACCGTCGCCACCGAGGTGGGCCTCGACCCGATCGCGTCGGCTCGGGTCGCGACGGAGGCCCCGCTCGTGAAGCGGACCCTGCTGCTGCGGGTGCGCCCGGCCGCCCCACCCGACGCGGTCGCCCGCTTCGAGTCCGACGTGGCCGAGATGCCCGAGCACATCACGTCCATCCGGAGCTGGGCCCTGTCGCGCACGACCGGGCGCAGCCCGTGGACCCACGCCTGGGAGCAGGAGTTCGCGTCGCTCGACGGGCTCACGGGCGAGTACATGCTCCACCCGTTCCACTGGACGACCGTCGACGCCTGGTTCGACCCCGAGGTCCCCGACCACATCGTCGACCCCGTGCTCGCCCACCTCTTCGCGGAGTACGACGCGCCCGTCCTCTGACGGATCAGGGTTGGGCGTCGCGCTGGGCGATCGCGGCACGGAGGGCGGCGACCTCCGACCGCAAGGCCCGCAGCTCGCCGGCGATGTCGGACGCGATCTCGGAGCCCAGCGGCGTCTCGGCGAGCGCGTCGCTCGCGCCATCTCCGTCGGCGTCGGCATCGGCGTCGTCCTCTTCCGCCTTGTCCTCGAGGCGGAACAGCGACGCGAGCGACGCGGCCACCGTGCCGAGCAGCGCGACACCCGTGAACATCAGGGCGGTCGCCGTCAAGCGGCCGATCCGCGTCTCGGGAACGATGTCCCCGTAGCCCACGGTGGTGATGGTGACGATGCCCCACCACAGCGAGTCGCCGTAGGTCTCGAAGCCGTGCTTGTGATCCTCCGCGCGCATCGCGATCGCGGCGGAGACCATGAGCATGATCCCCGCGTACAACGCGGGCTTGCCCAACCGCTCGACGGTCCGCTTGACGATCGACGACTTCAGCCCGATCATCGCGACGCGGGCGAGCCGAGCCAGCCGCAGCAGCGTCACGACCTGCCCGCCGTCGACGCCGGGCAGCAGGTACCAGGGCGACGTCAGCACCACGACGACGAGGTCGAAGCGCCCGAACCCGGTGCGCAAATAGTGCGGATGCAGCTTCATGTGGACGATCAGGTCCACGAGGAACACGACCCAGCACGCGATCTCGATGAGGTTGCCGACGAGCCCGAAGTCGGTGGTGCCCGTGCTGATGCCGATCAGCGGGATCAGCGCGGCGGCGATGATCAGCGGCCGGGTCCGCTGCTCCCACGCCGCGAGCCGCGCCGCGTCGGCGGCCGACTGTCCCGGCGCGACCTGGGGCTCGATTGCCATCGACCTGATCATGGCAACCGCGACGGGCGCCATCGCGGATCATCCGTCGCCTAGGTTGACGCGCCGACGGGAGCGACGGCGAGGAGGCCCGACCGTGGACGACTTCACCACCTCCGCCGGCTCGCTCGCCGTCATCGCCGGGGCGGCGGTGCTCGCACCGATCCTCTCCGACGTGATCAAGAAGCCGCGGATCCCGGGCGTCCTGTTCGAGCTGCTGCTGGGCATCGCGATCGGCCCGCAGATCCTCGGCTGGGCCAAGACCACGCCGTTCATCGACGGGCTCGCGGAGCTCGGCATCGCCATGCTGTTCTTCGTCGCCGGGTTCGAGATCGACTTCCAGCGACTGCGCGGCGAACCGGCCCGGCGTGGCATCGAGGGCTGGGTCGTCTCGCTCGCCCTCGGGCTCGCGATCGGCGGGTTCCTCGTCGCGATCGGGTTCGCGCTGTCGGGGCTGCTCATCGGGCTGGTGCTGACGACGACGGCCATCGGCACCCTGCTCCCGATCCTGCGCGACCGCGGGATCCTCCCCACCCACTTCGGGATCCTCACGATCGCGGCGGGGGCCGTCGGCGAGTTCGGCCCGATCCTCGCCATCACCCTGCTCCTGTCGGGCGACAACCCGGCGCAAGAGGCCGCGCTGCTCGCGGCGTTCGTCGTGGTGGCCCTGGTCGCCGCCTACGTCGCGTCGCGGCCCCAGCCCCCCGCCGTGGTGCAGAGCCTGCACCGCAACATCCAGACCTCGGCCCAGCTCCCCGTCCGCGTCGCGGTGCTGCTGCTGGCGCTCATGCTCCTGCTCGCGACCCAGCTCGGCCTCGACACGTTGCTCGGCGCCTTCACTGCCGGCATCGTGCTGCGGATCGCGCTCGCTCCCCAGCAGCGTGAGGAGCTCGAACCGCGCCTGAGCGCGCTCGGGTTCGGCTTCCTGATCCCGATCTTCTTCGTGGTGAGCGGCATGCGCTTCGACGTGGACGGTCTCGTCGGGAGCGCGAACGTGCTGGCGCGGGTCCCGCTCTTCCTGGCCCTCTTCTTCGTCGTCCGGGGCATCCCCGCGTTCATCGTGTACCGCAAGACCCTGACGCCCCGGCTGCGCGCCGCGCTGGCCTTCCTCCAGTCGACGGCCCTCCCCCTCGTGGTGGTGATCACCGAGATCGGTGTGTCCACCGACAACATGAAGCCGGAGAACGCGACCGCCCTCGTGGGGGCCGCGATGCTGTCGGTGCTCCTGTTCCCCCTGGCCGGCTTCGCGTTCGCCAACAAGGCCTCCGGCGATCCGGCCCTCACCGTCACCGCCGAGGACACCGAGATCGCCGACGAGCTCGACTTCTTCGACGAGCCCTGAGCCGGGCATGATCGGGCGATGACCGAGCACGCCCCGTCGCGGGCCGTCCTCCTCGCTGTCGACGACGACGCCGACGCTCGCGCGCACCTGGTCCGGGAGCTGCACCGCTACGAGGACGACTACGACGTGATCGTGACCGCGTCGCCCGAGGACGCGCTGGAGCGGCTCGACACCCTCGGACGCGAAGGTCGCGCCGTGGCCATCGTGCTGGCCGACCAGTGGATGCCCGGGATCACCGGCGCGGAGATGCTCACGCGCTGTCGCGACGTCCACCCCCGCGCCAAGCGCGGCTTGCTCGTCGACTTCGGCGCGTGGGGCGACGCACCCACGGCGGCGGCGATCCGCCACGCGATGGCCGTCGGCGACATCGACTACTACGTGCTCAAGCCATGGCGCGACCACGACGAGCTGTTCCACCGGACGATCAGCGAGTTCTTCTACGAGTGGTCACGCAACGAGTCGCGCGAGACCCGCGAGATCGTCCTCGTCGCGCCGCCGAATGCGCCGCGTGGCTACGAGCTGCGCAACCTGCTCGTCCGCAACGGCCTCCCCCACGTGTACGCGCCGAGTGATTCGGCCGAGGGCATCGAGCTGCTGCTCGAAGTGGGCCACGAGGACGCCACGATCCCCGTGGTGATCCTCCACGACGGCCGCGTGCTCGTCGACCCCAGCAACACCGAGATGGCGGCCGCGTACGGGGTGACCACCGCACTCGTCGAGTCGCGTGACTACGACGCGGTCATCGTCGGCGCGGGTCCCGCGGGGCTCGCGGCCGCGGTGTACGCCGCGGCCGAGGGCCTGGACGCGCTCGTGGTGGAGGGCGAGGCCATCGGCGGCCAGGCGGGCACGAGCTCACGGATCCGCAACTACCTCGGGTTCTCCCGCGGCATCAGCGGTGCCGAGCTCGCCCAGCGTGCGTACCAGCAGGCCTGGGTGTTCGGCGCCAACTTCCTGCTCATGCAGCACGTCACCGGGCTGCGCACCGAGGGCGACCGCCACGTGATCACCGTCGACGACGGCACCGAGATCGCCGGGCGCACCGTGGTGCTCGCCACCGGCGTGGAGTACCGCCGGCTGGGTGTGCCCGAGATCGAGGCCCTGGTGGGCGCGGGCGTCTACTACGGCTCGTCGGTCGGCGAGGCGCAGGCCTGCGTGGGCGCGCACGCCTACGTGGTGGGCGGGGGCAACTCGGCGGGGCAGGCGGCGCTGTATCTCGCCAAGCACGCCGCGCAGGTGAGCATCCTCGTGCGCGCCGACTCGCTCGCGCCGTCGATGTCGCTGTACCTGCGCGACGAGATCGACGCCGCCCACAACATCGACGTGCAGTACCGCACCGCCGTGGCCGGCGGCGGTGGGCGTGGCCGGCTCGACCACCTCGTGCTGCACGACGTCGACACGGGCGCCGACCGCACCGTCCCGGCCGCGGCGCTGTTCCTGCTCATCGGCGCCCGGCCGCGCACCGACTGGCTCCCCGACACCGTCGCCCGCGACGAAGCCGGCTACATCAAGGTCGGGGCCGACTGCGCGCGGGGGACGGAGTCGGGCACGTGGACGCTCGAGCGCGCACCCCAGGCCTACGAGACGAGCCTGCCCGGCGTGTTCGCCGTGGGCGACGTGCGCTCACGGTCGGTGAAGCGGGTCGCCAGCGCGGTGGGCGAGGGCAGCGTGGTGATCCAGCAGGTGGGCAACTACCTCGCGACCTGACGTATCTGTCAGGCTGCGGCCATGGACGGACCTCGACTCCTCATCGGCGTACTGCACGACTACCCCCAGCGCGACGGCGGCGCGGCCTTCGAATGGGCGGTGCGCCACGCCTTCGCCGAGGTCGAAGCGACCGGGCGGCTCCCCGGACCGCTCGAGCTCGTCCACGAGACGGCGTTCGGTCTACCGCTCCCCGGGGGCTCGGCCCGGTCGGTCGAGGACGCGTTCCACCGGCTCGACGAGGCAGGCGTGCTCGCGGTCCTCGGACCGGCGATCAGCGACAACGCCATCGTCACCCGTCCCCTCGCCGACGCGGCCCAGCTCGCCACGCTCAACTACACCGGCGGTGAGGAGACGCGGAGCCAGTACTCGTTCCACTTCCAGATCGGGTCGCTCGAGGACGAGCCGTCGTTCCTCGCCGCGCACCTGCTCGAGCGCGGCTTCCGCCGGATCGCGTTGATCCACGACACCTCGTACATCGGCCGGCGGATGGCCGACTTCTTCCACGACGCGTGCGCGGCGAGCGGACTCGCGCTGGTCGCCCGCACGTCCGCGCCGACCAACGACCCCGACGTCCACGACGCGGTCGAGATCGCGCGCACCACCGCACCCGACGCGCTCGTGACCCTCGGCCTGTGGGATCTCCCCCACGCCGTCGCCCTCGAGCTGCGGGCCATCGGGTGGGAGGTCCCCACCAGCGCGAACTCGGCGTTGATCTACGGCCACGCCGACCCGCAGTGGGCGCGCGACTGGGAGGGCTGGACGTACATCGACACCGTGTCGGAGGCCAACCCCCGCTACGCGGCCCTCACCGCGGCTGCCGCCGATGCCGGCCACGGCACGGGCCCCGGCGCGGCCGGGGCGTACGACATGGGCCGGCTGCTCGCCGAGGCGATCGCCCGGGCCCACGGCGTGACCCGCAGCGCGATCGCCGAGGGCTTCGACCTCGTGAAGTCGCTGCCGTCGGCCACCGGGCGGGCCGACACCCTCATGGGCTTCGGCCGCTGGGACCGCGGCGCGCTGAAGGGTCAGTACCTCGTGGTCCGGACCTGGCGCGACGGTGCGACCGTCGAGTGGTGAGGCCTGGTGAGCCCCGTCGGTCGGGTCAACCGGCCGTGCGGCCGGCCTCGCCACCGGTGAACACGACGTTCACCTGCTCGAAGCCGAGCTTGCCGAGCAGACCCTGGAGCATCTTGGTGGTGTTCGCCTCGGCGCGGGTCCGGAGCTCGCTCCCCTTCGCCGCGGCCGCGAGCCGCTTCTGCGTGGTGAGGTAGAGCCCGCGCTCGCTCGTGGGGCTGTCCTTGAACGCGCTGGCCACCCGGTTCACCAAGCCGCGGTCGCGGTTGGCGACGTGGCTGCGGGACGGGTCCACCACCGGCTTGGCGAGCGTCGGCGAGGGGAGGGTGATCGTCACCGAGCCGTCCTCGCCCATGACGACCGCGTCCTTGTCGATCGACGCGAAGTCGACCTGCGCGTCGACGGTGCCGACACCGATGAAGATCGTGCGCTCCCCGGCGATGAACGACGGGACGTAGTTGACGTCGTTCTCGACGTCGACCGTCGCCTCGAACTCGCCGGTCGCGGCCGTGAACGTGGACACGTCGCGCAGCTGCTTCAGGACCACCGGGGCCGAGCGGTCGATCTGGGTGGTGCCGAAGAGGCTGATGTGGAAGGCGCCGATCGCGTT
>JADMIO010703480.1_pt1 | contig 11879 bp, 11 predicted proteins | sample 8958161 | NCBI WGS metagenome assembly JADMIO01 (sample SAMN16585339, study PRJNA669376) | soil metagenome | isolation source: Crop rotation soil | place: USA: Cullars Rotation, Alabama | collected 2011
CCGCGGCGAGCTCGTCCACGCGTTCGGCGGCGCGAGCCGCTTCCTGAAGGTCAAGGACGGCAGGCCTGGGCTCGATGTCTTCGAGATGCTCGACGCCGATCTCAAGATGGTCTTGATCGGCGGGCTCTCGCGCGTCCTCAAGGAGGCCGCGGCCGTGTCGTTCAAGGGGATCCAGGTCGACGGGGCTTTCCACAAGGTCACGATGCGAAAGGTCGAGCACCGGCGCGGGGCCTTGCCCCACGTGCTCATCCTCTTCGAGCCGATGGAGGAGACGCCGCGGCGGCCCGCTCCGCCGGCGACCGAGATCGACCTCAGCGAGGCCTCGCGCGAGCAGCTGCGCGCGCTCGAGGTCGAGCTCACCGACACGAAGCAGAGCCTGCAGGTGACGACCGAGCAGCTGGAGGCGAGCAACGAGGAGCTCCAGGCCGCGAACGAGGAGCTGCTCGCCTCCAACGAGGAGCTCCAGAGCACGAACGAGGAGCTCCAGAGCGTCAACGAGGAGCTCTACTCGGTGAACGCGGAGTACCAGCGCAAGATCGCGGATCTGACCGAGCTCGGCAACGACATGGAGAACCTCTTGTCGAGCACGGACATCGGGACGATCTTCCTCGACCGGGAGCTCAAGATCCGGAAATTCACGCCGCAGATCGCCGAGAGCTTCAACCTGGTCTCGCACGACGTCGGCAGGCCCATCGAGACGTTCACGTACGCGGTCGATCACCCCGAGCTCACCGAGGATCTCAAGCGCGTCCTCGCGACGGGGGAGCGGGTGGAGCGCGAGCTGCGCGATCGGCACAGCCGCTCGTTCTTCCTCCGCGTGCTCCCGTACCGCGCCAAGGGCGCCGTCGGCGGCGTCGTGCTCACGCTCATCGACGTGAGCGGCCTCAAGGCGGCGGAGGACGCGCTCTTCCACGAGCGCTACCTCTTGAACAGCCTCCTCAAGAGCGTGCCGGACGCGATCTATTTCAAGGACGCGCGCGGCAGGTTCATCCGGGCCAACAACGCCATGGCGGAGCGCCTCGGGCTCTCGGATCCGCGCGAGGCCGTGGGGAAGACGGGCTTCGAGCTGCCGGGCCACGAGGCCGCGCTCGCCGTGCACCAGCAGGACGAGGCGGTGCTGCGCACGGGCGAGGCGCAGCTCTACAAGCTGGAGAAGCGCGTGCGGAAGGACCTCGGCGTGGAGTGGGACCTCGTGACGAGGCTCCCGCTCATGGACGCCGCGGGGCGCATCGTGGGCATCATCGGGATCTTCCGGAGCGTGACCGAGCAGAAGCTGTCGGAGGAGAAGATCAAGGACGCGGTGCGCACCCGCGACGAGTTCCTCGCGATGCTGTCGCACGAGCTCAGGAACCCCCTCGGCGCCATCGTCAGCGCCATGGGGCTGCTCAACGAGAGCGTCCGCGCGGGCGCGAGCAGCGCCGGGGTCGATCCGGCGATCCTCCAGGTCCTCGAGCGTCAGTCCTCGCAGATGGCGCGGCTGCTCGATGATCTGCTCGAGGCGAGCCGCGTCACGCAGAGCAAGATCGAGCTGCGCAGGCGCGTCGTCGACATCCGGTCTGTGGCCCTCGACGCCTCGGCCGCCGTGAAGGGCCTCATGGACAAGCGCGGCATCCACTTCACCTCGACCATCGCGCCCGACCCGATCTGGGTCGACGGCGATCCGGCGCGGCTCCAGCAGGTCCACGTGAACCTGCTGAACAACGCGGCGAAATACACCCCGCCCGGAGGGCAGGTCACGCTCCACGTCGAGCGCCTGGACGGGCACGCCGTGGTGCGCGTCAAGGACAACGGCGTGGGGATGTCGAAGGAGATGCTCGAGAACGCGTTCGATCTCTTCGTGCAGTCGAAGCGGACGCTGGATCGGTCGCAGGGGGGGCTCGGCGTGGGGCTCACGCTCGTGCGCGGGCTCATCGAGAAGCACGGCGGCACGGTGACGGCCCGGAGCGAGGGCGACGGGAAGGGCAGCGAGTTCGAGGTGCGCCTGCCCATCACGGATCGGGCGCCCGAGGAGCCCGCGCAGCGCTTGACCCCCTCGAACGTGCCCAGGCGATCGCGGATCGTCCTCGTGGAGGACAACGCCGACAGCCTGGAGATGCTCAGCACGCTCATGCGGCGCGCCGGCTTCGAGTGCTACACCGCGGACGACGGGATCTCAGGGCTCGAGCTCATCGACGAGGTGCGCCCGCACGCCGCGATCGTGGACATCGGGCTGCCGGGGATCGACGGCATCGAGCTCGCCCGCGGCGTCCGCAACGACCCCAAGCACGCGGACGTCCTGCTGATCGCGCTCACGGGCTACGGGCAGCACAGCGACCGTGACAAGGCGCTGAGCGCCGGGTTCGACGAGTACCTGACGAAGCCGGTGGCGCTGCGCACCCTCAAGCAGCTGCTTGCCGAGAGCGAGCGAGGCTAGAACTTCCACATCCACCCGGCCCCGCCGGGCGCGCCTGCCCAGGAGGGCTTTTCCCGCGCGGCGCCATAAGCGATGAGCGGTGCCCCGATGAGCGCGCTGGTGAGGCCGCCGATCAAGAGCCCCAGGGGCACGGCGTAGTCCCCCCTTCCGCCAAAGGCGTCGCTCACGCCGGCCCCAAACGCCATGACGGCGGCGGAGAGGAGGCAGACCCCTCCGCCGGCGGCGAAGACGATGCCAGCGACCATCGCCCCCACGCTCCTTCGTCGGTAGGAGGGCTTGACCGGCGCGGGATCGTCCTGTGGAGGCAGCTCCTGGGGGCTCGGCGGAGGGCCGTAGTAGCCGGCGGGCGGAGGTGGGTACGAGTAGCCGGGCGGCGGCGGAGGATAGTAGTAATAGCCTTGGGGCGGCGCGGCGCCGGGCGGCGGCGGAGGATAGTAGTAATAGCCTCTGGGCGGCGCGGCGCCGGGCGGCGGCGCGGCGGCACCCGACGCCACGGGCGGCGGCGCAGGAGGCAGCGGCGCGGACGGCGAAGCGGCGCTCGCCGAGCTGCCGGAGGCCGGGGGTATGGGGGCAGAGCCCGGCTTGCCGGGCGTCGCCCCCATCGTCACCGGCGGATCCTGCTCCGCGAGCGCCGGGAGCGGGGCAGAGAGCGTGATGACGATCGCGAGCGCGATGGGCTTCCGCATCCGGGCATTGTATCAGACCCGCGGCCGCCTGCCTGGTCAGTCGTTGATGCCGGACTCCTTCAGGAAAGCGCGCTCCACCGCGGCGTAGTCGACCTCCACGTCGAGGCGCGCGAGCACCGAGTAGAACCCGAACTGAAGCCGGTTCATGAACAATATGCCTGCCGGGAACGGCACCACGTCGGCCGCCTTCATCGACCGCGCCACGTTCGACAGATCGCGCACCTCCTTCACGAGGCCGGCCACGTACTCGCTCGTGATCTTGAAGGGCGCGCGGAAGAGCGGCTCGAAGCACCGGCGCGAGAAGCCCACCGCCATCTCCTGGTAGCGGCCGCCGCGCAGCTCGAGCATCCGGGCCGTGGCCTGCTCGAACGCCCCCTCGTCCTGCTTGAGCGCCGCGAGGTGCATGGCGCGGGAGTGCGTGAGCCTGTCCCCCTCGATCGGCTGGACGCAGCCGAAGTCGATGAACGTGATCTTGCCGTCCTCGTGGAAGATGTAGTTGCCCGGGTGCGGGTCGGCGTTGAACTTGCCGCTCACCAGGTTGCCCTTGAAGACGAAGCGCCAGAGCGTCTCGGCGTATTGCTGGCGGAGGTGCTCCGGCTCCTCCGCGGCCTCCTCCAGCGTGTTGCCCTCCGCGAACTCGGTGGTGAGCACGCGCTTCGTCGAGCGCTCGTCGATCACCCACGGGATCCGGATCGAGCGATCCCGCTGGTGCAGCGTCGAGAACTGCCACTGCCGCTCGGCCTCGCGCGAGTAGTCGAGCTCCTCGCGGAAGCGCTTCTGGATCTCCTCCAGCATCCCCTTCGTGTTGAGCTTCCGCCCGCCGCCGAGCGACCCGAGCAGGCCCTCGAGCATCGCCGCGTTGGCGAGATCGCTCTCCACCGCCCGCTCGATCCCGGGGTGCTGGACCTTGACCACCACGTCCCGCCCGTCGGCGAGGCGGGCCTTGTGGACCTGGCCTATCGAGGCGCTGGCGAAGGGTTCATCCTCCCAGACCGCGAAGAGCTGGTCGATCGGCGCCTTGAGCTCCTCCTCGACCACGGCCCGGATCGCGGCGGGCGACGACGTCGGCGCGGCCGCGCGCAGCACGCGGAGCGACGTCTCGTACGCGCCCTTGTGCTCCTCGGGGACGATGCCGTCGATGTAGCTCGCCATCTGCCCGATCTTGGCGGCGAGGCCGCGCAGCGTCCCCAGCACCTCGGCGGCTTGCTCCGCGGCGGAGGCGCCGTTCTTGGAGAAGAGCACGCTCGCGCCGGTGCGCGCGCCGAGGCCGGCGAGACGCACGAAGCGGCCAAGGCGGCCCTCCGGGATCTTCTTGTCTTCGCTCATCGAAAGGCGCACGGGCGATGCTCGCCGAGCGGGGGCTATGCTGCCCGAACGGGGCCGAGGCGTCCATCCTCTCGCGTGCCGGCTACCGACCGGTGCTACGACAGGACAATGTTCGACACGAAAGAGCTCGCGACCGTCGAGGATCCGGCCATCGCGCCCACGGTCGTGGCGGGCTCGCCCGAGGCGAGAGAGGGGGTACGCACGCCTATACCCCCGTCCAGCGCCGCGACGCGCAACACCGTGCTCCCCCGGGTCGAGATCGTGGGCGACCGGCCGACCCTCGTGGCCGACGAGAAGCGCCGCTTCGAGCCTACCCGCGCCCTCGGCCAGGGCGGCGTCGGCGAGGTCGTCGGCGCGCACGACAACGACATCGGCCGCCCCGTGGCCTTAAAGCGCATCCGCGCCGAGGTAAAGAGCGAAGGCGCACTGATCCGCTTCGTCGAGGAGATCCGGACGATCGGGCGGCTGGAGCACCCGAACATCGTCCCCATCCACGACGTCGGCCTCGACGAAGCGGGCCAGTACTACTTCGTGATGAAGTACGTCGACGGCGAGACGCTCGAGGACATCATTAACAAGCTCAGGGCGGGCGACCGGGGCTACCACGCGCGGTACACGTTCGAGCGGCGCGTCCAGGTCTTCGCCGGGATCCTCGACGCGATCGCGTTCGCCCACGAAAAGGGCATCATCCATCGAGACATCAAGCCTGCGAACGTGATGGTCGGCGCGCACGGCGAGGTCATGGTGATGGACTGGGGCATCGCCAAATGGCTGCGCGGTCCCAAGGCCGCTTCCGATCTGCTGCCCACGCTCGCCGGCCAGGAGGGCCGGGCCTTCGAGACGCAGGTGGGGACGCTGATCGGCACGCCGGCCTACATGTCGCCGGAGCAGGCGATGGGCGAGAGGGTGGACGAGCGATGCGACATCTACGCGCTCTCGGTGCTCTTCTACGAGTTCTTGGGCCTCACCCACCCGCTCACCCCGAGGACCACGCTCAACGACACGCTCGCGGGCGTGATCCACGAGCGCCCGAAGAAGCTTCAGGACCTGAAGAACGCACATCAGCACCGGGTCCCGCCGGAGCTGTCATGGTTCGTCGCCAAGGGCCTCGCCAAGGATCCGAAGGATCGGTATCAATCCGTCACGGAGATGCGGGAGCGGCTGCGCCGCCGGGCGGAGGGCTATATCCCGATCGAGTGCGGCACCACGCTCGTGAAGCGAATCGTGCACTCGCTCGGGCGCACCGCCGACCGACACCCCTATGTCGTGATCATCGCGCTGTTCGGCGCTTCGATGGTCGTGCTCTGGGCGCTCGCGACGACCGTTTATCGCGCTGTCGCGGGGTAGGAATCAGAATGTTCGGCCTCACCTTCTCGATCCATCAGAACGGCGCGCTCGTTCGCCGCGAGACGCGATGGGAAGACATCGTGAAGGTGGGCAGGGACGCGAAGGCCCATCTGCGCATCGACGACGAGCGGGCCTCGCGCCTCCACGCCATCATCGAGGTGGCGTCGCCCAGCGACATCACGCTGGTCGATCTCGGCAGCGAAGCGGGCACGATCGTGGACGGCGCGCGAGTGAACAAATGCAAGATCCGGCCTGGGGAGCACTTCCAGATCGGGTCGACGAGGATCGAGCTCGTGAAGGTGGAGCCTTGGGCGGCGGCAGGGAGCGCGGCGCCGCCCGGCGAGGAGGTGCTTCGAACGATGATCCTGGATCACCACCCCCACGACACCGAGGGCCTGCGCGCCCTGGGCTACTGGGCACCACCCCTCGATCTGCCGCAAGTCCATCATTTCGTGGACGCATCCTGGGACGCGAACGAGCGTGATGCGGTCTTTGCCTACCTCCACCTCGGGGAGGTTGTACGGCTGTCGGGAGGGTACTCGTGGTGCCGGTTCAACTGTGGTCTGGTGGAGCGAGGTTTCGAACCGATCACCGACGAGGATATCGACCAGTTGTTCTCCGACGAGGAAGAGCCGCCCGGGAGGACGAGTGATCCCTCTCCGGCCACCCCGATCTCGCTCTCGGAGCTGCTGCGCGAGATCCGCGCGAAGCCGGAGACGATGGGCTCGACGTGTCTGTCGGACGGTCATTTCATCTGGCCCGTAGGGCTGGCCCACTACGTGGACAAACACCTCGTCCGACCTCCTGAGGAGTTCGTTCGTCATGCGCTCCAGCAGCTCTTGCTGCGAGGTATCCGGTGAGCGATCAAAACCTGACCGAGAGCTCGATCGACCCCGGCCCCACGGCCACGGACCCCCTCGGCTCTCGGCGGACGAGCGGCTCCTTGCCGGGCGGGTAGAGGTCCGTGCGGATGAGGGCGTCCTCCTTCAGCTCGATGGAGAGGATGAGCATGATGAGCGACACGGCCTGCGCGGCGCCGTCGGCGATGTAGAGCACGTTGACGGGCCCGATGCCCTTGCCGCTCGAGGTCAAGGGCGGGTGCGTGGCGCCGACGATGAACGGCCCGAACACAGGGATGAACGCTGCCCTCGCGGACTCGTCTTTGACCGCGCCGACGATGGAGCCGACATACAGGTTGGGGAGGGCGACGACCCCGGCGACGAAGAAGGTTGGATTCCCGAGCGGGCCAACATGGTAACCCTTCGGGATGGGATCACCCGGCTTGTAAGGCATCGTCGATGGCCCGGAGCCCTTTGGCGGCGCAGGCGGCTTCTCCGAGGCTGCTGGCTCGTCCGCGGCGGCGATCGCAGGCACGATGGGCCCTCCGAGCAGGACTGCTAGGGAGATGGCGAATCTTGCAAGGAGGGAGGCCATCAGCGCGGGTCTCCCGGGGCCGGCTCCTCGGCCCGCAACGACTCCGGGGCGTCCGCCTCGGTGTCGCTCTCTTCACGGAGGATCCGGTTCATCCGCGGGACGTCGAGCGCCTTCTCCCACCGGGCGACGACGATCGTCGCGACGCCGTTGCCGATCAGGTTCGTGATGGCCCGGGCCTCGGACATGAAGCGATCGATGCCGAGCAAAAGGGCCAGGCCGGCGACCGGGATCGTCCGGGTGCTCGACAGCGTGGCTGCCAGCGTGATGAACCCGCCGCCGGTCACGGCCGCAGCGCCCTTGGACGTCAAGAGGAGGACGCCGAGGATCCCCAGCTGTTGCCCCAACGAGAGCGGCGTGCGCGTCGCCTGCGCGACGAAGATCGCGGCCATGGTGAGGTAGATCGACGTGCCGTCGAGGTTGAATGAGTAGCCCGTGGGGATGACGAGGCCGACCACGGGCCGCGCGCAGCCCAGGTTCTCGAGCTTGGCCATCATCCTCGGCAGCGCCGACTCCGACGACGACGTGCCGAGCACGATCAATATCTCCTCCTTCACGTACAGGATGAACCGGAGGATGTTGAAGCCGGCGAGGCGGGCGATGCCGCCCAGCACGACGCCCGCCATGAGCTCCCCGAGCGATCGCATGGTGCCGAGGCCGTATTTGCCGATCGTGAAGGCCATGGCGCCGAACGCCCCGATGGGCGCAGCCTTCATGATGAGCCCGATGGCCGCGAAGAGCGCGTGAGAGAGGTGCTCGATGAGCTTGACGAGCGGCTCCACCTTCTCGCCGAGCGAGAGCAGGCCCAGGCCGAACAGCACCGAGAAGAGGAGGACCTGGAGGATCTCCCCCTTCGCGAAGGCGTCGACCACGCTGCTCGGGATGATGTTCATGAGGAAATCGACGGTGCCGAGCGATTTCGCGCTGGTCGTGAAGGCGTCGATCTCCTTCGTGTCGAGCGAGGCCACGTCCGCGTTCACGCCTTCGCCGGGCTTCATGACATTGACCACGACGAGGCCGATGAGCAGCGCCATCGACGAGACCACCTCGAAGTAGGCAAGGGCCTTGAGGCCGACCTTGCCGACATCGCGCATATGCCCCATCTTGGCGATGCCGACCGTCACGGTGGCAAAGACGATGGGGGCGATCATCATCTTGATGAGCTTGATGAACGCCTCGCCCAGCGGCTTCAGCGCGACGCCCGTGTCGGGGGCGAGGTAGCCGAGCAGGGCGCCGAGGACGATGGCGGTGAGGACCTGGAGATAGAGCCTCTGGTAAAGCGGTTTATGGGCCGGGGCCGGGCGCGCGTCTGCCATCGTCGGGCCCACGGTAACCGAGGGCCCGGTGTGCGCCAACTACCGGCGGGCGAGCCAGCGCGCGGCGAGATCCCGGACGAACAGGATTGGCAGCAGGCAGGCCGAGAGGCCGGCGAGCGTGATCTCGGCCCCCGCCGGCTCGCCCCGCGCGACGGAGAGCCACACCCGCCCGGCGCTCACGATCCAGAGCACGAGGAGCACGACGATGAGATCCAGGTTCGCCGACGCCGGAGAGGCAAGCGGCGGCTGGGCCTTGGGGGTCGCGGCGGCCCGCCGGTAAGGGATCGCCGCGGAGACGGCACGCCGAACACGGACCAGGGGGGACATGCTGTCCGGGTGGCACGCATCGTGCCGATCCGACAAATCCGCGGCGAAGGCGCGTAGCGAGGGCCGAGCTCGTGCGCCGCTGCATGACGGTCACGGAAAACCGTCATGCGCCGCTGCACGACGGAGAGCTACGGCGTGCAGGCAGCCTGGCAGGTGGCGAAGGCCGCCTGACAGGTGGCCGGCGCGGGCGGCAGGGGCAACCGGCCGCCGCCGTCGGGGATGACAGGGGTGAGACAGCCCGTGAGCGCGGCCTGACACTTCTCGAAGCAAGCCTTGAACTTCGCCGAGGCGGCGCCCGCGTCCGTGGCAGCGGGCTTGCCGGCGTCGACGGCGGCGCCTGCGTCGGTGGGCGCGCCTCCGTCAGGCCGAGGCAACGGCGTGACGACCGTGGGGTGCGGCGGCGGCGCGGCGGTCTGTGAGGGCTCGGCCGTCGCCGCGGTGGGCGCGGCCGACGCCGACGGCGCGGCGCTGGGGGTGGTACCATCGTCCGCTCGTTCGGCCGTCTTGCAGCCGACCGCGGCGAGCCAGAGGACCAGAGGGACGGCGGGGAGGGCGACGAGGGCGCGGCGAGGTATCGTGCTCATGGCTGGGATATCGCGCTCCTTCGGGCCGGGTGCAACTTCCTGTCATTTCTTGGCGGGCGGATTCGGGTGCAGATACACCGCGGGCGAGGCGCTCGAGGCCGCGCCCCGGCTCACGAGCTGATAGGCCGCCTCGAGCTCCCAGACCCACACCTCTGCTCCGTTGCTCTTGATCTCCTGGATCCTCACCCGGGCGCCCGGCTCGGGGCCGTCGATGCCGGCGCGGCCGAGGCGGGCGCCGTCCCAGGAGAGGACTAAGGGCTCCGGGAGGGGCGCATATTTGATCGTCGGATCCGCGGGAGGCTGGGCCACGATCCAGACATCCTTTTTGCCGCCGGCCGCGATCTGCTCGATGGATATCCGCGGATCGAGCCCGATCTCCACCTTGATCCACGCCTTGCCATCCCAGTGAAAGAGCGCCTTGTGGCTCGCGGCCCAGAGCTCGCCGTCGTTCGAGGCCGAGATGGCGAAGACATCCGGATCAGCGATCAGCTGCTCGTCCCACGCGGCGCCGTCGTAACGCCATGTGGCGCTGGCGAGCCGGTGGGCTGTTCCATCCCAGCCCACGAGCGCGCCGGCGAGCCATATCTCCTCCCCGCGCGCGGCGATCGCCCGATAGCTCGAGAGCCGCACGCCTGTCGGGGCTTGGTCCATCTGCTCGAGACGCGGGGAGGCGAGGCGCGGCGCGCCCCAACCGCTCTTGCCAAAAGCATAGAGCTCGCCGCCGACGAAGCGGGCCTTGCCGTCCGCCCGCTCCTCCGGCGCATCGCCCGGCCGGAGGCCCCAGATCGCGCCGGATCGGGTGACGGCCAGGGCGGTTGGCATGGTGTCGTTATCCGCGCTCGCCGGCAGGCCGAGGGGGAGCTTGTTCCAGCGCTTGCCGTCAAACCGCTCTGGATCGCGGAGCCCGATGGGCGCGCAGGTATAGCCGCAGGTATAGGTGCCTGCCACGAAGGCGTCATGATCGCTCTGCGCGGCGAGGGCCCAGAAGCCCGCGTTGGCGCGGCAGGTCTTGCGCTTGCCCTCCTCGACGATGGGCCGCTGTTCGTTCACGGGTTTATGGGCGGTGAACTTCTGACCATCGAAGAAGAGGCGGATATCACAGCTGCCAGTGATCCACGCGGCGCCGCCCGGGAGGGGGGCAATCTGGTGGAACATGGGGAGGCCGCAGTCGTGCGAAGCGCCGTCGATGCTGGTGCGGGCGCGGAGGCGGAAGCGGCCGATCGAGGGATCCTCGGGCGGGAGGGCAGGAGGGCCGGCGGGCTTGGCTGCGATCGGAGGCGCAGCGTCGAGGCCGGCGTCCAGCGCAGGGGCCGCGAGGGGTTCGGCGGTGGCGGGCGGCACGGGCGCGGGGGTCGGTGCGACCGCGATGGGCCTCGGCGGATCGAGGGGCGCCGGAGCGCAGGCGAGCGCGGGCGCGGCGAGAAGCGCGGCGGCGGCGAAGGACGGGCGGGGCATGGTGGGACTTTAGCTGGATCCGTCCTACTTCTTCTTCGCGAGCCAGGGGCACGTGAGGACATCCCCCTTGAGCTTCACGGAGCAGAGGAACCACTTGTTCATCGGATCCTCCGCGTCCTCGGCGATGGCGGCGAGCGCCAGCATCACGATCTGCCCCGGCGCGCGCTCGTCGCACACCGTATGGATCGTGCCCTTGGCCTGGGGCACCTTCAGGCAGCCCGGGACATCAACCGTGATGCTGAACACGCCCGCGGGATCATGCTGGAGTAGCCTCGGGTTCGAGGGCGCGCCGCAGGCCAGCCGATCGACCGCTATCTCCTTGAGCAGCGTCGGGAGGAGCGCTTTGCACCCCACCCCCTCCGGCGTCTTGCCGGAGGGGAACTTCACCGCCTGCACGTTCAATATCTGCACGCGGTCGTGGTCCTTCGTGCCCACCGTGTAGATCGTCGCCGTGCCCTTCGGGCCGTTCACCGTGTGTGTCTCGCCTCGGTCCTGCTCGCCGAAGAGGTCTGCCTGAAAACCGTATTTCGGATCCGTGAAGGTCGTGAACCCCTTGGCGGGCTTCTGCACGGGCGCCTTGTCGTCCTCACCGGGCCCCGCCGCCGCGCCTTTCCCGCCGGCGCTCTCGGCCTCTCGTTCGGGCGTGTTCGGTGTCGCCGTCTTGTCCGCGGGCGGGGCGCCCCCACAGGACAGCAAGAGGAGCGAGGCGGCGGCGGTGATCAGGGCGAGCTTGGCCATGGGCCCGCCACCCATATCACACCTTCACTCGTCCTCGCCCTCACCCTTCTCGCTCTTGACCCCCCTCACCCCGAGCGCTCGCACCTTCTTGTAAAAATGGCTCCGCTCCATCCCGAGCCCGCGCGCCGTCGCCGCGACCTGCCCGCCGAAATGGGCCATCGCCTCCTCCAGGATCGACCGCTCGGCCTCCTCCGAGAGCACGCGATATGGCACGCCCGGCCGGTAAAGCCCGCCGGGCGGCGCCGCCACAGGCGCG
>JADMIO011113658.1_pt1 | contig 11879 bp, 10 predicted proteins | sample 8958161 | NCBI WGS metagenome assembly JADMIO01 (sample SAMN16585339, study PRJNA669376) | soil metagenome | isolation source: Crop rotation soil | place: USA: Cullars Rotation, Alabama | collected 2011
CCCGCCACGCCGCAGCATGCGCTACTTCTGGACCGCGAAGTACCGCTCGCGGAGGAGACGAATGTGGTGCGCCGCATGGCCGGCCGAGATGAACACGAGGGCGCGGACACTGAATGGTCGCTCGCTGGCGATGCCGCTGCGTGACCACGCCTCTGCGGGCAATCCCTTCACGAAGAGGATCGTTGCGGCGCGAATGGAGAGGAATTCCTGTAGAAGGTCCCTCACAGGAACATCGTTCGACTTTGCCGCGGCCATCGCGAAATCCTGGTCGAAGCTCGGGAGCGGCGAATCGAAGCCGCGGGCGAACCAGAGCGCGCGGAACACGAACAGGCGCTCGCAGTCATTGATGTGCCCCAGCACCTCGCGGATGCTCCACTTCCCTTCCGCGTAACGCTCCCGTGAGCGTTCCTCCGTGATCGCGCCGAGAAGGTCGGTGATCTCGCGCATCTGGTCGTGGAGGGTGACGAGCACATCGCCCTCCGGCACCTGGTCGATGTACGTGAAGTAGTAGTCGGCGGCTTCGTCCTTGGCTGGTCTCTGGTTCATGCCATGAACATGGCATCAAGGTCGAGGCGCGGGAAGCGAAGGCTATCGACCTCATGGGACTTCGCGAACGTGCACCTTCGGCGCCATCATCGCGGCAACGAGCGCAACCACCCCGACGAGGATGTTCAGGATCGCCACGGCAAAGTTCACGTTCAGGTAGCCGACGAGCCACACGTTCACGCCGGGAACGAACCAGCAGATGCCGACGAACAGAAGGAGGATGCCGAGGAAGATGCAGTAGCCTCGCGCGCCCCCGCGCGTGGCGCACACGAGGCCCGCAATGCCAAGCGCGATGTGAATGCACGCGTGCAGGAGATTCGTGCTGAGGATCCCGAACACCATCGGTGAGGCGATGCCCCACACGCCTTCGATGATGAGGAAGACGCCGGCGATGGCGCCAAAGAAGCTCGGGGTCCCCTGATGATCGTCCATGGCGCGTTTCCGGTGGAAGGCTCGTGCTTGTGAGGCACGAGCCGTGCCGGATTCAGCCTTCAGCGCAGTATGCCGACGTTGTCCCCCACGGTCGAGGACCGCAGGAAGCGCAGGACACGCTCATCGAGGTAGTTGCTCACCTGCGGCGGAAGGCGCCGGCGCTGCGCGGGCGTGAGGATCTCCTTCACCCCCGCGACCGTGTGAAGCAGGTAGTCCACGGTCTGCTCGCGCGCCGTGACATAGTGAGCGTAGGCGTCGGCGTGACTGTAGTTGTCGGGAAGCGCCGCGAGATAGCGCGACACGGGCGTCCACACCGAGTCCGCGAACATCGCATAGAGATGGCTCAACGTGGCGAGGCTGTCCGCCTGCTTTCGCGTGAGCTCCAGCGAATCCGCCTGCTGGAGGATCATGTCCATCGGATTGGGGATCGAGCTTCCGCCGAGGATCTTCATCGACTCCGCCGGCACCTTCGCTCCCTCGCGCGCGCGACCGATGTCGAGCCGCTGCGTGAGAAGCTGCCGCTCGCGCGGAACGCCGATGTCGAGGTTGATGGCGAGTGCGACGTACGGAATGGCGTGCACCGCGGACTGCTGCGGACGCGTTGACCCGAAGCGCTGGTTCACTTCATACCTGAATTGCCGCGCTGCCTGGTCGAAGCCGCGGACGAACAGGAGGTTCTGGTCCGGCGGAATCACCTGCCCCCATCCATGCAGCCCATCGCTACCGTGGAGTGTGAGGTCCGCGAGGCCAAGCGGGTTGTCGAGGGCAAGAACGATGTTCACTCGCTTGGGGAGTCCGAGCTTGACGGGATTGAACTTCACCTGTGTGGTCGCCTGGATGGTCCAGGGAGCCTGACAGCTTCCGCGCGCCGCAAGACGATCGAGCTGAGACGCGAGACAGTTTCCGGCTTCGCCATTCGAGAGAAGCGACTGCATGGCGCCCGCCACTGCGGCATCCTGCGCCGTGCGAGGATCGAAGATGAATGCGCGGTCATTGAGCGCGCCGTCCCCATTGATATCACCTGCAACGGATGGCGTGTACCGCACTCCCGATCGAGCGTCCACCAGTGTGGTGATGTACAGGAAGTCGAAGACGGGAATGTCACCCCAGCGGAGCCGCACATCGTGCCGCCCTCCCTGAAGGCCTCGGCCAGTCTCGATCGCGAATGGATTCCCCGCCGTGCTCGCGAAGCCGTTGAACTGCTCGCGAACGTCGAGCAGGGTGTAGGTGAGGTCCCACCGGAAGTATGCGTTCGCGGTGACGGGACTGAGGTTCACGCTGAGCTGCTTCGAGTCGGTGCGCAGGTCAGACGTTCTCTTCAGCACGCGCTGGAACGCGGGCGACAACCGGGACGCGTTCGTCGCAACATTTCCCGTCGTCGAGACGATGGCGCCCGGATCCGCATAGATGGGACGTCCCCCCTCGTTCGCGAGCACGAACCGCGTCGTCGCATCGAGGTTGATGTCGACACTCCCCGGCTGGTTCAGGCCGGAGGACACGATGCCCTGGACGCCGAGCACGAATCGGTTGTCGAGGATGGGCCCGGACCAATCGGCGGCAGCGCGTAACGACTTCGGCTGCTCGAAGTGCGGGTCGAACAACGTCACATTCGGCATCGCGCTCGAGAACACCGTTCCGGTGGACCCATCCCGGCACCGTGACGGAATCGTCTCCGGATTCGAGAGAAACGAACCCCAATCGGGAAACGGCACGGCCGATCCGACGCACAGGATGCTCTGCGTCGATCCCGTCAGACCGGTCGACGCGACAGCGGAGCTCACGAGCTGCGCGTCCGAGATGTTCTGGAAGATCCCGGCGCCGGCATGGATCACGGCGCGCGGCGGACGCGCTGCACCGGGAGCATACGCCACTCTCGGCGAAGACCCGTAGGTCCACTGAACGCCCAGTCGTGGACTCGCATAGACACGATTCGGCACGAAGTCGTTCCGCGCACCGAAGGCGTCGAGCAGGCCCTTGTTGAACGACGGCGCCGTGAGAAACCGGTTCGCATCGACTCGCACGCCATACTGCACTTGCATGTTCGTGCCTGGCCGCCAATAGTCCCCGAACGACGAGGCGCCGACGAGCTGCCCCCCGGACTGGATGTTCCTCGATAGCGTGCGACTGAAGGATGAAGGCACCCGCGCCTCGAGGTCCGCCAGCGAATTGAACGCGAACGATCCCAGGAGGCTCGGCGCCACATCAGTCGTGAGGGCGTCGTACGTGATACTGGAGGTCAGCTTGAGCGTGTGATGATTGTCGGCACTGTACCAGCTCGACTGGTTCGCGAGCTGCGCCGACCGATTGTCCTGCGATTGAAGGAGCGAGTTGGCACCGAATGAGAGCGACTTGATCGACGAGCTTCCGTCGGGAAGCGTGGAGGTGACGCGAACTACTCCCTCGGGAATGTTCTCGTACGGCTGCGTCTCGCTGCTCGACGTGGCCACTCCGACCGCCGTCTTCGAGAGCACCCCGAACCAGAAGTAGTTCGAGTGGACGACCGACGCGTTGCCGTTCCAGAAGTTCGATTGGCCGCCATGCGATGGCGTGGCGAGGAGGAGCGAGCCCCGACTCACCGGCGCAGCTCGGCGAAAGCTTCCCGCCATCCCGAACGTGAACGAGTGCCCCGCACCCGACGCACTCGGCATCCAGTCGACGTTGAGCAACGCCTGGCCGACGTTCAGGGACTGTTCCGTCGGCGCATTGTCAGGGCTCGTCGGCACATGCTGGTTCCGCAAGATGGCAAGAAGGCGCGACACGGAGTCCGGCGCGACGCCACCGGCCGAGAGTGCGAGAGCACTCGCATTGGTGAGTGTTCGGAGGTCGCTGAAGCGCCGCCCGAAATTGTATGCGCCATTGTAGAACGCGACGTCCATCGCGAGCGGTCCGGCGGCATTCCCGCCGACCCGAAGGTTCGTGTATTCCTGCCCCTGCGACTGCGCGGTCTCGTCGGCAAACTCGCCTGGCGGCGTGATGTCCACGTTGCTCATGATCCGGCGCGAGAAGTTCGAGCCTGGAATCGTCTGGATGGAGATCTGCGCGCCGCTGAAGCCGCCGATCGCCGGATCGAACGTGAACGGCCTGATCGACGTCGACGCCAGGACGTCCGGCGGAAGCGTGTTGATGCCGGAGCCGAGTCCGTTGAAGGTGACGTTGTTCTGGTCACCGCTGAGTCCGAGGAGTGAGTACATATCCGCGGCGCCATCGAGGCCGGGAATTACCTGGACGCCGGAGAGCGTCGCCGCCATGGCGGCGAGGTTGCCCGCCTGGTCGGGTGGGAGTCCGTTATTCGTCAGCGTGCGCTCGCCGCCGCCGACATCCGCATTCCCGTTGCGGTTCGGGAGCATGCGATTCGTCTGTCCCGTCACGTTCATGGTGTCGAGCGTCGCGATGGCGGAGCTCATGCGCGCGTCGGCGATCATCACCTCTTCGTCGCCGATCTTCTTGATCTCGAAGCGCCGCGGTGCGAGGCCGAGCTTCGTGAAGTCGAGCCAGTAGTCGCCCTCTCCGTTGAGAAACACGATGGTGTACCGACCATTGCGATCGGTCACCGCGCTCTTGGAGACGCCACCCTGGACGGAGGTCGCGCGGACATTGGCGCCCTGCACTCCCATCGTGTCCACCGTGACACGTCCGCGGATGACATCCGTCGACTGCGCGGCTGCCGTGCCCGACACTGCGAGCACGGCAATGAACGATGCGAGTCTCATCAGGGGAGCTTGCTGCGCTCGAGCGTGTAGCCGGCGTTCTTGTCGCCGGACGTCATGTAGATCACGCCGCCTTTCCCGAATCCGGCGATGGCACGGCCGGCCGGGAGACGTACGCGCTTGAACAACTCCCCCTTCGCATTCACGACGTCGTACACCAGTTCTCCGTTGCGCGAGAGCTTCGTCTCGCGCGGGAGGATCCACATGTTGTCATCCTGGTCGGTGAGTACCGCACCGAGGCGGAATGGCGGCCGATAGTCGGCGACCACTCCCGCCCGCGTGAGCTCGAGCACGGGCGGTAGAGACCCTCTCATCAGCATCGCAAGCGCGTTGTCGAACTCGTTCGCCGCCATGGGGGCGCCGCGCATGCTCATCTGGGTGCACTCGCCGCTCGCCGGTGCAATCGGCTGTCCTGTGGGGGCCGCGGCACCGCTCCGACCACCCCGACCTGCGCCCTCGGACACCTGTATCGCGTCGCACGTGGGTCCCACGCGCATGTACGTCTCCGCCGACGGATACCCGATCGCGAGAAGCGCGTTCTGCGCGACCTTCACCGAATCGATGAGGCGCGTCTTCGCGGTGTCGTCGAGGCGCCTCCAGTCCATCGGAAGCTTCGGCGAACGGCTTGTCGTTCCGTCGGGATGCAGCCAGTCGATGTGGTAGTCGAGCCCGCGCACGATGCCGACGGTGCCGTTGGACAACATGCCCCATTCGTCGATCGGCTGGAGTGGATCGAGGGCCCAGACCGTCGTGGTCCTGTTATCGCTGCTCTTCTCCGTCGTGATCTTCATCAACGGGAGACTCATGACCCCGATGGTATCGGTGCGCCGCTCATCGAGGTCGGCGCGAAAGATCATGATGGAATCGGAGAAGACGGTCGTGCGCGGTGGAGCATTGGGAACGCGAGGCCGTCCCGTGCGGAAGATGATGCGTCCCTTGTTGTCCACGGCCGAGACGGCGCGAACGATCGAGCCGAGGTTGCCGTTGTTGGGCAACGCGAGCGCATGCGACAGCGCGCCATGTCCGTCGAGCACCAGGAGCGTCCTGGCATTGAAGTCGGCGAAGAGCACCGAGTCACCAAGCCACGAGTTCATCGCGAGCGGACGGCTGCCGTAGCTCGTCGAAGTGCCGGGAGCGGAATCGAGCACGACGACCGACGACGCGAGGCTCTGATCGAGGAGCTTCAGCTGCCGACGGGCGGCATCATTGACGAGCACCTTGCCATCCGCGCCCTGCTTGAGCCCGAGAATCGCGCCGAACGTCTCGCTCGTGCGGGCATTGGGCGCGGGAACATCCACCACTGGAATTCCCTGCTGCGCAGGTGCCGGTGCCGGCGTCGCGGCGGCAACCATGCCGCAGGTGATGACCGACAGTGCATTTCTCATCATGGTGGCCGCCGCTGCTGGACGTGAAGTGGGAACTTCTGCCGACGCGTAGGTTGAGCTGGAGCCGAGCACGAATCCGATCATCAGGATGGCAAAGGCGCCGAGTGGTGCGCCGATGAGCATCCCGATGCGGCGCGCGCGCATGGACCGCGGAACGCCGAACTGCTCTTCGCTTCGATAGGTGCGCGAGATGTCGCGGGCGAGCGCCTCGCGAAACTCGGGAGTGGGCGCGTGCGGGTCGTGTTCTTCGTTCATGGATTCAATCCTTCCGCCTTCAGTGTGACCGCCAGCTCGGCGCGTAATCGTTCGCGAGCACGACGCAGCCGGCCCTCGATCGCGCGCTCGGAGACGCCGTGCACCTTCGCGAGCTGCGCCGTCTTGAGCCGCTGGAAATGAAAAGCCTCGAGGAGCGCCGACTCCTCCGCGGGGATGCGCAGGAGGGCGGCATTCACCGCGGCCGTGACGTCCGGTGAATCACCGACGGCATTCGCCTCGACCGCCGCGAGCACTTCGGCGGGCGAGACGAAGTCGATGGAGACGGCGGGACGTCGGCGCATATGATTGAGGATGAGGTTACGCACCACGGTGAACAGCCACGCCTGCGGGGAATCGGGCAACCCGGTGCGTCTCCATTCCTTCACGGCGCGAAGCCAGGCTTCCTGCACGACATCCTCCGCGAGCGCGCGCTCGCCGGCGCACTTGCGTGACGCGTACGCGTAGATCGCGTCGAGCGAGTCGTGGTACACCTGGAGGAGTTGGGCTTCGGAGACTCGGGCCGTCATCCGGTAAGGTCAGGGTCAGCTAGTATGACACGCGGGCTCTCCGAAACCCACAAATTGGATTCTCCGCTGTTTATTTGTCGTCCTGAGCGACAAACCTAGATTTCTGCTTCCCTGCACCCGTGCCATTCATGAGGACACGTCTCGCTACTTCGATCATCGCATGCTGCCTCGCGACGCAACTCGGCGCCCAGGCGACAGGCGAATGGGCCGCGTACGGCCACGACGCCATGGGGAGCCGCTACTCGCCGCTCACGCAGATCTCCCGCGAGAATGTCTCGCAGCTCCAGGTCGCGTGGACGTTCCGCACCGGCGACACCGCACACACGCGACAAACGATGAAGCTCGAGGCCACGCCGCTCATGGTGGACGGCCTTCTATATGTATCGACGCCGGGTGGAAAGGCCTTTGCTCTCGACCCCTCGACCGGCAAGGAGCGCTGGACGTACGACGCGAAGATCGACCGCAACGAAGACTGGGGAGACTTCGCGAATCGCGGCGTCTCCACCTGGCTCGACAAACGTGCACCTGCCGGCGCCGCCTGCCGCCGGCGCATTCTCCTCCCCACGATCGACGGACGCATCATCGCGCTCGACGCGAAGTCGGGTGTCGTATGCACGAGCTTCGGCGACCACGGCACCGTGCGGCTGCGCGACGGACTTCGCAACTCGCCGTTCTACACCGGTGAGTACGAGCTCACGTCGCCGCCGGCGGTGGTGAACGACATCATCGTCACTGGATCGGCCGTCGCCGACAACAACCGAACCAATGCAGCGAGCGGCGAAGTTCGCGCATATGACGCACGCACCGGGAAGCAGAAGTGGGCGTGGGATCCCGTCCCGCGCGACAGCAGCGACCCGGCGTGGAAGACGTGGCGCGGAGCGATGGCGCACAGCACGGGCGCAGCGAACGCGTGGTCCATCATCGCCGCGGACAGCGCGCGCGACCTCGTGTTCGTCCCGACCGGCAGCGCGAGTCCCGACTACTACGGCGGCGAGCGACTCGGAGACAACCGTTACGCGAACTCGATCGTCGCGCTGCGGGCGAGCACGGGCAAAGTCGTGTGGCACTTCCAGACGGTGCACCACGATCTATGGGACTACGACAACGCATCGCCTCCGCTCCTCGCGACGATCGCGCACGACGGCAAGCGCGTGGACGTCGTGATGCAGGCGACGAAGACCGGCCAGCTCTACGTCCTGGATCGCGATAACGGCAAGCCGGTGTTTCCCGTGGAGGAACGGCCTGTCCCGAAGAGCACGATCTTCGGCGAGCAGGCGTCGCCGACGCAACCATTCAATTCCGTGTTGCCGCCACTGAGTCCGCAGACGTTCAGCGACAGGGACGTCTGGTCGGGAACTCCGGAGGCGCGCGCAGCATGCCTCGACCTCATGAAGGGACTTCGCAATGAAGGTCCGTTCACGCCGCCGAGTCTCGAGGGAACGCTCGTGATCCCGAGCAACGTGGGTGGTGCGCACTGGGGTGGCGTCGCGTTCGATCCCGTGCGGCAGATCGTGATCGTGCCGGTGAATCGCATCGCGGCAAAGGTGCAGCTGATCCGCCTCGACCAGCTCGACACCACCCTGATGCGCTCGAACCAATCGCGACTCGGCGACCAGTACACGCGAATGCACGGCACGCCGTATGTCATGCGGCGCAACATGTTGTCGATCCACGAGGGTCCTCCCTGCACGCCGAATCCGTGGGGAGCGCTCGTCGCGCTCGACCTCAACACGGGCACGAAGGCGTGGGAAGTCCCACTCGGCGATGCGGCATCGTTGAGGCCCGAGCTCAAGATGGGTGCGCCGACCGGGCTTCCGAACCTCGGTGGACCGATCGTGTCAGCGGGTGGCGTCGCGTTCATCGGCGCAGCGATGGATCGGTTTCTTCGGGCGTTCGACGTCGAGACCGGGCGCGAGCTGTGGCGTGGAAGCCTTCCGGGCGGAGCGCGTGCGACGCCAATGACCTACCTGGCTGGCGGAAAGCAGTATGTGGTTGTCAGCGTCGGTGGTGGAGATGAATGGGGCAAGGGCGACTCTGTGGTGGCGTTCGCCTTGAAGTAGTACGGAGCCCGCTAGCGGGCGCGAACCACCCAGGTGGTCATGCAGCGCTGGTCCTGCACCACGGTGGTCTTCAGCGGATCCACCAGCTCTCCTCCGAGCTCGCGCGTCTTCTGCATCAGGAACGCTTCGTCGACCAGGTAGCGCGACGTTCCATCCGGGAGGAGGTGACGCCTCCCGGCGATCGGCTTCATGCGCGACTCCATCCCGATCGTCGATGCAAGGCGGGCGAAGAACATCCCGCCGGGACGGAGCACGCGCCACGCACCGCGCAGCATGGCGTCGAACTGGGCGTCGTCGCGGGCAAAGTGAAGGACGGCACTGCAGATCACGACGTCGGCGGATGCGTCGGGGAAGCTCAGCGACTCGAGCGCCTCGACGCGAAAGGCATCCGCCGGAAGATCCGTGCGAATCGTGGCGGCGAAACGCCGCAGCTCGTCGATCGCACCGGCATTCGCGTCCGCGCCGGCGACGTCGTACCCCTCACGGAGGAAGTAGTGGAGGTTCCTCCCTCCTCCGCATCCTGCGTCGAAGACGCGCATGGACGGCGTGATGCGCCCGCGCTGGAGCTGATCGAAGAGGTAGATGTCGATGTTGCCGAACTGCGCGACCGTCATGTGATGCTGGTTGCGGGCATTACCCGGCAACCTGCACAAAAGCGCGGACCCCGAAAGGTCCGCGCTTTCACGACGACGTGGATGTCAGGCGCAGCGGCGGCGGCGGGCGAGTCCGCCAAGCGCGAAGAGACCGGTGCCGAGGAGTGCGAGCGATGCCGGTTCCGGCGTGGCCTCGACCTCGCTCGTCTGGTAGGCAAACATGTTCAGGTCGCCCATCTCGGGATTACCGAGATCGTTTCCCTGCACCGACTGATCGAACACGTTCCAGGAAAAGTCGGAATCATATGCCCAGGCGTAGCCGAATTCGTTGGGGTCACCGTCGCCGTCGTCATACGACCCCCAGAAGAGATTCCGCACCGGGGAGCCGCCGATGATGGCATCATAGGCGGCGAAATTCGGACCGGGAGACGGGAGACTTCCCAGCAGCTGCTCGACGTCCGCGCGGTTCGCCAGCGTGAAGCCCGCCGGGTTGATCGCGGCGAGGATCTGGTTCGGCGTCTGGAAGGCGAAGTTGTTCAGGTCCAGCCACACGCGACCCGTCGAGAGATCCTTGAAGGTGCGGAAGCCTGCGACGTCGGCATTGTCGACGACCTGTGCCTGGCTGCTTCCGGGGAGCACCGCGACGAGGGCGAGGAGGACAACCGCGATTCTTGTTTTCATGGGCGGGGTTGAGGAGCGGGACGGACGCACGAACAGGCAAGACGCGCTCCCTCCACCGAGCTCCAAGGATTCGATTTCCAAACTCCTGTCAATCATGCAGTTAGCTCCCACATCGCAGGTTGCCTCGCGGGGGGCGTTGGGCAGCGGTACGGCGCGCACGCAACACTATTGCTTCCTTCGTGCAACAATCCTCGTCCTCCTGCTCGATTTACCGAAGCTGCCACATCACGCATAACCATATATGCCGCTTGCGGTTACGCAGAAGTCACTATGACCGAAACATTTGGTGACGATCTTGCCTTAGGCGCCACGATATAGGCAACCCGTCTTCAGGAGACCTGATGTTCAACAATGCCCTTCGTGCCGTCGCGCTTTCGCTCGTCGTCGCCGCGCCTGCGTTCGCACAGATCGACCAGCAGCAGACAAGCTCGAACAATGGCCGCTACGTGAACTATAACACCGGCCAGAGCTTCACGCCGTCGATGAACACGAGCCTCGGCGCCGGCGTGCTGGTGAACACCTGGTACTACCTGGACTACACCACGCAGATGAAGATCACGCTGTTCGCCGGCGGGTTGCCGAACAATGGCGGGACGGAGATCGCGTCGACGACCACCACGCAGTTCATCGGTGGCGGACAGACGGTGTGGGTGGACGGCTACTGGAATGCGCCCGTCACCCTGGTGACCGGCACCAAGTACTACCTGACGTTTCTCGACTCCCACGACCAGACCAACGCCTGGAAGGCGGAGTTCCGGTATCTCGAGGGCAACAACTACGCCGGCGGTGAGTTGCTCTTCGCGCCGAACACGGACGAAGGTGCGGCCTACTCCAGCATCCCGGGTTGGGACATGGCGTTCCACGAGTTCGGTGAGAATGTCGAAGTCGAGAGCACGCCGGAGCCGGCGAGCCTCGTGCTCCTCGGCACCGGCATCATTGGACTCGGGATCGTGCGCCGCCGTCGCACCGCCTGATCTCCTGATCCGTACGCAAGACGAAAGACCTCATGGCAATCGCCATGAGGTCTTTTTGCATTCTCCTTCAGCCGTGCCGCCACGGAAGCATCGTCCATGGAAGGGCCTGGAGATGCGGTGGCGTCGCGGCACGAAGTGCACGCGCGCGATGGCGAAGGAACGCGTCGCCCACCACCTCACGAAGGATCATCGCGGGACACGGTGCGAGAAGCACCTTCATCACGCGCGCGTCGCGGGCAAGCTCCTCCCGCGTCTCCGGATCGAACCTCGTGGTGAGCACGATGCGCTCGGCCTGTGGCGAATGGGTGCACAGCGCCTCCGGAAATCCGCGCCAGCCATCGACCGAGAGATTCGCGTCGAGAATGACGACGTCGAAGGGCGGCTCGGTCTCGAGGATCGTTTGCGCTTCGGCGAGGCTCGCGGCGAGGACGGGGTCGTAGTCATCGTCGAGCTGAAGCTGGAGCCTGATGAGGTGCTCGCAGCACTCGCCGATACAGAGGAGCCGAGGGGGCGGGTCGTTCCCGGGAACGTGATCAGACATTGGCGCCGACCGCGTCAGGGGTGGAGGAGGACTGGCTACACGCGTACCCCTATAGCGAGTAATGCACCATATGTTACATGACTCGCATGTGCAGGTGGATCAACGGGTTAGCTGGTCAGTTCGCCAGGCTTGGTGTCCTGTCGGAGGCCCTTGGGCCGCCTTGCGGCGTCCTGAATCG
>JADMIO011409351.1_pt1 | contig 11877 bp, 13 predicted proteins | sample 8958161 | NCBI WGS metagenome assembly JADMIO01 (sample SAMN16585339, study PRJNA669376) | soil metagenome | isolation source: Crop rotation soil | place: USA: Cullars Rotation, Alabama | collected 2011
GCCGCGACTTCAAGTCACGTGAATTCCAAGCTTCGGATCCCACTGTGCTGGAAAGAGAATCGTCGCGAGATCGTGCGGGTGGATCTCGCCCACGGTAAAGCTCACCACGCCGCCGCGCCGGTCGACGTCCGGTCCGTGGATCTTCACTCCCGGCACCGCGGACATCCGCTCTGACGCGAGCGCGGTGAGCGCGTGCTCGTGCGCGTGGACGCGATCCATGCCGAGGGCGTCGAGATAATCGCACGCCGCGGCGAGCCCCACCGCGTCGGCCACGTTCGGCGTGCCCGCCTCGAACTTGTGCGGCAGCACGTTCCACGTGGTGCGATCGTCGTTCACCACCTCGATCATGTCGCCGCCGGTTTGATAGGGCGGCATGGCCTCGAGCAAGGCGCGACGTCCAACGAGCACGCCGCTGCCCATGGGCCCGAGCATCTTGTGGCCGCTGAACGAGTAGAAGTCCACGTCCAGCGAGTCGAGATCGAGCGCGAGGTGTGGCGCTCCCTGCGCGCCGTCGCAGACGACCACCGCGCCATGACGCCGCGCGATGGCCGCGATCTCGTTCACCGGATTCACGGTGCCCAGCGCGTTCGACACGTGGTTGAACGCGACGACTTTCGTCTTCGCGTTCACCAGCGACTTCAGGTCATCGAGGTCGACGCGCCCGTCCGGCGTGATGCGGCAGATGCGCAGCGCCGCGCGGCGCTCCATCGCGATCTGCTGCCACGGGACGAAGTTCGCGTGGTGCTCGAGGCCCGTGATCACAACTTCGTCGCCGGCGTTTACGTTCGCGCGGCCCCAGGCGCTCGCGACCAGGTTCAATCCTTCCGTTGTGCCGCGCACGAAGATGAGCCGGTCGGCGTCGCGTACGCCCACGAACTTCGCGATGCGCTCGCGCGCGTCGTGATATCGTTGCGTGGCGCGCGCCGAGAGGTCGTACGCGCCGCGATGCGGGTTCGCGTTGTCGTGCTCGTAGTAATGCCGCATCGCGTCGAGCACCGCGCGCGGCTTCTGCGACGTGGCGGCGGAGTCGAGGTAGTGCAGCTCCGGATGATTCGCGAGCAGCGGGAATTCCGTCCGCGGCGCAAGAGCAGTGACCGTCGGCTCCCGAAGCGTGATTCCCGATCCCCGATCCCCGATCCCCGATCCCCGACTCACGCTCCCTCACCCGGCGGCGGCTCGTCGCCCTCGCGCTCGGTGGACACTTCCGTGGGTCCTGACGCCAACGCCGAGTGCATTGCGTGCCACGCCAGGCTCGCGCACTTCACGCGCAGCGGAAACCGTGACACGCCGCCGAGCGCGCGCAGCGAGCCGAGGGCCTTGTGCTCCTCCTCCGGCAGCTTGCCCATCACGAGATCATGAAACCGCTCGAAGAGCTCCTCGGCCTCAGCGCGCGTCTTTCCCTTGACCGCGCCGGTCATGAGTGACGCCGAAGCTTTCGAGATCGCGCAGCCCTTACCCGGTGGCGAGAGGAAGCTCACGTCGGCCACGCGATCGTTCTCGAGCTTCACCCACACGCGCACCTCGTCGCCGCAGAGCGGATTCCGCCCTTCCACCGTCGCCGTCGCGTCGGGCATCTCCCGAAAATTGCGCGGCTTGCGGTTGTGCTCGAGGATCAACTCCTGGTACAGCGCGTCGGTGCTCACCTCTGCCCCCGGTCCCTAGTCCCCAGTCCCTATTCCCGAGTAAACCTCTCCAAAGTCATCCGCTCCAGCACGTCCTTCAGCTCATCCACCTCGAGCGTCTCGAGCACATCCGCGGCGAACGCGTAGGTGAGCAGGCGCTGCGCCATGCCGGCGTTCACTCCGCGGCTCTTCATGTAAAACAGCGCAGTCTGGTCGATCTGCCCAACGGTCGCGCCATGGGTGCACTTCACGTCGTCGGCGAAGATCTCGAGCTGCGGCTTGGCGTCGACGTGCGCGTTCTCGGACAGGAGCAATGTCTTGTTCGTTTGCTTGCCGTCCGTCTTCTGCGCGATGGGATGCACGAAGACCTTGCCGTTGAATACGCCGTGCGACCGGTCGTCGAGAATGCCCTTGTACAGCTCACGGCTGAAGCAGTTCGGCTGGGCGTGCACGATCTCCGTCTGGTGATCGCAGTGTTGCTCGCCGTCCAGCATGTAGAGGCCGTTGAGCGTGGCGCCCGCGCCCTCACCGTCCAGCTTCGTGTAGATGTTCGTGCGGGTCAACGCCCCGCCGGTCGCGAACGAGAACGACAGGTAGTGGCTGTCGCGCGCTTGCATCGCCTGGATCGTGCCGACGTGATACGCGCGCCGTCCCTCACGCTGAATCTTGTAGTGCCGCAGCGTCGCGCCCTCGCCGACCTCGACTTCCGTCACCGCGTTCGTGAAGTACAACGCGTCGGTGAGTGACACGTAGCTTTCGATCACCGTCGCCCGCGCGTTGCGGCCGACGACGATCAGGTTGCGTGGATGCGTCATCCCCTTCGCCGCGATGGCGTCGGTGACGAACAGCAGATGAATCGGCGCCCGCACGTCGGCGTCGTTGGCCACGTGGATCACGGCGCCGTCGTTCATCAGCGCCGTATTGAGCGCGGTGAAGCTGTGGTCCAGGCTGGCCAGCGTCCCCACGCGCTCCATCAGCTCGGGCGCGGACGTCCAGGCGCCGGCGAAATCCGTCACCAGCACGCCGGCCGGCAGCGCGCCGATGTCCGACAGCTCCGGCGCCAAGCGGCCGTTCACGAAGACGAGCGTATGCCAGCCGCGTGCACCGATCTCGAACGGCACCAGGTCGGCGCGCTGCACGTCGCCGGTGCGGTCGTTGAGCGCAGTGTACTCGTGCTCGACGATCGGCGCGACGCTGGTGTAGTGCCAGTCTTCGTTCTTCGTCGTCGGGAAGCCGAGAGCGGTGAAACGCTCGAATGCCGCGCGACGCAGAGTCTGCAGCGCCTCCGGCGCCGACGGATTCTCCGTCAGCGACTCGAACGGGGCAACGAACGGTTCCACCGCGCTGGGCGCTGTCATGATCGCGGTCACCGCGCCGCCTTCGCCGTGGCGCGGCCGACGCCCGGCGTTACCCAATCGTATCCCTTGCTCTCCAGCTCCAGCGCCAGCTCCTTGCCGCCGGACTTCATGATCCGGCCGCCCGCCAGCACGTGCACGTAGTCCGGCACGATGTAGTTGAGCAGACGCTGATAGTGCGTCACGACGATCGTGGCGTTGTCGGGCCGCTTGAGCTTGTTCACCCCGTCCGCCACCGTGCGCAGCGCGTCGATGTCGAGGCCGGAATCGGTCTCGTCGAGGATCGCCAGCTTCGGCGTCAGCACCGCCATCTGCAGAATCTCGTTTCGCTTCTTCTCGCCGCCCGAGAAGCCGGTGTTCACCGACCGGTTGAGCATGGCCGTGCTCATTTCCACCAGCGCCAGCTTCTCCTCCATGATGTCCGCGAACTCGAGCGGATCCACTTCCTCCTCGCCGCGAGCTTTGCGCATCTCGTTGTACGCGGCACGCAGGAAGTAGGCGTTCGACACGCCCGGGATCTCGACGGGATACTGGAACGCCAGGAAGATGCCCGCCTGCGCGCGCTCTTCCGGCTCCAGCTCGAGCAACTCCTTCCCATCGTACACGATCGTGCCGCCCGTGACCTCGTACGCGGGGTTGCCGGCCAGCACCTGGGCGAGCGTGCTCTTGCCCGATCCGTTCGGCCCCATCACGGCATGCACCTCGCCGACGTTCACGGTGAGGTCGATGCCGTTGAGAATTTGCTTATCGTTCACGGCGGCGGTGAGGCCGCGGATTTCGAGCAGTGCCATTCGTAGTCATCCTGAGCGAGCGGAGCGAGCGAAGGATCTGCTTTTGTGTCACGCAGTTCCGACGCAGGAAAAACAAAGGCGTTGATGAGAGCAGATCCTTCGGGCCTGACGGCCCTCAGGATGACTACTACCCAACGCTTCCTTCCAACGTGATCCCCAAGAGTTGCTGAGCCTCCAACGCGAACTCCATCGGCAGCTCCTTGAACACTTCCTTGCAAAACCCCGAAACGATCATCGACACCGCCTGCTCGGCCGACAATCCGCGCTGCTTGAGGTAGAAGATCTGATCCTCGCCGATCTTCGACGTGCTCGCCTCGTGCTCCACGATCGCCGTCTTGTTGCCTACTTCCACATACGGGAACGTGTGCGCGCCGCACTTGTTGCCCACGAGCATCGAGTCGCACTGCGTGTAGTTCCGCGCGCCCGACGCCTTCGGCAGGATATGCACGCGGCCGCGATAGGAGTTGTTCCCCTCGCCCGCTGAAATCCCCTTCGACACGATGTTCGACTTCGTGTTCTTGCCGATGTGGATCATCTTCGTGCCCGTGTCGGCCTGCTGCTTGTTGTTTACCACCGCCACGCTGTAAAACTCGCCGACCGAGTTGTCGCCCTGGAGAATCACGCTCGGATACTTCCACGTGATCGCCGAGCCGGTCTCCACCTGCGTCCACGAGATCTTCGCGTTCTCGTACGCCTTGCCGCGCTTGGTGACGAAGTTGTAGATGCCGCCCACCCCGTTCTTGTCGCCGGCGTACCAGTTCTGCACCGTGGAGTACTTGATCGTCGCGCCCTTGAGCGCCACGAGCTCGACCACCGCCGCGTGCAGCTGGTTCGTGCTCCGCTTCGGCGCCGTGCAGCCCTCGAGGTAGCTCACGTACGAGCCCTCGTCGGCCACGATCAGCGTGCGCTCGAACTGCCCCGTGTCGGCCGAGTTGATGCGGAAGTAGGTGGACAGTTCCATGGGGCAGCGCACGCCCTTGGGCACGTACACGAACGAGCCGTCGGAGAACACCGCGCTGTTCAGCGCCGCGAAAAAGTTGTCGCTGTACGGCACCACGGAGCCGAGATACTTCTCGACGAGATCGGGATGCTCGCGCAGCGCCTCGCCCAGCGAGCAGAAGATGACACCGTGCTTGGCGAGCTCGTCGCGCATCGTGGTGCCCACCGATACCGAGTCGAAGATCGCGTCCACGGCTACGCCGGCCAGCAGCTTCTGCTCCTGGAGCGGAATGCCGAGCTTCTCGTAGGTCTTGAGCAGCTCCGGATCGACGTCGTCGAGGCTGCCGAGCGGCTTTTTGGTGATTGGCGCCGAGTAGTAGCTCGCCGCCTGGTAGTCGATCGGACCGTAGGTGACGTTGGGCCAGTGTGGCTCGCTCATGGTCTGCCAGCGGCGGTACGCCTTGAGCCGCCATTCCAGCATGAATGCGGGCTCGCCTTTCTTGGCGGAAATCGCGCGCACCACGTCTTCGTTCAGGCCGGGCGGGAAGGTCTCCGACTCGATGTCGGTGACGAACCCGTGCTCGTACTCTCGGCCGATCAGTGTTTCGATCGAACTGCTCATGCCCTTTCTCTCTAAGTCCCTTACCGGCTGATGCTTACGCCATCTTGGCGTCCCGCTGACCAGCCGGGGTCAGCCAAGCAGATAAAATTACTCGGGATTAAGGGTGCGTGGCTAGGGGACAAGTGGAGGAGGACGCAGGACGCAGGACGCAGGGCGCAGGGCGCAGGACTGCGTCCTCTACCTCGCCAATATCCATCCCCCGACGACAGCTGCCGCCAGGGCCACCACGGTCCAGACCGCCACCGCCGTCCATCGGGAGCCCGACGCGGCGTCGATCGCGGCCTGCGTGCTCGGCGTCCGGTCGCGGGGGATCGTCGGGCGGCGCGACAGCTCGTCGCTCGGCGCCGGCGTCGTCCCGGCCACGCGCTCGTCGGGCGCCAGCGCGCTGGTCGTGAAGCGCAGCACTCGGTACGCGATCTCGATCAGATCACCATCCTCGAGCACGCACGGCGATCCGACCCGACGGTTGTTCACGGTCGTTCCCGCCGACCCGCGCGGATGCAGCACGAATCCGCCCGCCTCCCGACGCACCTCGGCGTGAAAGCGTGAGGCCGTCGGGTCGCGCACGATGATCGCGTTCGCCGCATCCCGTCCGATCCCCGTCGAGCGCGAGGTGAGCCGATACGCGGTCTTGGCGCGCACGTCCACCAGGTACGCCGAGGTCGCCGGCATGGGCGAAGGACGACGAGGCGCAGGCTCGCCGGTCGTGTAGAAGAACCGCGCGTTGCCGGCCGCGATCACGTCGCCGTCGTTCAAGGCGTGCGCGGCGCCCGACAGCTGCTCGCCATTCACCACGACGACCGTGTCGGGGTTGAACGCGCGCACGGTGACGCGTCCGCCGCGCGCCGACAGCACGAAATGCCGCGGCATCAGGTCCGCCGACGCCAGGCGCCACGACGCCTCCGCGCCGCCGCCCACGATCGTCTCTCCTTCGCCGAGCTCGCGCGGCTCGGAGCTCCCACCCCCCGCGAGCCAGGGCATCAGGACAGCTCCGTCATCGCCCGCCGCAGCAGCGACGCCGCCAGAGCGACCTTGTAAGAGTTCTTTGACAGCGGTTGCGCGTCGTACAGCGCGCGTTCGGCCAGCGTCGCGACGATGTCCGCGTCCAGTCCGCCCGACGCCACATCCTCCTCGATGGACGACGGCACGCGCCACGGACGCGGCGCCACGCCGCCCAGCACCATGCGCACCTCACCATCCGGTCGCTTGCCGTAGGCGATGCTCGCGATGGCGAAGTCCCACGCCTCGCGCTGCATCAGCTTGTGATAGCCCTGCACGCCGCCGGCGGCGCTCGCCGGGATCGTCACCGCGGAGACAGCCTCGCCGGGAGCGAGGATCGTCTCGTGGTCCATGCGGTCGCGCGGCAACATGTAGAAAGCGCCGATCGGCACCGTGCGCGCGCCATCGCGCGCCGTGATCTCGACGGTGGCGTCGAGCGCGGTGAGCGCGACCGCCGGATCGGACGGATGCACGATGTGACATGGTCCGCCGTCGAGAATCGCCAGGTATTGATTCTCGCCGTCGACGGCCGGGCAGGTGGATCCGCCGTTCTTGAGACAGGAAATCGCGCTGCGCAGATACCAGCAGCGCGGCCGCTGGCAGAGGTTGCCGCCGAGCGTCCCCATGGCGCGCAGCGTCGGTGTGGCGACCACGTCGCACGCTTGGGCGAGGGCAGGGAAGCGCGTCCGGATCTCAGCCGACCCGGCAATCTCCGCGATGCGCGTTGCCGCGCCGATGCGGACGTCGCCGCCCGGAAGCGTCGTGATGCCGCGCCAGCCTTCGATGTCGCGCAGATCAACGAGCGTGCTCGGCCGTTCAATCTCGTCCTCGATGGCGACGAGCAGATCAGTGCCGCCCCCCAGCGGGGCGGCACCTGCCTCACCGAGAAGCGTCGCCGCCTCCGAGGCCGACATCGCGCGGCGGTAGGCGAATTCGTGGGTCACGTGAGGAAATGAAAGAGGCGGAGCCAGTTTGGCTCCGCCTCAATATGCGCTCGCTCCCCGGACAAGGGTCAGGGGCTATGCGCCGCCGCCGCGCCGCCGCTGTGAGACCGAGCGGTCAGATCGGTGGGGTGCTTATACGTGGCCTTATGGACGTACGTGGCCCCCGCTATGCAAACGAGCGCGAGCACGATGATCACGCCAGCAAAGCCCCATCCGGCATTGTTGTCGGCAGGGACGTATCGGTCAACGTGGTGCTCCATCGGCTCCTCGGGATCTGGTGCGAAGTGGAGCAGGAATGATAACCACGCCCATCCGGCGACGGGAGCGCCGTTCCTTCGGCGCGGGCGGATCGTCCAATGACACGATGCGCCTCCTGACCCTCGCCGCCGGCACGTTGCTCGCCGCCACCGCCTGTGCGCGGCCGGTGCTCTACTATCCCACGCCGGAGTCGGCGCCCATTCAGGCGGGCACTCCCGTCGCTATTTCGACGTCCGACACCGCCGTGGCAAACGCCACCGCCGCGGCCATGGCGATCGTCAGCACCGCCGACACGCGGGACGCCGACATCGAGTACATGCGCGCCCGTCAGATCCTCATGCCCGTCGCCGGCGCGTCGATCGCGAAGGTGGCCGACTCGTTCGACGAAGCGCGCGACGGCGGGGAGCGCGTGCACCGCGCGATCGACATCCTCGCTCCCCGCGGCACGCCAATCATCGCCGCGGACGACGGCATCATTCTCCGCATGACGACCTCGTCGCTCGGCGGCATCTCGATGTATGCCGTCGATCCCGAGCACCGCGTGGTCTACTACTACGCGCACATGGATCACTACCACTCGAGCATGTCGGTGGGACGATCCCTGGTTCGCGGTGACACGCTGGGTTTCGTGGGCACCACGGGCAACGCGCCGAAGGACACGCCGCACCTGCATTTCCAGATCATGCGCATGCCCGCCGACGGCAAGTACTGGAACGGCGAGCCGGTCAACCCGTATCCGCTCCTCGGCGGGGCTCCCAAGCTGGCGAGACAGAAGTAGCGGGGCGCGGGGCGCGGGGCGCGGGGCGCGGGGCGCGGGATGCGGGATGCGGGATGCGGGATGCGAGCCTACTCCTCGGGCTTTTTTCGGTATAGCGTCGCCGTTCGCCCGATCACCTGCACCACATCTGCTCCGAGCTTCGCCGCCAATTCGTTCGCGGCATCCTTGACATCGACGCTCGCGTTCTTGGTGAACTGAATCTTCACCAACTCACGTGTGCGTAGCGCGTCGTCGATCGTCTGCCCCACGGCTTCCGTCACGCCATGCTGGCCGAGATGCACCGCCGCAACGAGACGATGCGCCTGCGCGCGCAACGCCGCCCGCTCTTTCGATGTGAGAGCCATTCCCTAGTCCTTAGTCCCGATCCCCGATCCCCGATCCCCGATCCCCGATCCCCGATCCCCGATCCCTAGTCCCTAGTCCCTAGTCCCTAGTCCCAAGACCCGCCACGGCGTCAACGGAATCTCCGCGACGTCCGCGCCAAGCGCATGCGCCACCGCGTTCGCGATCGCCGGCGCTGTGCCGATGATGGGCGGTTCGGCAAGACCCTTCGCGCCGGTGTGATTCGCCACCGGATCCGCGCCGGCAACCGCGAACGCCTCGAGCACGGGTAGATCGGCGATCGTTGGAATCTTGTAGTCGTGCATGTTCGCGTTCAGCTGGCGGCCGAGCCGCGCGTCGAGAATGCGTTCCTCGAACAACGCATAGCCCACGCCCTGGAGAATACCGCCCTCCAGCTGGCTTTCGGCGAGCGTCGGGTTGATCACGCGTCCCGAATCGTGCGCCGACACGATCCGAACCACGCGGACGTGCCCGGTCTCGGTGTCCACTTCCACCTCGGCGAATGTCGCGCCGAACGCGGCGATCGCGGTGTTCTCCGGGTTCGGGCCACGGCTACCCTGACCGATGATCATCACGTCGCCGAGCTTGTCGCAGAGCGCCGTGAAGGTGATCGATTTCTCGCCGTCGCGTCCTCGAATGACGCTGTCGTGCGCTTCGAGATCATCCACGTCGACGTCGAGAATTTGCGAGGCTGCCTCGAACAGGGTCTCGCGCGCTTCTTCTGCCGCAACGCGCACCGCCGGGCCCACCGACGCCGTGGTGATCGAGCCCCAGGAGTTGGATGCGAAGGGCAGTCGCTCGGTGTCGCCGAGTATCGTGCGCACATCGCCGAGCCTGGCGCCGAGCACTTCGGCGGCGATCTGCGAGAAGACGGTCCGCGCGCCGGTGCCGAGGTCCTGCGCGCCGGTGAGCACCTCGACCGTTCCGTCGCGGTTGATGCGCACCGTGGCATACGCCGGCGGCCCGCCGCCCGCGCCCCAGATGAGGGAGGCCATGCCGACGCCCCGCCGCAGCCGGCCGTTGCCCGGGGATCGCGCGCGCGACTCGGCCCAGGCAAAACGTTCCGCGCCCTGCCGATAACAATCCTTTAATCGCTTCGCCGAGTAGGGGCGGTTCTTCTCCTGGTCCTGGTCGGCATGGTTGCGTTGCCGCAGCTCGAGTGGATCCATGCCCAACTCGTGGGCCAGCACGTCCATCGCACGCTCGAGACCGAACGCGCCCTCCACGTGGCCCGGCGCGCGGAACGACGACATCGCGCTCGTGTTCATGTACGCCCACGACTCCGACGTCTGCACGTTGGGGCAGCGATAGATCTCGTGATAGATCTTGGCCGCGCTCGACTGCCAGCCGCCGATGCCGAGCGCGATGGTGACGTCGGCGCGAATCGCGGTGAGCGTGCCGTCGCGCTTGGCGCCGAGGGTGACGCGTTGTGTGGTGGAGGGCCGATTGCCAGCGTCGCGCTGCTCGCCGTCGCGGTCGAAGATGCAGCGCACGGGCCGGCCGAGCTTCCGCGCCGCCACCACCGCGGTATAGGTGGCGTGCGACGCGCCGTTCTTCGCGCCGAAGCCGCCGCCCATGTAGTTCTTGATCACGCGCACGTCGCTCAGCTTGAGGCCAAGCGCTTTGGCCACTTCGCGCCGCGTCATGAAGATGCCTTGCGTCGATTCCCAGATCGTGACCCGGCCGCCCGACCATTCGGCGGCCGCTCCGTGCGGCTCGAGCGCGGTGTGGAGCGCCACCGGCGTGCGATACTCGCGCGTGATCACGACGTCGGCGGCGCTGAGCCCGGCGTCGATGTCGCCGCGGCCCGTGACGCGCGGCGAATTCCGCGGTTTGTTGCCGGACGGCCGCACCTTGGGAGCGTCGGGCGCCAGCGCCTGTTCGGCGGTGACGACGTGCGTCGCCGCCTCGATCTGGCAATCGATGGCGCGACACGCGCGCTCGGCGATGGCGAGCGAATCGGCGCACACGGCGGCCAGCGGCTGGCCGGCGTAGCGCACGACCGGATCGAACAGCTGCACGCCGTCGACCCGAATGCCGGGCACGTCGGTCGCCGTGAGCACGTCGCGCACCCCCGGCATCGCCAGCGCGGGCGCGAGGTCGAGCAGCGTGACGCGGCCGCTGGCCACGTCGGAGCGAAGCAGCGCCGCGTGTAGCATGCCCGCGCGCTGGACGTCCGCCGTGTAGCGCGCGGAGCCGGTGACCTTTTCCAGCGCGTCCATGCGCGGCACGCGGCAGCCCACCACGTCGAGGCGCGTGTCGTCGGTCCACGGCTCGGGCTCGCGGCTCGGCAGCTCGACGACCTTCGTCTCCTCGCGGCCTTCGACTTCGACTTTCGTGGTCACGAAGCGCTTGCCGCGCCGTTCAGCCACTGGTCGCCTCGCTCGCGGCGAGCACCGCGCGAATGATCTTCGGGTAGGCTCCGCACCGGCACAGGTTCCCGCTCATGCCGTGCCGCACCTCGTCTTCGGTGGGATGAGGATTCCTGTCGAGCAGCGCCAGCGCGGCGATGATCTGGCCCGGGGTGCAGAACCCGCACTGGAGCGCGTCGTGATCGATGAACGCGCGCTGGAGTGGGTGGAGCTCACCGTCGCGGCCCACGCCCTCGATGGTGGTGACCCGCCGGCCGTCACACGCCGCGGTGAGGGTGAGGCAGGCGTAGGCCGGCTCGCCATCCACGAGGACGGTGCACGCGCCACACTCGCCGCGCCCGCAGACGAGCTTCGTACCCGTGAGCTCGAGCCGCTCGCGCAGTGTCGCGAGGAGCGTCTCCTGACCGGGAACGGTGACGGAGTGAGCGACTCCGTTGACGATGAGACGCATGGGACTATCTTAGCGAGACTAACCGTGAATCGCAGGTTTACCAGAGGCGACGAATGCCCTACGTCATCACCGAAGCTTGTATTGGCACCAAGGACCGCGCCTGCGTGGACGTGTGTCCCGTCGACTGCATATATGAAGGACCCGAGCAGTTGTTCATACATCCGGACGAGTGCATCGACTGCGGCGCGTGCGAGCCCGAGTGTCCGGTGACGGCGATTTTCCCCGAGGAAGACGTGCCGGCGAACATGCGCCAGTACGTCCAGTTGAATCGCGACGTGTTCAAGAGCGACAACCCGCCGGGGAAACCGCAGAAATAGGACGCAGGACGGAGGACGCAGGACGCAGGACAGCGAACGACCTCGGGATGCTTCGGCGACCCGAGGTCGTTCGTTTTTCGCGACGCG
>JADMIO011614291.1_pt1 | contig 11877 bp, 8 predicted proteins | sample 8958161 | NCBI WGS metagenome assembly JADMIO01 (sample SAMN16585339, study PRJNA669376) | soil metagenome | isolation source: Crop rotation soil | place: USA: Cullars Rotation, Alabama | collected 2011
TAATAGTTTGTTGCGGGCAATTCTTTTTGGGAGAAGTTGGTCCGAACACGGCAATCGAGCTCGGCCAGTATATCTTCTTTAATTTTTCTTCTCTTGCTATATCCAGCACATTCAATAAACCCTGCATATTCAAATGCCAGGCGAGGTTGGGATTCTTTTCGCCGGTAGCAGATAAGATAGCTGCCAATAAATAGATCTGCGTGATTCCCTGCCTGATCACCTGTACGTGCAGCATTTCTTTGCTCATCACATCCATCGAAACATAAGGCCCTGTTCCTTTGAGCAGGTCATTTTCTTCACGCAGGTCGGAAGCGATCACGTTGTTGTTACCGTACATTTTGCGGAGCGCCATCGTCAACTCAACACCTATTTGTCCGCTGGCACCAATGACAAGTATCTTTTCTTTGAGCATAGCAATCAAATTTTATCAAAAATAATAACTAACAAGATACAAGATTCAAGGAACAAGGATCAAGGTACAAGATTGATTAAATATATTGAACGCATGAACCTTGTTTTCCTGTCTTCTTGTGCCTTGTCTTCTTCTTCCTTTATATTTGCAGCATGGAAAAATTTCTAAAAGACCTGTTTGCAGGGCAATCGTATGATGAGAAGAATTTCTTTCTCATTGCCGGCCCCTGCGTGGTAGAAACAGAAGAGATGGTAATGGAAGTAGGCGATAAAGTTTCTGCTATCTGTAAGAACCTCGGTATTCCTTATGTATTCAAGGCATCTTACCGGAAAGCAAACAGGACGAGTGCTACTTCTTTTACCGGCATCGGTGATGAAGCAGCGCTTGCATTGGTAAAGAAAGTAGGAGAGAAATATAAAGTACCAACCGTTTCTGATATTCATGCACACGAAGAAGCAGCGATGGCAGCGAAGTATGTTGACATGTTACAGATACCTGCGTTCCTTTGCAGGCAAACAGATCTCTTGATCGCTGCTGCAGAAACAGGAAAAGTGGTGAATGTGAAGAAAGGACAATTTCTCAGTGGCCCCTCAATGAAATTTGCTGCGGATAAGATCCGTAACGCCGGCAATAATAAAGTTATCCTTACTGAACGTGGAACTACTTTCGGTTACCAGGACCTGGTGGTTGATTACAGGAATATCCCTTGGATGCAGGAACATGGTACGCCGGTGGTAATGGATGTTACGCATAGTTTACAACAACCCAATCAAACAAGTGGTATAACCGGTGGTAACCCGCAGCTTATCGCCACTATTGCAAAAGCTGCATTGGCAGCAGGTGCAGATGGGTTGTTCATTGAAACGCATCCAAATCCAGCCGTTGCAAAAAGTGATGGAGCGAATATGCTGAAGCTGGATCTGCTGGAAGACCTGTTAATACAATTGGTGAGAGTCAGGAAAGCAGTAGTATAAGAATTTGTTCATAGTTCATGGCAGATTCGCTCTATGAACTATCAACTAAAAAAGAAAGCCTCCCATTCATAGAATATTGGAGGCTTTTTTCATAGGTAAGATTCGAAATAAAATTTCAACAACTTGGGTCTGATCTAAGATTGTTGAGGTTCTTTCATACAGAACATTGGATCTTGTTTGGTTGTTTTCACAGGTAATATTTTTACTATAGACAAACCTACTCTTTACTTTTGATCTTTGTTAACCCCTTCAGGTTTCTTGATACTCGCAATAGATTTATCATGTATATGTAAACTCTTAACAGGATATTGTATCAATTCAAAACGATCAGTTCGCTCGGTAATACATTGAATTCTTTCCTGAATGCTCCGGAAAAATGACCGAGGTTACTATAACCCAATTCTATGCCAATTTCTTTGATCGAGTACTTACCTGATCGGAGCATTTCTTTTGCCTTTAGCATTTTACAGCGGCGATAGTACACGGAGATGCCCGTTCCGTAAACTTTTTTGAATTTCATCTTAAGTGAAGATTCACTCATACCTGCTATACGTGATAATTGTTTTAACGATGGCGCTGTGCTTGTCACATTTTCTGCTAGTATCTTTTCGATCTCTTCCAGTCTTTTTATTTCAGCTTCCTTTACACAAGATGTTTTTTTAGGCGAACTTTTTTTCAGCGATCGCTTTAAGAACATCTCGATCAATTGCATCACGCGGTTGTTCTCATGAATACCTGCCAGCCGGTGATCATTGGTCATCTTTACAATATCATTGAATATGTACAGGTAATCACTGCTCACCGGTTCTTTGATATGATTACCTATCTGTTCAAGCACGCAATCATCTTTACTGATACATGGAAGTCTTTCCTGTAGCCATTCCTTCTTGATGCATACTGAAAGCATCTTTACTTTACTCTTCGCGGGATAGGTCAGCTCCTGCTCATAGGTTGTTTCTGAGAAGAGTAGTTTTTGCTCAGGTTGTAAATTTTTGCCGTGAAGATCTTCTATTGTTTGAAGAAGAAGGATATAATAAGCTCCTTCATCAGGGATCAGGTTGAACGAAAATTCCCTGTGCGCTCTTAATTCCATGATAAGATAGGTGAGATCATCACTTACTTTATTGGCTCTTGCGTAACCTGTAATAGAAGATTGGTCAAAGTGTAAGAGGAACTTGTCTTTAAAAACCCCGTTTACTTTTGGAGCAATATCTTTTAAAAAGGAATGATAGTCCTGCTGGTAATAATCAATCACGGTCATGCTTCACAAATAGTTTTCTGGCAATAATGTTAATAATGCAGCAAGCAGTCATTGAACTTCCAGGTAGGTTAGCAATGGCCTCCTGAAATGGCGTGCGAATTTAGTCATGCAATTGTCTTTTGCCTCCTTGAAAAAGGCACAATAGCAGCAAAAAAAGACTAGCGGTAAAAAACAGGGATGATCACAGGTAGCGAAGTGGGTTCCTTTTGCGGAAAAGGATGTATTTCTTAAGATTCATCCAGAACAGCAGTACCATGTAAATGATCACCGGAGATCCGAATGTGAGAAAGGAAATATAGATGAACCAGGTCCTGATCTTTGCACTGGCAATGCCCATACGTTCGCCCACCCAGGTACAAACGCCAAATAGATTGCCTTCTACAAAATTTCTGAAGCCATTCATACCCTAAATGTAATAATTTATCCAAAAGCTTGCAAGCAATTGACCCGCTAAAAGCAGTTTTTAAGTAAATTCGCAGCACTTTCAATAATCGCAGATTTCAGATTGAGAATCACAACTCCAAATCTGAGATCATACATCTAAAATTCTCGCTATGGTATTCGACTTAGAGATGATCAAAAAGGTATATGCCAGTTTCGCTTCAAGAGTAGAAGCCGCACGTAAAGTTGTTGGCAGGCCGTTAACCCTCACAGAAAAAATATTATATGCCCACCTCTGGCAGGGAAATGCTACTGATGCATTTGAAAGAGGAAAAAGTTATGTTGATTTTGCTCCCGATCGCGTAGCGATGCAGGATGCAACCGCTCAAATGGCTTTGTTGCAATTCATGCAGGCTGGTCGTGATAAAGTGGCTGTGCCTTCTACCGTTCACTGCGATCACCTGATCGTTGCAAAAGAGAACAGCGTGGCAGATCTTCAACGCGCCATGAATGAAAGCAGCGAAGTATTCGATTTTCTTTCTTCTGTTTCCAATAAATATGGTATTGGTTTCTGGAAACCGGGTGCAGGTATCATTCACCAGGTAGTGTTAGAGAATTATGCATTCCCCGGTGGTATGATGATAGGAACAGATTCTCATACGGTGAATGCAGGTGGTTTGGGAATGATCGCTATCGGTGTAGGTGGTGCTGATGCATGTGATGTGATGGCGGGTCTTCCATGGGAATTGAAATTTCCAAAACTGATCGGCGTAAAACTTACCGGGAAATTAAGTGGATGGACCGCTCCGAAAGATGTGATATTAAAAGTATCGGGTATCCTTACCGTTAAAGGTGGTACCGGTGCCGTGGTTGAATATTTTGGTGAAGGCGCAACAAGCATGAGCTGTACCGGTAAAGGAACCATCTGTAATATGGGTGCCGAGATAGGTGCTACCACTTCTACATTTGGTTATGATGAAAGCATGAGCCGTTATTTAAAAGCAACCGGTCGTGAAGAAGTTGCTGCACTTGCTGATTCTATTAAACAACATTTGACCGCCGATGCTGAAGTGTATGCTGATCCTGAAAAATATTTCGACCAGGTAATAGAAATTAATTTGAGTGAACTGGAGCCACATCTTAATGGACCATTCACGCCGGATCTTGCTACGCCGATCTCTCAAATGAAAGAAGCGGCTGCAAAGAATGGCTGGCCAACTAAAATAGAATTTGGTTTGATAGGAAGCTGCACCAATTCTTCTTATGAAGATATCTCCCGTGCAGTGAGTCTCGCCAGGCAGGTAGATGAAAAAGGCTTGAAATTAAAAGCAAACTTTACCATCACACCCGGTAGCGAAACAGTTCGTTATACTATTGAGCGTGATGGATTCCTTAATCTTTTTAATAAGATAGGCGCTACTGTTTTTGCCAATGCCTGCGGTCCTTGCATCGGTATGTGGGAAAGATTGGGTGCCGAGAAGCAGGAAAAGAATACAATCGTGCATTCATTCAACAGGAATTTTGCTAAACGTGCCGATGGTAATCCAAACACGATGGCCTTTGTTGGTTCACCTGAGTTGGTAACTGCATTGGCGATCGCCGGTGATCTTAATTTCAATCCACTTACAGATACTTTGACGAATGAAAAAGGAGAGCAGGTAAAATTAGATCCGCCAACAGGATATGAATTACCACCCAAAGGTTTTGCAGTGGATGATCCGGGATACCAGAAACCTGCAGCGGATGGAAGTAAAGTACAGGTGGTGGTAGATCCTAAATCAAAACGTTTGCAATTGCTCGATCCGTTTGCTGCCTGGGAAGGAGTTGACCTGAAAGGATTGAGATTACTCATCAAGGCAAAAGGAAAATGTACCACCGACCATATCAGTATGGCTGGTCCGTGGTTGAAGTTTCGCGGTCACCTCGATAATATCTCCAACAATCTTTTGATCGGTGCGGTAAATTATTTTAATGACAAGACCGATCTCGTAAAGAACCAGGTTACCGGCGAATACGGAACAGTGCCAAATACACAACGTGCATACAAAGCGGCGGGCATTGGAACGATCGTGGTAGGAGATGAGAATTATGGTGAAGGTTCATCACGTGAACATGCAGCGATGGAGCCACGTCACCTGGGTGTTCGTGCGGTGCTGGTAAAATCTTTTGCACGCATTCACGAAACCAATCTGAAGAAACAGGGAATGCTGGCATTGACCTTTGCCAATAAAGAAGATTACGATAAGATACTCGAAGACGATACAATTGATATCATTGGGCTGACTTCCTTTGCGCCGAATGTGTCATTACAACTGAACCTGCACCACGCAGACGGTACTACTGATGTTATATTCGTTAATCATTCATACAATGAACAACAGATCGAATGGTTCAAGGCAGGCGGTGCGCTGAATATCATCCGCAGGGAATTTGCCGGGTAACACGTTCCTGGTATTTATATAATTGTTGTAGCGACGGGCTTTAAACCCGTCGCTATTTTTTTAACCATTCCTTTGTGTTTTCAGCTTTATAGGTTTTCTTGTAGTATGGATACGACTACTATAATGCGGGATAGTATTACACTAAGAAACATTCTTATATCTCAATTTTATATCATTAAGGCGAACAATATTGAAAATAGTTCTGCCCGTTGCTAGATCCACCTTCTGAAAAACACCAACCTTCGGCACCTGGTGCCGAAGGTTTTTTCGTATTCCTGATCTTCAATACTTATCAATGAAAACATTCTTTAAAAATATACTCTCCCGGTTCCATAAGAAAAGAGACGACCAGATAAAACATCTTTCTTCACTGGTAGAACAAACGAGTGATGCCATCTTTTCAACAGATATCAATTTCGTCATCAATACATGGAACAAAGCTGCTGCGCAGATGTATGGTTATTCCGAAAAAGAAGCGATAGGCAAAGTTTCTTTTGAACTCCTGAAAAGTTCTCTTGAACCAGCACAACGTGTGAAAGCGATAGCAGAACTGAAAAAACAAGGATATAATAAAGGTGAGTTTGAATACAGGCGCAAGAATGGTGAAAGTATATCCATTCTCTCGTCTGTTACTGTTCTTCGCAATGAAGCCAGTGAGGTTACCGGGTTTGTTGCCGTTCACCAGGACATTACCGAGCAGAAAAAAATAAAAGAACAGCTCAGGACATTCAATATAGAATTGGAAAAACAAGTAAAAGAAAAAACGGCAGAGCTAACGGATATTTTTGAAAGGGTAAGTGATGCATTTGTGGCACTTGATCGTAACTGGTACTTCACGTATGCCAACCGCAAGGCCGAAGAGATGTTCCATTTCGCACCAGGATTTCTTACAGGAAAATACATCTGGGATGTTTTTCAAAAAGATAAGGCTCCTGATTTTAATGTGGCAGCTAATAAAGCGATCAGCACGCAACAATATGTTTACCTCGAAGATTATTCTGTGGTATTTGATATGTGGTTCGAAGTACACCTGTATCCATCTCCTACGGGATTATCACTTTATTTCAGGGATATCACCGAAAAGAAAAAAGTAAAGGATGCGATCACGAAAGAGCAGGAATTATCTGAAAAGCTCATCGCAAGTTTACCCGGCATCTTTTATTTCTTTGATCATACCGGTAAATTCCTTCGCTGGAACGACCAGTTTGAAAAGATATCAGGATACAACGCAGAAGAGATATCAAAGATGCACCCGCTTGATTTTTTCAGGGGAGAAGAGAAGCCTTATATAGAAAGCCGGATCATGGAAGTATTCACCAAAGGGATCAGTGATGCGGAAGCGAATTTTACAACCAAAGATGAAAGGAAGATACCATTTTATTTTACCGGTGTATTGATGGAGTATGAAGGCAAGCCTTGTTTGTTAGGTGCCGGTATCGATATTGCAGAAAGAAAGAATGCTGAAGAGGCCATCAGGCAGAGTGAAGAAAAATACCGCTTGCTTTTCGACCAGAGCCCGATGCCTAAGTGGGTGTACGATATAGAAACACTTAGTTTCCTCGATGTGAATGATGCGGCCATCAGTCATTACGGGTATTCAAAAGAAGAGTTCCTTTCAATGAAGATAACTGATATCAGGCCGGAAGATGAAAGAATGAAATTGCTTGATTATGTAACCAGGCAAAACCGCGGTGAAAAAGTACCCAGCTTATGGATACATAAGAAGAAGAACGGCGAGATCATTAACGTTGAGGTCTTTTCCCATGGACTTATGTACGCGAACCGGGCTGCACGGTTGGTATTAGCCGTGGATGTTACTGAAAAGATAAGGGCAGAGAATAAATTAAAGGAGACAACAGAACAGTTAAGAGAGCTTACCGGTTATCTACAGAACATACAGGAGCATGAGCGGGCCATCATTGCACGCGAGATACACGATGAACTGGGCCAGCAGCTCACAGCACTTAAAATGGATATAGCCTGGTTGAATAAGAAGATCGTTAATAAGGAACAGCCGGTGACTGATAGATTTGCCGATGCGATCAGCAGCGTTGACGCCACCATCAAGACCGTTCGCCGCATAGCCACCAGTTTAAGGCCAAGTGTGCTTGATGATGTAGGATTGATAGCGGCAATTGAATGGCAAACACAAGAATTTGAGAAAAGAACCGGAATAAGTACTAACTTCATAGAAGATACCCAGAACCACCACATTGAGAAGAACGTTTCGACTGAACTCTTTCGAGTATTGCAGGAATCACTGACGAATATCGCTCGTCACTCTAAAGCTAAGCATGCCAACATATCACTGCTGAAAACCGAGAATAGATTGCTCCTGGCCATCCAGGATGATGGCATCGGATTTGACCTTGATGATATCAGAGAAAAAAGATCCCTTGGCCTTGTTGGAATTAAAGAAAGGGTGTTATTATTGGGGGGAGAATGTTCTATAGAAAGTAAACCAGGAGAGGGAACTGTTATTAAAGCAACAGTACCATTGATACATTGATAACCTTTAAATGAAACAATCATGATCCGAATTCTTATTGCAGATGATCATGCGATTGTAAGAAGAGGATTGCGGCAGATCCTTCGTGAAGAATATCCTTTCGCGGAGATAGAGGAGACCGGTGATGCTGACGAATTGGTAAAATTATCCGCCCAGCAAAAATGGGATGTTATCATTTCCGATCTTTCAATGCCTGGCCGCGGTGGCCTCGATGCATTACAACAGATCAAAGAATTCTTACCCGACACTCCTGTTCTCATCCTCAGTATGCACCCGGAAGATCAATATGCACTTCGTGTCATCAAATCAGGAGCATCCGGTTATCTCAATAAAGAAATGGCGCAGGAAGAATTAGTGAATGCTGTAAGGATGGTTCTCTCCGGTAAAAAATACATCACACCTTCGGTTGCAGAAAAAATGGCAACAGCTATTTCTAAAAAAGATACCAAAACACTTCATGAGAATTTATCTGACCGCGAATTTGAAGTGATGAAACAGATCGCTGCAGGCAAAGCACTTTCAGAGATCGCGGATAATCTTTCTCTCAGTATCACTACCATCAGCACTTACCGTTCCCGCATACTCGCCAAACTCGATCTTAAAACCAACGCTGATATCACCCGCTATTCTATTGAGCACAGGCTGGTGTGATTCCCTTCATTTTTAACTCCTTATATAATATAGTGTAGTAGCTATACTACTTCCACATTTGTTCTCTTATTACCCCAATCAGGTATGTAATTCTATCCTTTTGGAGCTTCCAAAACCTTTCTTTTGTGTAATGATTGACAGTCCTATTATGACTAAGTTAAAACCGTCCTTGCTGATAGTAGATGATTCGGTGAATATAAGAACACGATTGAAGAGCATGATAGAAGAAGCACAAGTTAATGCAGAGATAGTCATGGCAGGTTCTTATTCCGAATCCATCCCGCTTATCCTCGAACATAAGCCGGCCGTTGTATTTCTCGACCTGAGCTTACCGGATAAGAACGGGTTGGATATTTTAAAGATGCTGAAAGAAAAGAAAGTGAAGTCGAAAGTAATTGTGATCACCAATAATGCTGAACCATATTATCGTAAGATGGCTTTTAAACTGGGTGCCGAAGCGTTCATTGATAAATCGAATGAATTTGAAATGATACCGGGCCTGTTAAAAGAAATGATGACAACGTTGTAAATGAAAAACACCTTGCTATGAACAACTCGATGCAGAACGGGAATGTGATTGCTGTGGATAAAGAGATGCTTTATTTCACGCATGATAACTACGATGGTCCGGGATGGCTGGAAGAATTCAGCAAAACATTTGCCGGTCATTTTGAAAATCACCATTACATCCTTGATCCAAGAATTGGTAACGGAAATATCCACGCCGGTAAAGTTTTTGCCGAAGTGAGTTACCTCTTCCTGAATTGTACGTTCAACAAAGACATTACCTTTTCATTTAACCAATCAGACAGCAGCAAAGGAATACTTCTGTACAATCCGCAGAATATCGGCGCTGTTGATGAGTTACCTGTTGAGAATGCGAAAAGAGGATACATGCGTTTTTTACAGGGCATGTATTATGCGGATTCATCAGGAGTGAAAACTTTTAGTTTTCATAAAGGAACTACTATCCAGTTGCTGGCAATATTCTTCGACTGCGAATGGTTCAAAAACAATTTCTGTAAACAAACCGATAATCAATTTGACTTTGCCGCTACCTGTAGCAGGAAAGGCGGCGCATTTATTCACCAAATATTATCTCACGACCAACGTATGCAATTACAAGAATTATTTGAAAGAAACGGATCGGATGTGTTCCCGGTCTTGTCTGAACACTCGAAAGTGTTGTCATTATGTGATGCAGGTCTTAAAAAAGTGATTGAAACTGCATCAATTGTTGAGTATGCAAAGATCAATGCAGAAGAAAAAGAAGCACTCCTCCGGGTTGAAAAACTGTTGCTAAGGACCTTTTCTGAACCGCCACCAACCATTAAGGAACTGGCACGTATCGTTTGCATGAGCGAAACATCTTTTAAGATCAAGTTCAAAAGGATGTTTGGTATGAACGTATACGAATACTTCCAGCATTTCCGCCTCAACAGGGCCAAACAATTACTGGAACTGAAACAGTATTCTATCAAAGAAGTAGGTTACAGGATCGGTTATACCAACATGAGCCACTTCAGCCGCAACTTCAAGAACAAATTTGGCATGTTGCCCAGCGCAATATGATCATGATACAATATTGAAAAACCTATTAATTGTGGAGTAATTAATAACCATCACGAAGCCCTGGAAAGAAACACCGCCCCGGTTAACCACCGGGGTTTTTTTATGTCATTTTTCAACCAGGATCATTTTCTTTTCATTCATACCCACTCTGAATTCGCCTTCTTTTAATACTTCAACAGTTGAATTGCTGGCCACTTTTTTTACGATCTTATATTTATAGATCCCCGGTGTAACATCTATGAAACTTTCTGTGCCATCATTTGCAACAGTGAGCTTCATGGGTGTGATCACATAGGTAGTATCGTTCTTCTTCCTGAACAATTGTACTTCTATAGCAGTAGCGCTCTTGTTTTTAAATGATACATCGGTACTGGGAACTTCATTTGCAACAGCAGTTGCCGGCTTGATGATCTTAACAACGTCTGTCAATGTCTTGGCGCCTTCGATGATCTTGGAGGTGAGGTCTTGTGAGTGGAGAGATGTGGTAATGCACATACAACAGCACAGTAATGCAGTTACTTTCATAAACGGTCAATTTACAGTTAGAGAATAATAGTAACTATTGGATGCAGGGAAACATTTAATTACACAAGTCATCGTGAAGTGTGAGACGTCATTCGTGAATTCAATGAGATAAAAAAAGGAACAACTTAATTGTTCCTTTAGAATTTTTATAATTACTTACGACTAACATTTCACCACTCACGCTACAGCCTTCTTCACCAGCTCAGCTGCTTCGCTTAATAAGATAGCCGACTGAACTTTCAAACCACTTTCATCGATCAGCTTCTTTGCTTCATCGGCATTGGTACCCTGCAAGCGAACGATGATAGGGATATTGATGTTACCTAATTTCTTGTACGCATCAATAACACCTGCCGCTACACGATCACAACGAACGATACCGCCAAAGATGTTGATGAGGATCGCTTTTACATTCGGATCTTTTAAGATGATCTTGAAACCAGCTTCTACAGTTTGTGCGTTGGCGCTTCCGCCTACATCTAAAAAATTTGCCGGTTCGCCACCATTCAGTTTGATCATATCCATTGTGGCCATGGCCAGCCCGGCGCCATTCACCATGCAACCCACATTGCCATCGAGTTTAACAAAATTCAGATTGTATTCGCCGGCTTCTACTTCTGTTGGATCTTCTTCATTGATATCCCTCATTGCTTCAAGATCGGGATGACGCATCAATGCATTATCATCCAGGTTCATCTTGCAATCAACAGCAATTATCTTTTCATCCGATGTTTTGAATAGTGGATTTATTTCGAGCATGCTGCAATCAAGCCCAACATATGCATTGTATAAATTGGTAACGAACTTAACGCAGTTCTTGAATGCATCACCGCTCAATCCTAAATTGAAAGCGATCTTCCTTGCCTGGAAACCTTGTAACCCACCTTGCGGGTGCACCCATTCTTTGAATATCTTATCAGGGGTATTGTGTGCAACTTCTTCAATATCCATTCCGCCTTCGGTAGAATACATCACTACATTCATTCCTTTTGAACGATCGAGCAGGATAGAGAGATAGAATTCTTTTACCGGATTATTGCCTTTGTAATAAACATCCTGTGCTACCAGGACTTTATGAACCACTTTACCTGCAGCACCTGTTTGAATAGTTACCAATGTTCCGCCTAAAATATTACCTGCAATGGTTCTTA
>JADMIO011456603.1_pt1 | contig 11876 bp, 13 predicted proteins | sample 8958161 | NCBI WGS metagenome assembly JADMIO01 (sample SAMN16585339, study PRJNA669376) | soil metagenome | isolation source: Crop rotation soil | place: USA: Cullars Rotation, Alabama | collected 2011
GGGGGGGGGGAGTTGGATGAGGCGGAGCGGGCGTTTCGGCGGGCGGTGGAGTTGCAGCCGAAGTTTTCCGAAGCAATGCACAATCTGGGGGTGACGATTGCGGAGAAGGGGCAGGTGCGGGAGGCGGTGGTGTGGCACCGTAAGGCGCTCGAAGCAGATCCGGGGAATGTGGCTGCGCACAGCGGGTTGATGTATTTGCTGGTGTTTGATCCGGATTGCACGACGGAAGCGCTGGCGGCGGAGGGGAAGAGGTGGGATGCGAGGCATGCTTCGTGGTTGAGGTCGGAGCGGGTGGAGTTTGCCAATGCGCGGGAGCCGGAGAAGCGGTTGCGGGTGGGGTATGTATCGCCGGATTTTTATGCGCATGCGCAGTGCCGGTTTACGCTGCCGTTTTTTGCGGAGCATGACCATGAGCGGTTTGAAGTTCATATGTATTCGAGCGTGCGGAAGCCGGATGCGATAACCGAGATGATTCGGAAGCATGCGGATGTGTGGCACAACGCGCGGGGGCTTTCGGATACGGCGTTGGCGGAGAAGATTCGGGCGGATGGGATTGATGTGCTGGTGGATCTGACGATGCACATGAGCGAGCAGCGGTTGTTGATGTTTGCACAAAAGCCGGCGCCGGTGCAAATGACGTGGCTGGCGTATCCGACGTGTCCGGGGGTTTCGGCGATTGACTATCGGATAACGGATTCACAACTCGAGCCGCGGGAATTGGGGGATGGTGGTTTTCCGGAGCGGCCGATTTATGTGGATCCGCTGAATTGCTGTTATGACCCGGTGGCGAAGACGCCGGAGGTGGGGGAGCTGCCGGCGAAGGGGAATGGATATATCACATTTGGATCCATTAATAATTTTCGGAAGATGTCGCCGGAGGTAATGGCGCTGTGGGCGGAGGCGATGCGCGGGGTGGAGGGGTCGCGGTTGAAGATGCTGTGCCCGCGCGGGGAGAGCCGGGTGCGCGTGGTGCGGGCATTTGAGGAGATGGGGATTGAGGCGGAGCGGATTGAGCTGATGGATCATTTGCGGGGGGATGCTTATATGGAGAAGTATCTGGAGATTGATATTGGGTTGGATCCGTTTCCGTATAACGGGATCACGACGACGCTGGATTCGCTGTGGATGGGGGTGCCGGTGTTGACGCTTTGGGGAAAGACGGCACCGTCACGCGCGAGTGCGGCGATTTTGCGGGTAATCGGGATGGGGGAGTGGGTGTGTGATGGGTGGGAGGGGTTTGTGCGGAGGGCGCGGGATTTTGGTGGGGATGTGGAGGGGCTGGCGCAGGTGCGGGTGGGGTTAAGGGAGAGGATGAGGGGGTCGGCAGTGATGGATGGGAGGGGATTTGCGCGGCGGATGGAGGGGGCGTACCGACAGGCGTGGAGCACTTGGTGTTTGAGGTCGCAAGACGAGGACCTCCGAGTTGCGAAATGAACGCGAAGACGAATTTTAGTGTAATATGCCATTTAAGACGTATATTTAATTTGACGATATGACTTTTATATCATAACATTTGTCAGTAGAGGCAGCATACATGCTCAGAAGCTCAGGAATTGTTGGACTGTTAGAGCGGCAGCGCTTGGAACTGGGGCTGAGTTGTGCGGCCGTGGCAAAGCGTGCGCGGTTAAGTCTGCGAACGGTCCAGCGGGTGCTTTCAGGGGAAGATGGCGATCCAGGAATTGGGACAGTGGTTGCGATTGGGGAGGCGCTGGGGGTTAAGCTGCGCCTGGAAGCCGAGAGTGCGGAGGTGGTTCGGCGGCGCGCGGCTGAGGAGAAAGCCAGCCGTTTGTTGTCGATGGTTCAGGGGACGGCCGCGCTGGAGGTGCAAGCCGTTTCGGAGGAGACGATGCGGGTGCTTCGGGAGCGGACAGTGAATGAATTGTTGGCGGGTTCACCACGGAGGCTCTGGGCGGATTGATGGCAACGTGGGATCCGATACCAGGGGAGACACCGATTGAGGATGCTTCGGGCCTGATTCCGCGAGGCATCGAGACGCGGCAGCAATTGAATGTTGTCGAAGCGGAGAATATTCGAAAGGTGGTGGTGCGTTACCTGGCAGCGAAACCGAGCAAGCGGCAGGCGCCGTTTACTCTGAGGTGGCTGTACAAACTCCACGAGCAAATGTTTGGTGAGGTATGGAAATGGGCAGGCAAGCGGCGTTCGACGGAATTAAATATTGGAGTGCCGGCGTTTCGGGTGGAAGAGAACTTGCAGCAGATGCTGGATGATTTGCAATACTGGTCAACTGAGACTCAGATGGAGAAGTTAGAGCAGGCGACGAGGTTGCATCATCGGTCGGTGCAGATTCACCCGTTTTTGAATGGGAATGGCAGGTGGGCTCGAATGTTGGCGAATATATGGCTGAAGCGCAATGGGTTTTTGGTGACCGTGTGGCCGGATGATGTGATTGGTGAGGCGAGTATCATTCGCGAGGAATATCTGCGGGCGATTCGGGCGGCGGATGGTGGGGATATGGGGGTACTATTGGCGCTCCACAAAAAATACACGTGAGGGCAGGGGTGCAATCGGCATGTGCATGCACGTGAGGCATGGTTCTGGAGAGGGGATGGTTGGGGTGGGTGCGGGGCGCAAGGCGTAGGACTTGAGCAGTATGTTCTGGCCTTATTTTGGGGCCGGAACCATGGCACCCGATTTTTTTCGTCCGTGTTTCGGAGTGGGATGGAGCGCGGTGGTTAGTCAGATGAGGGAGCAAAGCCGCGGCGCATGGTGTTTTCGGTGATGTTGCGGGGGTCGGTGAATTGGAGGAGGTAGTCGGGGCCGCCGGCTTTGGCGCCCACGCCGGAAAGGCCAAAGCCCCCGAAGGGTTGGCGACCGACGAGGGCGCCGGTGATGCCGCGGTTGATGTAGAGGTTTCCGACGCGGAATTCGGTGCGGGCGCGTTCGAGGTGGGTGGGGGTGCGGGTGAAGATGCCGCCGGTGAGTTTGTAGACGGAGTCGTTGGCGATGGCGAGGGCTTCGTCGAAGTCTTTGGCGCGCAGGACTGCGAGGACGGGGCCGAAGATTTCTTCGCGGGCGATGCGGTGGGAGGGGAGGACGTTTACGAAAATGTGTGGGGGGATGAGATTTTTGATTTTTGATTTTTGATTTTTGATTGTTCCGGCGGCGGCGCTGTCAGGATAAGCCAACGTGGCTTCTTGTTTGCCGATTTCTATGTAGTGTTCGATTTTTTGTGCGGCTTCGGCGTCGATCACGGGGCCGACGTCGGTGGAGGGGTGGGTGGGGTCGTCGAGTTTAAGGGAGCGGGTGGATTCGACGAGGCGAGCGACGAATGCGTCGTGGATGGAATCGAGGACCACGACGCGACTGCCGGCGGAGCATTTCTGGCCGGCGAAACCGAATGCGGATTGGCGGACGCCGAGGACGGCTTCGTCCAGGTCGGCGGAGCCATCGACGATGATGGCGTTTTTGCCGCCCATTTCGCAGATGACGCGTTTGACCCAGAGTTGCTCGGGCGGAGTTTCGGCGGCTGCGCGGACGATGTTGAGGCCAACGTCTTTGGAGCCAGTGAAGGCGATGATGGAGATGCGCGGGTCGCGGACCAGGGCTGCACCGACGATTTCGCCGACACCGGGGAGGAACTGGAGGACGTCTTTGGGGATGCCGGCCTGCCAGAGTGCTTCGCACATTTTTTTGGCGATGGCGGGGGTTTGCTCAGCGGGTTTGACGATGGCGCAGTTGCCAGTGACCAGAGCGGCGACGGTCATGCCGGCGCAGATGGCCATGGGGAAATTCCAGGGGCTGATGATGGCCGCGACGCCGCGGGGCTGATGGAAGGCGTGGTTGAGTTCGCCGACGAATTTGCCGAGGCGGCGCGGGGTAAAGAGGGGGAGGGATTCGCGGGCGTAGTATTCGCAGAAGTCGATGGCTTCGCAGACGTCGGCATCTGCTTCGGACCAGATTTTATTGGATTCGCGGACGACGATGGCTGAGAGCTCATCACGTTTGGCGCGCATGAGGGCGGCGGCTTTGAGGAGGATCTGGGCGCGTTCGGTTGCGGGGCGGTCGCGCCAGGCGGGGAAGGCTTTGAGACCGGCAGCGACGGCGGCTTTGGCTTGCTGTTCGGTGCTGTCGTTGGCGACAGTGGGGACGGTGGCGCGTTTGACGGCGTCGTGGAAAGCTTCACGCATTTCGGCATCGGTGAAATCGCGGAAGGGCTCGTTGGAGAAGGGCATGTCGAGAGTGGTTTCGTTGGGGCGGGCGGGCATTTCGGTGGGGCCGGAGGCGGCGCGTTCGTGAGGAGATGCCAGGAGGGCATCGTCGCTGACGTCAGCGGATTGGCCCGCGCGGAGCCAGCCCTCGTTGCTGGTATTTTCGAGGAGGCGGCGGACGAGGTAGGCCATGCCGGGGATCATTTCGCCGATGGGTTGGTACTCGCGGATGCGCCATTTTTTTTCGGCGAGTGCGGATTTGAGTTCTTCCGCCATGCCGCGGAGGGCCTGGAATTCGATGGCGTTGTTGGGGAGGCCGGCGGATTCGAGGCAGGCGATGCCGTGGGCGATGGAACGGACATTGTGTGTGCCCAGGGCAAGTTTGACGCCGCCCTCGCCGGGCTTGCGCGGCATTTTGTCGATGAAGTATTGCGTGAGCCTCTCGAAGCACGCATCCGTCTGCGGCTTGGTTTCCCAGACGGGGATGGGCCAGCCCATGATTTCGGAGTGAATGGTTTCGTAATCCCAATACGCGCCCTTGATGAGGCGGACGGTGACGACGCGACCGCGGGATTTGGCCCACTCGGAGAGGGAGCGGGCATCAGCATCGGCGGATTTGAGGTAGGCCTGGAGGGCGAGGCCTGCTTCGAAGGGGAATTTCTCGCAGCAGCGTTTGAAGAGTTCAAGGGTTAAGTCTTTGAGGGCGTGATGTTCCATGTCAAAATTGACGAGGACGCCGAGTCTGGTGGCGGATTGGAGGAGGGGTTCGAGCATGGAGACCAGGCGCGAGACGGAACCTTCTGTATCGATAGGGGAGACGTGGCCGTCGAGGGCGGAGATTTTGATGGAGACGTTGGCGCGGGCGATTTTGCCGAGGTGATCGGACTCGAGGATGGGGTTTTGGGCGAACTTTGCGACGAGGGATGGAAGACCTTCAATGAGCTGGGTATAGCGGGCGCGATAGGCGGCTGCTTCGGCGTGGGAGACGCAGGCTTCGCCCAGGAGGTCGAGGGAGAAGGCGATGCCTTCTTTCCAGCGGGATTCGAGAATGGGGAGGGATTCGGCCAGGTCGGTGCCGGTGATGAAGGTGCGGGCCATGCCGTCGATTTGCGATGAGATGGTGCGGGCGAGGGTGCCTTTGAGCAGGCCGCCGGCTTTGAGGGCCAGGCCCATGCCGGTGGGGAGCTTAATGCCCGGGCGGTCGAGGTAATCGACGAGGTGGGTGTGGACATCGGCCGGGGATTTGAGGGTGGGGAAGACATCGATGAAGCGGAAGAGTTCGGACTTGAAGCGTTCATCCTGGAGAGTCCAGTTGATGAGTTTGTCGGACCAGAACTTTTTGGACAGCGCGCCAGGGCCGCCCTGGCCGCGCATGGCGGTGAGGAGTTCACGGCCGAGCTGAAGGGTGCGGTCGGCGAGGTTGTTGGCGCGCGGGGTGGCGGGTGCTTCGGGCTTGCGGCGGGTGCGGAACATTTTGGTAGCGCTCCGGAAGAAGTGTGGATGTGAGGGATTGTACGCCATAACTGAAGAGTGGGGAGGAGGCAATAGACGGAACGTGGTGGGGAGTTTGTTCGAGTAGTTAAGAAAACGAAGCACGAAGACACCAAGAGCACGAAGACGCACGAAGGAGATTGAGGGAATGGGGCTGTAACGGGTTATCACTCAATGGGTAATGAGTTGAGTTGTGTGGTCCTATAGCTGAATAGTACACAATCGCGTTTTACGGGCCACAGCGGTTGGGAAGTTGCGCCGATGATTGGAGATGGAAGTGATCTTGGCAAAGGAGGAATCTGATGCAGAAGTTTTTGATCGTGGTGGTGATTGCGGTTGGGGTTTGGTTCGTGGGGCGGTCGGGGATTAAGGCATTGTTTGCCGGGCCGTATCCGCCGCCGGTGAGCAAGGAGCTTTATGCCAATGAGTTTAGGGGGAGCAAGGCGCCAGAGATGAACGTCGCAAAGTGGATGACGCGCGAGCCGAAGCTTGAGGGGAAGGTGGTCATGATAGATTTCTGGGCGACGTGGTGCGGGCCCTGCCGGATGACGATTCCGGAGATGAATGCGCTGCAGGCGCAGTTTAAGGATGACTTGGTGGTGATTGGGTTGAGTGATGAGACGCCGGAGACGATCCGGGCGTTCATGCAGCAGATGCCGATGAAATACGCGGTGGGGACGGACCCGACGGGGCGGATGAAACAGCAGTTGGGGATTGAAGGGATACCAAATGTGTTTATTCTGTCGACGGATGGTGTGGTGCGGTGGCAGGGGATTCCGATGAGTTCGGAGGATCCGCTGACGCCGGAGGTGGTGAAGAAGATTATTGAGGCGGATCCGGGGGTGGCGAATCGCCGGGCGGCCGCCAAACATTGAATGGCACAATCGACTCCGATTTATTTGAGGAGCATTCGGAAGCCGGCCTGTTCAAAATGACGATCGCCAGTGAGCGCGTCGGCAAGCCTCAGCTTTTGCATGACCAGGAAAGAGATACAGTCTGTGAGTGACCATTCCTTGTCGATACGTTTTTGGTAGAGTTCCCAGCCGCTCTCCAGCACACTTCGTCGCGCTGGAATGATCCGTATGGACGGATCGGCGCGAAGCCCGTCGATAAACTCCACCGCTGCGCGGCGTGTCCTTAACCCTGACAAGCCGTCTGCCAATTCCGTAAAACCCAATCCGTTGTGACCATTCCACCAGCAAAATCGGCCGTAAATTCCACAGCTTTGTCGTGTGCGTCATCCTCGGGACTGAGGAGGGCAAGAAATTAGAAAGTGTCGGCAAATATGCGCTTCATTTACGAGGCGTGCCGTGAATGTAGTAATCGTGGTTTCGGGCCATATCTTTGGGCAGTCCTTTCGCGGTGCCAGCGAATTTCATGAGCCGCTTCCCGAGCTTCCCATTGGGACGAGGCTTCACCTTCCCAGGCCACTTGGGCAATGGTTCGACAAGCACGAATGTCCCCTCAGCCAGACGGTTGGAGCTGTCTAAAACAACCACGCCATTTTTGATTTGACCGCGGTATGTCATCTTCACCTCCAGTCTGATTATAAATGGCCGAGGAGACCCTACGCAATTGAAGTTGAGAGGTTGTGTGGCCATCCAGGCGTAGCTTAACGCGCTGTTCATGGCGTTTTTTCGAGGGCGGCGAGGATTTCGGCGTCGTTGCGTTCTTCGCGCATGGGTTGTTCTTTGAAGTAGGCGACTTTGCCGTTGCGGTCGACAATGACGGTAGCGCGTTTTCCGATGTTGGCTTCGGGGAGGAAGAGGTCGTATTTCTGGACGACTTCGCGTTTCATGTCGGAGAGGAGGTCGTAGGTGATGCCGGTGGCTTCGCGGTAGGCCTTGTGGCACCAGACAGAGTCGATGCTGATGCCGAGGATGATGGAGTCCTTGGCGTTGAAGTGGGGGAGGTCATGTACGAAGCACTTGTGCTCGTTGGTGCAGACGGGGGAGAAGTCGAGGGGGTAGAAGGCGAGGACGACTTTCTTTTTTCCGCGGAAGCTGCTCAAGCGGATTTTGGCTTTGTCCTGGTTGTCGAGTTCGAAATCGGGGGCTTCCTGGCCGACGGTGATGGGCATGGTGGGGTCCTTCGTGAAGTCGTTGAATCGTCAAGTCGTCACGTCGTTAAGTCGTGACTTTCGGGGGGAGTATAGCACGGGAGCGAGGGGGCGGGGGGGTCGGGTACAATGGAGGGATGCAGAAGCAAGAACCGTTTGTCGTGGAATTGACCAAGGAGTTTACGTTCGAAGCAGCGCATTCGCTGCCCAATGTGCCCAAGGGGCATAAGTGCGCGCGTCTGCATGGGCATTCGTTCCGCGTGGAGGTAACGGTTCGGGGGGCGGTGAATCCCAAGACGGGGTGGCTGATGGATTTTGCGGAGTTGAAGGAGAAATTTAAGCCGCTGGAGGAGCAGTTGGATCACCGGTTTTTGAATGAGGTGGCGGGGTTGGAGAATTCGACGAGTGAGAATATTGCGCGGTGGATCTGGAAGAAGCTGAAGCCGGAGGTGGGGGCGCTTTATGCGGTGACGGTGCATGAGACTTGCACGAGCCGGTGTGTGTATCGGGGGGAGTGAAGGAGAATTGACATGATGCGGGATAAGGTCTTGATGGTGGGGTTTGTGCTGTTGGCGGCAAGTTGCGTCCCGGAGAAGGTGGAAAGTCCATCAACGGAGGAATCTGCAGGGCCGACGACCTGGAATGTTTCAGGGCCAGGAGGTGGGTCGGAAGTGATTCACCTGCAGGATGCGATGGGTGATCTTGCGAAAGCAACGGCAGCGGGCGATTGGCGCTTTGTGGGAGTAATGGGGGTGGGATTGATTGTCGCCGGTATAGCGGTGGAAAAAGGGCATGCGATGGCGGACAAATATGGGGTCAAGGTGAGGCATCAGGGAAGCAGGTCGGCGATGAGGATGTGTGCTTCGGGTTTGGCGATGGGGGAGATAATTGTGGTGGTTGAAGCGTAGTGATGGATTTGTAGCGGTAGCCCAAGGGTGGGGAGGGGTCGGTGGTGGGCTGGCGCATCACTTCGACGCATTTGTTGATGAGATTGACGATCCAGTAATCCTGGATGCTGGCACAGGCATAGAGGCTGGCTTTTCGCTCGCGATCGAAACGGAGGGTGGTGTCGGACACTTCCAGGATGAGCAGCGCCGTGCGCGGGTGGCCGGTGCCGATGTAGTCACGGATGGAGCCGGTGACGACGGAAATGTCGGGTTCGGGGTCGGAGTCGAGACCCAGGACGAGGGGCATTTGCGGGCGCACCAGGAGATTGGGGAGGGCCTTTTGAAGGGCCTGCTGGGCCAGAAGAATAGCTGCGGCGTGTGCGTCTTTGAGTTGAGGCATGTCAAAAACCTCTCCGTCGATCAGTTCAACGCGCTTGGAATTGAAGAATCCCCAGTCGGCCATTTGATAATATTCAGCACGGGAGAAGCGATGGAATCTGGGCTCGGCTGTTTGTTCAGCGAGGGCTGATTGTTTTGCAACAATTGGCATGGTGCGAAGTATACCAAAGAGGATTGGGCCATAAGCAAGCTTCATTGTGGTGGATTGGGGTCAGTGCTGCGAAGGAGGAGCGTGCATCAGGTCAGGGAAGGAATTTTGCGACAGGAGACCATGCTTTGGGCTTTTCGAGTGAAGCAATCTCGGAAGGCGGGCGAAGTGTTGTGGTTGAACCATAGCGAAATCCGTGAGGTGCCGAACTGTCCGTGATTGGCTCGCGAAGGATTTCGACGCAGTCATCGACCAGATTAATAATCCAATACTCCTTTATACCGGCACTGGCATAAAGGCTGGCCTTTTGATGGCGGTCGTATCGCAGAGAAGTGTCGGCGATTTCCACCACGAGTAAAGCGCTTTTTGGATGGCCTTTTTCCCTGTAATCATCGGGCTCTCCCGGAACCACTGAAATGTCAGGCTCGGGGTCGGAATTGGCTGCGATAGAAAGAGGCAGTTGATGGCGCACCCAGCACTCGGGAAACGCCTTATCGAGAAATCGTGCGACATTTCCGAGCGCAATCGCGTGCCGATCCTTCATTGCCGCCATTTCAATGATCTCCCCGTCGATCAATTCGACACGATGCCCTTCAAAAAATCCAAGCTCTGCCATTTGATAATACATTTCGCGCGTGATGCGATAAGGTTGCGGCATATCAGGGGGTTGGCGAAGCAGCGTTGTCATGCGTCCAATCATAGCAAGTCACTGCTTTGGTTGGGAGTCGAGCCAGTCCTGAAGGATGCGCGCGGCGGCGAGGGCATCAACCCGTGCGCGTTTTTGGAGGCGGGTGTAGTGGCCGGCAAGTTTGGATTCGGCATCGTGGCTGGTGAGGTGCTCGTCGATGCGGTGGATGGGGATTTGGGGGCCGATGGTTTGGGTGAGCGCGAGGATGAAGCGTTCAGTGAGTTTGGTCTGGTGGGAGATGTTGCCATCGGAGAAGAGGGGAAGACCGATGATGATGGCTTCGATGGCTTCGCGCTGGACGAGCCGAGCGATGGCCTGGGCGAGCTGGGGGTCGGGGAGGTTTTCGAAGACTTCGAACGGGAGGGCGAGGCGGGAGTCGGTATCGCCGATGGCGATGCCGGTGCGTTTGAGTCCGTAGTCGATGCCAATGGCGCGCATGAGAGTATTGTAAGGCTCGGGTTCCGAGAATGCCTCGGGCTGGGGGCGCGTGTATGAATTTTGCACCCGAACGGCGGAAATATGACATTCTAGAGTGGAACGCGGAGTTGCGAAGCACGCGGAGCACCGCGGAGAAACGTGAAAGGGAATCGTATGAAGATGTGGGTGAACATGGCAGTGGCGGGGGTTCTGGCGACCACATTGACGGGGTATGCGACAGCGCAGGATAAAGGTCCGCGACAGGAAGGTGCGCGCGATAAGCCGGGAGTACGCGCGGTGCAGGGCGATCGTGGAGCGGCGAAGCGGGATTTGGTGCAAGGTGACCGTGGGGCGGTGAAAAGAGAACTGGTACAGGGCGATCGCGGTGGGGTGAAGCGGGAGGGGCTGCAGGGTGATCGTGTCGCGAAGCAGGGGGATACGCCGGTTGCCAAGCAGCAGAAAGTTGAACAGCGCGTCGACAAGCGGGAGGCGAATCAGCAGAAGCGCATCGAGCAGGGCGTGAAGAAGGGGCAGTTGACTACGGAGGAGACGACGAAGTTGCAAGGATTGGAGACGGACATCACGTCGATGGAGGAGAAGTTCAAGACGGATGGGAAGGTCACGCGGGACGAGGCGCAGCAGTTGAAGAAGGCGTTGAATGATGCTTCGCTGCAGATCTGGGCGGAGCGGCATGATACGGATGGGAAACAGATGGCGGCGGTGCGTCTGGGGAAGGATATCTTTGCGCGGGATGAACTGACGGCAAAGATTGAATCGGGAGCGATGACGCATGCGCAGGCGCGGGAATTTCTGGCGGGGTTCAAGAAACTGGTGAACATGAAGCGTAGGTTGGCGACGGATAGTCTGACAGAGGAGCAGCGAGCGAAGTTGCAGGTGGAATACAACACGCTGTTGAACAAGTTTTTTGTTATGAAGTGAGCAGCAGGAAGGGGAGTTTTTCTTTTAACGAAGCACCCCGGTCCGCTGCGGGCCGGGGTGCTCTCTTTTTTTGACTACATGCGGGGCCAATCAGCGTTTGGGCGTGCCGATTTTGACGAATACCGTGCCGTGGCTGGGTACTTTGGCGGTGAATTTGCCATCAGAGTTTCCAAGGTCTTTTTGAAGCCAGAGGTCGCGGACGGGCTGAGAGCCGGTGATGCCCAGATCTGAGTATCTGGCGGTGACATCGTAGGCCTGGAGGCCGCGATTGAAGAGGCCAACGGCAACCGTGCCATCGGAAAGGGGGCGAGACCAAACCTCCAGGCGGCCATCTTTCCAGACGCGGCCATTGGATTTGCCGAGGGGGTCGTTCAAAACGTCCAGCACTTCATGGTTTGTGAGTAGGTCAATGGTGAACTGGTTCAGGTCGCCTAAATTGCAGCCGACCATGAGCGGGGCGGCTTGAAGCGTCCAGAGCGTGATGTGGAGGAGTTGTTCATTGGCGCTAAGCCGCGTGGGGTGGAGACTGGGTCCCCAGCCGACGGAACCGACGACGAGCATGTCGGTGTCGTTCCAGTGGCCCGGGCCGCCGTGAACTTCACGGCCAGCCTGGCGGAAGCCCACCTTTCCAGCACAGTGGGATCCGAAGCTTGGAATTCACGTGACTTGAAGTCGCGGC
>JADMIO011631584.1_pt1 | contig 11876 bp, 8 predicted proteins | sample 8958161 | NCBI WGS metagenome assembly JADMIO01 (sample SAMN16585339, study PRJNA669376) | soil metagenome | isolation source: Crop rotation soil | place: USA: Cullars Rotation, Alabama | collected 2011
CCGCGACTTCAAGTCACGTGAATTCCAAGCTTCGGATCCCACTGTGCTGGAAAGGTCAGACCGAACTGCAGAACCTGCAAACCAGAATCAACACGTTGACCAAAGAGATCAGCGACACTCAAGCCGTTGCCGATCCAAACACGATCCGCACGAAGAGAGATCAGCTCGATCAAGCCAATATCGAGTTGAAGCGCAAGAGTGAAGATGCCGAAGCCGCTTTCACGAAACGGCGGCAGGAGATCTTCTTACCGTTGCAGCAAGACATCGCCAAGGCCCTCGAAGCCTTCGCGAAGGCGCGCGGCATCACGGTAATTGTCGACGGCAGCAACGTTCCGTTTGCTTATGCGGCCGATAACATCGACATCACTCGTGCTTTCATTAACGACTTCAACAGCAAGAACCCGGCGACAGCCGCGGTTACAACTCCGGCCACGCCGACACAGCCGTAGCCGGAACCTAAAACCTGGTTAGAGCCTGGGGCCTCCATTGCGGAGGCCCTCTCGGCAGTTATCATGATTAAAAAACCTCTCTTTCCCATTTTGGTCCTCGTGGCGCTCGCCACTTCAGCCGTCGCGCAACAACCACGTCCCGGAACACCTGCTGCTCCGAGACCCACTCCGACACCCGCTGCAACCGCACCGGCGACAGGAGCACCGGCCGCAACGCAGGCCACCGTCGCGTTGCCGACAAGCAAGATCGCAATCATCAACACGAACGAGTTCATGGATCCCAAAACGGGCATCCTGAAATTCACGAGTGTGCTCAACAAACTGAACGGTGAGTTTTTGAAGACCAAAGACGACCTCACCGCGATGACCACGCGCGGTCAGACACTCGAGACCGAGATCAATAAACTTCGCGACGCGCCGGCCGGGACGCCCATCGATCAACCTGCGTTACAGGCCAAGATCGATCAACTCGAACAGCTCAAGAAGGACATTCAACGTCGATCGGAAGATGCGCAGAATGCTTACAACAAGCGCCGCGACGAGCTGTTCCAGCCCTTGCAAAATGAAATCGGAATCGCGCTCGAAGCGTTTGCGAAAGCCCGCGGCATCAACGTGATCATCGACGGCGCGGCGGTGCCGTTGCTTTACTTCGCCGAGAACACCAACGTCACACGCGCGTTCATCGCCGACTTCAACAGTAAGAACCCGGTGACCGCCGCGACGCCGTCGCCCTAGTAATGTCGTAATGTCCGTGTTTTCTGTTCACGGATTCACGGACGCATTGAATGGAAACAGTCCTCGATTCCCAGGCAATCCAAAAACTCCTGCCGCATCGCTACCCGTTTCTTTTGGTCGATCGCATCGTCGAGCTGGTCCCAAAGATTCGCATAGTCGGCATCAAGCAAGTCAGCATCAACGAGTCGTTTTTTCAGGGCCACTTTCCGGGCGCGCCGGTGATGCCGGGCGTCCTGGTGATTGAGGCGTTGGCCCAGGTCGGCGCAATTTTGGCATTGCGCGAAATTGAAGATCGCGATCAGAAACTGGTCCTCTTTACGGGCATCAAGGAAGCGCGTTTCCGCCGCCCCGTAGTTCCCGGCGACACGCTCGTGCTTGAAGTCACCGCATTGCGCATCGGTTCGCGCGTGCAACGCATGCGAGGTGAAGCGAAAGTCGACGGCCAGTTGGCGGCCGATGCCGAGATCATGAGCATCGTCGCCCCGCGCGAGCCCGCGGAACAGACAAATCGGGAATAGATCGATGTCTGCTGCCACCCGCCCAACCAGTATTCATCCCACCGCCATCGTCAGCCCCACTGCCCGCATCGGTTACGACTGTTTCGTCGGACCATATTGCATCGTCGGCGACGAAGTAGAACTTGCGGACGGCGTACGGCTCGAATCGCATTGCGTCGTCGACGGCCGAACGTTCATTGGCGCGGAGACGCAAGTCTTTCCTTTTGTCTCGATCGGGCTCGCTTCGCAGGACCTGAAATACAAAGGCGAACCGTCCGAGACGAAGATCGGGCAACGCAACAAGATTCGTGAATTCGTCACCATTCATCGCGGCACCGCCGGCGGCGGCATGCTGACGAAGATCGGCGACGATTGTTTGATCATGGCCCAGGCGCACATCGCGCACGACTGTTTGATCGGCGACGCCGTGATCATGGCAAATGCGGCGACACTCGCGGGACACGTCGTGATCGAAGACCGCGCTAACATCGGCGCGTATTCCGGTGTGCACCAGTTTTGCCGAGTCGGAAAAGAGGCGTACATCGGCGGTTATTCAGTCGTCGTAAAAGACGCGCTGCCGTTTGCGCTCACAGTCGGCAATCACGCGAAGTGTTACGGGCTCAACATCACCGGCATGAAGCGTCGCGGCTATCCACGCGCCGCGATCGACGCGCTGCATCACGCCTTCCACCTGCTGTTATCCGCCAAGCTCAACACCACCCAGGCCGTAGAACGCATCCGCGAAGAGATCAGCGGCTCTCCCGAAGTAACCGACTTGCTCCGGTTCATCGAAGAGTCGAGTCGCGGCGTCACGAAATGAAATTCGGATTGATTGCGGGCAACGGAAAGTTTCCTTTCATGGTTGTGGAAGGGGCCCGGCAGGCGCGTGCGCGCATGGTTGTCGCGGCGATTCGGGAAGAGACGGATCCGTCGATTGAAGAGCTCGCGGAACGAGTCGAATGGGTCGGGATAGGTCAGCTTGGCCGCATGATTCGTTTCTTCAAAGACGAAGGGGTCGAGAAGGCGATCATGGCCGGGCAGGTCAAGCACGTGCAGATTTTCGGTCGCGCTGTGCCTGATGCGCGGATGTTGAAAGTGCTGTTGAGATTGCCGCGCCGGAACACTGATTCGCTGATTGGCGCGATTGCCGTGGAGTTGCAGAGTGAAGGGATCGAGTTGATCGATTCGACGTTCTTTCTGCAGCAACATCTGCCGCAGAGCGGGACGTTGACGCGGCGTCAGCCGGACAAGCATGAGCGGGAAGACATCGAATATGGCCTCGAGATCGCGCGGGAGATTGCGCGGCTCGACCTGGGCCAGACGATCGTCGTGCGGGGAAAAGCGTGCGTTGCGATCGAGGCGATGGAGGGGACGGACGAAACGATTGTTCGGGCCGGCCGTCTCGTGAATAAACGATTGACCGTCGTGAAGATCGCAAAGCCGAACCAGGACATGCGATTCGACGTGCCGGTTGTTGGTGTGCCGACGATCGAAGCGATGCTCGCAGCGGGCGCGACCTGTCTCTGCATTACCGCGGGCAAGACATTGATGTTCGATCGCGACGAAATGATTCGTTTGGCAAACGATCGCAAGATCGCGATCGTCGCGGTGTGAGGTTTTAAGGTTGTCGTTGAAGTTTTAATCCGTGTTTCAGCTAACGTAACGTCAGCGGAAACACGGATTTTTTAGCGATAGTGAGTTCAGTTGTCGCCCGGCTGGAGGGCTTCGGCGGTTTGGCCCGCCTTCGGATCGTAGGGCGTCTCCAGGTATTTCTTGGCGACCGCTTGCGCGTTGTCGTAGTCAATACCCGATTGCAGCGCCTTGGTGTACTCGGCCTTGGCTCGATTGCGTTCACCCTTCGCATCGTACGCGTTGCCGCGTTTGATGTGCGCCCAAACTTCGATCCAGGCCGGTTTGAGATTACCGATCAGCGAGGCCTCGAGATTGTCGAGCGCCTGCTGCCAGTTGCGCTGTTCGAGAAACAGCAGCCCCAGGTTGTAATAAACCCACGAATTCGAGCGATCCAGCTTCAGCGCCGCCTCAAATTGCTGCTGCGCTTCAGCGTAAACGCCTTCCTTCATCTGCTCGATGCCGCGCCGCGCGATGATCGAAACGCGCAACTCATCCGACATCCGCAGTATCTTGTTGTTCGGGTCGACGATCACCTCGATCGGTTGCCCATTAGACTCGAAATCGAAATCTTCACTGCGGCCCTCGACGCGGACCGTCTTCTGCTGGTTGTCTCCTTCAGCACGCAGCAGCAACTCGACCGGCATGCGCAACGCTTCAAGGTTCTGCTTCACCGTGCCGCGCGTGCGAAACTTGCCGGAGCGCGTGCGAATGATCTGATAGTCAACCGTGAACTCGGGTACGCCCGTGCCTTCGATCCACTGGGCGAAGAAGTAACGCAGGTTGTCCTGCGACATGCTCGTCGCCAGTTTTTCAAACTCATCTATCGACGCATTCTTGCCGCGATACTGCTGAAGAAACGTGTGTAATAGCCGATCGAACGCTTCGCGGCCCATCGTCTCGCGCAACATGCGAAACACCATCGAACCCTTGTAGAAAACGATCGACTGGTAAGCCGCCGACTGATCGTCGAGCGCGTTCGGCGCGCGGGCAATCGACGCGGTCTGTTCAAACGTCAGTGCCCGTTCCTGCTGTTCACGTTGCGCAGCGTCGAGCCCGCCGGCTGTCAGGTTCGCTTCACGAAAAGCGAAAGCGCTCCACTCGGCGAGTCCCTGCGACAGCCAGGCGTCGTCAAAAGATTTGAGTCCGACCGTCTGTCCCCACCACTGGTACGCGATCTCGCGTTGCAGCTTTTCTTCGGGTACTGGACGCGTCGGGTCGAACATCCTGGTCGAGAGAAAGATCATCCCCGGGCCGGAATAAGCGTCGAGGCTCTCGTCGTCGATCTGCACGATGACGAGGCGGTTACCAAACAGCGGTGCGCCGTATTGTTTGGTGTAAAACTCGAGCACGCGGCCCGTCAGCTCGGCGTAGGCGTCGAGCCGCTTTTCGCTGCCCGGCATCGCATACAACTGAAGGTCGTAATTGCTGTAACGAAGATTGCGATTGATGTACTGGCCGGCGGCGAAGTTTCCAATCAATACCGGATTGCGATGCACAAAACGGTAACGAACAGCGCCCTCTTTCGGCGAGGGCTGGGCCACGACGGCCTCATCGCTTGTACCGGCAACCTGCAAACCTACCGGCACGATAAACGTGATGTCTGAAGTCGCCCGGTCGGCGGCATAGTCATGAAACGGAAACCAGCGCGACGCATACATCAGGTACGAACCCTCAGTCCCCACGTACGCCAGACGCCGTGTGGCAAGCGGCCCGCCTTCGGGCGAAACCAGCGCGCCACTCCAGCGAACTCGCAGCGTTATCGGTTGATTTGCCGGAACAACCTGGCCGAGGTCGATACGCACGCTGGGACCCAGCGACCCGACCCCGACATTGTCCTGGACGAACCCGGTCAGCGGTCTTCCGTCCTTTTCGATGCTCTCGACCTTCAACGATCCATTGAGTTCAAAGACGACAGAGCGGGTCGCATCCAGCGGCACAAACGTCACGTCAGCGCCTGCCCGCAGCATGTGCTGGTCCGGAATAATCTGCGCTTCGATGCGATAGTTGGTGACGTCAAAACGGCTGGCGACCGGCTGCGGCGCGGGCTGTTGAGACTGGGCCGAGAGGGCCAGCATCAGGACGGCCAAAGCCGCCGCAATGCGAGGAAAGATGAACTTGATTCTTATCATGACTTCCGCCGAACGATTATACAGCCGTTCTTGCTGGCAGCAGGAATCCGCTGCGAGGGTGTTGTTTAAAATTCTTTGCGAACGGCTTGCCTGCCTTTTGCGCCTGTTTAGGATGGTGGGAACCCGAAAGCGGTTGGCTGCATCTGTATAACTCATGCCCCAAAGCCGGTGATTCTGTCAGCGGCTTCGCGGCTTGACAGTGTGAAGTGCACCGCATACAGTCGCAAACACGCTGCGAAAGACGCCGGGCGGTCCGGATCCTGCTCGTCTGAGACCATCATCCACATCCAAAGGAGTTTTGTTTATGAGACGCGTCTCCATGTTCCCGTTAACGCTACTAATCTGCGCACTCGCCGTGATGCCCGGGCAAGCCCAAACCGCCCGCAACGTGCGAGTCGACTTCAAGGAGACCACGCTGAAGAATGGTCTCCGCGTAATCACCGTTGAAGATCCCTCGGCGCCCGTCATCGCGCTTTCCGTGACCTACAACGTCGGCTCGCGTGATGAACGCCAGGGCCGCACCGGATTTGCACACCTCTTTGAACACATGATGTTCAAAGGATCGGAAAATGTCGGATCGGGCGAACACTTCCTGCTCGTCTTCAACAACGGTGGCAACATGAACGGCACCACCAACGAAGATCGCACCAACTACTTCGAAGCACTGCCTTCCAACCAGCTCGACCTCGCGCTGTTTCTCGAAGCCGATCGAATGAAGAGTCTGGCGATCACCAAAGACAATCTCGACAACCAGCGTAACGCCGTCCAGGAAGAGCGCCGTCTCGGTGTCGACAACCAGGCCTACGGCAAGAGCCAGGAGAAACATCAGGAGATGATGTACGACAACTTCGCGTACAAGCACTCCGTGATTGGCTCGATGGATGATCTCAACGCCGCGTCTGTTGAAGACGTCGCTGCGTTCTTCAAGACGTACTACGCGCCCAACAACGCAGTGCTCGTTCTCGTCGGCAACTTCAACACGAACGAAGCGCTCGCGAAGATTCGGGCGAACTTCGAAGGCATTGCCCGCCAGCCTAATCCACCGGCAGTCGACATGGCCGAGCCGCAGCAAAAGGCCGAGCGCCGCGCGACTCTCGAAGATCAGTTGGCCCGTGCCGCGCGCATCGACATGGCTTACAAAGCCGCCGCCGGCAACACTGCCGACTTCTACGCGTTGCAGGTCCTGAGCGCCGCGTTGCAGAGCGGCCAGAGTTCGCGTCTGTATCAAACGCTCGTGAAGGAAAAAGAGATGGTGACGGGCGTCGGCGGTTTCATGGATGAAAAGCGCGGCATTGGTGGTTTCTACACGAACGCCACCCTTCGCCCGGGTGTGAAGACGGAAGACGTCGAAGCACTCATCTACGCCGAGATCGAACGCTTGAAGAAAGAGCCAATCGCCGATTGGGAACTGCAAAAAGCGAAGAACACCACTCGTCGTAACTTCATCAACGGTTTGCAGAGTTCGCTGAATCGCGCTGTGACGATCGGCCAGTACACGGTCTATTACAACGAGCCGAACCTCATCAACACGCGACTCGATAAAGTCGCCGCCGTCACGAAAGAAGACGTGCAGCGAGTAGCAAACAAGTATTTGGCCGATACCAATCGAACGATCGTCATCACCCTGCCGCAGGCTAAAGCCAAGAGCGCCGCGAGCCAGTCGGGACAGTAAAGGAGTCAAAGATAGCAATGAGAAAAACAAAGAAGATAAGCAACGCCGTCGCCGCGCTCATCCTGATCGCGCTCGTTTCCTCGCTGGGCTTTGCTCAGGGCGGGGCGCCGACGGTCCAGCGGCCCGCGCAGGGCCCGACGCAGTCGACCAAGGGCGCGGTTGTCAAAGGCAAAGCGCCAGTTAACAAGAACGTTCTGAAAGTAAAACTTCCGCGCGCTGAAGAAGCGTCGTTGCCAAACGGCCTGCGCGTGGTCCTGCTCAGAAGCACGAAAGTGCCGACCTTCAACATGCAGATGGTTGTGTTGAGCGGTGGACTTTCCGACAAGGCTGATTATCGCGGTCTCGCGAGCTCAACCGCCGCGTTGTTGCGTGAAGGCACCGCGAAACGATCGAGCAAAGACATCGCCGAACAGACCGATGCGCTCGGCGCGACGTTGTTCGCAAGCTCGGGCCTGTCGACAATGACGAGCACCGTCAGCGTTGCCGGGCTGGTCGAGAACCTCGATCCATCGCTCGAGCTTTTCGCCGACGTCGTTCGCAACCCGACGTTCCCGCAAACAGAGGTCGACAAGTACAAGACGCGCACGTTGGCCCAGCTTCAATTCCAGCGATCGATTCCGCAGTTTCTGGCGGCGGAGCAGTTCCAGCGCGCGATCTACGGCACCGCCCATCCGGCGGCGTTGGTAGCCACTCCTTCCGAGTCGATCAAGAGACTGACGAGCAAAGACCTCGCAGACTTTCACTCGACCTACTACCGTCCGAACAACGCCATTCTCGCAATCGTCGGCGACGTCACGATGAAAGAAGTGATGCCGAAGATCGAAAAGGCGTTTGGCGACTGGCCGAAGGGTGATGTTCCAGCGGCGACGATACCGGAAGCGCCGGCGCAATCTGCGTCGCGCATCCTGCTGATCGATCGTCCCGGCTCGGTGCAGACCGTGCTGCAACTCGGAACACTCGGAATCGAGCGCACCAGCCCCGACTACTTCGCGGTGTTGCTGGCTGACCGCGTGCTCGGTGGTGGTCCATCGGGACGGCTCTTCCTGAACCTGCGTGAAGACAAGGGCTACACCTACGGCGCGTACAGCAACTTTGGCGGCTCACGCTTCCGTGGCACGTGGATTTCGAGCTCCGAAGTTCGTACGGACGTTACCGAAGGCGCGATGAAGGAGTTCATGTTTGAGCTCAATCGTTTGCGTGACGAGACGGTCCCGGCGGAGGAACTCGAGAATGCGAAGCGCGCGATTGTCGGCAGCTTTGCGTTATCGCTGGAGCAGCCGCAGTCGTTGTTGCAGAACATCATCACGCAGAAGCTCTACAATCTTCCCGCAGACTACTGGGACACCTACCCGCAGAAAGTAGCGGCGATTACTGCTGCTGACGTTCAGCGAGTGGCGCAGAAATACATCGACCTGGGCCATTTGCAGGTAGTTGCGGTTGGCGATGCGGCGAAGGCGCGCGAGATATTGGCGAAGTACGGAAAGGTTGAAGTGTACGACGCCGATGGCAAGCTGGTTGCAGCACCGCCCTCGCAGAACGAACGCTAGTCAGTTTTGCAAGCGGATGACACGGATGATGCGGATTTCGAATCCGTGTCATCCGTGTTTTATTGTCTGTTACCTACAAAATCTATCTCTCGTTGGTCGTCAAACAATCCGGCAAATGTTTTATCCAGTGGCGTGAAGCTATAACCATCCCGTGAAGGGATGATGCGATAAGTTTTGCTGGAGGCGGCGGCGACGGTGAATGAGTAGTTACCGTCGTTATCTGTCGTCGCGGTGAGCACCATTCCGGACGGGCTAATCAACACCAGCGTGACGTTTGCGAGCGGGGCCTTATTGCTGTCGAACACGCGGCCCGTGATCTTGATCGTGGAGCGTGTACGAGTTGAAGCGATGCGGAGCGCTTCTTCCTCGGACATTGGCGCACTTGATGTTGGTTGGGGTGACGGCGATGTTTCCGGAGAAGGCGTTGCCGCTGCGGGTGTTTCCGCAGGCGTGGGCGTGGGCGTTGTCGTGGTGGTCGGCTCGGTAGACGCGGCGACCGCGTTACTTCCCGACATCTTTTGCTCGAGACCGTCGAGCGAGCCGTTGATTTTCTTGTAGAGCTGTTCGATGACTGAGCGCCGCACCGGATCGGGATCGCCCGCGTTGAAGCTCTTGATGTAATAGTCGAGCGCCTCCTGTTTCTGGTCTGTTTGTTCGAGTGCGGCGCCAAGATGCCACAGCGCCGTGCGCCACGACGGTGTTCCCGCGGGCAGCGTCGCGGCTGCCTGTTTCAAATGCGAGATGGCCTCTTCATGTTTTCCCTGGTCCAGGAGCGCCCAGCCGGTTAGATCTTCGATACGTCCCTTCAGAATGTTTGTGAGCACATCGCGCGGCGCTTCGGCGACGTCGGGAACGTTCCCGGCGGCGATCGCTCGAGCGCGCAGCGCCGTGAACTCGTCAGCCTGGACCGCCAACGTCAAACTCGGGACTTTGAGCGCGTCGTCCGAAGCTTTGCGCGCTTCGCCGGCGAGCTCGAGCACGGTCGGCATGGCGACGTTGCGTCGCAGCAGTCGACTGGCCGCGTAGAGTTGACGAAAGGCGCGCATGTTATCTGTGCCCGATGCAAAGTCGCGCGCAGTTGCGGCAGCCGCACTCTCGTCGATCTTTTCAGCGGAGATGGCGGCGTTGAAGGCCATGAGCGCTTTCAGCATTCTGCTATTCGCCGGCGTATCGGCGCTTGTCTTCTGATAGATACTGGCACGACGTTCCGGCGCCAGCAGTTCGATAAAACTCGCGTCGCCGGCAGGCAGATGGCCCGCAAGATACGTCTGAATCTGATCGTCCTTGATCGAGAACGACTCGCGCAGCACTTCGGCGGCTTCGTCGTAGAGTCCCATCGACGCCAGTACGCTGGCGAGCTCGTACGTCATCGTCGGAAACTTGCCGTAGTTTCGTGCAAAGCGCATGGCGCGTTCGGCTTCGAGCGGACGATTCAGCGCCATGAGCGAACGCGCCAGCGCGATCTGCGCCCACGTGTAACGCGACTCGACGACGGTAGCTCTTAGCGCGAGGTCGAGGGCTTTCTCGCTGTTGTTGTGCGCGGCGAGCCAGTAAGCGGCGCCGGTCAGCAGGGGAAGGTTGTGCGGTTCTGCCGCGAGGGCGGCTTCCAGTTCGCGGTTTGCTTCGTCGGCGCGGTCCAACTCGAACAGCGAGATTACTTTTCCCGCGCGGGCGGCGCGGTCTCCCGGATCGGCGGCGAGTTGTTCGTTGTAGAGTGCGAGCGCTTGTTCCGCTTTGCCTGACGCGCGGTAAAGATCCGCGAGACTGCCGCGTGAGACTTTTGACGCCGGATCGAGTTCGAGCGTGCGTTTGTATTCCGCGGCAGCCTCGTCGAGACGCAGCGAGATGTGATATCCGAGTGCCAGGACGCGATGGGCTTCGGCCATGTCAGGCGACATCTTCACCGCGGTTTCGGCAACCCGGACGACGTCGCTGCCGCGTTCCACGTTGAGATAGAAACGGGCCAGATTCAGCAGTCTTGTCGCATCTTTTCCAAACTTGGCTTCGATGTCTTGCGCGGCTTTGAAAGCTGCGTTGTGTTCGCCGCGGGCGTAGAGATTCGCCGGGATTGGTGCGATCAGGTCGTTGAAAAGTTGATCCGTGACGGTGAGATCCGCGGCGTCGTTGATTGCCTGCTGAAGATGTTGCAGCGCGCCGGCGCTGTTGGCCGCTTTAAATTCCTGATCGGCGAGACTGGCGTGCGTGTTGATCAGCAACTCCGTCGCTCGATCGCGCGACTTCGAATTCGGATGCGTGTTGAGAAATTCTTTCAACGCGACGGCGCGTTTTGCTAACGGCAACGTTAGTGTCAGTTCGACTTCTTCCGATTCGTCGGCGTCGAGTTCTGCTTGTTGTTCGGGGGTGAGTTTTTTGGACACCGCCGTTGCTTTCGCGGGTGTCTTGCGCGTGGATTTTGGTGTCGCCGGTTTCGGTGATTCGGTGTTGCGGGCGCGTGGTTCGGGCAGGTCTTCGATTACCGCCGGCTTTGGAGTTTCGGTTGGGGTGGTTTCGGGTTTTGCTGTCTCACTGGGAGTGGGCTCGGGCGTTGCCGATTCAACTGGACTTGCTTCGGGTGTCGGCGTCTCGCTTGGACTTGCTACAGGCGTTGGCGATTCGCTTGGGGTTGGCTCGGGCGGAGTCGCTGCCGGGTCTGCGACCTTTGCTGCTTCGCTCACGACTCTCGGCCTCGACTTCGGCAAGTTGTCGTTGGCGCTGATCAAAACAGATTGCGGTGCGGACGGGTTGACTTGCGTTGTGCCCTCTGCGGTCAGCGCCGGCTTCTCGAGATCCGACGCCTTGAAACCGACCTTCTGCGCGACTGCGTTGACGAACACGTAGATCCCAATCTCGACAGCTTCCGCAAAGCGGCCTTCGCTCAATGGGGCAGTCATTCGGCTATTCATCTCGCCCAGCACGCCATCGGGCAAGTCAGTCTGGACCGCGCGTGTGTATTGAGTGAAAGAACTCTTCGACGCCGCGGAGACGACGAGCAGCAGGCTCTTGCCGCGGCTGGTCTTCGAGCCGACGTTCCATTCGCGCGCGAGGCGTTGCGAATACTCCGATACCTCGATCCCGTCAGTCGTATCGACGATGGCTATGTACAATCCGATCTTGCTTTTTTCCTGCAGCCGTTCGAGCACGCCTTCGAGCCGCGTCCGTGCTTTCCAGCACATTGGGATCCTAAGCTTAGAATTCCACGTGGACAAGTTGTCGCG
>JADMIO011449885.1_pt1 | contig 11874 bp, 6 predicted proteins | sample 8958161 | NCBI WGS metagenome assembly JADMIO01 (sample SAMN16585339, study PRJNA669376) | soil metagenome | isolation source: Crop rotation soil | place: USA: Cullars Rotation, Alabama | collected 2011
CCGCGACTTCAAGTCACGTGAATTCCAAGCTTCGGATCCCACTGTGCTGGAAAGGCTTGATCCAGCATGAGCAAGATCCCCTCAGCCTCGACCCCATCAAAAGCTATATTGGTGGTGTTGGGCAAACGCGGCTCTTTCGCTCCATTACGAGAAGTCCCTTCGATACGGCTCAAAATTCCATTTTCCAACTTGTCCCGCAGAGCGCGCACGCGCGTGTTCTCGTCTTTTAAGGTGTCCATTGCGAGACCAGCGGCGCGGCCAAACGCAATGATGTAAGGCACATTTTCGGTGCCTCCTCGCCTGCCCCGCTCCTGCCCTCCGCCAATGATGTAAGGATGATATTTTGTACGCCGCTTGACGTAGAGCAAACCTATGCCTTTCGGTGCGTGCAATTTATGAGCCGATAACGAAAGAAAGTCTATTCCCAGCTCTTTCACATCTAATTTGAGCTTTCCCGGCACTTGGACCGCATCCGTATGAAACAAAACGCCTTTGCTGCGACAGAGAGCCGCGATTTCTTCAATGGGAAATAGCACGCCGGTTTCATTGTTCGCCCACATGACCGAGACAATAGCGGTATCGGGTCGAATTGATTTTTCAAGCAAGTGCAAGTCCAGTCCGCCATCAGATTCAACGGGAAGAAAACTGACCTGATATCCGTGTTTTTGAAGAAAATCGCCAAATTTGATGTTCGCGGAGTGCTCGACCATGGTCATCAGCACATGTCGCTTTTCGGGATGAGTGACTAACGCACTATGAATTGCTGAATTGTTGCTCTCCGTACCGCAACTTGTAAAAATGATCTCGCGAGGATCTGCATTGATGAGTGAGGCAACTTCGGTCCGCGCCATTTCTACTTTTTTTGCAATATCATGCCCGAATGCATAAGCGCTCGAAGGATTGCCCCAATGCTCACGTAAAAATGGGATCATTGCATCCACCACTTCTGGAGCAACCTGGGTGGTGGCATTATTATCGAAATAACAAAGCGCCTGCTGTCTCATAAGCTACGGAATATCAGCCGCTACTTTAATGATACGCAAAAAAACGCACTTTGCGACACTAAATCATATGACAAAACATGCCGTCTCTAAGCTTGGGCTCGAACCATGTGCTCTTGGGGGGCATAATGCCGCCGGCATCAGCGATCTTCATGAGATCGTCGATGCTGGTGGGATACATCGAAAAGGCGCAAGCATACTCTCCGTTGTTTACCAATCGTTCCAACTCCGCTGTGCCTCTGATACCGCCCACGAAATTAATGCGTGTGCTCGTCCGGGGATCGGCAATACCAAAAACAGGATCGAGCACATATCTTTGCAGAAGGTTGACATCCAATTTTTCAAAAGGATCGCTGGTAGCGGCGAACCGGGGGCGGAAATTCAGCCGATACCATTGTTTGGTCAGATAAAAACCCAGTTCATGTTTGCGGGTCGGCTTGCCATCCCCCTCCGGATGCACAATGAACACACCATCCAGTTTCTCCAAAACTTGTTCGGCCGATAAACCATTCAAATCCTTCAAGATGCGGTTATAAGGCAAAATCTGCACTTTGGTGTCAGAGAAAAGAACGCTCAGGAAAAATCCGCTATGCCCAGTGCTATCCTTGTTCTGAAATACTCGCGCTGCGGCTGCACAACGGTGGTGGCCGTCCGCGATATACAGGGATGAAATATTGGCAAACTCATTGCGCAAGAATTCAATATCGGCAGGCTCGACAATCACCCAGGCGGTATGCCGCACTCCATCGTTTGCAACAAAATCTATATGCGGGAGGCCAGCGCTGCGTAACTCGATGAAGTCGTCAATATTTTGGTTGGCGCGATAAACGAGAAAAACTGGCCCGGTCTGGGACTGTAGCGTTTCGATATGTCGAACCCTGTCATCTTCTTTATCTGGCCTTGTCAGCTCGTGCTTTTTAACAACGTTGTTCAAATAATCCTGACAACTGGCAACCGCCACGAGTCCTGTTTGCGTATGATTTCCCATGCTCTGGCGATACAGATAAAAACAGGCTTGTCCATCCTGACGCAGCGCACCTTGAGTAATCAGACGTTGAAAATTTTCTTTTCCTCTCTCATAGACCTCCGGCCCAGTCAGATCAATGCCAGGGGCAAGATCGATTTCTGGCTTGCTGACATGCAAAAAACTGAGCGGATTGCCGGAGGCACTTTGCCTGGCTTCATCGGAAGAGAGTACGTCATAGGGAGGCGCGCAGATCTCTGCGGCCACTTCCGGTCTGGGCCGCAATGCGGCGAAAGGCTTGATTTTGGCCATGTAGCGAGCGCGAAGATAAATTGCATGGGCACCGAGCGCACGAATAAATTGACTGATCGTCCACCTTTAGAGCTGGCCATTCGTGGAAGGTTTTCAGGACAGGATTTTTGAGAAGAGGAGAAACAACCCGAGATGCGATATCCGGATGAAATCCGACAACGGAGGGATGAATCGCCTCGATTCGAGGGTGAGTCGCAGGGAAGACGCGCCGAAATGGGAAAGCGCTCTAATGATCCGGGTCACGGGTTCCGCGTTCGTGTCAGCGCGAATGCGGAGTCCTTCGAGTGAAAGTCCTGAAAAGAAAATCAGTATTCGGCGGAGTTGTTGATGAGCCGATCGGCATGGGAGGATAGACGCGCGGTTGCAACAGGCAATACGTGAACAAAAATGTAATAATAATAACCCGCCTGTTGCAGCGTTCACACCGCAGTAAGAACAAAATGAAAAAAAGACAAACATACAGCAAGTCGGGTTTCACCTTGGTGGAAATCATGATCGTGGTCGCCATTATCGGCCTTCTCGCAGCAATCGCGATTCCCAACTTCATCAAGGCGCGCACCACGTCGCAAAAGAACGCCTGCATTAACAATCTGCGACATATCGATGGCGCGATCCAACAATGGGCGCTCGAGAACAAGAAAGCCGCGGGTGCAACGGTGGATTTCACCGATATCAGCGGTTATTTAAAGAACTCAGTGACTTGTCCGTCCGGTGGAACGGCCTTCAGCGACAGCTACACCATTTCAACCGTAGCCGTCCGGCCCGTCTGCCAGATTAATGCAGCTTCTCATGTGCTGGCGCCTGACACCGGCAGCTAACTCGTGCAACTCGGTTAAAAGCAAATTATCAATGAAAAACAAAGTGTTACGTAAATCCGGTTTCACGTTAGTGGAAATCATGATCGTTGTGGCGATTATCGGTTTGTTAGCTGCGATCGCCATCCCGAACTTCATCAAGGCGCGCACCACGTCGCAACAGAATGCCTGCATTAACAATCTCAGGCAGATTGATGGCGCGATTCAACAGTGGGCACTGGAAAACAACAAAGTCAGTACGGCCGCCGTGGTGTTCACCGATATCAGCGGGTATCTGAAAAACTCGGTGATCTGTCCCGCCGGCGGCACAACGTTCGCCAATAGCTACACCATCACCGACGTCCAAACAAAGCCGGCATGCAAGAAAGTGGCTTTGACACACTTGCTGCCTACTGATACCAGCAGCTAATTTCGCGTCCAAATGCAAAGGCTTGGGAAACGACTTCTCAAGCCTTTTTAATTTGATGCTTTAAGGATAAGCCCAGAGGGCGACAGAGAATAGCCCTGCGCTTCAGCGGTGGGTAAAGAACGAATAAAAAACGCCAAAGCCCCGGAGGGGTGAAAGAGATTTTGAAAAAACATTTCTGCCGTCCCTACACGGGACTCATTGACCACCGGCGCTTGATCCCACCGCTAAAGCGGTGGGCTATTCTCTTTCGCCCTCTGGGCTAAGACGGCTTCGGCGGTTATGCATCCTGCAAATCTCGGTCCAAATTCCATTCCATGATGTGACACGTCCGAGATTAGCCGGTCATTTTCATCGTTGGAAGAGATGTCACACCATTCAGCCCGGAGGGCGGCAGAGAATAGCCCAGCGCTTCAGCGGTGGGTAAAGAACGGAAAAAGACGCCAAAGCCCTGGAGGGGCGAAAGAAAATTTGAAAACCATTTCTGCCGTCCCTGGCGGGACTCATTGACCACCGGCGCTTGATCCCACCGAAAAATCGGTGGGCTATTTTCTGTCGCCCTCTGGGCTAAAACGGGTTCGGTGGTTATGCTATTCTCTGTCGCTCTATGGGCTCTGATGATTTCGTAAGGATCCGATCGAGTTGCAAGGCGGTAATCTCGATGTCCGCTTCCGTCCAGATTACGTAATTTGCTTTTATCACTTTTTTCTCGATGGGCCATTGGGCGTTAATACGTTGTTGAATTTGTTCCGGAGTCCAGTTCCTGGCCAAAAGCCTCTCCAACTGGGTGGCTTCCGAACAGGCAACGCAAATGGTAGCGTCCATTTCTGTTTCAGCTCCGGTTTCAAATAACAGCGGGATGACGACAACCGCCAGAGCGTGCCCCTGTCCACGCCATGTTTTCATCTGCTCGCGCCAAAGTTCACGAATCCTTGGATGAAGGATACCCTCCAGTTTCTTACGGGCATCCGCGTCGGCGAAAATGAGGCTGGCGAGTATTTTCCGATCGAGCCGGCCGTCTGAGCTGAAAACCTCAGAGCCGAACTGAGTCCGAATTTCAGCCAGAGCAGGCTGGCCTGGTTCAACTAGGGCACGAGCAAAATCGTCTGTGTCAATGACTGGAATGGCACGAGCGCGGAGTAGTTGAGCGATAGTGGATTTGCCCATTCCCACGCCTCCGGTTAGACCCACAATTTTCATCGCTAGAGAATCCCGCTACGCCAAAGCACCTTCGCGGCGGCGGAGTCAGATCGGAGTGGGAAAGAAGCAGGTTCAGCCCTTTTGATGGCGGTTGCTATGAACTGCAGGATATTTCTGAAGAGGCCTCCTCTCCCCAGCCCTCTCCTCCCGAGGAGGAGAGGGAGAAGATCCCGTCCGAGAAGTAGTTGAGCCGTAGTGGATTTGCCCATTCCTATGCCTACGGTTAGGCCAAAAATTTCATCGCTAGAGGTGTCTTAAACTCATCAAAGGCTGAATCCCGGTACGCCCACCTTCGCGGCGGCGGAGTTGGATCGGAGAGGGAGGTTCGGCCTTTTTTGATGGCTGCCAACGGACATTTCTGACGGGGCCTCCTCTCCCCAGCCCTCTCCTCCCGAGGAGGAGAGGGAGAAGATGCCGTTCGGAGGTGAACCATCTTAGGGCACAACCGCCCGGTAAAACCGGAGAGGGTTGGTCGCGGTGCCTGGATCAACAAATTGAATCACCCCGCCAGTCGCGGTATTGGTAGAAAGATTTTGCCAGGTCACAGGCGAAGTCAGATTTGTGGCTCCCTGGATCACATATTGTTGATTGGTTTGGCCCGTAATCAAAAGCATGAAGCTGCCATCGGTCTGATGGATAATCTGCAGGTGGGCGGCAGATGAACCATTAATGGCCACTCGAAACGGCAAGTTTACATTATCAATAAATGCCGCGTCCAGCCCCGCCGTCCCGTTCTGATCTTTCGAGTAACGCCATTCCAAAGTATGGGTTCCGGCGGTTAGCGGGGTTGAATAATTCATCCAATCGATCTCTCCGGACCACCGTTGCCGCTCGGTTCCATCGACATAAAAGCCCAGGAAATCAAAATTCGGCTCACAACTGACTTTGAGATAAAATGAGACCGTCCCGTCAAAGAAATTCGTGCTCAGGGTCAAAGAACTGGTCTGTCTGTTTGCAATTACTCCTGAACGCGCCGAGAAGTTTCCGGCCAGCACATTCGTGTTCTCGATGAGCCATGGCACATTGCCCCCTACAGTCCAGTTAAGACCCAACAAATCCCCGCTCTCGAAGTCGTCGGTGAAACTGATTTTATGAAAATGAGCCACCAAGCTCAGGTTGGAATTGACCACGAGCGATAACGGATTGGCTGTTGATGAGAAAGCTCCCGTCCAACTGTCGAATTCAAAGAATGGATCCGGGGTAGCGGTGATCAGCACGGTGGTATTGCTCCCAACGGTTCCCGAGGATGGCGATACATGGCCACCGGAGTCAGCCCCAATAGTGAAATTGTAAACCGACCCTGGAGTGAAGATGTAACTTAGGTAGGCCACTCCGGAAGCACCATCAAAGCCGTCTATAGCAATGCTGTAAACTTCATTGGAATGAACAGCAACCGATAAAGCGCTAAAGCTATTATTGCCGGAATCATCATTAAAGGCCTGAACGGTCAGGGCGGTGACGGACGAACCGGTGTAGACTCCCAACAGAGTGTCAAAAGTAGAGTTTGTCGTGGTAAGAGACAGGAGCCCATCGACCGTTGGAGTGAAGGAATACCAAACAGATTTGCCGCCGGAATTTCCCGCATGATCCGGTTCATTGAATTCCTTGGTCGCATTGGTCGTGGTAGTGGTGACTGAACCTGAATTACCGGAAAGCGGAATGGCATTGGCAAACAAGTCGTTGGCTATACCCGGGATAAGGTAAGTAACATCGATCGTAACCGGCGCGGAGACATTGCCGGCGAAATCTTCAGCGGTTAGTTTAAGATGATTCAAGCCTTGTTTCAAACCCACGGTGTAGGACCAATTGGTGGTGCCGTTAACCTGAAAATTTTGACCATTTAACCCGAGGGATACCTGCTTGATTCCGCTTGAATTTGGTTGAGGATCAGTCGCAGTGCCGGTGACGGTGACGAGGAAATTGGAAACCCACTGGCCGCTCAAAGGACTTGTGACGGAAACTGTCGGCGAATTTGTATCAAGCTGACCTCCCGGCGCGACCAACAAACGGAGAGAACCTAAAGAATTCGAGCTGGCGCTGGCAACCGCGATACGATAGGAGGCCCCCGCGGTAGCATTAAAATTCAGGTACGCCTGCTGCTTACCCGCAGGATCATTGGTTGCGATAACTTGAGTTAGACTGTTAATGTTTTGACCGGTGTAAACAGCCAGCACCGTATCGATCTCACTACCGGTCGTATCAATGAAGACATTGGTCGCAGTCGAGGGCGACCAATTCCACCAAAGAGAGGCCGCGGCGCCGACGACTCCGGCGTGATTGGTTTCACCCACCTCGACAGTGCCGAATTTGTTGTTCGAGAAGTACACCGCGCCACCGGAGGGCACTTTCGTGGCATTCGTAAAAAAGTCATTCACAGGAACTGGAACGACATTGTAGGTGACCGCCGTGGTGCTGTTGGTTTTGCCAGGGGCTGAAATTGTGAAGTTAAGGAGCAAATCATTTGTGGCATTCGGCACAGCCAAATTTGCTGAATACAAGCCACCAGCACTGTTACTAAACACCAGGTTGCCAGCGCCATTGATGGTTGCGCTCACCGTTGCATTGGTCACCGCGAAGGTATCGGTCACTTTCACTGAGACGGGTTGTGTCGAGCCTTGAACCAGGGTGGTGTCATTGGGCGGGGAGATGGTGACTTCGAGAATTCCATCAGGCGTTCCCCGGACAGTCAGCGAAGTCATCAGATTCTGACCCGACGGTGTTCCCCAGCCAGTGCAAAGATCGTAACCCACCACAGCGGAGAACTGGCCGGGACTACCTGCCCATTTGTTATTGCCGGTGGTTGTATCGTGAAAATCAGAAGCATAAGTGGAACCTTTTCCAATGGCGTAAATTGCCGGGTTGATAAATCCGACCGGGGGAATACCGGAATTGGTTGCCTGCTGATTGACCAAAGCGATGAAGCCGGCCCAAAGCGGCGCGGCGACGCTCGTGCCTCCAACTCCCGTATAATGCACCCCGCCATCGGCAATGACGAAAACATCATCGGCAGTGAGGGCGACATCAGGAATATTGCGGTGCGTGGTTGAGCCTTTACTGGGAGTCATGTTAATGCCCTGCTGCCAGACGGGAATTGAATAGCCGCTGATTCCTCCGCTGCTGCCAACGCCATCGCCCCAGTTCCAAACTGTCTCGGAAACCCAGGAACCGCCAGGACCGCTTGTTATTAATGTGGTGCCTCCAACCTGGGTGATGTTAGGGCTTGCGGAAGGGGTGCCGAAGTAATCCGGGTCATCCACTTGTCCTGGAAGGAATGCGTCATCGTCACCGGAAGCATTGAAGAAGGATTGGCCCTGGGCTGCCATTTGCAGAAAAATCTGCTCGGTAGTTGCATTTGGACCGCCAACCCATCCCCAGGAACAACTGATTTGTCGTGCTGAATTATCAGTGGTGATGCGATTCAATACCACATTTGGATTAAAGTTATATGGGCTTCCTTCGTACAAAATAATTTTCGACAAACCAGGCGCCATGGACATCACCATTTCGATGTCCAATGAAACCTCGATTTCGCCGCCATTGCCTGTGGGCAAACCACTGAAACCATTGAGCAGCACATTTTGGAGAGGCACATTTGGGAGTCCAGCCTGGGTTGCATAGGCGCTGATATCACTGGCCAGGTAGCCGTCGAACTGAACGAGAGCCACAGTTTGTCCTGTTCCGGTAAGAGTCACGCCGGGAGCATAAGCTGCCCTGAAATCTCGTCCCATATAATTACCACCGGGACCTGAACCAACCTTGGGAACCGCCGAGGTGCTGGAAGGCTTGTGTTTGTATTTTGGATGAGGTTTGGAGAAATCGCTCAGCCCGCCTATGTCCTGTATCCTGAGGCCGGAAGGAACAACCGGCTCAGCATCGAGGGCGTAGAAAGTGCGATTTTGCTTTGGGTGTTTGTAAACTCGCAGGGTGCCTCCGAAAGCCTTCTCGATATCTGCCGCAGAGCCACTTACTTCCACCAGCATGCGGTTAGGATGCCGACTAGAAACTTTTAAATTGTGGGAGGCTGCGAATGCGACGACCTCTTCGTACTCCTGCTCGGTCGGGGAGAACAGGGCAGTGAACTGTTCAGGCGTCAGGTATTGCCGGAATTTTGGACTTGCTGGATCGTAAATCTGCTGGAGCAAATTGGTGAGACCCTCAGGATTGCGCAGTTGTAAACCGATCGCGAGTTCCAAAGGAGTTGAGCCCGGAAGCCGGTCCAACGGCTGCAGATGTTTCACCGCGGAAGGCACATGGCCATGGAGTTGGCGCGAATCCTGGGCAAAGCCGGAAAGGCCAACGGCGAGGTTTAACAACAACAACGTCAAACGCCGAAATGGCTTACGTTTAGCAAACAATGTTTGGAGAACATTTCGTATAAGATGCATACAGATTAGGAAAATTTTTAACTGCAACTAATTTCACTCTCAAACGAGCCCACGCCCCCGGCTCGTCAAATAGCCAACCCTCAGTACCGTCCGTTCAAAACCCTCTCAGTTCGTGGTTCCCACACGATAAAATTGGCGGGAAGCGCCAGGTGCGACTGGAATTTGAACCGTGACGGTTCCGTCCGTGCTGGCAGAGTTGGTGTAGTACATAATCCTCTGCCAGTTCGGTGAAAGGGAATTGGTGGCAGCCTCGACGGAGTACACTTTGTGCGCCTTCGCGTTCCAGGAGAGCACAGCGGTCGTTGTAGGCTTAACTACGGCGAGAGAGGCACGAAGAGAGCTGTCGAAGGGGAAGAAATCGAGGCCATTGGGGACTCCATCACCATCGGAATCGATGATCAAACTTTCCCGCAGAGCGCGATTAACAAGAATGCTGACACCGTTTTGTATGACGGCAACCGAGCTGTTCGGCCCGGCAAAATCCCTCACCCAACGGAGATGGCCATTGAACTGGCCATCGAGAAACTCCTCAGGCAACTGGGCAGCGCCGTTGGTCAACGGCGGTGTAAAGCTTAGCTTGGCCGAAGCATAATAGATGACCAGATCAGGATTGATGGCGATCTCATTCTGGAAATCGGACAGGTGAGATAGATCGAGCAGATCGACATATAAGGCGTTGCCCCCGCCCGTTCCCGCGAAGAAGAATAACGGTGGGAACTGGGACTCAAACTGTCCCGGGGTCAAAATCAAAGCGCCGAGTGCCGCATTATTCTGAAAACCGGCGGAAGATACCCCTCGGTCGGCGCCAGCCCAGACATGGTCCACTTCGGCAAAGGCTGGCGCGATGGAATTGATAGTGGTTCCAAGCAAATCCCCGGAGGAGGGTTTGAGCAACAAGCTAAAACCGTCACCAACGGAGAAAGAGTTGCCGGAACTGCCCCCGGCGTCGGAAAGCGTGTTCGTTACGAATAAATTCAGACGGCTGCCCGCATCAAGGTTGGCATGGAGAAACCTTAAATCGTTGGCAAAAAAGTTAATCTGACCATCTGTACTCAACCCTCCTTGTATTTTTGCTGAATTGGCTGTGATCGATATATCGGCAGAGGCGCTCATTTGCCCATTGATTTCGACATAATCACTCTTAACTGTTTGCCCGTAAGCATTAATATTCCCGTTATTTACAAATGCCGTATAAGGTGAAGGCAAATCATCTCCAAAATGGGCCTGGTTGGGAATATTCAGAGTCCCGTTATTGGTGAAGAATTTTAAGTTCGGCGCATTCGTCCCCACCCAATCATCCAGAGCGAGTACTACGACGTCACCATGATTATTTACAAAAAACGTGTTGGATAAGGTAAGAGTGCCGTTGAGGGTAAGGCTAGTGGCATCTATCAAGAGGGATTGGACCACGGTCATATTGTCGTTGATGACGACGTTGGTACTGTGGGTGGCGAGGGTATTAACAATGACAGGAACTTCGGACTGGATCAACGTATTGTCGTAAATCATGGCGTACTCAAACCATGTGACCACATTGGTGAAAGGAGCCGGATCATACTTGTTTGTATCCGTGGCATTCTGGACGAAGTTTGAAATAACCACATTTTCGTAATTCGTCCACACCCCGCTCCAGACATAATTGGTTCCTTTGATCCGAGAAATGGTTTCACGGGCCAGATTTTGGAATTTTAAGATGCCATTGGTTGTGGCGAGATTGAAACTGAGGTTCTCAGCATCAACAATAGTATTGCTGCTGCTAATCAGATGCTTGGCCTGAATGTCGAGCAACCCGTTAGCTCGGAAACGGGTCCTGGTGAGATCCAGGGTATCCGCGCGGATCTCAATGCGGCCTGGCAAATTAGTACTGGTGCCTGCAGGAATGTTTGGCGGACGCGAGCCAATATCGTCTACAAACGCTGAATAAGCGGCGTAGTCGTTCGTCACGAAACGACTTACAAAATTTGTGTTGTACAAAAGGTTGGTCGATATGGGCGGGAAATTTGCACTTCCCGGACGCCCAGCAAGATATTCCAGCGGCGTAAGTCGCTCGAGATTATAATTCGATGGGCGAAGAGTATTTAGGCTGAAATAGTTGGTTCCCATGCCGCGATTCGTACTCGAAGCGAGTGTATCCACCAAGTAAATGGAAACGGCATCCTCACCTACTGTGACCACATTGGTGGTGAATAAAGACAAACGAACGGAAACAGTCTTGAAAGGATTCTGTACATCCAGGCTATCGGTAAACCGGACATCCCAGTCCGCACCCGCAGCCGGCAATCCCACAAAAACAGCCTGAACTAAATTCGTCAGGGCCACATTAGTCGTAACCGCCGCACCCATCTCGTTGGTATACGAAATGTTGGTCATAGCCAAGGTTTGCGTGTAAACGCTCCCGACTGGATTGAGAAGCTGAACGATCGCCGGCCCCGAAATACTTATGAAGGGAAATCTCGGACGAAAATTGACCTGGCTTAATGGCGAGGTGATCAGGGTGTTGGCGCCGAATTGGGTAATGATTTCTGAAGTATCCGATACCTGATTGGACTGTCCCCAGTATTCATCGTAGATGGCAACATCTGGAATATAAAAACCGTTGGTCGTCGAGAAGCTTCCCAAAGCAGCGATCGGTTCAATTTCCAATCCGCTCCGGGCCAAATTGATGTTCGTGCCCTCCAACCGGATCAAGCCCACGCCCCCAGCGATCAATGTGCCATCATTTATGATGTTTGTTGCCGAAATGAGCAATTGTGAAGAATCCTGCAGAGCGGCGGTAATAGGTTGTCCACCC
>JADMIO010796656.1_pt1 | contig 11872 bp, 8 predicted proteins | sample 8958161 | NCBI WGS metagenome assembly JADMIO01 (sample SAMN16585339, study PRJNA669376) | soil metagenome | isolation source: Crop rotation soil | place: USA: Cullars Rotation, Alabama | collected 2011
GCCCGCCCCGCCGCCGGCGCCGCGCTTGCGCCGAGCAGCCACAGCACCAGGAAACCGCCAGCGACGCCGCCCACCATCACCATGGCGGTAAGCCGGCTGGGCGCAGTGGCGACCGCCAGGCCCGCGAGCCCCGCGCTCGCCAGCAACGCCCCGGCAAGCTCGGGGCCAAGGGAAAGCCGTGCGGCAAGGTCGCGCCTAAACAGGCTGGCCGGCGGCGTCGCGCGAGCGCGGGCGAGCGGCGCTAGGGAGAAGGCCGCGGCCGACAGCAAGCCGAAGGCGGCGGCCTTGGCGAGCGGCCAGGGATAGACAGCGAAGAGCGCAGGCACGGGCAGGCTGTCCTTGACGATCCAGCCCAGCACCAGGGGCGCGGCGGCGCCGACCACGAGCCCGAGGCCTACACCGAGCGTCGCCAGCACCCCCACCTGGACGAGATAGAGGTTGCGGATCAGCGCGCCGTCGGCTCCGAGCGCCTTCAGGGTGGCGATCACCGGCTTGCGCGCGTCGAGATAGGCGCTGACCGCCCCCAGCACGCCCAGGCCCCCCGCGATGAGAGAGGCCAGGCCGACGAAACCCAGAAAGTATTCCAGCTGGTCGATCAGCCGGCTGATCCCGGGCGCCGCGTCGTTGCGGTCGCGCACGCGGCCCTCGCGCACCCTGACCGCCTGGGCGACGGCGGCCTTGCCGGCGGCCAGCGACACTCCTGGCGGAAGGGCGATGCGCGCCGTCTGGACGAAAGGCAGTCCTGGCGCGGCGAAGCCGCCCTGCTCCGCCGTCTGCAGAGGCACGAGCACGCGGGGGCCGAGCGCAAAGCCGCGCGACAGCCGGTCGGGCTCCTGCCGCAGCACGGCGCGTACCACGACCGGGGTGTCGCCCACGAGGAAGCGGTCGCCCAGCTTTAGATGCAGCCGGTCGAGCAGGGCCTGCTCGACCGCTGCGCCGGTTGCGGCGCCTTCGGGGACGAAGGCGTCCGCGAGACTGCGCGCGCCCTCCAGATCGACCCGCCCGGCCAGCGGATAGGCCTCGCTGACGCCGCGCAGCTCCACCAGCCGCCGCTCGCCTCCGGGTCCCTCCGCCATGGCGCGGTTGGCGAGGGCGTAGGAGACGCGCCCGAGCCGCTCGAGCCCCGCCCGCTCCTGCGGCGTGAACTGGCGCGCCCGCACGGTGACGGCTAGATCGCCGCCGAGGATTTCCCGGGCTTCGGCGGCGAGCCCCCGCCGGAAGGCCTCGGCCGTGGAGCTGGCCGCGGCGATCGCCGCCACGCCCAGCGCCAAGCAGGCCAGAAAGATGCGAAACCCGCGGATCCCGGCGCGCAACTCGCGAACGGCGAAGCGGACCGAAAGCGGCGTCATGCCTCGGTCGCCCGCCCGTCCTTCAAGCGCACCCGGCGGTCGGCGCGCGCGGCGAGGCGCTCGTCGTGGGTGACCAGCACAAGAGCCGCCCCGCTCTGCGCGCTGAGGTCGAACAGCATCTCGGCCACGCGCTCGGCGTTGGCGGCGTCGAGGTTGCCAGTCGGCTCGTCGGCGAAGATCAGATCCGGTCCAGGCGCCAGCGCCCGAGCGAGCGCCACCCGCTGCTGCTCGCCGCCCGACAGCTGGTGCGGATAGTGCCGCCGTCGCGCCTCGAGCCCGACCCGGGCCAACCAGTCGCGCGCCGTCGCCGCGGCCCCGGGCGCCCGGGCGATCTCCAGGGGGGCCGCGACGTTCTCCTCGGCGGTCATGCTGGGCAGCAGGTGGAAGGCCTGGAACACGAGCGAGGCCCGGCCCCGCCGCAGCCGGGCCCGGCCGTCCTCGTCAAGCGCAGCCAAGTCCTGGCCGAAGAGCCTGACGCGCCCCGCGGTCGGCTGCTCCAGCCCCGCGGCCACGGCGATCAGCGAGGACTTGCCCGACCCCGACGGGCCGACCAGGGCCACCCGCTCGCCGGCGCCCACCCGGATGTCGAGCCCCTTGAGGATCTCCACCGGCCCCGCTGCGGAGGGCAGGGTGAGCCAGACATTCTCGAGGACCAGCGGATCGGCGTCTTCGGACAAGGGCTGTTCGTGCGTTGGCGTTACGTCGCATTCACCTGCAACGCCCCCTCCGTCCCCCGCCTGCGGCGGGATCCACCTCCCCCGCTTCGCGGTGGAGGATCTGGCGCTGAGATGCTCCACCGCGAAGCGGGGGAGCTGTCCGCGAAGCGGACTGAAGGGGCGTTCAGCGCGGCGACCGGACACCCTACATAGGACGCCTGCATGGCCGACACACGCCCCGACCTCGTCCGCCGTTCGCTGGCCGCCTTGCCGCTGGTCGCCCTCGCCTGGCCGGCGCTGGCCGCACGGGGCAAGGTGGTGACCATCCTCGGCGATTCCATCACCGCTGGCTTTGGGTTGCCGGCCGCCCAGGCCCTGCCGGTGCAGCTGCACCAGGCGCTGAACCGGATGGGCGTCGCCAATATCGTCCGCGGCGCCGGCGTCTCCGGCGACACCACCGCAGGTGGCGCCGCGCGAATGGACTTCAGCATCCAACCCGACACCGCGGTCGTGGTCGTGGCGCTCGGCGCCAACGACCTGCTGCAGGGCGTCGAGCCGCGTGTGACGCGGGCCAACCTCGACCGCATCCTCGATCGGCTGAAGAGGCGCCGGATGCGCGCGGTGCTGGCGGGCGTGCAGGCGCCGCCGGAGATCGGCCGCCGCTACGCGGCCGACTTCAACGCCATGTTCGCCGCCGCGGCGCGCGCCCACGCGGTGGCCTTCGTGCCGAACTTCCTGGAAGGCGTCGACCGCAACGCCAAGCTCAAGCAGGCTGACGGGCTCCACCCGAACGCTCAGGGCGTGCGGGTCATCGCCGCACGCCTCGCGCCTGTCGTCGCCCGCGTCCTGGCTAAATCGCCCTAAGCACGATGCGGCCAGACGGAACCGCCTGGCCGCTGAGTCGTGCTTTAGATTCAAAGCTTTGAGCGCGTTCGAGCGGCGACGCCGCTTACACTTTCGCCTAATGCGCTTAGTAGGAGCCGCGCCGCGCCAGCACCGCCGGAAGGGTGCAGGCCAGAATGTAGGCGTCCAGCTTCAGGCACCGACGATGGGCGTAGACGCAGTCCAGCGCCACGCGCGTGCGATAGCTGGTGTCGTTACGCCCGCTCACCTGCCACAGTCCGGTGATGCCGGGCTTGACCGCGCAGTAGTCGCTGAAGCGACGGCCGTACTTGACGACCTCCGCCTCTACGATCGGGCGCGGCCCGACCAGGCACATGTCCCCGCGCAGCACGTTCAGCAGCTGCGGTAGCTCGTCGAGGCTGGTCTTGCGCAGGAACGCGCCTAGGCTCGTCACCCTTGGGTCCTTGCGCAGCTTGTGGTCCCGTTCCCACTCGGCGCGCGCGCCCGGGTCCTCGGCCAGCAGAGCCGCAAGGCGATGCTCCGCGTCCACCGCCATGCTGCGGAACTTCAGACAGTAGAAGGTGCGGCCGTTCTGGCCGATCCGCCGGTGGGCGAACAGTATCGGGCCGCCATCCAGCGCGTAGACGGCCACCCCGATGAGGCACATCAGAGGCGAGAAGAAAATCAACGCAAGAGTCGCGACGACGATGTGCATTATGGACGTCAGAATCTCATCTACGGAACGTCCCTCGTCGGGACGCGTCGCGCGGTGCGCTGACGTCTCAGCAATTGCGATACCAGCCATTTCGGACTTCGGAAGCAAACTGACGAAGGGAAGCTTCGTCATGACCGGGCGATCAACTCACGGCCACGTTTCGCAGTTCCGCCCCGGGACGGAAATTCCACGACGGCGGCTTCCGCCCGGGCCTGTGCGCGACGAAGGGTAAGGTCGACCGCCGCCTGCGCGGCGTTGCGGCTGGGGTCGGCGCCGCCGGCCACGGTGACGCCGTCCTGGTCGTAGACTCTCCAGCGCCATCCGTCCTCGACCTGCGACAACGAGTAGGCAAAGCACGCGCCCTGCGCTTGCATTCGTATCCTCCTGGCGATCCACGCCCCCCAACACCCCCAGCCCGTAGAAGTTGCGTCTCGTAGGTCACATCTTCGCAACTGCAACATGGCGGAAGCGGGGCGAACCAACCGGCGCCGCCGCGAGTTGAGCTCCAGCTTGTGAGTCGGGAGCGTTCGACGTGCCTTATGCAAATTTCCGCGGCGTTCTGATGCCGGAGAGTGCTGCGCCTTCGTCCAACGTCTACGGAACGAACGCCGGCGGAGAGACCCTGACCGCGCCTGCCGGACCCTCGGCGGTGGATTCGGGCGGCGGTCCGGGGGACCTGCTGATCGGCTCGTCGGGGGACAACATCTTCTACATCCGGGACGGGAGCGACCGGGTCCAGGTCGGCGGCGGCCTGCCCGGCGTCAAGACGATCGTGGCCTTCACCAGCTACGCCCTGCCGGCGAACGTGCAGAACCTGTCGGTCAGCGGCAATTTCAGCTACGCCGCCGGCAACGCCCTGCCCAACCTGATCGTCGGCCAGAACGGACCGGAGCAGCTGTACGGCGCGGCCGGCGACGACGTCCTGGTGGGCTCCGGGAACGGCACGAGCTTCATCGTCGCGGCCGGTGAAGGCAGCGACGCCCTCTACAATTTCAGCCCGACCGACACGGTGCGCCTGATCGGCTCGAGCCTGCACTCGTTCGCCCAGGTGCAGGCGGCGATGCATCAGGCCGGATCGGACGTCGTCCTGCAGATCGATCCGTCTGAGACGCTGACGATCCGCAACGTCAGCGCAGGACAGCTCACGGCCAACAACTTCCTGCTGCCTTTGGACCGCTCGCAGCTGGGAGCGATCACCTTCAACGACGACTTCAACAGCCTGCAGCTCTACAACGCCGCGACCGGGGCCGGCCAATGGCGGCCGGACTTCGGCTCCGATCCGACCCAGGCGGCCAACTATCAGCTGCCCCAGAACGGCGAGCAGCAGGTCTACACCTCGCCGGACTTCAAGGGCACGGCCGACCACCCCCTGGGCTACAATCCCTTCAGCCTCTCGGGCGGCGTCCTCACCATCACCGCCCAGAAGCTCGCGCCCCAGGACTCGCCGCTGGCGTTCGGCGCCAGCTACTCCTCCGGGATGCTCGGGACGCGCGGCATCTTCGAGCAGAAATACGGCTATTTCGAAATCCGCATGGCCATTCCCGAGGCGAAGGGAACCTGGCCCGCCTTCTGGATGGCGCCCGACCCCAACGGGCGGGGCATCGAGGCCGACATCGCCGAGAACATCGCCATCGACACCCGCGTGGACCACGTCCGGGCCGTCGACGGCCAGGTGGCGGCCTACGCCGACGTCCTGAAGACCGGCGATCCGAGCGGCTTCCACAACTACGGCATGCTGTGGACGCCGCAGACGGTCACCTTTTATTACGACGACGTGGCGGTTTACCGCGCGCCGACGCCCGCCGGCTGGACCGAACCGATGTACATGATCCTCAACATGGCCATCGGCGGCTACGGCGGCCCCCCGGAGGCGGCGGCTTTTCCCGCCTCGATGCAGGTCGACTATGTGCGGGCCTATGCTTTGGGCGACGGCTCGACCGTGGTGACGGGGGGCCAGGATGCTCCGATCTACGGCACGGCCGGTCCCGACAATCTGGTCGCGCCCGCCACCGGCGCCTGGCTGCAGGGCCTCGCCGGCGCCGACACCCTGGTGGGCGCCGACGCGCGCAACACCCTGCTCGGCGGCGACGGAAACGACAGCATTCTTGGCGGCGCGGCCTTCAACCGGGTCAACGGCAACACGGGCGACGACGTGATCGTCGGCCGATCGGCCACCGGCGACTGGCTGCTGGGGGGCCAGGGATCCGACCGTATCGACGCCAGCCAGTCCCAGGGCCACAACATCCTCAACGGCAATATCGGCGCCGACACCGTCGTCGGCGGGGCGGCCGGCGACACCCTGCGCGGCGGGCAGGACAACGACCTGATCGTCGGCGGCGCGGGGCCGGACTGGATCTCCGGCGACCGCGGGACCGATACTGTCACCGGCGGCGGCGGGGCGGACCTCTTCCACCAGTTCCCAGGAGGCGGGACGAGCATCGTCACCGACTTCAACCTGGCGCAGGGCGACCGCGTGGTGCTGGACCATGGCTCGCAGTACGGCGTCCAGCAGTCCGGCGCCGACGTGGTGGTGAGTCTCACGGGCGGCGGGCAGCTCATCCTGCAGCACACCCAGGTGTCATCCCTGACCGGAAACTGGATCGTCGTGATCTGAAACCGTTCGAGTTTCACCGATTTGGGTTGTGGTCACGCTGTCAGGGAACGTGCCGCGGGTGACGGGAGTTGGTGATACGTGGCGTCCCGGTGCGGCGCCGCGAAATCGTCTGGTCGCGATTTGAGGTTCTGGAACATGCGCAGGCGTCTGCCCTCGCTAACCGCCGCGGCGCTGATCGCGCTCAGCGGCGCCCCCGCTTTGGCTGCTTCGACACAGCTGCCGCCGCCCGATTCGCTGACGTCGATGAAGGTCGACAACGCCTACCGCATCGGCCCGCTGGACACGCTCGACGTCAACGTCTCCCAGGTCGAGGAGATGTCCAAGCCCGTGCAGGTGGACACCGCCGGCAACATCCTGATGCCGCTGATCGGCGAGCTCCGCGCCGCCGGGCGCACCCCGTCCGAGCTATCCGACGACATCGCCGCGGCGCTGAAGAAGAAATACATGAAGGACCCGCAGGTCGTGGTCTCGTTGAAGGAGGCCCAGGGCCAAAAGATCACCGTGGACGGCGCGGTGCAGCAGCCCGGCATGTACGCGCTGAACGGGCCGACCACGCTGATGCAGGCGGTTTCGATGGCCAAGGGCGCCGATCCGAAATTCGCCAACGTCAAGCGGGTGGCGATCTTCCGCACGGTCGACGGCCAGCGCCGCAGCGCCTTCTATGACCTGACTCAGATCCGGACGGGCAAGGCTGAGGATCCGCGCGTCTATGGCAACGACATCGTCATCGTCGACGAGTCCGGATCCAAGAGCTTCTTCAACAACTACTCCGGCGGTTTCGGCAGCGCGCTCGGCTTCCTGGGCATGCTGATCCGCCCGTGGTGACCCGCTTATGGGCAGGCGCCGCCTCGTTCGCGCTTTGCGAAGGCGTTCGAGGAACCGCCCCGCCCGGCCGGGGTTATTGGCGACGCTAGTTCTCTGAATCCGGGTGGGGCCGCGGGGCCCGAAAAGGAACGCGCGATGAACGAGGACCCCAGGTCCGGACGCGCGAGTTCACGCAAGGCGCACAGCCTTCGGACGCCCCGTCCTGCTGAAACGTCGAACGCAGGTCAAACATGAACACACTCGTTCCCGTCGATCACGCGGTGCCAGCGCCTCCGGGCCAGGCCTTTCGGCCCATCGAGCCCGAGCGGATGCACCTGCGCCAGTTGTTCGGCGTGCTCCTGCAGCGCGCCAAGCTGGGGCTGGGCGTGGCCGCAATCGTTTTCGTTCTGGTGCTCGCCGCCTTCGCATTGAAGACGCCGACATACGCCGCGAGCGGGTCGGTCGTGGTCGATCCGAAGCAGCAGAACATGGCCAGCGCCAATCAGCAGCCGTCCGGCCTGCCGCCCGACACCAGCGCCGTCGACACCCAGGTCGAAGTGCTCCGCTCGCCCGCCCTGGCCGAGGCGGTCGTCCTGCGGCTGAAGCTGTACAACGACCCAGAATTCAATCCGGACATGCGTCCCGGCCTGTTCGCGCGTGGCGAAAAGACGCCGATCGCCAATCCGGACACGCGCCTGATCGCGCGTACGACCAACGCCCTGATGATGCATTCATGGGCGCGTCGGGCCGGCCTGACCTACGTCATCCAGGTGGGCGCCAGCTCGACCTCGCCGCAGAAGGCGTCGATGCTCGCCAACACCATCATGGACACGTACCTGAAGCGCCAGCTCGACAGCAAGCTGGCCACGGTCACGCGCGCCAACAAGGAACTCGGCATGAGCCTGGAGAAGATGCGCCAGGACGCCGAGGTCGCCGAGGCGCGGGTGCAGCAGTACAAGAACGCCCACGGCCTGTTCAGCGCCGAGGGCGCGACCATGGCCGAGCAGGAAGTCTCCACGCTCAATCAGCAAGTCGCGATCGCCAAGGCCGAGGCTGCGGAGAAGCGCGCCCGCCTGGCCGCGGCCCAGACGCAGCTGCGCAACGGCAACGGCGGCGCGGACGTCGGCGCCGCGCTGGGCTCCGAGACCGTCAAGGAGTTGCGCAAGCGCGAGGCCGAGCTGTCGGTCAAGCTCGCCCAGCTGCAGACCGACTTCACGCCGGAATATCCCGAGGTGAAGCGCACCAGCGCTGAACTGAAGGATATCCGCGTCCAGATCCAGAGCGAGATCAACCGCATCCTGTCGAGCCTGCGCGCCGAAGCCCAAGCCGCCGCCGGCCGCGAGTCGTCCCTGGTCGGCAGCCGCGGCGTGGCCCAGGGCGGGCTCGCCGCCAACGGCGAGGCGCAGGTCGGCCTGCTCGCCCTGCAGCAGCGCGCCGATGCGGCCAAGCAGATCTACGAAGCTTATCTGAACCGCGCCAAGGAGGTCGCCGCCGAAGGCAGCCTGCAGCAGGCGGACGCCACCATCAACTCGCAGGCGCAGATCCCGACGGTTCCGGCCTCGCCCAACATGCGGCTGGGCGCGGCGATCGCCCTGCTCGCCGGACTGATCGCGGCCGCGGCGGCGATGCTGATGGCCGAGTTCTGGGACAAGCACCTGCGTTCGCGGCTGGACGTCGAGCGCGAGCTCGGCGTGCCCTTCGCGGGCGTGCTGCCGGACTTCCGCTCCGTGAAGCCCAAGGGCCTGCGCGGCGCGGCGGCGGAACCCGCGGAATACCTGGTGAGCCATCCCTTCTCCGGCTTCGCCGAGGCCTTCCGCAACCTGCGCGCCTTTCTGATGGTCAGCGCTCGGGGCGACGACGCCAAGCTGATCGCCATCACCTCGGCCGTGCCCCGCGAAGGCAAGAGCCTGACCTCCTTCTGCCTCGCCCGGACGCTGGCGTTGTCCGGGTCGAAGGTCGTGCTCGTCGACTGCGACCTTCGCCAGCGCGGCGCGACCAAGCTCTCGGGCCACCAGGACATCGGGCTGGTCGAAGTGGTGCAGGACAAGGTTCCGCTGAGCGAAGCCCTGATCCACGATCCGAAGTCGAACTGCTACGTCCTGCCGGCGGCCGGCAAGTCGGTGCCCTATGACCTCTTCTCCAATCCGGAGACGGACGAGGTGCTGCGCCAGCTCTGCGACGAGTTCGACTATGTGATCCTCGACGCCCCGCCGATCCTAGGCGTCGCCGATGCGCGGATCCTGGCGGCCAAGGCCGACCGCGTCCTCTACCTCGTGCAGTGGAACAAGACCCCGCTGCGCGCGGCCCAGTCGGCCGTCGACATCCTGCAGGAGTGCGGCGCCAACGTCGCCGGCGCGCTGCTGACCAAGGTCAACGTCAAGGGCCAGGCGCGCTACGGCTACGGGGACTCCAGCGACTACTACGGCTACTTCAAGAACTACTACATCGCGGCGGCCTGACGGGAGCCCCGCCATGCCGCTTAGCCGTACAGTTTCGGAGCGCCGGGCCTACCCCCGGCGCTCCGGCTTAGCCCTCCTGGCCGTCGTCCTGGCGTTGGGCCTGGCCGCCTGCCTGAAGACCGCCCAGCCCGCCGAGGCCGCCGCCGGAACCGGGCCCTTGAAGCAGACGCCCGACGGCCGTCCGCTGATCGTAACCTTCGACGACGAGTTCGACAGCTTCCGGCCATGGCGCAGCGGCCAAGGGGTCTGGCGCACGGTCTACAAGGACGGCAATCACCAGGATCCGCTGGAGCTGCGCACCCTGCGCGGCAACAGCGAGCTGCAGCTCTACGTCGACCCCGACATTCAGCTGAAGACGCCCGTTGGCGCCGCCGACGCGCCTGCGCTGAATCCCTTCGTCACGCGCGGCGGAATGCTGGACTTGGTGGCCCGGCCGGCGCCGCAGGGCCTTTCGGCGCAGCTGGGCGGGTTCCGCTATTTCTCGGGCCTGATCTCGAACCAGCCGGTGTTCTCCCAGACCTACGGCTACTTCGAGATGCGGGCCAAGCTGCCGCGCGGCAAGGGATTGTGGCCGGCCTTCTGGATGCTGCCCGCCGACCTGAGCTGGCCGCCGGAAATCGACGTCATGGAGAGCATCGGCGATCCCGGCGTCTACTGGACCACGGCTCACTATCAGGGCGGCAAGACCCCCGAAGCGAAGCACGCCATCGATCCCGACACCTTCCACACCTTCGCGGTAGCCTGGGATCAGAAGCAATTGGTGTGGTTCCTGGACGGCCGGGAGGTGAACCGCCAGCCCACCCCGCCGGACATGCACAAGCCCATGTACATGGTCGCCAACCTTGCGGTCGGCGGCGTGTGGCCCGGCTCGCCGGACGGCTCGACCACGTTCCCGGCCCGCATGACGATCGACTACATTCGCGCCTATAGGTTCGCGTCGTGACGGCCTCCTGGGAAACCTTCGGCCGCCCCGCGCCCCGGCCGCGGCGGATCCGCGGCGGGGAGATCCCACCGCCCAGCGGGGTCCGCTGGCGCGAGCAGCAGCGCCAGGCGGACGCCCAGGCCGAAGCCAGCCGCAGGGCCGCCCAGCACGGGCGGGCGAACGAGGCGACGAGTTTCGGCTTCCGGATCGGCGGGTACTGGGTCGACGGGGACGCGCTCTTCGCCTTCGCGCTTTTCCTGCCGATGGCCTATCTGGTGCAGTTCGGCACCCTGGGCGCGGCGATGATCGCTGGCCTCACCCCGCTGTATCTGTTCTGCCGCCGCAACCAGCTCGATCGCGCGCTGGCGCCGCGACTGTTCCTCTACGCCTTTCCCGCCTTCGCCCTCTTCTCGGCCGTCTGGTCGGACGAGACCAAGCAGACCCTGAAGTTCGCGCTGGAGCTCTGGGTGACGGTCACCGCCGCCCTGTTGCTGTCGTCGGCGCAAAACCAGCGCGCGGTGATCAAGGCGATCGCGCTCGCCTTCCTGATCTATGTGGTCGACGCGCTGCTGACCGGTCGCCAGGTGGTGATCGGCGTGGGCGCCGGCGGGATGGCCTTCTCGGGCCTCACCCAGTCCAAGAACCTGATGGCCGAGATCGCCTCCACCGGCATGCTGGCCTCGCTGGCGGTCGTCTTCATGTCGCTGCGATGGCGAGAGTGGGGCTGGATGCTGCTGTTCGCGGCAGGCGCCGCGCTGGAGCTCTATTGCGTTCTCGCCACGCGCTCGGCGGGCGCGCTGCTGGGGCTTGCGCTGGCGCTCGCGCCTCTCCTGGTGCTTAGCCCGCTGGTGTCGACCGGACGGCCGCTGCGCGCCTGGCTCACGGGGGCCGTGGCGCTGAGCATGGCCGTGGTGGCGCTCAACATCCGGGCCATCGTCTCCGCCGTCATCGCCTTCGGCGCGGACGCCTTCGACAAGGACCCCACCCTCACCGGCCGGACCTACCTCTGGTACCGCGCCTTCGACCTGATCCACGAGAAGCCGCTGATGGGGCGCGGTTATTTCTCCTTCTGGCTGCAGGGCAACATCGACGCCGAGGGGCTGTGGCGCTACGCCGGCATCGTCGACCGCAGCGGCTTCAACTTCCACAACACCCTGGTCGACCTGCTGGTCACGGTCGGCTGGCTGGGGGCCATCGTGCTGATGGCGACGGTGCTGATCGGGGAGATCGCGCTGATCCGCCGGTTCATCACCCAGCCCACCCTGCCGCTGGTGTTCTGGACTTCGATCCTGCTTTACCAGCTGGCCCGCACGCCGATCGAGACGATCGGCATCCAGCCCTTCTTCTTCTCCACGACCCTCGCTTTCGCGGCGATGGGAGCGGCGTTCGGCCGGCTGCCGCCGCCGCGGCCGGCGCACCGGCCGATCCGCACGGCCGTGCCGGTTCAGGTCTGGCCAGTCGACTACGCCGAGGACGCCTGGGCGAACCCGCGGCTGGCGCCCGAGGAAAG
>JADMIO010839025.1_pt1 | contig 11872 bp, 8 predicted proteins | sample 8958161 | NCBI WGS metagenome assembly JADMIO01 (sample SAMN16585339, study PRJNA669376) | soil metagenome | isolation source: Crop rotation soil | place: USA: Cullars Rotation, Alabama | collected 2011
CTTTCCCTTCCCTGTATTGTGATGTGCATTCATCAGCCGGTACGGGTATTAGGGAAATATGAAATGGTGCGTTATCCTGTTTTTGGCTTTATCTACCGGGCTGCTGTTATTTTGGTTGACAGAAGTGATGCGGAGCATCGTGCTCAAAGCCTGCGTGCATTAAGGGCTGCGATCAAAAGAGGTATTTCTATTTTTATTTTTCCGGAAGGAACTTTTAATGAGACCGGCAGACCATTAAAAGAGTTTTATGACGGCGCTTTCAGAACAGCTATAGAAATGCAGATACCGGTAAAGCCAATATTGCTCATCGATAATCATAAAAGGCTGAACCAAAAAAGTATTTTTTCTTTAACACCCGGTATTTGCCGTTGTGTTTATTTAGACGAAATTAGTGTTGATGCGTATCGTACAAAGGGAGATGTGCAATTGCTGAAACAAAAAGTGCATAATATTATGGAAGAAAGATTAATTAAATACCAAAGCGATGTTTAATACAAAAAATTCGAAATACATATTTTTCTTTTTATTTTTTATCGCAGGCACATCAGCAAGAACACAAAGCAATTTTGCCGGTGCAGAAAGCGGAAGCCACTATTATTTTGCACCATCTTTTTTCTCCAATAAATTTTCCTTGAATGTTTCTCCTGTTTTAAAAATAAAAAGTGGCGATACGGTGACTACTGAAACAGTTGACGCGGCAGGATTCGATAAAAATGGAAACAAACGCCAAAAAGGCGGCAACCCTTTAACGGGGCCTTTTTATCTTGAAAATACAACAGCAGGTGATGTGCTTGCTGTTACGCTTATAGAAGTGGCATTAAATAGAGCAGATGCTTTTACAACAGAAAGTTTTTCTTCAAGAAGTATTGACAAGTCAATTGCGGATCAATTTAAAAAAGCAAAACTGGTTAAATGGAAGTTAGACCATGAAACCGGTTACGCTTCTGTTATCAATGATTCTTCATATCCGCACCTGGGATCTTTTAAAGTTCCTGTAAGACCATTTTTGGGATGTATTGGTGTAGCGCCTTCGGTAAAGAAAAATGAAATACTGAGTTTTTTCCAGGGGAGTTTTGGCGGAAATTTAGATTACAAAGCTATTACTACATCTTCAACAATTTATTTACCTGTTTTTCATGATGGTGCTTATTTATATATTGGCGACGGGCATGCTGTACAAGGTGATGGAGAAATTGCCGGCAATGCTCTCGAAACTTCAATGAATGTTTCTTTTGCTGTAAAAGTTATTAAGAAGGATTCTCTGTCGCTGAAATATCCGCGTATTGAGGATTCATCCTATATAATTTCAATCGGTGTTGAAAAAAATATTAATGATGCATTAAAGATTGCAACAAAGGTGTTGCTTGAATGGTTGCAACAGGATTATGATCTAAGCATGCAGGAAGCCACGCAGGTAATGAGCACCACCATTGAATATGATATTGCTGAAATAGCCGACCCGGAAATTGTGGTGGCAGCAAAAATTAAGAAGAAATTTCTCGGGAATTTAAAACTTAGCTCCGCAGACCGGTAACGAACGCATCCCCGATCTGAATATTATCTTCGCGATATTAAATGAATGCTGAAAATAAAAATGTAATCCAGGATTCTTTTTCCAAAACCGGCATTTTTGCTGAAGTGATCATCCCCTTTGCACTTCCCAAAAATTATACATGGGCAATACCCGCAGAATTTAAGAACTCTGCAAAGCCAGGCATTCGGGTTGAAGTGCAACTGAAGAATAAACGTTATGCCGGTATAATAAAAAAACTTATCGCACAAAAGCCTGAGGGTTTTGATCCGAGACCTATATTAAATATTCTTGACGACGAACCGCAATTATATAAAGAGCAATTGCAGCTATGGCAATGGATGGCTGATTACTACATGTGCGGTGAAGGTGAAGTAATGCAGGCTGCGATGCCGGCTAATTTAAAGTTATCGAGCGAAACAATTTTAGTCTGGAATGAAGAACACAACGAAGATTTCAGTGATCTGAACGATCGCGAATACATCGTTGCTGAAGCATTAAATATAAAAAAGGAATTAAAGCTGAGTGAAGTGCAGCAATTATTGGATGCTTCTCATGTTTATCCGGTCATAAAAAAACTTATCGACAAAAATGTTTGTCATGTTTGGGAAGAATTAAAAGATAAGTATAAGGAGAAAACGGAAACTTATATCATTCTTCATCCGCAATACCGGGACGAAGAAAAGCTGTCGCAGCTTTTAAACAATTCTACAAGAGCGCCAAAGCAAATGGAACTTTTGTTAAGTTATCTGCATTTAATAAAAGAGGAGGGAGAAGTAACGCAGGCATCATTATTAAAAAAATCAAACGCAAGTGCAGCACAATTAAAAGGCCTGCTTGATAAGAATATTTTGCTCGCGGAAAAACGTTCTGTTAACCGGATACACAGTCTGCCAAAAAATATTTATATAGACTTTACTTTATCGGCTGCGCAACAATACGCGTTGAATGAGGTTGAGAATTCATTTAAAGAAAAAAACGTTTGCCTGTTACACGGTGCTACTGCCAGCGGTAAAACGCAGATCTATATTAAGCTGATAGAGCAATATATTCAGCAGGGCAGACAGGTTTTATATATGCTGCCGGAAATTGCTTTAACGGCACAGATCATCAGGAGACTTCAAAAACATTTTGGAGGTTACATTGCTGTATATCATTCAAAGTTCAATGCAAACGAAAGAGTAGAAATATGGAACCGCATTAAAAGTGGTGAGTTGAAAGTATTGCTGGGTGCACGTTCTGCGCTGTTTCTTCCTTTTAAAGACCTGGGCTTGGTGATTGTGGACGAAGAACATGATACCTCTTACAAGCAACAGGATCCTGCACCGCGTTATCATGCCCGCGATGCTGCTATTTATTATGCTTCTTTATTCGAGGCAAAAGTTTTATTAGGCAGTGCAACACCTTCGCTCGAATCCTATCATAATGTTCAAACGAAGAAATATTCTTTAGTTGAGTTAAAAGAACGTTACGGCAATGCAGTTCATCCATCGATAGAAATAATTGACCTTAAGAAATTTTCATCGAAAGAAAAAGTACTGATCTCACCACAGTTAAAAGAAGCGATTGAACAAACTTTATCTCAGCATAAGCAGGTTATACTTTTTCAGAATCGCCGTGGCTATACACCTTACCTTGTTTGCAATGTTTGCGGATGGATCCCGCAATGTCAAAACTGTGATGTAACGCTTACATATCACAAAGCGAAAAATAAAATGATCTGTCACTATTGCGGCACAGAATACCCGGTTCTGTATACCTGCCCGCAATGTGGCAGTCATGATTTTAAGCAAAAGAATTTTGGCACTGAAAAAATTGAGGAACTGGTAGCTGAAACTTACCCGTCAGCAAAAGTTGCGCGAATGGATCATGATACTATGAAAGGAAAACATAATCATGACACGTTAATAAAATTATTTGAGCAGCAAAAAATTGATCTTCTCATCGGCACTCAAATGATCGTTAAGGGGCTTGACTTTGAACATGTAAACCTTGTTGGTATACTGGATGCAGACAGCCTTTTATACTTCGCCGATTTCAGAGTGAATGAACGTGCTTTTCAACTAATGGAACAAGTAAGCGGACGCGCAGGAAGAAAAGATGATGCGGGGAAAGTTTTAATACAGGTCAGCAACACACATCATCCTGTTTTGCAGTTTGTACAGGAACATAATTATAAGGCACTGTATGAATTTGATATTAACAGCAGGCAACAATATCATTATCCTCCATTTTCAAGATTAATTCATATTCAGTTCAGGCATAAGGAAAACCATATATCAGAAGAGGCGGCTAATATTTTTACAGCAGGTATTAAAAAAGATTTTGAAAAATATTTAACCGGCCCGGCGCAGCCTGTTATCAACCGGTTGCGGAATAAATATTTATGGGACCTGTTACTAAAACTTCCTAAAAATGCAACACTTATTAATCAATGTAAAATGCAGGCTGAACAACAGATCGCCATACTAAAATTCAATAAGCGTTATCGTTCGGTTGATATTGTGGTGGATGTTGATCCTGTTTAAGCCCCATCCCCTTTAAAGGGGTTAATTGAAATTTCTATTTCAGACATCTTACATTATACGTTCATCATTTATTTCTTTCTGAAGAAAATTCGCACGGGCACCCCTTTAAAATCGAATGCAGCACGCAATTGATTTTCGAGATAATTTTTATAAGGAGTTTTTATGTCGTCAGGATAATTGGTAAAGAATGCAAACGAAGGCACGGCGGTTGGCAGTTGCATGATGTATTTTATTTTCACGGCATGGCCACGCACAACAGGCGCATGATAAGCTTCAACTGCTTTCAGCATTACTTCATTTAATTTACTTGTAGCGATCCTGCGTTTACGGCTTTCATAAACTTGTAAGGCCATTTCCATGGCTTTAAAGATGCGTGTTTTTTCTTTCGCGGAAATAAAAATAACAGGCACATCGGTAAATGGTGCGATCTTTTCTTTCAACTGCTTTTCATACTCCTTTGCAGTATTGGTTGATTTTTCCACAATGTCCCATTTATTCACCAGCAATACAATGCCTTTTCCTTTGCGTGCAGCCAGCGAAAATATATTCACATCCTGCGCAGTAATTCCTTTTTCTGCATCAAGCACAAGCAAACAAACATCTGCTTCATCCATCGCTTTTACGGCACGTATCACAGAATAAAACTCCAGGTCATCTTTTTCTTTATTTTTTTTGCGCAACCCTGCAGTATCGATCAAAACAAAATCTTTCTGGAACAAATTATAGTGTGTATGAATGGTATCCCTTGTGGTGCCGGCAATATCACTTACGATCGTTCTTTCTTTTCCTACCAATGCATTCAGCAGTGATGACTTACCAACATTCGGCTGGCCAATGATCGCAAAACGAGGTATTTCATTTTCTTCAGCTTTTTCTTCAACTTCTGCAGGAATTAATGCTGTGATCGCATCAAGTAATTCACCACTGCCGCTGCCACTCATACTGCTTATAAAAAAAATATTTTCAAAACCAAGACTATAAAATTCATTTGCATCCAATTGCCTCTCCGCATTATCAACTTTATTCACAGCAAGGAACACAGGTTTTGTAGAGCGGCGTAATATGTCAGCCATGCTTTCATCCAAATGCGTGATGCCTGCGGAAACATCTGTCATAAAAATGATGGCATTCGCTTCATCAATAGCGATCCTTACCTGTTTGCGTATTTCTGTTTCAAATATGTCTTCACTGTCGGGAACAAAACCGCCGGTGTCGATCACATTAAAATTTTTACCGTTCCAGTCAGCAACGCCATATTGCCTGTCGCGTGTAACCCCGCTTACGTTATCAACAATAGCTTTACGCTGTTCAAGTAGGCGGTTGAACAATGTACTTTTCCCAACATTTGGTCTTCCTGTTATTGCTACTGTAAACCCCATATCGTTAAGTAAAAAGTAAAAAATCGAAACTCAAAATATGGATACGCTTTGAATTTTTACTTTTGATTTTTGAATTTAATATCCGTATTCTTTCAACTGCAAATCATTGTCTCTCCATTTTGGTTTCACCTTGATGAAGAGTTGCAAAAATATTTTTTGTTGAAGAAATTTTTCAATTTCTGTTCTCGCTAATGTTCCAAGTTGTTTTATCATTTTTCCGCCTTCGCCTAATAATATTGCTTTCTGGCTTTCACGTTGAACAATGATATCGGCCTGGATCTTTATTAAAGATTCTTTTTCTTTAAACTCATTTATAATAACTGCTGTTTGATACGGAATTTCTTCGCTGAATAATTCGTATACTTTTTCACGTATCATTTCACTCACAAAAAATTTTGTGGGCATGTCAGTTAACTCATCTTCACTATAAAATGCTTCGCCATCCGGTAACAGTTCTATAATAGTTAACAAAAGTTCGTCGAGATTTTTATGAGTTAATGCAGATACATCAACTATTTTTCTAAAAGATGCGTTGTTGAAATTTGCTTTTAGCTTTTCAATTTTTTCTGCCTTTAATTTATCTGTTTTATTTAATACAAGTATTGAAGGAACTTTTAGCCGAAGATTTCGGAACAGTTCAACAGGTTCATCGATGTCTTTTGTAGCATCCACCAGCAGCAAAGCAATATCTGCATCTTCCAGTGCGCTTTTTACATTTTGCATCATGCGTTCATGCAGCTTGTATTTCGGCTCAATGATCCCGGGTGTATCAGAAAAAATGATCTGGTATTCTCCCGGTTTTGTAAGAAATGCTTTTATGCGGTGCCTTGTGGTTTGCACTTTTGATGAAACAATAGCAAGTTTCTCGCCAAGTAATGTATTCAGCAAAGTGCTTTTGCCTGCATTAGGTTTACCAAATATGTTTACGAAGCCTGATTTCATTGTTGATCTTAAAATAAATTTATATAAAAAAAAGCCCGCTGCGTCAGCGAGCTTTAGTCGGGAGGACAGGATTCGAACCTGCGACCCCCTGGTCCCAAACCAGGTATTCTACCGGGCTGAACTACCTCCCGATTTTTTAAGGCTGCAAAAGTAAGGGTTTGCAACCTATCACCCAAGATATTTATAATGATTATGCGTTAATACAAATTTGCTTTTGAGAACCAAGCCCTTCAATTGAAAGTTCCACCACATCCCCTTCTTTTAAATAGGTTGGTTCTTTCATGCCGAGTGCCACGCCAGGTGGCGTGCCTGTTAAAATGAGATCGCCTGCCTCAAGCGTCATGAATTGGGATAAGTAATGTGTGACATAATAAACATTGAAGATCATTTTTGACGTATTGCCATTTTGCATCTGTTTATTATTTACACTTAATTTAAGAGATAGGTTTTGCGGGTCATTTACTTCATCAGCTGTAACAAGATAAGGTCCTAACGGGCAAAAATTATCACATGATTTTCCTTTATCCCATTGCCCGCCTCTTTCAATCTGAAATTCTCTTTCTGATATATCGTTTACCACGGCAAAGCCGGCAATATAATTTTTTGCGTCATTGATATGTTCGAGATAGCGGGCTTCCTTTTTTATTACGAAAGCGAGTTCCACTTCCCAATCGGTTTTGGTACTTTTCTTAGGAATAATAATATTGTCATACGGGCCTACAACTGTATTCGCAGCTTTCATAAAAACAATGGGCTCTGTTGGCAAAGCCATCTTTGATTCTGCGGCATGATCGGAATAATTTAACCCGATGCAAATGGCTTTTCCCGGCCTTGCAATGGGTGCGGCCCAACGTTCTTCCTTATTAACAAGAGGAAATGAAGTGACACCCTTCATCACTTCATGCAATTGTTCAATCCCATTATTTTCAAAGAACTCGCTATTCCAGTCTTTGAACAGGTGTGATACATCTCGACGATTATTAGTCTCATCCATCAAGCCCGGCCTTTCATTTCCTTTATTTCCAAATCTTATCAGCTTCATAAATTATCCTTTAAATTTTTTAGATAGCGTTCCTTTTATCTCAAGATCTTTTACAACAAATAATTTTCCCGCATGCGGTTGCTTTTCTAAATCTTCTTTACTTAAACCTTTACCTGCAGTTGTTATATACAGATCATTTAATTGCTCTCCGCCAAATGTACAGCTTGTAACATTTGACACCGGCAGTTCAATTTGCTGCAACAATTTACCGGTACCGGGATCGTACCTTCCAACGCGCCAACCGCTGAAAAAAGCAATCCATAACATCCCTTCTTCATCGATCGTCATTCCGTCTGCATAACCGTTTTCATGTGTAAGGTCGAGCGTCACTCTTTGATTTGTTATTTCGCCTGTTTCTATGTTATAATCAAAAGCAAAAACATAATTGGTTGGGGTGTTGATGTAATACATGATCGTATTATCTGCATTCCATGCAATGCCATTTGAGATCGAAACATTTTGGAGTTTTCTTTTTAATGACAGATCAGTTTCTAAAACATATAAACTGCCTTCACTTCCTTCTTCTGACAGCGACATGGTTCCTGCCCAAAACCTCCCTGCTGCATCACACTTGCCATCATTAAACCTGTTTTGAAGGTGTTTTTCAGGATCAGCAATATATTCAATACGCTGCCTGTGCATGTTAATAAAAGCAATACCATTTTTAAGCCCTGCAATCAATCCGGCGTTTTCTCTCAATGCCATACAACCTATCATTTCGCCCACATTAAAATTGTTATGCTTCTTTTCTTGTAAATTAAATTGGTGAATTTCTCCTTTAATAATGTCGAGCCAGTAAATGATCTTATTCATTTCATCCCAAACAGGCCCTTCACCTAGCGTACATGAAACATCGAAAACAACTTCAGGAGCAGCATGTGTGACCATTTCTATTTTTATTGAACAAATATAGCATGTGTATCTTCACTTATTAAAATGTATTGAAAGAGATAATATAAATTCGGCAAGAATAAAATTCTCTAATAAATTTATGCGTTGCATAATTATTGTCGTATGAAAAAACTAAGCTTGTCCGTTTTATTCCTGTTTGCTTTTTGTGTAATTGTAAAAGCACAACCATTAGATAGTTTACTTACTGTTCGTGGTTTCTGCATTGCTGCACCTTCACCAAAAAATGTTGATCGGTTTATAAAATTTATCAATGAAGAATTGGCTCCGCGAAAAGTAAACACCTTAATACTTAGGATTGATTATGATTATCAATACAGATCTCATCCTGAGCTTACAGACACCGTCGCTTTATCAAAAGCTGATGTTGATAAACTGGTAGCCACCTGTAAAAAAAATAATATTGATCTTATTCCGCAGGTTAATCTTTTAGGCCATCAATCATGGGCAAACAAAACAAATAAACTGCTCGCTGTTTATCCGCAGTTTGATGAAACACCCAACGTAAAAATGCCTGCAAAATATGTATGGCCCAACGCAGATAATTTGTATTGCAAAAGCTATTGTCCCTTACATCCCGAAGTGCATAAAGTTCTTTTTGACATTATAGATGAAATATGTGATGCATTTCAATCTACTTCATTTCATGCAGGCATGGATGAGGTTTTTTATTTAGGTGAAATGCAGTGCCCCCGTTGCAGTGGAAAAGATAAGGCCGAATTGTTTGCCGGTGAAGTGCGTGCGATTAATGAACATCTTGCACAAAAAAACCGGCGGCTATGGATCTGGGGCGATAGATTGATTGATGGTAAAACAACAGGCCTTGGCGAATGGGAAGCAAGTTATAATAACACATACAGAGCAATAGATATGATACCAAAAGATGTGATCATTTGCGACTGGCATTATGAACGTGCTGACAAAACTCCTGTGTATTTTGCGATGAAAGGATTGAATGTAATTACCTGCCCCTGGAACCAGCCCGCAATTGCGGTAATACAAACGAATGATATGGTCAATTTCAAAAAAACGGCAAGCGAAGAAATGCAACCGCATTTTTACGGGATGATGCAAACTGTTTGGTCTGATACAGAAAATTTTTTAGATGGATTTTATAGTAATAAACCCGATAGAGATGGCGGAGACAAAACGCCGTGGAAATGTTTTGTTGAAATGTATAAAGTAATAGGTAACTTATGAGTATCACAGAGCAAAAAACCGGTAGTTTGCAGAGTGTAAAGCTCGCAGAAGTAAATTCACATTCAGCACGGCGCTCACAGGCAATAGATGTTTTCAGGGCTCTGACGATGTTCTTTATGATCTTTGTGAATGACGTAGATGGTGTTGAAAAAATTCCGGGATGGATAAAGCATGTTAAGGCATCTGCGGATGGTTTAGGATTCGCTGATACTATTTTTCCTGCCTTTCTTTTTATTGTTGGCCTCTCTGTTCCATTTGCGCTCAATAAAAGAATTCAATCCAATGAAAGCAGGTGGCAAATTGCATGGCATATCATTACGCGCTCTTTTGCCTTGATATTGATGGGCTTCTTTCACGTGAATATTGAAAATTACAGCGATACTGCATTACTGCCTGAACCTGTTTTCGAAATTTTAGCTACGCTTGCTTTTTTCATGATCTGGTTAGATTATACACCTGGTTTCAATAAAGCTGGAAAAAATATTTTACAGGTAGCAGGTATAATTATTTTAATAGCATTGGCTTTTGTATTTAGAGGGGATAATGAAGGAATAATAACCGGTATGAGACCGCATTGGTGGGGAATTTTGGGGCTGATAGGCTGGGCATATTTAACATGCGGGCTGGTGTTTCTTTTTACAAAAGGAGAGTTTTTTGCGCAGGTTATTGCGCTGATCTTTTTTCTTGCATTTAACATTGCGCATACTGCAGGTTTCCTGGATCCCCTTTCTCCGGTGTTAAAATATTGCTGGTTTCTCAATAACGGTTCTGAGGAAAGTTTGATCATGTCCGGGGTTGTAATTGCACTTCTTTACAAAAAAAACATTCATCAATCTAACAAACGTAACTTTTTTAGCGCGATGTTGCTGCTTGCTCTTTTAATGATTGTATTCGGTTTTATCACCAGGCCAATTGCGGGCATTTCAAAAATACATGCTACTCCCGCCTGGGTGGGTATTTGCGTTGGGATCAGCATTGCCGTTTTTACGTTATTGATTTTTAGTGTTGACGTGAAAGGCAAAGCAAATTGGTTTAATGTGATCAAGCCTGCCGGCACCAGCACGCTGACTTGTTATCTCATACCGTACTTTCTGTATTCATTTATGGCTTTGCTGAATTTTAATTACCCATCATTTTTTAATGAAGGTGCCGGTGGAATCCTTCGGTCATTTGCGATAGCATTTATTGTAATTTTTATTACAGGCCTTCTGGAAAAAAGAAAAATACGATTGAAGATCTGATTCAATATTATAATCCTACTTTAAATCCGAAGAAAACACCAAATCTTTCCACATGATTCTCAGGAAGTGGCTGTGGTAATACGCGCCAGATAAAATCGACACTGAAAAATTTAAAAATGTTATCAATGCCTGTTCCTACTTCCAGATACATTTTATCATCAAGCGTTTTAAAGGGATTGTCCGGTACAAAATTCAGGTCATAATTTTCCTGGGAGAGATCACCAATTATTCCCTTAGCTTCCCAAAACTGGCGCAACTTTAATTTTCTTGTAAGTTTTGTATATCGAAATAATCCTGAACCAATATTATGTTGTAGGCTAAATCCTGCATAACGATCCGTGAGATATTCAAACCGGTTTACAAGATTGAATGACCATTTGCTGTAATAGTACCAGTTGTTACCCGGTAAAATTGAAAGCATTTGATAGGGCAGGGTACCAAATGTTTTTCCTGCAAAAAAGTTATAATACAAATTGCCGTAAGGAGCAATATTGATATAATCTGATATCGAGATGCTAAGCTTATCATATTTATAAGCGCTGTTAAAAACACCGGGAAACGCATGTATGTAGTGAAGCTCAACAATGGGATAATCACTGCCAAAACTTGTGCGTGTAAAATTGTCTTCAATAGTTCTTTCCTGGTAAGCGTAACGTAAATGAAGATCTGTTTCAAAAGTGTTGAAGGGCTCGCCTTGTTTTACCGGGAACAATTCGGCGCCCGGTAAGTTTTGCAATGCCTCATATTGCCTGCTGCTTGCCGATATACCAAAGCCAAAACCGTTATGCGTTTCTGAATAAAGCTCAATCTTCTTTTCGGTAGTCATTTGGTATTTGCTTGTGATGCCGGGCTTACGAAAAAAGAATCCGAAGATATTGTCTGAAGCAAGCTGGTCATAAAACACCTGGCCGTTATCAACATCCTTTTTGTAATAAACATCAAGATACGCCCATGGTACACGGCTAAATAAATATTTTACCTCGGCTTTGCCCTTGTATGTTTTATCATTGAAACCATAAGCAAGATAGCCGCGTAGCTGGAGATTGTCGTTAAAGCCACGATTGGTGGCAAGATCAAATCTTATTCTTGTGCCGGGAAAG
>JADMIO010792883.1_pt1 | contig 11871 bp, 11 predicted proteins | sample 8958161 | NCBI WGS metagenome assembly JADMIO01 (sample SAMN16585339, study PRJNA669376) | soil metagenome | isolation source: Crop rotation soil | place: USA: Cullars Rotation, Alabama | collected 2011
CTTTCCCCGCCGGGCTACGCGCCGCCGCCGGGCTACGCGCCGCCGCCGGGCTACTACTATCCGCCGCCGGGCTATGCGCCTCCGCCCGGTTACTACTACCCGCCGCCGCCCGGGTACGCCGCTGCTCCGCAGCCGCCGGTCGGCGTCAACGAGCACGACGGCTTCTACCTGCACATGCACTTCGGGATCGGCTACACCCGCGTCCACGGTGCCGACAGCGCCGGCAACGACCTGGTGTTACGGGGCGTCGGCCCGTCGTTCGCGATCGCGCTCGGCGGCGCGATGACGCGCAACCTGGTGCTGTTCGGTGAGGTCTTCACGGCGGGCGCTCGCAACCCCGAAGTCCTGCAGGGCGGCACGTCGACGGGAAACTCGAGCGGAGACGCGCAGGTGGGAGGCTTGGGATTCGGTGTCGCCTACTACCTCGATTCTGCGAACGTCTACCTCCTGGGATCGATCGGGCTGGTGACGTTCGAGCTCCACGACAGCGCGAACTTCACCACCTACCGCTCGGAAGACGGAATCGGCTTTCACGGAATCATCGGCAAGGAGTGGTGGGTCTCGCCGAACTGGGGGCTGGGGATCGCGGGCGAATTCGTCGGCGCCTCGCTGAAAGACAAGGCCAACCCCAGCGTCACCTGGACGGGGACGTCGTTCAGCTTGCTGTTCTCGACGACCTATAACTGACGTCGCCGCTACTTGTGGGCGAGCGGGGTCGGACCGGCGGGCGGGCCGAGCGGCGCGACGTCGCCGCTCGGCGGCGTCTGCGGCGCGCGCTCGATCTTCTCGCGCCAGAACGCGCCCACGCCGCCCTGTGTGGCGGTCGACGTGGTCCCGCGCGACATCAGCTCCTCCTTGTCGAGGATGCCGTCGACGCGGCGGTAGGTCGGGTGGGCGTGCACGGCCGAATCCATGCGGATGGCGTCGCAGGGGCACGCCTCGGCGCACAGACCACAGACCACGCAGCGCAGCTCATCGATCTCGAAGATCTTGGGGCGCTTCTCGATCTTCCCGTCGGGCGCTTCCTCCGCGACGATGGTGATGCAGTGGGCCGGGCAGACGGTCGGACACATCATGCAGGCGACGCAGCGGACCTGGCCGTCGTCGCGCAACATCAGGCGATGCAGACCGCGGAAGCGCTCCGGGTACGCCTTCTTCTGCTCCGGGTACTCGATGGTCGCGATGTCGCTCTTCGCGCGCTGGCCGGTCACGTTCTTGAAGAAGTTGTTCACGAAGTGGCGGAACGTGACGCCCAGACCCTCGGCGATCGCCGGCAGGAACATCTGCTGGCCCAGGCTGCCGGGACGGTTGACGACTTTGACCCCTACTGCCACAGCTGACCTCCAAGATCGATAAACCCTCTCCCAGCGAAGCAGCGAGAGGTGGGTGAGGGGTTCACTATCAGCTCCTTTGGGCCCAGAGGATCACCAGCGCCGTGACCACGACGTTCGCGATCGAGATCGGCAATAGCCGCTGCCAGCCGAGGCGCAGCAGCTGGTCGGATCGGAAGCGGGGCAGCGACCAGCGGATCAAGAGCTGGAACATGCAGAACGCGAAGATCTTCACGGTCCACCCGAAGAACATCACCAGCACGAACACGAAGTTCGGCAGGTGCGCCGCCAGGAAGCCGTCGATGTTCGAGCCCCAGTGCCAGCCGCCGAAGAACAGCGAGATCATGATCCCGCTCGACGTGACGATCTCCAGGAACTCGCCCAGGAAGAACAGGCCGAAGCGCATCCCCGAGTACTCGACGAAGTAGCCGATGATCTCCGGCTCGCCCTCCGGGATGTCGAACGGCGTCCGCTTGGTCTCGGCGATGGCGGCGGTCAGGAACAGGACGAAGCCGAGGGGCTGCATGAAGATGCCCCAGCTGGACCGGTAGTTGTCGACGCTGAAGACCTGCGTCTGCTGCGCCACCATCGCGCCGGGCTCCAGCGTGCCGTAGACGAGGAACGCGCCGAGGACCGCCATCCCCATCGTCACCTCGTACGACATCATCTGCGAGCTGGCGCGCAGGCCGCCCATCATCGCCCACTTGTTGTGCGACGCCCACCCGGCCAGCGTCGCGCCGTAGACCGCCAGCGACGAGATGGCGAAATAGAACAGCAGGCCGATGTCGAGGCGCGCGATCTGCAACGGCACCGGCTGGGCGCAGACGCCGTCGGCGATCTTCTCCGTCAGCTGGCCCCAGCACAGGGCCGGGCCGAACGGGATGATGGCGGCGACGATCAGCGCCGGCGCCATCGCCATGATCGGCGCCCACATGAACAGGAACTTGTGCGCCTTCGAGGGGACGTAGTCCTCCTTGAAGATGAACTTCACCGCGTCGGCGAGGAAGTGCGTGATGCCCCAGGCCTTGATCGGCCCGATGTTGGCGCGGTTCGGGCCCAGGCGGTCCTGCATCATCGCGGACTGCCGGCGCTCGAGCCAGGTCAGGATCGACGCCAGCGGCATCAGGAAGCCGAGCACCATGAACAGGATCTTGGCGATGGCTTCGATGGCCTGGAAGCCGACGGTGCCGTAATCGAACATCGTCTCGTTAGCCTCTCGAGTTCGCGAAGCGGAGCTGCACCGGCAGCATCGGCCGGCCCCAGTCCGCTTCCTTCATGAACGGAAGTTTCTGCTTGGCCTCGGCGAACACCGCCTTGGCCTCGAGGAACTCCATGGTGGCGCCCAGCTTGCGCGCCAGGTGCGACAGGATCTCCCAGCCGGGCAGCGAGTCGCCGGCGGGCGGGACCGCGGCGCGCACGCGCTGCACCATCCCCAGCCGGTTCGTGAACGTGCCGTCGACCTCGGTCCACTCGGCGAGCGGCAGCGCGACGTGGGCGGCGCCGGTGACGCCGTCCTTGTGCGTGCCGAGCGCGACCAGCGCCGAGAGCCGCTCGAGCGGCAGCCCGGCGGCGGCCGGTCCCTTGCCGAGCACGCCCTGCGTGCCGACGACGATCAGCGCCGTGACGGCGCCCGCCTTGAGATCGTTCGACAGGTCCAGCAGGCTGCGCAGGCGGCCCGCGCCGATCGCCATCGCGCCGGCCGTGTTCGGGTTCTTGTCCGCCGACACCAGGATGTCGTCGCTCCAGCCCTGGTCGAGGCCGGCGATGTAGGCCTTGCCGACGTGCAGGTGATCGAACGCCAGCCGGGCCAGCGCGTAGAGATCTTCGTTGGTCGACTGGGCGTTGAACACCACCCCGACCTGGTTGGGCGTCGCCGCCAGTACCGCGGACAGGGCCCGCCCCGCGTCGTCGAGCGCGCGGTCCCATTCGACCGCCGTGCCGCCCGACAGCGGCGCGGTCAGGCGCTCGCCCTGCGTGCGCTTGTAGGTGAAGCGCCCCTCGTCGCACATCCAGTGCTTGTTGACGGCGGGGTTGATGCGCGGCACCAGGCGATACACCTGCCCGCGCGAGTGCTGCACCTCGATGTTGCAGCCGGTGGCGCAGCCTGGGCAGACCGACGGCATCGTGTACAGCTCCCAGGCGCGCATCTGGAAGCGGAAATCCTTGGCCGTTAGCGCGCCCACCGGGCAGACGTCGACGGTGTTCAGCGAGTACGGGTTGTCGAGCTTGTGCCCGGGCGCGGTGGTCAGCACCTCGCGGTCACCCCGCTGCGCCATCTCCAGCTGGTGGGTCTTGGCCACCTCGTCGCAGACGCGGATGCAGCGCGTGCAGAGGATGCAGCGCTCCTGATCGAGCACGATGTGTGGCCCGACGTCGACGACCTTGGCCTTCTTGACCTTGATGCCGTCGTTGCGCGCGTACTTGGCGTCCCAGTCGAAGTAGTGCTTCTGCAGCAGGCACTCGCCGGCCTTGTCGCAGATCGGGCAGTCGATAGGGTGATTGACCAGCGTGAACTCGAGCATCTGCCGCCGCACGTCCACGGCGCGCGGCGACTTGGTCATCACCTCCATCTTGTCGGCGACCGGCGTGTAGCAGGACGGCACCGGCTTCGGCTGTCCCTTCACGTCGACCAGGCACTGCCGGCAGACAGCGGGCGACGACAGCCCGGCGTGGTAGCAGAAGAACGGGACGTCCGCGCCGACGGCGTTGCACGCCTCCAGCAGCACGGTGCCCTTGGGGAACTGGTGTGTCTTGCCGTCGATGACGACCGTCACCGTCTCGACCGGCGCCTTGACCGGGCCAGATCCCGTAGCTTTGATGGGGCCGGAGTCAGCCATTAGCGATCGCACTCCCCGCCGATCATGTTGATCATTCCAAAGGTCGGAACCACGTCGGCGATGAACAGGCCGGGCAGCACCTTCTGCAGCACCGCCGTCGCCGGGAAGCAGGGCGGGCGCACCCGGCACTTCCAGGGGCGGCCGGTGCCGTCGGAGACGATGTAGAAGCCGAGCTCGCCGTTGCCCGCTTCCGTGAACGAGTAGACCTCGCCGGGCGGCACGTGGATGCCGTCCATGATCAGCTTGAAGTGGGCGATCATCGCCTCGATCGAGTTGTAGGTCTCGCTCTTGGCGGGCAGCGCGACGCGCGGGTCCGGCAGCATGACCGGGCCCGGCGGGATCTGCTTCAACGCCTGATCGAGGATCCGCATCGACTGCAGGATCTCCTCGACGCGCACGGCGTAGCGATCGAAGTTGTCGCCCACCGATCCGACCGGCACGTCGAAGTCGAAGCGGTCGTAGACCAGGTAGGGGTGGTCCTTGCGGACGTCGTAGGCGAGGCCGGTGGAACGGCCGACCGGCCCGGTGATGCCGTACGAGATGGCGTCTTCTTTGGTGATGATCCCGATGCCGTCCATCCGGTCGCGGAAGATCCGGTTGCGCTCGAGCAGCTTGCCGATGTCGGCCATCACCACCTGCGTGCGCGCCAGGATGTCGCGCAGCTTGGGGTCGAACTCGGGCGGCAGATCGTAGGCGAGGCCGCCGATGCGGCAGTAGGTCGAGGTCAGCCGCGCGCCGCACACCTCTTCCAGCAGCTCGAACAGCCACTCGCGCGCCTTGAGCGCGTACAGGAAGACGGTGAACGCGCCCAGCTCCATGGCGCTGGCGCCCAGGCAGGTGAGGTGGTCGGTGATGCGCGAGACCTCGCCGACGATCACCCGGATGAACTGCGCGCGCTCGGGGATCCGCTCGGTCACGCCCAGCAGCTTCTCGACCGCCATCGCGTAGCCGACGTTGTTGAGCATCGGCGAGATGTAGTTGAGGCGATCCGTGTACGGGAAGACCTGCGTCCAGGTCGCGTTCTCCGATTCCTTCTCGAAGCAGCGGTGCAGGTAGCCGATCTGGATGTCGGCGCTGGAGATGCGCTCGCCCTCGACCTCCAGCACCATCCGCACGGTGCCGTGCATGGCCGGGTGGGACGGGCCCATGTTCAGGGGGACCGGCTCGGTCGGCAGGTCGGGCGCGCCCAGATCTTCGGGCTCCTGGAAGCCGACGACCACGCGGCGGGTTTCGCTGATGTGCCCGGAGCTGCTCATGCTCAATCTCCCGCTTCCGTGTGCGACCGGCGCACCAGGGGCTGGCGCTTCTCCTTCGGGTAGTCCTTGCGCAGCGGGTGCCCGACGAACTCCGGATACATGAGGATGCGGCGCAGGTCCGGGTGCCCCTTGAAGCGCACGCCGTAGAGGTCGTACGCCTCGCGCTCGTACCAGTTGGCGCCTTCCCAGACGCCACAGAGCGTCTCGATCGAGGCGTCGGTCTCGGGCACGCCGCCGTAGAGGCGGATCCGGTGCTTGTGCGTCACCGAGTAGAGGTGAACCACGACGTCGAAGCGCGGCTCGGTCGAGAAGCGATCCACGCAGGTCAGGTCCGTGAACATCTCCATCTTCGTGGTCGGGTCGTCGCGCAGGAAGGTGGCGACCGCGACCCACGACTCGCGCCGGACGCGCGCCCACTCGTTGCCGTGCTGCGAACCGGTCTGGAGGATCTCACCGCCGCGGAACTGAGCGGCCAGACGATCGAGGACGATCTGCGCCATCGCGCTAGCCCTTGCTCGCTTCGATCCGCGGCCGGATCGCCGTCGCCGGCACGTCGTATTCGGTGCCGAGCTTCTTCGCCTTCATCGCCGCCTTCTCGGCCGCGATGACGATCTGGTTGTGGCCCTCGCCGCGCTGGATCCGCTCCTGCAGCATGATCAGCCCGTCCAGCACCTGCTCGGGCCGGGGCGGGCAGCCCGGGATGTAGACGTCGACCGGGACCGCCTGGTCGGCGCCCGGCATCGTCGAGTAGTTCTGGTAGAAGCCGCCCGTCGAGGCGCAGACGCCGAACGCCACCACCCACTTCGGCTCGCACATCTGTTCGTAGATGCGCCGCAGGGCCGGTCCCTGCCGCTCGGTGATGGTGCCGACGATGATCAGCAGGTCGGCCTGGCGGGGCGAGAAGCGCGGGAACTCGGCGCCGAAGCGGGCGATGTCGTACTTGGGCGCCGCGACGGACATGAACTCCATCCCGCAGCAGGCGGTCACGAACGGGTACTGGAACAGCGAGAACTTGCGGGCCCAGTTGGCCGCCGCTTCCACCTTGGTTGTCGCGAAGTCGAGAAATCCCATCTTTTTACTCCCACCCGACGGCGCGCTTGCGCCAGACGTAGGCGAGGGCGACCACCAGGATGCCCATGAACACCAGAATCTCGCCGATGCCGAACAGCGACATGCCGCCCGCGCACGTCGCCGTCGCCGCGTCGACGGCGCCCGCGCACGACAGAGCGCGGTAGCGCAGCGCCCACGGGTAGAGGAACGCCGTCTCGATGTCGAATACCAGGAACACGATCGCGACCTGGTAGAACTTCACTTCGAAGCGGGCGCGGGGACTGCCGATGACGTCCGACCCACATTCGTAGGGGACGTCCTTGGCCTTGTTGAAGCGCCGCGGTCCGATGTATTTCGCCAGCGCCGTCAGCGCCAGCGCGAACCCGACGCCGACCAGAATCATCAGCGCGGTGGCGAGGTAGTTTGACGTCATCAGGTTGCCGTCGGGAAGCTGGGCGGGACGGCCTCGCGATTTATAGATGGGGCGCCATCCCGAGTCAACGATGTCGACGCCGCGACATGTTGGCAGGAGCCTGTGGATTCATTGACTTACATCGCGATGGTTTCTATACCTAGACGCGCATGCGTCCCGCCAGCCCGCGAGTCGTGATTGCGCGCGCCGTCGCGCTCGGGCTGGCCGCGGTCGGCTGCTGGTCGCTGGCCGCGTGCGCGAAGACGCCGACGGCGGGCCACGCGGCCGAGGCGGCGACGGCGCCTGCCAAGCCCGGCGCCAGCGACAGCTTGACCTTGCCGCCGGAGGTCAAGCCGCTCTACGACAAGCTGGACGATTTCGGCAAGAAGGTGTTCGCGCGCGTCGCCAACAGCGAGTCGTCGGTCTGCGGCCAGGCGCAGAGCCTCATCCAGTCGGCCAACGATCCCAAGGCCAACTGCCGGCGTTCGGTCAGCGCGCTGCGCTACGTGGCCAAGCTGATCGAGCAGGGCTTCACCGACTCGGAGATCTCGGAGAAGCTGGCGAACCGCTACCGGCCGGTCAGCGTCAAGAAGATCGACGTCGCCGACGCCCCGATGACGGGCAACCCGTCCGCCAAGATCACGCTGATCGAATTCGCCGACTATGAGTGCCCGCACTGCAAGCGGTTCCAGCCGGTGCTGCACCAGATCCTGGACGAGTTCCGCAACGACGTGAAGCTCTACTTCAAGAACTACCCGCTGCCCCAGCACAACAACGCGCGGCTGGCGGCAGAGGCGGCCGTCGCCGCCCAGAAGCAGGGCAAGTTCTGGCAGTTCCAGGACAAGCTGTGGGAGAAGTCGGACGACCTGACGCCGGCCGAGATCGAGAAGGCGGCGAAGGAGGTCGGCCTCGACGTGTCGAAGTTCCGCCAGGATCTGGCGTCGGAGCCCGTCAAGGCGCGCGTTCAGAAGGATCGCGCGGACGGCTCGGCGGCGGGGATCCAGGCGACGCCCACCCTCTACATCAACGGACGCGAGTACACCGACGGACGCGATTCGGACAGCCTGCGCGAATGGATCAAGGACGCCATAGCGGGGTGACGGCCGTGCTGCTGGCGCTCGTCGCCGCGGCCGGCTGCGTGACGACCGAAGGCGCGGCTGGCGGGGGCGCGTCGCCCGGCAACCAGGTCGGGGCGCCGGTGCCGGCCCTCAAGGTCGAGTCGCTGACGGGCAAGAAGATCGACGTCGCGTCGTACCGCGGGCGGGTGCTGCTGCTCGACGTCTGGGCGTCGTGGTGCGGCCCCTGCAAGCAGGAGCTGCCGATGCTCGACGCGATGGCGCGGCGGCTGAAGGCGCAGGGGATCGACGTGCTCGCCGTGTCGGTCGACCAGGAGCGCACCAACGTCGACAAGTTCCTGAAGGGCCACGGCCACTGGGCGCTGACCATCGCCCACGATCCGGCCGGCGCCATCGCCGAACGCCTCCAGCCCGACAAGATGCCGACCTCGTACGTCATCGACCGCAGCGGCATCGTCCGCTACGTCAACGCCGGCTTCGTCCCCGACGACGCGCCCGTCATCGAGAAGCGCCTGCTCGAAGTCGCCGGCCAGTAGGGGCTCCGCTCGCCTTTGGGTTGAGGGGGCCGCGGGCTGTGTGTGCCCCTCCGTGCTCAAACACCACTCGCGGCCCGCGCCCGGATCTTTCCAGGCACAGGCGGTTCCGCCGCTCGAGAACTGCGCGCGGAGAGGCACACACAGCCCACGTCCTTCTCAACCCGACGTTTCGCTACGCCTTGAACGGGGCAGATTTCGCGCGGAGTGAAGCGCTGAAGTCGAGGCGCCGTGGACGGTGTGTTTCCCTCCCGCGCGCAGTTCTCGAGCGGCGCTGGCGCCCGTCGAGCAGATCCGGGTGCGGGCCGCGAGAGGTGTTTGAGCACGGGAGGGAAACAGACCGGCCGCGGCCCCCGCCGAAGGAGCGAACGAAGCTAGACCACCGGCCCGTCGCCTCTCACGACGATGGTGTCGCGGGCCAGGCGCGGGTCGTGGTCGGGGTGGTCGATGTTGTAGTGCAGGCCGCGGCTCTCCGTGCGCCGGCGCGCGCACTCGATGATCAGCTGCGCGCACAGCGCGATGTTGCGCAGCTCGACCAGATCGCCGTTGATGGCGACGTTCCAGTAGTAGTCGCGGATCTCGTCGCGGATCAGCTCGATGCGGCGGGCCGCTCGCTCCAGGCGCCGATCGCTGCGCACGATGCCGACGTAGTTCCACATCAGGCGCCGGATCTCGTCCCAGTTCTGGCTGACCACGACCGCCTCGTCGGACGATCCCGCCTCGCCCGCGTACCAGGGCGCGACGTGGGCCGGCCGCGCCACCTCGGCGTGGCGGACGTCGTCGGCGGCGCGCGCCGCGAACACCATCGCCTCGAGCAGCGAGTTCGAGGCCAGCCGGCAGGCGCCGTGCAGCCCGGTCATCGACACCTCGCCGATCGCGTACAGGTTGCGCACGGTCGACCGCCCGCGCGCGTCCACGACCACGCCGCCGCAGCTGTAATGCGCGGCGGGCACCACCGGGATGGGCTGGCTGCGCATGTCGATCCCCAGCTCCATGCAGCGCTTGTGGATGTTCGGGAAGCGCTCGACCAGGAAGTCACCTTTGAGGTGCGTCATGTCGAGGACCACGAAGTCGTCGCCGGTCCGCTTCATCTCGGCGTCGATGGCGCGCGACACCACGTCGCGCGGCGCGAGATCCTTCATCTCGTGATAGCGCGGCATGAACGCGGTCCCGTCGCGCAGCCGCAGGATCCCGCCTTCCCCGCGCATCGCCTCGGTGATCAGGAATGACTTGGCGGCCGGGTGATAGAGGCAGGTCGGGTGGAACTGGAAGAACTCCATGTTGGCGACGCGCGCGCCGACCCGGTAGGCCATCGCGACGCCGTCGCCGGTCGCGACGTCGGGGTTCGACGTGTAGAGGTAGACCTTGCCCGAGCCGCCCGTCGCCAGCACGACCGCGCGCGCCGCCACCGCCTCGACGGCGCCGGTCGCCTGGTCCAGCAGGTAGGCGCCGAACACGGCGTTCGGCCCGCCGTACTTCGCGGTGGTCAGCAGGTCGATCGCCATGTGGTCCGGCATCATGGTGATGCGGTCGGCCCGGCGCGCCACGGCCGCCATCAACGCCTCCTGGATCGCCCACCCGGTGCTGTCCTTGACGTGGACGATGCGGCGCGCGGTGTGGCCGCCCTCGCGCCCGAGCGCCAGATGGCCGGCGGCGTCGCGATCGAACGGGACGCCGAGCTGATCGGCGAACCAGAGGATGTGGTCGGGCGCCTCGCGCGCGCAGATCTCCACGATGTCGCGATGGCAGAGGCCGTCGCCGACGCGCAGCGTGTCCTCCACGTGGGTGGCGACCGTGTCGTCCGGATCCAGCGCGCCCGCCACGCCGCCCTGGGCGTACGCCGTGTTCGCGTCGGCGGGCGCGCGCTTGGTCGCGACCACGACACGGCCGTGCTCGGCGGCGCGCAGCGCGAAGTACAGGCCCGCCAGCCCCGACCCGATGACCAGGTAGTCGGTCTCGATCACGGGGCCAATCTAGCACCTGGTCGCGGCCGGCGCGCGCGCCGGCCGCGCCTCAATTCGGCTGCAGCCAGCTCTGGAATCCGTAGAGGACGTCCGGACGGACGGCGATGCCGGCGCAGGCCGGATCGAAGCTCGTCGTGCCGTCGGGCACGCCGTCGACGGCCGGCGCGTCGAACGCGGTCGTCCCGTCGCTCACGAACTGCGAAACCCGCCCGGCCCCGTCATACGACCAGTCGCGACGGAGATCCGGGGTGCCGTCAATCGTGGGGCCGAGCCCGGCCCCGTCGATGTCGACGCGCGAGAGGCGTCCCGCGTCGTCGAAGCTGCGCGTCTCCAAGCTGTACGCGTGCGATGCATCCGAGAATTCGCGCCCGTAGAGGCGGGCGTCGTTCCACAGGTAGCGGGTGGACGTGTCCGAGGTCGGCGGCGTCGCCGTCGTCGACTCGACGTGCGTCGAGGAGCTGGTCAGGCGTTCGGCGTCGTAGTGGTACACGTTCTCCTCCGACCTCGAGCCGTCGCGATAGATCACCTTGGTGCCGATCAGGCGTCCGGCCGAATCGTACGTGTTCGTCTGATCGAAGCTGTCGGGCGCGTATTCCGTGCCCTGCCATTCGTAGGTGAACCCGGTGATCACGCCGTGCGAGTCGCGGGTCATCGCCTGGCGCCATTGCCCATCCGTCTGGCCGTACTCCACGACGTGCGCCTGCGGGTCGAGCCGCCAGTACAGCGTACCGAGCGTGAAGGTGAGGGAGCTGGCGTCCCAGGTCGCGGGGGTCACCTGCCCGCTCTGATCGGTCAGCGTACACGCGCCGCTCGCGGCGGGGAGCGCGAGCGCGACCGGGATGCCCTCCGGTCCGGTCCCGAGCGGATCCGACGGGGGCAGCCGCGCGTCGCCGCACCCGAGCGCGCCCGCGAATGTGAGTCCGACCAGTCCGACCAATCCAACGTGGGTGACGTGAAGCGAGTCTCGCGACATTTCGTGCCTCCTCGATGACCTGGGTCTCAGATTCCTGGGTCGATCGCGCGCGTCCCGCGTTCGATCGGCCGCTCCGCGGGCGGGCAGTGCAAGCGGTCTGCCATCGACGGGGCAGCGTCACGGAAGAGCCGTCGCTGCGACCGCCCGTTTCAGAGCAGCCCGTGCAGTTCGAGCTTCGTGTAGAGCGTCCGGCGGCTGACGCCGAGCAGGCGGGCGGCCAGCGTTCGGTTGTTGCCGGCCCGGGCGAGCGCCGCTTGTAGCGCGGCCCGCTCCGTCTTGCGCCGGTTCTCGTCCAGCGACAGGTCGCCGGCCGCGGGCGCGCCGGGGTCGGCATCGTCGGCGAGCCGCGGCTGCTCCGGGGCGAGCTCGCGCAACACCTCGTCGACGCTGATCTGCCGCCCCTCCGTCAACACCACCAGGCGCTCCACGAAGGGGAAAG
>JADMIO011398722.1_pt1 | contig 11870 bp, 9 predicted proteins | sample 8958161 | NCBI WGS metagenome assembly JADMIO01 (sample SAMN16585339, study PRJNA669376) | soil metagenome | isolation source: Crop rotation soil | place: USA: Cullars Rotation, Alabama | collected 2011
GCCGCGACTTCAAGTCACGTGAATTCCAAGCTTCGGATCCCACTGTGCTGGAAAGGCGCTGAACGATAAGCTGACGGAGTTGCGTGATGAAGTGCGCGCAAACGCGCCGAGGTACAAGCGCGCCGCCACCCTGCTGCTGCGCGCCTCGCAAGATCAGGTGCTCACTCAATCCTCGCAGATCGCAGTCGAGGACGTCGACGGCTTGCGTTTCGAATTCCAGGCGGGCGACTTCTTCCAGAACAATCCCTTTATTCTCCCCGCCTTCGTCCGGCACGTCGCCACCGAGGCGAAGGCGAGCGGCGCCCGCTTCCTGCTGGATGCCTACTGCGGCAGTGGTCTCTTCGCATTGAGCTGCGCAAAACACTTTGAGCGCGTGACCGGAGTGGAGATCTCCGAAAGCTCTGTGGCCAAAGCGAAACACAACGCGGAAATCAACCGCATCACAAATGCCCAATTCATCGCCGGCAGCGCGGAGCGCATCTTAGCGAACGTCACCTCCCCTTCCTCCGGAACTGCCGTCATTGTGGATCCACCGCGAGCCGGCTGCGGCGAAAGCTTCCTCACCCAGCTCATCGCATTTGCGCCGCGATCCGTGATTTACGTCTCGTGCAATCCTGCCACGCAAATGCGCGACCTCGCAAAGTTCACCGAGGCCGGTTACCAATTGTGCAAAGTGCAGCCTTTCGACCTTTTTCCGCAGACACGGCATCTGGAATGCGTGATCAGTTTGATAAAGACTTCACCGTCCGCATAGCGGCTTTCCCTCACGCCAGAATCTCCTTCACTACTTTGCCGGCGACATCGGTGAGCCGGTAGTCCCGGCCCGCGTGTCGGTACGTCAGGCGTTCGTGATCGATGCCGAGCAGGTGAAGCACGGTCGCTTGGAGATCGTGGATGTGCACGGGGTTCTCGACCACATTAAACCCAAAATCGTCGGTGACTCCGTGAACATGGCCGCGTTTCACGCCGCCGCCGGCCATCCAGAGGCTGAATGCGTGGGGGTGATGATCGCGCCCTTCCTTGCCTTTATTAATCCCGCGCCGGACCTCGCCCATGGGCGTGCGGCCGAATTCCCCGGCCCAGACCACGAGCGTCTCATCGAGCAGGCCTCGCTGCTTCAAATCTTTGATCAGCGCGCCGGCCCCTTGGTCGGTCATTTCGCAATTGTTGGCGAGACGTGTGTTCAAATCGCTATGGTGGTCCCAGGAACTGTGCACCAAGTGCACAAAGCGCACGCCGCGCTCCACCATGCGACGCGCCAGCAGGCAGTTCGTGCTGAAGGCACGCGTCTTCTCCGAATCCATCCCGTACATGGCGCGCGTCGCAGCCGATTCTTCCGTAAAGTCCAGCAGCTCCGGAGCCGCAGTCTGCATGCGGAACGCCATCTCATAAGACGCGATGCGCGAGGCAATCTCTGCATCGCCGGTGCTTTGCTGGTGCATCTGGTTCAGGTCCCGCAACACATCCAGCCTCGCTCGCTGCGTGCTCGCGCTGATTCCAGGCGGACTCCCGAGGTGAAGAATGGGATCGCCGGAGTTTCGGAATGTCACCCCGCGATAGGTCGAAGGCATGAACCCACTGCCCCACAGCGACGCCCCGGCGCCTTCCAGACCGCGGCCATCATCCGAGGTCAGCACCATGTAGCCGGGCATGTTTCGGCAAACGCTGCCCAGACCATAGTTCACCCACGAGCCCATGCTCGGATTCCCGAACAACGGCGTGCCGCAGTGGAGCAGCAATTGCGCGGGATCATGATTGCTCTGCTCACCGTGCATCGAGTGCATCATGCAGATCTCATCTGCCATCGCTGCCGTGTGCGGAAGCAACTCGGAGAAGTCCATGCCACACTGCCCGTAGCGTTGAAACTTCCGCGGGCTCGCCAGCACGGTGTCCAGCACTCCACCCGTCGCACTCTTTTTTGCCTGCATGAGGGAAGCCGGCATCGGCTGGCCGTGAAGCGCCGTCATCTTCGGCTTCGGATCGAAGAGATCGACCTGTGATGGCCCGCCCATCATGAAAAGGAAGATGACGTTCTTCGCCTTCGCCGGAAAGTGCGGTTCCGCGGCGGCGCCGTTGTCCGCCAGCAAATGCCAGAGTGCCACGGCGCCAAAGCCGTGGGAACTCCGGGTGAGAAATTGGCGGCGGTTGAACGGATGCATAAGATTCTGCTACGTTGTTCCGGGATTACTCACGATTGATAAACTCATCGAGATTCAAGAGCACGCTGCACAGCGCCGTCCACGCCGCGTCTGAAACCGCGGGGCCGTCCTGCAAAAGCGAACGTTCCGCGCTCGGCTCCTGCCCAAAAAGTTTTCTCTGCTGTCGAAGATACTCCAGAAGTCTCCCCGACTCCTCCGGCTTTGGCGCACGCCCAAGCGCCAGGATGAAAGCGTGATCGAGTCGCTTCGATTCTTTCGCCTTCACTTCCCGCAGCACCCGCCCCGCGAGCGCCTGCGCGCATTCGAGAAAAACAGGATCGTTCAACAGGTTCAATGCTTGCAGCGGCGTGTTCGATCGTTCCCGGCGCGTGCAGCTCCGGCTCGTGTCCGGCAGATCAAAAGTCACGAACTGGGCAAAGGGCGAGGTCCGCTGGATGAAGGTGTAGAGGCCGCGGCGATACCGATCCGCTCCCGTGCTTGGCTCCCAACTGTTCTTGTATCCATCCTTGGACACGCTCGCCGGCTGTGGCGGCTTCACGCCGGGACCGCCGCTGGCCGGGTTTAACAGACCGCTCACGGCGAGCGCTGCATCGCGTACCGCTTCACCCGAAAGCCGCAGCCGGTTCTGTCGTGCCACCAGGAGATTCTGCGGATCACGCGTGACTAGTTCGGGTTTTGCCGCGGAGGACTGACGATACGTCTGCGACAGCACCATGCGCCGCAGCATCGACTTCACGCTCCATCCCTCGCTCATGAACTCCACCGCGAGCCAGTCGAGCAGTTCAGGATGAGAAGGGGGACTCCCACGCACTCCAAAATTCTCGGATGTCGCGACGATGCCACGCCCAAACAGTTCCTGCCAGAGTCGGTTCACCACCACGCGTGCCGTCAGAGGGTTCCCAGGAGACACCAGCCAGCGCGCGAGCGCCAGCCGGTCCTTCCCGCCATCCAAATCAGGGAGCGCCGCCGGCGTACCTGGCTGCACCTCATCGCCATTGCGCCGGAACTCCCCACGCACGTGCACGTGCGTCGCGCGATGTATGGGAAAGCTCGCCATGCCCGGCGCCCGCGTCACAGGTGGCAGTTCCTTCGCCAGCGCTTCAAGCTTTGAATTCAACTCGGCGATTTTTAGTTCCTTGAACTCAGTCGTGTAGGCAGCGGGCGCAGACTTGAGAAAATAGTCGAGCAGCCGGTCGCGCTGATCCTGTGTTCGTTGCGCGAGTGGCACCTTGATGATGTTGATCCCTTCGAGCTGTCCTTCCCCCAGGCTTTGCCCCCACTGCAGGCCAAGCAGCTCGAGCGCGCGGTCCCACGCAAAGTCCTCATTCGGATGCGCCTCAGCGTATAATAACCGCTTCTCCCAATCCGATTGCAGAGCCGCCACCCGCTCCGCCACCGGTGCCAGCAGCTCCGCTCGCTTGCGATCGTGTTCCGGTTTCGCTTTCTCAAAGGCTTCGCGCTCGCCGGGCAGCGGCGCATTGAAGTTCACTTCGTCGGCGCTATCAAAGAAAGCGTAGAGCTGGTAGAACTCGCGCTGCGAGATCGCGTCGAACTTGTGATCGTGGCATTGCGCACAGCCGGTGGTCAGCGCCAGCCATGTCGTGCCGAGGGTCATGGTGCGGTCGATCACCTGATTCACGCGGAATTCCTCCAGGTCCGCGCCGCCCTCACGGTTGCTTAGCGTGTTTCGCAGAAAGCCAGTGCCCATGCGCTGTGCAATCGTCGCATTCGGCAACAGGTCACCCGCGAGTTGGTCAATGGTGAACTCATTGAACGGCATGTCGCCATTGAAAGCCTCCACCACCCATTGCCGGTAGCGCCACGCCACGGGACGAATGAAGTCCTGCAGGTAACCATCGCTGTCCGCGTAGTGCGCCAGGTCCAGCCACCAGCGCGCCCACCGTTCGCCGAAGTGCTCCGAGGCCAGCAGCCGGTCCACCACGCGCTCATAGGCATCGCCTCGCGTATCATTTATAAACGCATCCACCTCCAGCGGCGATGGCGGCAGGCCCGTCAAATCGAGCGTCACGCGCCGGAGCAACGTGGCTCGATCCGTTTCGGGCGATGGCCTCATCCCATCCTTTATTAACCTCGCACGGATGAAGCGATCGATGGGCTCGGTCACGCCCTCGATCACCGGCGGTTCTACCCGTCGCGGCGCGATGTACGCCCAATGCCGCTCATACTTGGCTCCTTGCGCGATCCACTGTTTCAGCACGTCCTTTTCGGCCGTCGTGAGGGGTTTGCCCGTTTTTTTCGGCGGCATCATGTCATCCACGTCATCGGTGAAGATGCGCTTGACCAATTCGCTGTCCTCCGGATGGCCGGGCACGATCGCCCTCGCGCCCGATTCCAGTTCAGCCGTCGCCGCGGCGACCTGATCGAGCCGCAGTCCAGCCTTTCGGTTTGCCTTGTCCAGTCCATGGCAGGTGAAGCAGTGGTCCGCGAAAATCGGCAGCACATCCCGGTTGTATCCCACTTCGCCTTCAGCGGCGTTCGCTGCCATCGCACCAATGCAGCACCACATCACCGCACGCACGATGCTGCGGGAGAATCCGCAGTCGGGCTTGCTGAACGTCCTGGGTCCGGCGCTCATCGTCACCTGCAAAATACCCACGCTCGCGCCCTTTCATTGCGGCGCGTGATTGAAATTATTCCCTGCGAGGTTCCTCGCTGTGATGGAGCACCATCACCGCCGCATCACTTCCCATCCTTCACCTTCACCCACTCTTCGTGGAGTGCCGGGCTGAAGTCGGCATTCCACAGCTTGTATCCCTCTTCATTGAGATGCAGCCGGTCCGCCAGATACAGCTTCTCGTCCAGTGGAGCATTCCCCTCTTTCACCAGCGTCTTGGGCACCTCGAACCAGCGGATACACGGTTTGTCCGCGCACCACGCCTTGAGCAGTGCATTAAACTTCTCCGCCGTCTCCAGTTCCGTGATGCGTACAGGCCCCGTCCGCACCGCATGTACCAGGATCCGCGTCTTTGGCAGCTTCTCGTGGGCCAGGCTGAGGAACTTCGTGTAATCCGACAGCACCTCCTCCGGGGTCAGCTTCGCATGAATGTCATTCCCTCCCGTGTAGACCACGAGGATCTTTGGCTCATAGCGCAGCACCGCCTGCTCAGCATACGCCACGAGATCATTGGACACCGATCCACCAAAGCCCCGGTTCAATACCGGCAAGTCAGGAAACGCTTGTTTCAGATCCCACTTCCTCACGCTGGAACTGCCCGTGAACACGATCCCACCCTTTCCAGGCGGACTTGCAGCATCGTCCGAATCGAACTTGGCGATTTCCTTGGCGAATCGCGCAGGATCGGGCCGCTTCGTCTCGGCGCCACACGGACTGAAGAAACAAGCGACGAGGAGACCGGAAAGGAAGGCGGATCGGTGCATCATGCCGTTCTTCATAGCGGGACTTTCGCCAGCCCACAACTGTGTTGTACGTGCTGCCACCCGTCGCCCTGAAGAAGTGGAGGCAAGCGGATTCGAACCGCTGACATCCTGCTTGCAAAGCAGGTGCTCTACCAACTGAGCTATACCCCCTTTATCTTCAACTGGTGGAGGTAAGCGGATTCGAACCGCTGACCTTCTCATTGCGAACGAGACGCTCTACCAACTGAGCTATACCCCCATCTTGTTGATTCCCAAGAAGTTGCGAAAAAGACAGCTCCGCCTCCCTGCTTGTTTGCTGGAACTTGGCACGTGCGTTTCTCGCTTCTCGTCGGGAGGCTTATTATGCGAGTGCACGTCACGGCGGCAAGTTATTTCGATGCACTCTTTCACGCGACGAGGCACGACTTGATCAACAAACCGGAGGCGCGGCTCAAGGCCGTTCGTCCTCATTCGCCCCTGGGTTCATTTCACTGCGCACGGCGCCCGATGAGATCACTGCGGCTGCGACCCCGTTCGCAAACGATTGGTTCACCATGAAGAAAGAATCCTGCTGGCTGGCTACTGGCGTGAAGGAGTCGCGGAGACGACGGCTTGTTTGGTTTTGACCGCTGATACGCATCGGCCCCTGTCCGCGCGAAAGACATGGCTGATTAATAATCGCAGCCGCCCGGCTTTGCTGGGACGTGCCTCGTTCCGCGACCTACGCTGACAGCCTTTCCGTTCGTCCACACCCCTCCATCGCCTGTGCCTCGCGCTTGATCATGGCAGCCCTCGCCAGCGTGCCCATCAATCTTGCCAGCCTCGCCGCATCTTCCGGATCGAGCACCACGTCCACCGCACAGCCCCCCGGTACCGCGTCCGAGAGAGCCAGCCGCACCCCGTGTCTCACGGCATTGTTGTACGCGTAGCTTTCCACATTGATGAAACCAGTGGCCAGGTCCGCGCCCTCTTTAATCCGGACCGTCCCGCGGCCTATGCATGGAGCTTTCATGGCGCCGATTTTGGTAAATTTCGCGCCATTACTGCAACCTGAGACTCCTATAGGGAAATCTGTAGTGCCAGAGCCTCTGTTCCTGAAGGTTTCCACGAAAAGTGCTCCTCGAGCATGCGCAGCGTCTGCTTGGGCGTCGCCATTTCCACCGTCCTACCGTCTTCCATCGTGACGATGACGATCCCGCCGTCCCTGACGGTATCCAAAATGACATACCCCGCTTCGTTTCCCAACACCACATTGAACAGTTCGCGAAGCGACGCCTCATCACATCGCACGACATGTCTCACACTGGGACATCGCTTCCTACAGCCTCTTTGCGCCTGAGGGAAGTCGCTGAACGCTCCCTCGCCCTCCAATATGGCCTGTATACCTTCCTGCCCCTCAAGGGCAGACCATGAATAGCCCCAAGTGCAGGGAGCCTTGGCAAGCAAACCTGCGACAGAACGACCCATTCAGACCCGCGGATGCGGTTCCCCACGGTCGCGTGCACAAACCAGCTGAACTCCGACGGTCACTCGCTGGAGCAAAAAAGCTTCTTTCCAGCACGCGATGTGGTTGCCATCAGTTGAATTTCCATATTATATTGGAATTTCCATTATGCCCTCCCCCTCCTCCAAGCCCGTGGCCGTTCTCGGCGGGGGCCTTGCTGGGCTGACAGCAGCCAACTTTCTGCATCGGCACGGGGTAGCCTTCCTCCTGTTTGAGGCCAACCAGAAACTGGCCGGCCTCGCCTCCTCCAATTGGGATGCCGATGGATTCTGTTATGACATGGGCGCTCATCTCATCACCAACCGCCTGGCCAAAACTATCGGCATCGAGGAGGAATGCCAGACCGTGGCAAGGCACGGCGAGGCCGTCTATCTAGGGGGGCGTTTCCACAGCTATCCCCTCGGACTCCTCCGGTTCCCGCGTTATGCCCTCGGTGCGATTCGTGCACGAATGGCCCGGATTCTCGAGGAGAAGCCGCCACCGGACAGCGCCGCTGCATGGTTCCGGCAACAATACGGCAAAGTGCTCGCGGAAGAAGTCGCCATTCCCCTGGTGGAAGCATGGTCCGGTGTCCCTGCTTCGGATCTCTCTCCGGAGGTGGGTGAGAAGCTTCCTTGCAGCCTCTTTCGGACCATCTGGCTGCGGATCGCGGCACGTCTCACGGGGTTGCCGGTGGCCTGCGGCTATGCCAGGGAGGTGCCGGAGAGCGCGGGGGTCTGGCACGTGTATCCGACTCGCGGCGTGGGCAGGCTCTGTGAAAAGCTCGCGGAAAGCTTGCACTCTTTCATTCGGCTGAATTCCCCAGTCAGCCAGATCACCGTCGCGAATGACCGCGTGAAATCCGTCATCTGCCGCGGCGAGGAAATCGAATGCTCCGCGGTCATCAGCACCGCTCCACTGAATGTGCTGCCCTCTCTCGTCCGCGGCACGGATAAGCTCGAGCCGCTGCGCCAGTTTGCCTACCGTCCCATGGTCTTCGTGAATCTCCGCCTTCAGGGTCGCGATCTGCTTCCGCAGCCGGTCGTCTGGACTCCCGGGAAGGACCTGCCCTTCTTCCGCCTCTCGGAACCCCCTGCGTCCGCACCCCAGCTCGCGCCCGCAGAAAAGACCGTCATCATGGCGGACATCGGCTGCCAGGTGAATGACGCCATTTGGTCCATGAGTGACGAGGCTCTGGGTGAGCTTTGTCTCGAAGGCGTTGTCCGGCTCCTTCCGGACGCCCGCCAGCGCTATCTCGGCTGCAAAGTGCTGCGCACCCCCGTGGCCTATCCCATCTATCATCGGTGCTATGAAGCGGAAAGACGGCGCCAGGAATCCGGCACCGGCGTCGAAGGTCTCTACAGCATCGGGAGGAACGGCGGATTTGCGCACATCTTGATGGAGGATGTCCATCTGCTCGCGACCCGCGCAGCGCGCTCCATCGTCGATCACCTTGCCGCCGCTCGCGCCTCAGACCCGGCGCTCCCCATGCGTCCTTATCGCGACGCCTTCCAGCCGGAAACGCAACCCTCATGGGCCGCTTGAATCAACGGCGCGGCTGCGTTTAATAGCCATCCGCCGGAAATGCGCGGCACCCGGTCCCAGTCCGCCGCGATGGCCCGCCCCCCCTTCAATCAAAACAAAGTATATTAAACTCGTGACTTTTCCTCTCAATCGTGCCATAATGCTCCATGAATTGCGCACACGGGCCCAACGGTCAGCTGGCGCGGGCGTTCCCGCCCCGTGCAACCCAAAAGCAATTCTTCCCTGAAACCCTCGCACCCCGGATCTCTGCCTCCCTCATTGCGATCCAACCAAAAATCCGGACCAATCCGGCCTATTCCGGCCTATTCCGGCCTATTCCGGCCAAGAACCCTACTTAACGGAATGCCTCGAAGTCCAAAGACGACCCGACATCACCTTCAAAACTGTAAACTTTGTTTCACCCAGTCCAGTCCTTCGCTAAAATATCCAGAGCCACTAGACAAATCTTAGTTGGTTTGGCGCACTTTTCCTCCTCCCCACCCGATGTTGCTATTCTTCCGCGGCCTCTGTCCGCTGCTCCACCTCTGACCCCATAGGTCCAATATCCACAATCCAGTTTCCAGCTCCCCCTTCCTTTTTCCCAAAGAATTTCTCGCCCTTTTTGCTCCGTCAGACGATACAAACGACATGTGTGGAATCGCAGGCATGATTGATTTGAGCGGTGCGAACCGCGAGGTGCCAAAAGACGCAGTTCAGAGGATGGGGCGGGCGCTCACCCATCGCGGCCCGGATGAAGAAGGCTTCTGCTGGCGTCCCGGTCTCGGCATGGTCTCGCGCAGGCTCAGCATCGTAGGTCTCGCGGATGGCCAGCAGCCCATGGCCAACGAGGATCGCAGCGTGCACGTCGTCTTCAACGGCGAGTTATTCGACCATGTGGAGCGGAAGAAGGAGCTCCAGTCCAAAGGCCACCGCCTCGTCACGCATTGCGACACCGAGATCATTCCCCACATGTGGGAGGAGCATCAGGACAGCATGTTCGCGCAGTTGCGCGGCCAGTTCGCGATCGCGCTTTGGGACGAGCGGCGCCGGGAATTGATGCTCGGCCGCGACCGCTTCGGCATCGCACCGCTGTACTGGAGCCGGCAGGGAGACTGGCTCCTTTTCGCCTCCGAGATCAAGGGACTGCTCGCCTCCGGCATGGTGCCCGCCAGGCCCGATCTGAAGGGTATCGATCACGTCTTCACTTTCTCCGCGCAGCCTGGCCCCACCACCTGTTTTGAGGGTGTGCAGCTTCTGCCTCCAGCACACTACCTGCAGATCCGTCCGGCGCATGGCTCCGACCCCGCCTCGGTTCGCGAGCTGGCGTATTGGACCATGGATTTCCCGAACGCGGGTGATGAGGAAGACGGCGATGCGAAAACGATGGTGGACAAGTTGGAGCAACTGCTCCTTGCGGCTGTGGACAAGCGCCTTCGTGCAGATGTTCCCGTGGGTTCCTATCTTTCCGGGGGCGTGGATTCGAGCGTCATCCTCGCCCTGGCGTGCCACCTGCGCGGGAAGTCCATTCATACATACACGGTTCGCGTGGACGATCCGCAACTGGACGAACTGGATGCCGCCAGCCTGGTCGCAAAGCACATCGGCGCGAACTTGCCGACCGTTCAGGAGTTCCGCACGGAGGACGCGTTGCAAACTTATCCGAGTCTGATCTCCGCGGCAGAATCTCCCGTGGTGGACACTTCCTGCGCAGCGCTGCTGCAACTCGCAGGCAAGGTGCACTCGTGCGACCAGAAAGTGGTGCTCACCGGGGAGGGAGCGGACGAGTGGTTCGTGGGCTACCCATGGTACAAGATCTGGAAGGCCATGGGATACCTCGACAAGATCCCGGGGCTGCCTCTCAGCGACCACCTCCGGCGCGCCTATCTGCGCTTGAACAAGGTCCCGCAGTTTCCTGCCTCTATGCGCGCGGAAGTGGAAAAGACCATGGGCGGCTCAAATGCCTGGATCGATTCCTACGGGCTGCTCACGCTCAATAAACTCCGCTTCTACGGCGACTCCATGCGCTCTCTCACGGATGGCGTCGATGCCTGGCACGCGCTGGGCATCGATCTCTCCCGTGCCACCAAGTGGCATCCGCTGAATCGCGGGATTTGGGTCGCTGCCCGGGTCACGCTGGCCGGCCACCTCCTGCAGGCCAAGGGCGACCGCGTCGCCATGCATTCCTCTGTCGAGGTTCGCTATCCCTTCCTGGACGAGGACGTGTTTGATTTCTCCGCGCGAATCCACCCGAAGTGGAAACTCCACGGTTTCCGCGACAAGCACATCCTGCGCCTTCTCGCCGAGCGCTGGGTCCCCAAAGAAGTTTATCAAAGAGGCAAGGTCATCTTCCGGGCCCCGCTCGACAGCTTCCATATCGATCCGGAGCCACCCTTCATCGCGCAGCTCCTCAGCGAGGAATCCCTGCGCCGCACGGGGTATTTCGATATCAAGGCAGTGCGCCAGTGGCGCAAGGACTACCGGCAGCTGCGGGCGGGATCATTGCCCCGCCTTTCCATCGAACTCGGCCTCGCCGCGGTGGTCGCGACCCAGCTCTGGCATCACTTGTACATCGACAGCTCCCTCTGCGAACTCCCGGACTGGCAGAAATTCTGTGATCCCGCCCGCGAGTCTTCCGTCGTCGCGGTGAAAAACTGATGAATGGGAGCGCCAGCCCGCTTGCATCACAAATAATAAACTCGTGCCGGCCTTCTCCAGCCCGTGGACGAGCCATGTTCATCACCCCTCCATTAATCCACCTCTCCGGCCCTCCACCCTTCCATCCTTCCAATCTTCCTTTTCCCTCCGCTTCCCTGAAACCTCCGCAACCCCTGCGGCGTCATGGGGTTTTACTGCCCCAAGCAACCCTGACGCACGCGCCATGACTTCGAGATCCCTTCTCCCCCTGCTTCTTTGCGCCGCAGCCCTGCCTCGAGCCTTTGCGGCGGATGCCGCCGCCACGGATGAACAGAACAACTTCTTCGAGCGGAACATCCGGCCGGTACTCGCGGAGAAGTGCTACAACTGCCACTCCGCCCAGGCCAAGAAGCTCAAAGGCGGCTTGCGGCTGGACACGAAGGAAGCGGTGCTGCAGGGCGGCAACACCGGCCCCGCCATTGTCCCGGGCAAGCCGGATGACAGCCTGCTGATCGAGGCCATCCGGTACCACGACAAGGACACGGCCATGCCGCCCAAGGAGAAACTGCCGGATTCAGTGATCGCGAACTTCGAGGCGTGGGTCAAAATGGGTGCACCTGATCCGCGCGGCACAGGGGCCGTGGCGGATGCCGGAAAGAAGGCCTCTGAGTGGAAGAAGCGCGAAATCAATA